>BCSF01000005.1_pt1 | contig 148347 bp, 201 predicted proteins | sample 1016431 | NCBI WGS metagenome assembly BCSF01 (sample SAMD00045685;SAMD00045686;SAMD00045687;SAMD00045688;SAMD00045689;SAMD00045690;SAMD00045691;SAMD00045692;SAMD00045684;SAMD00045690;SAMD00045691;SAMD00045692;SAMD00045684;SAMD00045685;SAMD00045686;SAMD00045687;SAMD00045688;SAMD00045689, study... | reverse complement strand
TAATATCGTTGAATGGAATCCGGCGAAGATGTTGGAAGTCATTCTGGCAGAACCAGATGATTTTTTGAAAGTAAGAGAAACCCTAACAAGAATCGGAGTAGCTTCTCGTAAAGAAAACAAGTTATTTCAATCTTGTCATATCTTGCATAAACAAGGAAGATATTTCATTGTACACTTCAAAGAACTATTCATGTTGGACGGTAAGAAGTCTAACTTAGAAGTTTCAGATGTACAAAGACGTAATACTATCGCAACTCTACTAGCAGACTGGGGTCTGGTAGAAATCCATAACAAGGAAGTTGCAGAAGACTGTGCGCCTATGCGTCAGATTAAAATTATTGGATTTAAGGATAAGGATCAGTGGGAGCTTTGTCCGAAGTATAATATCGGGAATAAGTAATCGTGGTGGAAAAGGAATGGTGTAAAGAAAACCATATATGCTTTTCCGAACAAGAGTGGAGTCTATTCATACGTGAATATGAATTAGACCTTCAACAAGAATTCTCCGAAAACGCAGACGCTGTACCTGAGTTATCTGGTGACGGACAGGCAATTGCAGAATTTACATGGCAGGTATTGTTCCTAAGTCCGTGGGAACTTGCCTACATCGCTTTACCTATGAGTGTGTTGGCCTTTTATGGACTGAGTATATACGCTATATTCAAATGGCTGCAAAAGAGATTTTCATGATACCAAAAATATTTGAAGGACAAGAGGACAACATAGCCACCAAGACGCCTTTCTTTGGTAAACTACCGAAGGATGTTATTGAGGCTTACGACTGGAACCGACATATGGATATGTTGGATACTCATCCACCAGAAAAGGTTGACTCTAACTCAAGTAAGTTTAGGATTGGACTCAACGTCTTTCATGGTAGACCTTCCGCTCCGGAGTTTGCGAAAGAAATTCAAGATCAGATGACCGACTTCTTTGCACTGCATGGTGACAAAAGAAGTATAACTAATATTGCGTTTACTGGGTTTGGTCAAGAGTCTGATAGTTACCCATGGCATAAAGACAGTATGGATGTTTTCTTGGTACAGGTAATCTCTACTATTGGTCTACGTGTTGAGGGAGTGAACAACAACGAAGAGTTTGACTTTCATCCCGGCGATTATGTTTTCTTACCACGTGGCACACACCACCAAATATTCCCACGTATATCACGTGCGACATTTAGTTTCGGTGTTGAGGGAGAACCAGACCCTTCAGTCTATTTCTAGACGGGTCTAGACAGAATAAAGTATTCGCCTGCTGTTCCGCTTACTGAAATCGCAGACCCATCTGTAGGGCCATAAACCACACCTTCAGACATAGTAACAGTAGCCAATCCACCACCAGACAAAGTACCAAGTCCACCAACATAAGAACCAGCTGGGGGAGTTATAGAAGTGGCCCCACCACCAAGTTTTATAATGGTAGATGCCAGTGCCGGAGAACTAGAAGTCCATCTAATACGATTTGCAGTTGCATTCCACATCAATACATCACCGTCACTAGGTGCTGTGTCTTGATCAAATTTATAATCAGTCATTGCCAAATAATCCTTAAATATGTTATAGTTTGCAATACTATTTAGTATATATAGTAACGTGAATGCGGAATGGTTCCGGTTCATATTTAATCTTGCTTTAAAAAAGGAGAAAACAAATGACTAATCTTAAAGCTAATACACTATTTCCACGCTCTTCGTTTGTGGGGTTTGACCACCTGTTTCAAGAACTTGATTGGGTTGCCAAACACGCCACTGATACATATCCTCCACACAATGTTGTGAAGGTTACTGAGGACGATTATCAAATCGAAATCGCAGTAGCTGGATTTACTCTGGACGATCTGGAGATCGAACAGGATGAACGTACTCTCACTGTAAAAGGTGAAAAATCAAAGTCTGAGGAAGATGGAGATGATGTTACGTACATTCATAAAGGTATCTCGCAGAAAAAGTTCAAGAGGGTGTTCCGACTGTCAGAGTACGTCTATGTTGACGGTGCTTCTCTCAAGGATGGAATTCTGTCCGTTCAGTTGAAGTTTGAACTTCCGGAAGAGAAGAGACCTCGTAAGATCGATATTTTATAAATCTAACGAGGAGAAAATTATGCAAACCGACCTATTTGAACGGGTTGGTGAGTTTCTAGTCACGGGCATGTTTGGTATATGCATGTGGCTAGCATTCTTACCTTTACTCTAACTGAGTGTGTGGGGTGGTACGCCACCCCGCATTTTGAGAGTGATATGAAAGTAAAACAAATTGTTATAAAAGATGATGACCGTTCAGAGTCTTATGCAGAAATTTCCAGAAAGTCTTTTCAACGATTGATCGATGATGAGACTATTGATTTTGAAACCTTCGATGCGATAACACCCGACCACCCTGAATTCGCACAAATATGTGCGAGGTATAATTGGTTACCTTCTTTGGCGAAAGTCGATTTGTTGGAAGGTACTCAACCGGATGATCATTCTCCAACAGAGAAAGCTGGTATGTGTTCTCATTGGGAATTGATGAGACAACAGGGAGAGTCAGAAGAAAGATTCTTGGTTATGGAACATGACACATATCTTTGGGAAGGCGTAGACCATGCAAATGAGTTTCGTAATCTACTAGAGTATATCGTTGATAAGAATCTTGACTACGCAAACATAGGTTTGTTTATGGGATGTTATCAGTTATCACCACATTGTGCTAAGTGGATGTATCAGTTGTTATCAGAACAAGCATTCTGGATCAACGGTGGCCCATACGGCATCATGGAAAGACTTTTTAAAAATTACATAACACACTACTTGAGTAAGCGTGATTACTTTGGAAAAGAAAATATCTGCATTCATCCTTATGCCAATTGTGATACTCTTTATTTTGGGAGAGATATCTTCTCGGCCTACAATTATGCCGACCCAAATCCGGATATGTCCATCAAGAACCCAACTACCCAAGTAGTATCTAAAAAGTTGGCAGTCACTCAAGACCATCACGGATACCCAGAAAAATATATTAAGGAACCTTGGACACGATCTCGCAACTTCAAAGTTTTAACTTGACAACCCGTTTTGATCCATGTATAATACATGGATACTGAAAAAGGCGCATATATGAACCAACCAATGTTTTACACTTCTGTTGTTCGTTACGGTAACAATATCCTCTTCCGTGGATATGCCGAGAACGGCAAGAAAATCCAAACCAAAATTCCCTACAAACCTACGTTGTTTGTCCAGTCCGACAAAAACATTTCGGGGTGGAAGGGCATCGATGGTGTGTCCGTAGAACCTATGAAGTTTGACTCCATGAAGGAGGCGACTGAGTTCCAGAAGCGATACGACGATATCCCCAACTTCAAAATCTACGGCATGAACAACTTCGTGTCTCAGTTCATTGCGGAGATGTTCCCAACTCCTATTCAATTCAAACGTGAGTGGGTGGATGTCTGCACCATTGACATTGAGGTGGCATCCGATGAGGGGTTCCCCGAACCTGACAAGGCAGACCATCCAGTAATCTCTATCAGTCTCAAGTCACCCAAAGGCCCGTATCGGGTCTGGGGTCTGTACGACTATGAACCACGTGAAGACACCATCTATGAGAAGTGCGATTCCGAAGCATCACTGTTGATGAAGTTTGTTGATCACTGGTCTCGTAATCAACCTGACATCGTGACCGGATGGAACACAAGGTTCTTCGATATCCCGTACTTGGTCAACCGTATCGGTAAGACTATTGGTGCCGACATGGCCAAGAAACTATCACCGTGGGGTTTGGTGCGTGAAGGTAACACCACCATCAACGGTAAGAAACAACAAGAATACAAACTGGAAGGCATCGAACAACTCGACTACCTAGAAATCTTCCGGAAGTTTACATACAATACCTTGGGTCAACAGGAGTCCTACCGACTGGATCACATTGGTCACGTGGTATTGGGTGAGGGTAAACTTTCCTACGAAGAACACGGTTCACTGTACACACTGTACAAGTCTGACTTCCAGAAGTTCATCGACTATAATATCAAGGACGTAGAACTCGTAGAGAAACTGGATGAGAAGCTCGACCTGATATCTCTCGTGTTGACCATGGCCTATCGTGGCGGTGTAAACTACAATGACACTCTTGGAACCACAAACATCTGGGATACAATCATCTACCGCATCCTGAATGAACGTAAGATATGTCCACCACCGAAGGTAGAGAAACCTAAGACCTCATATCCTGGCGGTTACGTCAAGGAACCTCAAGTAGGTTCCCATGATTGGGTTACATCATTCGACTTGAACAGTCTGTACCCAAACATCATTGTTCAGTACAATATGTCCCCTGAGACCGTCCTAGATGGGTTCTACAACGATGTCTCTGTTGACGGGTACTTAGATGGTAGTGTGAATGTAGAGAACAGCGGTTTCTCTGTCGCACCCACCGGAATTAAATTCTCGCACGAGAAAGAGGGTGTGATCCCTAGTGTGATTCGACAGTACTATGATGAACGTAAAATCATCAAGAAAGAAATGTTGCGCTTGCAACAAGAACAACAGTCCGGTAACACCAAGGAACTGGACAACAAGATCACCGCCCTGAATAACCAACAGATGGCGATCAAGATTCTAATGAACTCACTCTACGGTGCGTTGGGTAATCGATGGTTCCGATACTTTGACCAACGTGTTGCAGAGTCTATTACTCTTGCGGGACAACTCGCAATCAAGTGGGCGGAGAGGGCCGTTAACAATGAAATGCAAAAGCTTCTCAACACAGACGAAGACTATGTTGTGGCAATTGACACCGATTCTGTTTATATTAGGATGGGGAATCTCGTTGATCATTTTTCTCCCAAGAATCCTGTAAAGTTTCTGGACAAGATTTGTTCTGAACACTTCGAACCTGTACTTGACAAGGCGTACCAACAACTTGCGGACGTGACTTGTGCGTACACCAATCGTATGGAGATGGGACGTGAGGTTATCGCAGACCGTGGTATCTGGATGGCGAAGAAACGTTACATCCTCAATGTGCACAACAACGAGGGTGTCCAGTACAAAAACCCTAAGTTAAAGATGATGGGTATCGAGGCGATCAAGTCATCTACACCACAGATCGTGCGTGACAAGTTTCAAGAAATCTTCCGTGTGATCGTGGAGAAAAGTGAGGATGATACTCAACAGTTTATTCGTGAGTTCCGTACTGACTTTCGCAAACTACCCGCCGAGGACATCTCGTTTCCCCGTGGTGTGTCGGACGTAGCCAAGTGGACTGATCGACACACTACCTACAAGAAGGGTACACCGATTCATGTTCGTGGTGCGATTGTTTACAATGATGCGATCAAGAAGAATGCACTAGAGAAACGTTACGTGTTGGTGCAGAATGGTGAGAAGATCAAGTTCGTCTACCTGAAGATGCCCAACCGTCTATCCGAAAACGTCATTGCGTATCCCCTGAACCTACCGAAAGAACTGGGTCTGGATGAATACGTAGACTACGACAAGATGTTTGACAAAACTTTCCTTGACCCTTTGACACCTATCCTTGATGCGGTAGGTTGGAGTGCAGAACCCAAGGCCAACTTGGATGACTTCTTTGCATGAACACACTTTGGGGTGATGAATGGGTGGAGACAAGAACGTGTAGTGAGTGTAGAGAAGTAAAGGCACTCACTGAGTTTGCAATGGACACTACCTATGTCCGGAGTAAGTGTAAGTCTTGTAAACAAAGACATACCAAGCAACTCTCGTTTTTAAAACGACAACACAGTTCTCCACCCGACGATTATAGTTGTCCGGTATGTGGTGACACCGTACAGTCTCAGGTTGAACGTGGTTATGTCAGAACCTCTTGGTGTTTGGATCATGATCATGAGTCTGGAGAATTTAGAGGCTGGTTGTGTCATTTATGTAATACCGGAGTAAGTAATCTTAAGGAAGACCCCGACATTGTAATGCGTATGTATAAGTACTTGACAGGCACACTTGATGTATGATATGATATACCCCATGTATGAATTAACTATATTCAAAAACCAGTTTGATAACAAAACTCACAAGCGAGTCTCTCTAGATAGATGGGACAAATTTGTGAGTTTGTTGTATGGTTTGTCTAAACAAAAAGGTGAGAAAGGTGGAAATAATTCTAGTCCTCTTATTACTCCTGCTGTTTTCGAAGACGGTTCGACTCGTAGTAATCGATCTACTTTGCATTGGGGTTCTTGGTGTGCTGTTGATGTGGATGACCATGCATATCCTAACGACATATCACTTTTAAAGGAGACCCTAATTGATCAGTTTCATGGGTTGGATTTTGTTGTGTATAGTACTGCTAGTTCTAGGGACGATATGGTTAAGTTCCGTATTGTATTCAGAACTGATGAACCTGTCGCACGAGATAACATCAAAGCTTTCTGGCATTCCCTCAACACAGAACTTGGAGAGATCGGCGACCCGCAGACTAAAGACCTTGCGAGAATGTATTATGTGCCAGCTGTATATCCTGATGCCAACAACTTTATTTTTAACCATGATGGCGGGAATGCTCTTAACGTATCGGAACTAATGGCGAAACATCCCTACGTGGAAAAGACAGGTAATTCTTTCCTAGATAGATTACCACCAGAATTACAAAAGGCAGTCATTGAACACCGAAAGAGTCAACTTACAAACATCAACTATAATTGGGTTGGATACTCCGACTGTCCCTTTTGGCCTAAATCTTTGGCGGCAGAATATATACAAATCACTGGTACGGGTTGGTATCACAAGATGTATCAAATCATGGTTGCAATTGCAGGCAGAGCAGTTGAAAGCGGATACCCTATCACAGCAACACAGATTGCTGACATGTGTAAACAGTTTGATAGTTCCACGGGTAATTGGTACGAGAACAGACCTCTTACAGTTGAGGCTGATAGAGCGTTAGAATACATTTATAGGAATGGATAATGGATAGAAAAAGAATTTTAGTAACTGGTGGAGCGGGGTTTATTGGATCACAACTTTGCAACCGTCTTATAAAAGATCATGATGTTATTATGATTGATAACTTCAACAACCATCTTTACAAAAATAAACTTAAAGTCAGACGAAGAGATCACTTCAGACTACCAACTTGGGCAGAGATTGATATCAGAAGTAACGGGCTGTGGGAACACGTGTTCGTCAACTCTAGAGAAGCAATTGCAGACCCCGCTAGGAAAAAGGAAGATACCAAGTATGGTTATGATTATATAATTCACCTAGCCGCTCATGCGGGCGTGAGAGATTCTTTTGGTAAAGAAGGTGAGTACCACTCTAATAATATCGACGGTACTCAGTGTATGATCGACTTTCTCAATCATCTTAAAGAAGAAGATAAACCCAAAGTAATTTACGCCTCTACTAGTTCTGTATATGGCGGTACACCTATCACTGAAGACGGGTGGAAAGAAGACACTGTACATGCACACCAACTTAATGCTTATGCTTATACCAAGTATGTGAATGAATGTCAATTCAAGATATCCGGACTTCAAAATGTCGGATTAAGATTCTTTACTGTATACGGCCCTTGGGGTAGACCGGACATGGCTCTTTTTCAATTTACGAAAAAAATACTTGCCGGAGAACCTATTGACGTGTATAATTATGGGGATATGAAGCGAGACTTCACATACATCGAAGATATCCTAGATGGTATTGAGATTGTATTGGAGAACTTTGACTCTGGTGAGATTGAATCAAACGAGATATTTAATATCGGACGTGGTGAACAGGTAAATCTATTAGACTTCATTAAGTCAATAGAACAGAATTGTGGTAAGAAAGCTATAATGAATATGGTGCCTAAACACCCAGCTGATACAACAGAGACTTGGAGTAACACCGAAAAGCTTCAGGCATTCGGGTACAAACCGAAGGTGTCAATAGAACACGGTGTTACTAATTTTTATCAATGGTATTCTGAGTGGATACCGAAAATAGGAGATGTGACTAATGGCAGATGATTTTGATCAATACAAACCGAAGGGGTTAACCGACACCGATGGTTTGACAACAGCGGACAAACAGAAACCGATCAGTCCAACGAACCCATTTCGTTTGGGTATTGTCGGACATGGTTTTGTTGGCCGTGCAGTAGAGTATGCATTCTGTCATCCTTTGGTTGACTTGCATATTGTTGACCCGAAGTATGATACGGACATTGACTCAATGGTTGAGTTCAGTCCTATGTGTGTTTTTGTGTGTGCACCAACACCAATGAATCCTGAATCTGGATTTGTTGATGCATCCATTGTAGAGGATGCGGTACTCAAACTAATCGAGCACACCGAAGCTTTGGTTGTTATTAAATCAACAATCACACCTGACATCATCGATAGACTATACAACTCTATGTTCGAAGATGGTGTGGAAAGACTTGTATACAATCCTGAGTTCCTCACAGAGAAGAACGCAGAGGAACAATTCGTGAATGCGGAGTTCCATGTATTGGGTGGTGCACCAAACGCCACTGGTGAACTGACAGAGATTTATGATATCTTCAGTTTGTGTAAGTCAGATGTTTTTTACCGTATGTCAGCCGCAGAGGCATCCTTTGTGAAGTACGGAATCAATTCATACCTTGCGACCAAGGTAACGTTCTTCAACCAGTTCTTTGATCTGGTGAATGCGTTTGGTTGTAGTTACAATATTATTACACGTGTAATGGGTAATGACCCTCGTGTAGGTATTGGACACACTCGTGTGCCTGGCTATGACAGGAAACGTGGGTTTGGTGGTGCGTGTCTACCTAAAGACACAACGGCTTTTCTTAAGTTCTCTGAGTTTAAGAATGAAGCTGGTGAGACTATTTCATTTGACTTGTTAGAGAAAGTTCTAGATATCAATTCTGGATATCGTAGACACTACGAGTTGGATGAAAGAGAGAAAGTTAATAATATTACATTTGGAGATGATAATGAGCGTGATGGACAAACTGAGGAAGAACTCAAAGATCAAGACAACGGAAGTACTGTCGGAGAGTAAATTCTTTACTGAAAAGGACATGGTGTCCACCGATGTGCCAATGGTTAATGTGGCATTGTCGGGATCAATTGATGGTGGTGTTACGCCTGGCCTGACTGTACTAGCAGGCCCTAGTAAACACTTTAAAACTTCATTCGCCCTGTTGATGGCGGGTGCGTATCTACGGGAGAAAGAAGATGCGGTCATGTTATTTTACGATAGTGAGTTTGGTTCCCCCCAGTCTTATTTCACACAGTTTGGAATTGACACTAGTCGGGTTCTGCATACTCCTATCACAAACGTAGAAGAACTCAAGTTTGACCTAATCAGTCAACTTGAATCTATGGAAAGGACTGACAATGTTATTGTGGTTATTGATTCTATTGGTAACCTTGCATCTAAGAAAGAACTAGAAGATGCAATCAACGAGAAGTCTGTTGCGGACATGTCACGTGCGAAGGCACTGAAAGGTCTGTTCCGTATGGCAACTCCATACCTTGCAATGAAAAACATCCCCATGCTTGCCGTAAATCATACATATAAAGAAATTGGTTTGTTTCCTAAAGACATCGTAGGTGGTGGTACTGGTATTTACTACAGTGCAGACAACATCTGGATTCTTGGACGCAGACAGAATAAAACAGGTACGGAGGTTACAGGGTATGACTTCATCATCAACGTTGAAAAGTCTCGCTATGTTAAAGAGAAAAGTAAAATCCCTATCTCTGTTTCTTGGGATGGTGGCGTGGAGCGTTTCAGCGGTCTGTTGGACGCTGCTCTTGCTGGTGGTTATTGTACTAAACCTTCCAATGGTTGGTATGCTCGTGTTGATAGGGAAACTGGAGAGATCGTTGAACCAAAAGTACGGTTAGCAGAAACTCTCAAAGAAGAGTTCTGGACACCCATCTTTGAATTCACTGACTTCGCTGAGTTCCTGAAAAAGCAATACCAGATTGGTCTTCCTACTCAAGTAGACATGGATGAGATTGCTGAGAATGCCGAAGCTTAATATAGACAAAGTTTGTGCGGGGTTGGATTACGATCTTATCCCCGTAGAAGACTCTCCAAACGATCAAGCGTGGGATGTTCGCATCCTACGTGGTGATTTTGTGGAAACTGTTATTCGTTATGGTAATGTTGCGTTTGATGGAAAAAGGGATTGCCTCACGTTTAATTTTGTGATAGTATACACCCCTGACCCTGACGTAACAACTGAAGACACTGACCTTCAGGAACATGCTGCAGATATTCTAGAAGACATCCTAGAGACTGCCCATGCTGAAGGTTGGCTTGTCGCAAAAGAGAAAACTAGTGGAAATTAATTTAGAACAGACCGTACTTAAAAACCTCGTAACAAACGATCAGTATGCCCGTAAAGTAGCTGCATTCGTACAACCAGATTATTTTGATGGTGTGTATCGATCTCTATTCAAAGAGTTCACCAAGTTCATTGCTAAGTACAACAAACTTCCTACGATGGAAGCCTTCAAGATTGAGATTGATGAAGGTGATCGTATGTCGGATGAACAGTACCGTCATGCAATGGAGATACTACCTAACTTATTTCAGAAAGAAGAAAACACTAATTTAGATTGGTTAGTTGACCGTACTGAATCATGGTGCCAAGATAGGGCCGTGTTCAATGCTGTCATGGAATCAATCAACATTATTGAAGGTAAACACCAGACCCTCTCCAAGGGTTCTATCCCCGATGTTCTGACCAAGGCATTGGCGGTTACCTTTGATACCAACATTGGTCATGACTACCTAGAGAACGTAGACTCTCGTTACAACTTCTATCATGAGAAGGAAGAACGACTACCGTTTGATCTAGAATACTTCAACTCCATCACTAAGGGTGGAATACCTAACAAGACCCTGAACATTGCCCTTGCGGGTACGGGTGTAGGTAAATCCCTTTTTATGTGCCACTGTGCTGGAGCTAACCTTTCCCAAGGTAAGAATGTATTGTATGTCACTATGGAAATGGCTGAGGAACGCATTGCTGAACGTATCGATGCTAATTTATTGAATGTTCCAATAGATCAACTTGAGAACCTCTCTCTGGATATGTTCCGTGATAGGGTGGGTGAGATATCCCGTAAAACTCAAGGCAAGTTAATTGTCAAGGAGTATCCTACAGGACAAGCGAACGCCAGTCATTTCCGTGCCCTTCTCAATGAACTGAAACTGAAGAAGAACTTTGTTCCTGATATCATCTACATTGACTATCTAAACATCTGTGCCTCTTCACGTATGAAGTCTATGGGTGGTGCAATCAACTCGTACACTTACATCAAGAGTATTGCAGAAGAGTTACGTGGACTTGCTGTGGAGTTCGATCTACCAATCGTATCTGCCACGCAGACAACACGTTCTGGTTACTCTAATGATGATGTTGGTCTTGAGGATACTTCCGAATCATTCGGACTTCCCGCAACTGCTGACTTTATGTTTGCCTTGATATCAAATCAAGAATTACAAGCACAAGGTAAGATGTTGGTGAAACAACTTAAGAACCGATATAATGATCCTACATACAATGCACGTTTCGTGGTTGGTGTGGATCGTAGTAAGATGCGGTTATATGATTGTGATCAGTCTTCTGAACAGGAAGAAGAGGACAATGGCCCAGCGTTTGATAACTCTGCCTCTGGTGAGAGATTGAACATGGAAAATAAATTCAGAGGATTTAAAATCTAATGTCTGAACCAATTGGGATGTGGGAACACCTATTCTATTCTTTGTTGGTGTTAGTACCTATGTGGTATATAGCACACTACCTTGGAAAGGAAGAGGGTAAGAAAGAAGGCGTTGAAGACGCCATTGAATTTTTCATGGTGAATGGGTGGTTCACCGAACAAAAAGAACAGGAACTAAAAAATGAGCAAGGTTAAATTAATTTCTCTAAGTCAACCCAGTGCAATCACCGATTGTCATACTGCTGAAGAACTTGTTGCGTATGCAGCTAGAGTGAGCAATCCCGGCAATCAGGCGAACAAAGAAACGGCCCCAAAACTGTTGAAATACTTGATTCGTGAACAACACTGGTCACCCTTTGAAATGGTTAGTGTGACTATGGAGATCACAACGACACGTGACATCTCTCGACAAATTATTCGACATCGCTCGTTTTCATTCCAAGAGTTCTCTCAAAGGTATGCAGTCAGTGAAGAATTTACTCAAAGGGCTGCAAGAATGCAAGACCCCAAGAACCGCCAGAATTCTATTGATTTAGATATCGAAGACTTTGGTAAGGGTGGTAACAAAACTCAAGAAGAACGCCTGTACGAAAACTGGAATATGAAACAGTCCGAAGTTATCAATAAGGCAAAACAAGTTTATAAATGGGCACTAGATAATGGTATCGCAAAAGAACAAGCACGTGCAGTCCTACCTGAAGGTAACACGGAGACAACTCTTTATGTGTCCGGTACACTTCGATCATGGATTCACTACTGTCAATTGCGAATGGCTAACGGTACTCAGAAAGAACATATGGTGATTGCCAAAGATTGTTGGGATGTACTAGCAGTACACTTCCCAAATGTAATGAAGGCATTTGAAGAATGATTTATACGTGTAACGTAATTGAAGATAGTGACGGCTATCAGTGTTTAGAATTCTCTGATGAGATGATGGATGCACTTGACCTTAAGGTTGGTGATACTATTGTCTGGGAGAAAAATGATATCACTGGTCAGTGGTCTTTTAAAAAGGAAATGAGAAATGAAGAAAGGTGATATTGTATCTGTGGTAGCACAGAGTGGTGAATATGTTGGTAAATATAATGGTGAGAAAGACGGTGTTCTTTTGATCAACGATCCTCGTATGTTGGTTGCAACTCCCGATAACGAGATTGGATTCGCACGTGGTGTCTGTATGACCGGACGTGAAAATCCTACCAGCGCTCAGTTTAAAAACTATGTGTATGTTGTACCAACTAGTGATGACTTTGCATCTTCATATCGTCAAGCGGTATCCGGTCTTATTGTCTAATGTCCGAAGTCACGATTCGCAACAAGGCGTTTCTTGCTACCCTTGATAAGTTCAAAGATGAGATGTTCTCTACAGAGGGTTACAGAAACCCCAAGTACTACGCTTATAGTTCCAATGAGGACATGGAGAAAGGTGAGTATTACACCAGTGAAGAATACCTGAGAGATGTATCTCTAAAGGGTGAACTGGTAGGCCCACCAGACAGACACTTCGCACAACCGATTGGAAAGATGGTACGTGAAGACCCGAATGTTTGGTCTTCATATATGAACATGGTCAAGTATGACTTTGCATCTGAGATAGGGGCACACACCAGTGCCCTTTTGTCGTATTATCCGCCAGGCGGTTTCGTGGGATGGCACACTAACTGGGATGCCTCTGCCTATCAAGTTCTCTTTACTTGGTCAGATGGTGATGGTTACTTTACTTATTATGATAACGAGAAAGATGAAGTAGTTACTATTCCAGATGTTAAAGGTTGGCAGTGCAGACACTATTACTTTGGGCCAAAAGAAGAACCCGAAAACATATTTTGGCATGCCGCCTACTCTGGTGGAGAACGTATTACTCTCGCATATAAATTCTGTGGATATGGTAAAAATGATTCCCGTGATGAAAATGCAATACAGTTACGTGACATGTTAATTGAGGAGATTGAAAATGATTATTGATCGATACCTGATTCAAAACAGAGAACAACTTCAACTCAGAAACGTTATGAATCAAATGTTGGGTGATCCAACACCTTATGACAAGGAACGTTTTTGGGATGTTATCGACAAGTGGAAAGCGTATCTATCAAATGAGTATGGACTACGCAAGGGTCAATTGGTTGGTCTTGGTGTTTCAAAGAACAATGTGAAGACTACCGCTCTCGTTATGGCTTGTGCAGAACTAGGTGCACAGGTTTTTTCTGCTAACTTAGCTTGGAATCCGAAAGCAAAGGTTCCTATGGTTGCGACAGACTTGCCCGCATCATTTGGATTTTGGGATTCATTGACACTTAAGATGTTGGATGGAGTTCAGGAAGAGTACTACGAGGATACTGTTGAGGTTGAAATGATAAACCTCGATACTGTAGATATTGAAAACTATAATGAACCGATTGAGTTTGATCATCCAGATGTTCTACCCGACGATCCTTTTTGGGTCACCTATTCGGATGGCCAGTTCGAAGACGGATTTGAGTACCAGTATTATACTCACAAGGAGTGTTGGGGTCTAGCTCATCGTCACTATAAATTGTTTAACATGAAAGACACTATTGGTGTCCATTCTTTTAATGTGTTGCATGGCATGTCTTTCATCACATATACGTGTGCCTCTTTCATGGGTTCAACAGAACACTACTTTGTGAACTGGTGGGATAGGGCCGAGATGTGGCAACTGGGTGGTCTAGGTAAGGCCTTACAGAACGTCTTTGAGATGGATGATAGAAAGGTTATCTTCTTCAAGAATGTAGAAACCTTGGAAGTTTGTACTAGAGATATTACGCCTGAACAAGCAAAAAGAATAGAGTTCGTTTCCCCTATGGGAGTGATCACACCAGAACTTCATGACCTGTGTGATGAGAGACAATTGAATTGTGCAATTATGTATGGTGAGACCCGATCCAAATGTATGACTCTTTTTATAAAACCAATAAAAGGATCATATGTTGAAGACAGTGTAGGGTTCATAGCGGACAACTACTATGAGGTAGTACACAGTCCACAGAAGAATGTGTGCTTTGTTCGTTCTCATAATGATACCAAGTATTATCCCCTATCATTTAAGTTGGAGAAGTTGGATAATGCAGAGTACATCTTCAAGGGTTTTGTTGAGGTACATCCATTCCAAGAACGTGTAGAACATATATTGGGTCATGATAATTTCTGGTTGTTGCGTAAGAACGCCCTAAACTATCTCGCAGTGTTCGAAGAACCCTCAGCGCACCAAATGAAGATGCTAGATACATTAGGCTTGACAGACATAGGTGTTTCTGATAAGATGGCCTTCTGTTTGGAAAATAGCAGGTATAGGGACTGGCATGCTTTAAAGAACCAGTTTGAATATGGATTTGATGAATATGAAGTCAACAGAGTGAGGTACTTGAACAGTGGCGAAAACAAATAACGGCAGCATCGATGATATCACACCACAACAGTGGAATGAAATGAACCGGATGCACTTAGACGAAATCAAACGAAAACAAACAATGGAATCCCAACGAGCATCCGGTGAAGAAATATTTACGGTCACTGATAGTGACTACAACAACTTGGATTATGATATGGAAGAAATTGAATATAAATTTCGTGAAGGTGAACTTATTGAAGAGTTTCAGAACTACATCGATTCTACCTATGGTGCACACTATGGTCAAGGCGGACTACAATCGTCTGAAGTGATCATTGATCGTGGTCATGGTATGGGTTTCTTTTCTGGCAATGTTGATAAATACAATGGACGTTACGGTAAAAAAGGAACAGCAGAAGATCATCGAAAAGATATAATGAAGATTATTCATTACGGGTTTTTGATGTTATTCGAGCACGATAGAATACATGGGAATACTACTGACTAATGGTGATAGTTTCACCCAAGGCGATGAACTGCCTGGCTCTAGAAGACTCAATGAGAAGGGTAGGCCTATGGCGCCTATCCATCATCATCTCACATTCTCCCATAAACTAGCAGAACACTTAGACCGTGACTATGTAAACTTAGGGGCTAACGGTGCGTCCAATCAAAAAATTCTAAGAAGAGGCACCACCTTCTTACAGAAAACCTCTAAACAAGTTGACTACATGGTTATCATTTGGTCTAGTTGGGGTAGAACCGAAATTGTTAGTATGGATCACAGACCTACTGACGAACAGGTTTGGATTTTCCAAGAATGCAATATGAATCAATTAATCCCAGATCATTATCAGGGACGTTTGCGTTTTGGATTAAGAGGTTGGAACGAACACTGGGCAGACGAAAAGAAAAAACAACATGAACAGGCCTGCATAAATTGGTTCAAACATGCCTACACCATGGCAACTCCAGTTCTCCATCATCTAAACTACATGACCATAATGCAAGATTTGTGTGATGCTAAAGGTATTAAGTTAATTCAAGGAATCATTCATTGGTCTTTATGGGAGAATGTCAAAGCTGTTCTCATGGAAGAAGATGTTCTACCGTTTGCGACAAAGGAAATAAAACACTATATAAAGTATTTAAGACCTGAATGTAAACTTGGTTTTGGTGACGGCAGAGACATGACAAGTATTGCTGAATCAAGACCAGATTGTTTCATATATCCTCTAGGACATCCTTGTGAAAATACACATACGTATTATGCAAAGATGCTCTATGAGATATTTACTAACATGACGCCGGGAGCACCATGAAATTATTAACATGTGGATGTAGTTTTGTATGGGGAGATGAACTGCCCGGCTGTTACGACAATCCACCTACACACCAGAAATTAACCTTCACATATCACCTTGCGAAAAAGTTGGGCGTTAAACCTCTGAACATTGCAGCCTGTGGTAACGGAAACGAGAAGATATTCCGTGACACAATTGAGGCTCTTGCAAAAAATGATGACATTACTCACGTTGTTGTTCTTTGGTCAGCATGGCAAAGAAACGAGTTGGCAGAAGGGGAGCACGAACTTGATCATAAAGAATATGAAATGAAGGTACAGAGAAGTGACTGTATGACTCAGTTCTCTGCTGATAGGATTAACTGGTTAGCGTCTAAACGATGGGGTGCTATGCATCAATGGTATAATATATGTCAGACATACAAGACCGATGTTATTCACGGATTGGCCTTTATGTTGGCCCTCCAAGACCTATGTGACGCTAAAGGTATTAAGTTGGTTCAGGGTGTCTTCCATGAAAGAAACCTTGAAAATATTAGAATGATATACATGACCAATCGTCCCGAATGGCAAGATTACACCACCAAGATATCTAATATGTTCGGTAGATTAAGGAAATCTTCCAGAGTGGGTTTGGGTGTCGGAGATGATCTATACTCACTTTCAAGAGAAAAGATCGGAGACCTCAAGTTTAACGGACATCCAGGCGAAGAATCGCACAGTTACTATGCGGAACTACTTCACCACCTTTTTCAGAAATACTACTAAAAGCGGTAAAACATTACCGCATCACCAACTAAGGAATTGTCATGAGCACGCCATTTAGTCTAACCATAACGGCTGAAGATAGAACCGCCGACATCGCTGCACTGGAAGAAAAAATTATGAGGTCTTGGACTGTAGTCGATGATATCGATAGCGTCTTACGATACGTTGATAATCTTCCTCTCGCAGCTGAACATGCGGATAAGATAGGAAACCTTTTGCTTGGAACAAAAGAATTGACTGATCTAAGATTCCAAGAAATGTGGGAAGAGTTCGAAGCTGTCTGTAGAGAGTATCACCGTAGGGGTAAGGAATTGGATTTCTTAGACGCAACTATTCCCGAAAGAATCTAATTTTAGCTGTCAATTAATTGACGCTTTGAGATAACTACTTGTATAAATACCCTTGATATGAATTATTTTCAATGGGTATAATATGTACAACGCAATAACCAAATTGTCCTTGATTGCACTTTGTGTGTTCTCTTTCGGATTACTGGCAGAAGACGCTAACGCTCAAGATGGCGGAAGCGGGGGCACAGATGCACCCGAAGCGCCTGCAATCGAACCTATCATAACTGAGTCTACCGTTACTACCAATGGTAAGACCACAACTGTGTTGAAGTCGCCTCCGGCCTCAGCAATTTCCCCCACGATCAACACCTCCAACTCAGACTTATGTACGTTTGGTGTTGCGGGTGCAATTCAGACTCAGATACTCGGTCTCTCAACAGGCACACAAGTAACAGACGAAAACTGTGAAAGATTAAAAAATTCTAAGACATTATTCGATATGGGTATGAAAGTTGCAGCAGTATCTCTTATGTGTCAAGACCCACGGGTTTTTGACGCTATGATGAATGCTGGTACACCTTGTCCGTTTGACGGACTAATAGGTGAGGAAGCTAAAGCTGCATGGTCAGTAAATACTGACGATCTACCTGTTGAAGATGAAGATAAGAAAAAGGAGCCAATGAGTGACGAAACTAAGACACTTTTGGGCGGGACTGGCGTTGCTAGTTTGCTGCTCTTACTCTTACTCTGAACAAGTAAACGAAACCTCAACCAATGCGGCCGCACTCGGTCTTAATTGGGTAATGACTAATATCCTGCCTCAGAATGCGGGATTGACTGTCAATGGAATCGTATACCGTTATACTACGGTAAAGAATGCAGAAGATGATATGGTTGTTTATGTTCAAAACGAAGATGCCATCAATGGTGGTTATATCTTTAGGAACGCAGATGACTGGAGTGGGTTGCCTGGCAACTCAATTAATAAACTCGTACCCGTTAATTCAATACCACTTGAGTATTGGGGAGATGGGTCGATTGAAGTAGAAGGGGAAGGTTCGGTAGAGGACGCCACTGTATTGTACAATTATTCTTACGATACGTGTTTCGGTGTTACTACAGACCCATCTTGCCCTGACTACATCCCGCCTGTTCCGGAAATTCCGGAGATAGAGATTTATGATCCACTTGACGATCAGTGGGTTCAGAGAGAACTAGAAGAGGATTGGGAACCACGTGATGAGGATGAAGAAGATAGAGATCGTCGTAAAATGATGTCGGAAGAAGAAATAGAAGACATGAGATTGGAGAAGATTTTGGGTACGGTTAACAACTCTTTGTTGGCCTCTGAATCATTACGTAAACATACGTCATTGATGGCTCAGAATTATATTCCGGTTAGTTACTTTGACGTTCTTCCGGACTCGAAATATGAAGAGACTGTTGTTTTGAAAGATGCAAGTCTTCCAGACAATAAAAGGTTACGGAGACAAAATCTCGCTCAACAGTTATTACATCAAGAGTTAGTGAATCTACAGTATGAAAAATAAAAAAACATTTTACATAGGAGCACTATAATGTTTAAAAATATATTTGCCTTACTAGGCATTTTTACGTTGTCTAACGCAGTAGCTGCCGAAGTCCCAATTATGGGCTCTGTAGATTCTAAGTGTGTAGTAACAACAGACACTCAAGGTGTCTATGGTAACCCAACGCCAAATAAGTTGACAACTAATCTGTCGAGTGGTGGTGTACCGCCTATCGTTAGATATGATGTGATCCAAGCGGATTACTACAAGGCTGTCATCTCAAGACCGGATGCATTCACAGAGAGTCCTACTCTCAATGATGTGGTCAATTGGACGGGAGAGGTAACTGTATCAGAAGTATCTGATGCTGGTATGTCTGCCTATGACAACGACAAAATTGAGTACAATAACGTGACAGAGATCGACTTGACTATTGCTGGAAGCACATGGTTTAAGGTCGCATCAACTGCTAATTATGGTTATGACAAAGCTTTTCCTGCTGGACAATATCGTGCAGTGGTAACAGCTGAGTGTATCGCTATATAATAGTATGCGCTTTGTTATGATACTAAGTTTGGTGTTCTGCTCAGTGGGTCTGAAGGCCCACGAGTGGACACCCACTTATCCAGAACTAGATCAATCGTATGTTGAGAACGTTCTGGTCGCAGAGATGGAACTGTGGAATGGTAGACAAGATGTTGAGTACTACCAGATAAACGTATGGGACAGTGAATGGAATCCAGTCCCCTTTGCAATTGCACAAAGAGTTGTGAGAGTAAAGTATTTGAGTAGGATGGATGTCAACATCTACATCCGAAAGTCGGACAGTGAAAGAGTAACATACATCTGTTCAAAGTCTAAATTAGTGAAGGATTCTGGCACGAAAGCTTTGATCGCTTCAAGGATATGTTCGAAAATAAAATGAGATTGATATTATTATTTGGTTTGGTAATGAGTTTCTGGGCAGGATCAGCTAACGCACAGTCCGGTTCTTTGAATTTGGCAATACCACAGTCACCACAAAGTTTTCAATCTGACAGGGTGAGAGCGGGTGACGTTGAGTGTTCAGCAGCTATCGGTTCATCCACGAACTTAGAGTTTGGTGTTGTCGGTATCATGGATCAAAATGATCCGTGGGATCAATACAGGATAGGGAACGGCAGTTTTGTTGACCCGAATAGAACGGTATTACCTTACAATGATGACTTTATGCGTAACGTTGGTGTATACGCAAGGATCACAGTGCCAATCGGTGCACCTAAAGAAAGGTTGAACTGTAACGCACTATACAAATTAGAATTGGAAAAAAAGAGATTAGAAGTTATGAGGTTGCAACAAGAGATTGTCAACCTACGTAAACTAAAATTTGAGGAGTAAGAATGGCAGAGGTAGAATTTGCGGGAATGAAATTTACTGGGGGTAAGATGGCAATCTTACTTACCGCACTGTCTACACTGGGTGGAGCATCGTGGGCTGGTTTTGAGTTCTATAAGGACTACATGGACATGAGAGAGATTGTCCAAAACATCGACGTGGACGCTATCCGAGCAGAAAATGAACTAACCATATCCAAACTTGACGATGCAATTGATTACACCCGTGATATTAAATCGGGTCTTCGTGACGATTTACTTGCTATTGAAAAGAGTGTAGATCGTATGGAAGATAAACTTCGTACCGTAGAAGTAGACGTTAGGGATACTATAGATAATGCAGAAGAAAGATTTGAGAATCGTCGAGATAAGTTATCCGATGATTACGATCAAGCATATGCTAAACTGCGAAAAGAGATCGAAGAACTAGAAGAAAAACTAGATGATAAATTGCAGAAAGCTTTAGATAATCCTTTATCAGATTGAGGTTGACAGTGAAAAGATTTAATGGTATAATTACAGCTACCCTGTTGGGGATGCTGATTACTGGTTGTAGTTTGTTGCCATCCAAGTGGGATGACAATGAGGCAGCTGGTGTAACTGATTTAAGATGGGCAATCATGTATCTAGATTGTGACCTTGATCCCGTGTTGATCAAACACATGATAGATGACATCTATAAGAAGCATGGTTGGTTAAGTACTTATGTAGAAACTAAAGGCACTAGTGACATTGAATACCTATTGGATAAGATGTCTCTAACCCTAGACCCCATGTATGAGAAGGAAACTGTATCGCAAAGATACTGTGCCTTGAAACAAGGTGTGTTGCAACAACAAGCAGAAGCAATTGCGTTAACGGTTATGAGGAGATATGATTGATGACTAGTTATACCGAAGAAGAAAGGATTCTTCAAGAAGTTATTGACAACGAAGAGGAAGACTGGGAAGCCAGTAGACTGGGAGAAGTCATCATCGATATAATCCATGCTAGACGTGAAGGTGAACTGACAGAAGAAGAGTACATCGAACTACTTGGTGATATTCGCACCACAGAACTGATCTGGGAAGAAGCCGAGATCACTCAGATGAAACAAAAACTAGTGAAGGTTGTTGAGACCCTAGCAAAATTCGTATAATAAGATGCCAGTAAAATTCGGAAAATCACAGTCATTACGCAATAGGGAGACCGGAAAGGTCACCATAGTGCACAAGTACATGAAATCTACTCCTACTCCGGAGTTGGTTGAAGCTTTGGATAAATCCAACACCACCCCTAAACTACGACAGAAGATCAAGAACGAACTAGTCCGTAGAAAAAAACTTTAAATTAATTGAAGAAAACGCTTGACAAACTTGTTTCTATTATGAGATAATACGTATGTTGTCTGGGGAGAGGTTCCCCAAACGCCTTAACTACGGAGAAATATATTATGGCACATGAAGTAGAAACAATGGCATACGCCGGAGCTGTCCCTTGGCATGGTCTGGGTGTTGCTGTCTCAAATGATCTCGCACCCCGTCAAATGATGGAGAAAGCGGGACTCGACTGGTCTGTCGAGAAAATCCCTACCTACGCACGAGTAGGTGATCAAGAAATTCCAACAGGTGTAGAAGCCCTTGTCCGATCCTCGGATAACAAGGTTCTGACTCAAGTTGGTGCAAACTGGAACCCTGTACAAAACGAGGAAGCATTCGACTTCTTTGCAGAGTACTGTGCTGCTGGTGACATGGAAATGCACACCGCTGGTTCCTTAAAAGGTGGACAGATGGTCTGGGCACTTGCGAAGATCAAGGAGTCTTTTGACATCCTTGGTGGTGACCAAGTTGATTCATACCTCTTGTTCTCAAACCCACACATGTATGGTAAGTCAATCGATGTTCGATTCACTCCGATTCGTGTTGTGTGTAACAATACTCTGACACTATCGTTGGGACAACAAGTTGCAAACTCTTGCAAGTTGAACCACCGTTCAGAGTTCAACCCTGAGAAGGTAAAAGAAGCCCTTGGCATCGCACACGAGAAGTTTGCGAAGTACAAAGAGATGGCTGAATTCCTCTCAACTAAGAAGTTCACAGTTGAATCTTTGATCAACTACTACAACGAAGTCTTCCCACGTACCTACCAAGGTAAGAAAGAAGTAACCGTTCAGGACTTCAAAGACCTCACCACTAACGGTCAGGCTGCGTACTCATTCCTTGAGACACAACCCGGCGCTGAGTTCGGTGAAGGTACATGGTGGCAAGCACTTAACAGTGTTACCTACTTGACCGATCACAAGATGGGACGTTCTGCGGATACCCGTTTAGCTTCCGCTTGGTTCGGTTCTAACCAAAGTCGTAAAGAAAAAGCTGTCAACAAGGCAGTAGAGTTTGCGACTGCAGCGTAAGGAGCAATATGAAAATATTGATAATGGGTTTGCCCGGCTCTGGAAAGACGACTCTCGCAAGGGAGTTGTCTTACCATTTCATGATACCGCATTTCAATGCTGACAGTATCCGACAAGCCAATGATGATTGGGATTTCACCCCTGAAGGGAGAGAACGACAGTTTCATCGTATGGCCGGATACTTGGCAGAAGTGGGATTTGGTATTTGTGATTTCGTTTGTCCTAAAGATGTTTTCCAAAGGAACTTCCCTTGTGATTTCATGATCTGGATGGACACAATAAAGGAAGGTAGGTTTGAGGATACCAATAAGGCATTTCAAGAACCTAGCGATTATAATATAAGGATAACTGAATGGATAGATTTAAACCAACTACGCAAATGCTTGGAAGATTTCAACCCTGGCACCAAGGACATACCGCTCTTTTTGAAAGAGCACTTTCCAAAACTGGTCAGGTAGCAATTCTTCTGAGAGACACGGAAGTCGATGCAAAGAACCCGTTCACTGTCGAAGAGAGAAAGGCTCAGATCATCTCAGCACTCGCTGAGGATGGTTACGAGGTAAACGTTCACTTCACAGTTATCGCAGTACCTAACATCACCCATATTACCTATGGTCGAGATGTGGGGTACACGATTGAACAGGAACATCTTGGTGAAGAGATCGAGAATATCTCTGCTACGAAAGTCAGAGAAAAAATGGGTCTCTAATATAAATAGTCTGTGAGGGACATCCGTCCCTCTAGACATTGGAGATAAAAAAGATGCCCTATTCGAAAGAGGTATTGGAGAGATTCGAACAAGTAACGAATAATCCGCAAAAATTTAATGTTGGGAGATTCGATCCCAAAGACCCTAATGTTGCAACCGGAATGGCCGGCGCTCCCGCATGTGGAGACGTGATGCGACTTCAATTAAAACTAGACATCGATGATAGAATCGAAGATGTTGTATTCAAAACATATGGATGTGGTTCTGCAATCGCATCTAGTTCTATGTTTGTTGAGATGTTGAAAGGTAAAACCGTTGAAGAGGCAAAACAGGTCAAAGACAAAGATATTGCAGAAGCACTAGATTTACCACCTATCAAAATTCATTGCTCAGTCCTTGCAGAAGAAAGTATCAAAAAGGCAATAGAAGATTGGGAACAGAAGACCGCACATAGGAAACACAATCTCTATCCTGATAACGGAATATAATGGAAGTAACTAGAGAAGCAATAGACCACATTGAGTCTGTCGAAAAGAATCCAACTGTCTTTCTTGGTGTGAAACCAAGTGGGTGTGCTGGGTTTGAATATAGATTCGAACTCATGGAAAAGTCTCCACCTAGTGCAGTAGATGACTGTGCAGATGTTACGGCCGCCTATGGATGGCATACTGTACAAAAAGACAGTATTACATTTATGATCCCCAAAGACCAATGGATGTATTTCGAGAAAGCAACCCTTGATTTACATATAGATGGTTTCAATAAATTCCTAAAATGGGTGAATCCACTTGAAGAATCCGCATGTGGATGTGGTGAAAGTGTGACTTTTTACCCAAAATAATTCAACTTTTTTTCAAAAAACGCTTGCCGTGGGCTGTGGCTGTGTTAAAATATAGTCTGAAAAATGAGAAAAGGAATTGATATGGAACACGTTGACTTTGACATAAATGGTGTGATCCCTGAGCGTCCCCGAGCTGGTGCGGACTTAGTGGTTTACGAGAAAGGTGGTGACCCTATGGACGGTTATGTCCTGTACGGTTTCGATGAAGTTGGTATGTTTGAGGAAGAATTTAAGGTTCCTCAGTATTGTTTTTGTTAAAAAAAGTTTGAAAAAACGCTTGCCATCATAACAAGAATAGGTTATACTGGTACAGTAAATTGATGAGAGAGGTAAATTATGGAAAATGAAATCAAAAAGTTGTTTGAAGCGTGCATCGCCGATTACAAAAGGATGGGTTTTAGACCCGAAATGGAAGAGAGGTACGCTGAAGGTCTTGACTACAAGATCGGTAAGAAGTACATCAAAATCTTGAGTGGTGGTAGCGCATGGGGTTTTATCAACCTTGCGAATCCTAACTTCAAGAAAGGTGACATTCTTAAGGCTGCAAGCTGGAATGCTCCCGCTCTTAACGCCCCTAGAGGGAACTTGTTCGAAGATTATGTTGTTCAGTGGACTGGCCCACTGTACTTGAAATAGGAGTTGGTTATGATTACTAATTGCATTGCATTGAGAAACAATCCTAAACTTGTCGAGTTCAGGAATTACATTTTGTCTTTCTACGCCTATGACGGCATCTATCCTACCGAAGGTCTGACTGTCGCCATTGTCGAGAAGGCAATCTTTGAATATCTCAAGAAGGTCGAAGTCCACAAGGACGGTATCCACAAACAAGGATTCGGCAACTACACTTGGGGTGGTGGAGACTCTATCGATAGAGAGAGGGTCAGATACGAATACATTGAGGAGATTCTGAAGAATGCCTAGTGCTCAAGTCGAAAAGTTCAATGATGAGTTTGTATCCGGTTACAAAGCTTACCTGAAGAAACAGAAGGCTTCTCAGAACAAAGGTTCTTTCGGGACTAAGGACTCTGAACGTTCAAAGTGTTACGAAGCGGAATGGGCCATGCAAAGGCAGTCGGGTACTGCCTTCAAACCGATTCCTCAATTCAAGGATATCAAAGAGGCGGAGAAGTTCGCCAAGAAGATTTACAAGTCTAAGACTTGGCAGAAACTCTGGTCTCGATCTATTGACGGGGATGTGACTCGCATCTTTGCTTCGACTCCGAAGGTGGTTCAGAAGGCACGTTCATCCGGACGTGGTACTGCTGGTCATACTAACGGATATACCGTCACCCTAGATAGTTACTGTGGATTCGATGCATACACTTTGATTCATGAGTTAACTCATTGTCTTGGGTATATGCACCACGGAAGGTCGTTCCGTAAAACTCTACTTCAAATGGTTGGTACATTTTTAGGTTCCGATTGTAAGAAGGTGTTGAAGGCGGAATTCAAAAAACGTAAACTCGCTTTCGGAGAAGCTCGTAAACCTATGGGGTTTGAGCAATGGAAAGCCTCCAAGGCAAGAATGGAGAATTTAAGAAATGGCTGATATAACAATAGACGCTGGTTCATGGTTGACTGCTAATGGAATTCAGACTACGGTGTTCTTTGGAACAGCAGGTGATGCTGTTGTCGAAATCGAAGAGTCATATGAAACTTTAATTGATAAAGAGCTTGACGCACATACCCTACTTGGTGGTATAATTACACCACGGACAGCGGTAGATGCACAACGTTTTGTTCAAGCATTGGAAGATGCGGCTGAGTACGCTGACCGCAAACTGAATGAGATGATTGATAACAGTCATCAACTAGAATTGGATTTATGAAACTAACAAAACAAACACCCGATAAGAATTGGTATCCAGATAACTTTGACTGGTATTTGAAGTGGGCGGCTACTGTGGCAATTTTAACGTCTGTTGTTTTTCGTAATGCAGGCCCAGAGTGGCGTGCGTTTGATTTGTCCATAGGTACTATTGGTACAATACTATGGTTATGGGTATCGATCATGTGGAATGATCGTGCATTGATTATTTTAAATGCGTCAATGACTTTGTTATTGGGAACCGCATTCATACGGGAATTTTTATGAGAAAAATATTTGACCACCAACAGGTGGAACTAACTGAAATGCAAGCAGTGACTACTGAGGAAGGTCGTAAGTACCATACCCCAGAAGGCATTGATCTTCCTTCAATCACTACATGTCTGTCAATTCTAAGTCGGGACGGTATTGCCGCCTGGCGTAAACGTGTAGGTGAGGAAGAAGCGAATAGAATTTCTCGTGTTGCTTCAACTCGTGGTACGAAGGTTCATGAGATTATTGAAAAGTACATTGATAACAAAGAGGATTACTCTGATGGATATACCCCTGATATTATTCAGTCTTTTAATGATGTTCGTGATATTCTCGACAATCGTATTGGGACAGTATTTGCACAAGAGGCTCCACTCTATTCCAATCACCTTGGCGTGGCTGGTCGGGTGGATTGTGTTGCTGAGTTTGATGACGCCCTCAGCATTATAGATTTCAAAACTTCTCGTAAGAAGAAGTTTCCTTCTATGATCAAACAGTACTTCATGCAAGAATCTGCATACTCAATTATGTGGGAAGAACGTACAGGTATGCCTATCACTCAGTTGGTAACTATCATTGCGGTAGACAACCACGAGCCTCAGGTCTTTATCGAACATCGTGACAATTGGGTGAGACCATTAAAAGAGACAATTGCACAATGGAATGAGGAGAATTCAACAGTTCAATTGTTATAAATAGTGATGTACTTATTTTAATCCTAATGGGACAGAAATGAAGAGATTCAAGACACACTATTTAGAAGAGCAAAAAAGAGTCGATACGACAGCTACTGCATCGTATACGGAACTACTTCCTGCCCTCATGTTCAATCACAGTTTCCGTCCGGTATCGGTTGAGGATGTCAAGAAGTTTGTGTATCGCACCAACCTAAAGGATGCGAAAAGCAAAAAGACATTCATCAATGTTGCGGGGACTGACCCTACTTCCGCAAAACTGTACATCGATAAGATGTCATCATTCAAACCTACATTGATCAATACCAAACTAGAGAATGCAATTGGTATTGTCAACTATCTGTATGACCTAAGTGCATCCAAACCAATCAAGGATGTTAAGTGGGGATTCCGTGATAAACCTAGAGGTGTCCCAAAGAATCATGCGGGTGATATCTTTGTCAACTTCAAGAACGGTGACATGATAGGTATCAGTCTCAAAGCGGGAACCAAGAAATCAAAAGAACCTCTTCTCAACAGTTATGTCAATACCCAATACAAGAAGATCGGTAAAGAAGACAAACTATCTGATTTAGAGGGTGCGTTGTGGGATAGTGTGTATTCCAAACTGCCTGGCTTACCAGACGATGTAACTAGAGACAATTACATGAGTAAGAAGGCATCCGTCAGACAAGCGTATCTAGATTATTATCTTGACAACGAGACAGATGCAGATACACTCTATGCAGTTATGGCAAGAATATCACGTGAGAAGTTCTGTGAACAGTTGAACACTCTTTCTCTAGATGAGTTCAAGACTTGGATTGAGTCAAACTTTAATCTACAGAAAGCACAAGAACCACCACTGGTATTAGTCAAGGCAGTCAAAAAGACTGCGGAACAAAAGGGCGATGGACTACAAGATGTTCTACCTATGGTAACAGGATTTAAGGCAAAGTTAAATACTAAGTCTGTTCAAGAATGGTTCATCGATTTAGAAACACCAGATGAGTCTAAGAGATTGTCGATGACTATCCGATCAGACGCCGGTGTTCGTGCGGGTAAGAAACTTGCGGGACTAGGTAAACTAGGTAAGTTCACTTCATTGAAATTACAGTACAACGGTATATCGGATTTAGCATAATGAATTTCGCAGAGTTTATAACAGAACAAAAGAACACTCACATGACCCACATTGAGGACAAGGTTCTCTATGGTGGTGTTGATGGTACACGTCAAGCAATAAACGCTCTACGTGAGTTGCGTGATATGTTAGGTGGAAAGGATACAGGTCGAGTCTCTATTAAGTGGGACGGTGCGCCTGCAATTTTCTGTGGCGAAGACCCCAATGACGGAAAGTTTTTTGTTGCGAAGAAAGGTATCTTTGCGAAGAACCCAAAAATCTATAAGACCGATGCTGAGATCGATGCGGACATGAGTGGTGACCTTGCAGATAAAATGAAGGTTGCACTTGCAGAACTTCCTGCTCTAGGCATCAAGGGTGTTGTTCAGGGTGACTTCCTATACGGGCCCGGCGACTTAAAAAGAGAGACAATAGAGGGAGAAAAATATGTTACGTTTCATCCTAATACTATCGTATATGCTGTTCCCGTATCTATGGCTGGGGCCATTCTAAAATCTAAGATCGGTATCGTATGGCATACTACTTACACCGGAAATGACTTTGAGTCTATGAGAGCATCATACGGGGTCGATGTATCTAAGTTCCGTAACTCAGTTGCTGTATGGTCTCAAGATGCCATGTTGCGTGATGTGACAAATGCAACGTTGGATAAGAAAGAAACTGAGGAAGTAACGGGGTACTTGAGTAAGGCTGGTAAATTGTTTAACCAGATATCCGGTACTACTCTGCGAGAACTTGAGGGTAACGAAGACCTCGCCACGTTGATAGAACAGTACAATAACACTTTTGTGCGGCAAGGCCAAATGATTGGTAACACTTCTACGCACGTAAACGGACTTATTAAATGGATTAATAAAAAGTTCAAGGGAGAGATGGATAAGAGAAGTACTGCACGAGGCAAGAAAACTCAACAGGATAAACTCGACGCCTACATGAAATTTTTCTCTCCAACAAACAAAAAATCTCTTGTTAAAATGTTCGAATTGCAAAAACAGATCGTTTTAGCGAAGATGAAACTTATAAATAAACTTGATAGTTTAAAGAAGATTGATACATTTGTCAAAACCACTAAAGGTTACAAGGTAACTGGTGAGGAAGGATATGTAGCAATCGACAAACTTGGTGGTGACGCAGTGAAACTTGTTGACCGTATGGAATTTTCATACAACAACTTTTCACCCGATATTTTGAAAGGATGGGATAAACCAAAGAGGTAAGAAATGGCAAAGCCATTAGGATTTAAAGACTTCACAACAACGGATCGCACTCAGTCGGGTGACGATCAGGTTGCATACAAATCAAAGAAAAACGCCGAAGAAGCGTTAGACTTTGCTGCCCGTCGAAAACTCGCACGATCACTTAAGAAGAATAAAGCTAAGATCGCCATGGGGCGTAAAAGAGCTGCACGTAAATTTGCCGATATGGACAAACTTAAGAAACGTGCACAGAAACAAGCACGTACTATGTTCTTTAAAAAGTTGACTAAGGGTGCGGATAAAGGTAAACTCTCATTTGCTCGTAGACAGGAGATAGAGAAACGCCTAGATAAAATGCGTCCTAAAATTGATAAGGTAGCTCGTAAACTGTTACCTAAAGTACGCAAAATGGAAAAAGACCGAAAGCGTGGCGGACAGAATAAAGATGATTAAGAATTTTTCACAGTACCTAACCGAAGAAGAAAAAGAAGTTTATTTTACCTTTGGTAGAATGAACCCACCTACTATCGGCCACGGTAAAGTAATGGACACACTTGCCTCCAAATCTGGTGGCGCAGACTACAAAGTCTATTTGTCCCAAGTATCAAACCCCAAGAAAGACCCTTTGTCATATTCAGACAAGGTTAAACACGTGCGTAAGATGTTTCCAAAACATGCACGTAGTGTGATGATCGACAAGAACGTCAAGAATGTATTTGATGTCGCATCACGGTTGTATGACCAAGGGTATAAAAAAGTAACAATGGTTGTCGGGGATGACCGTGTACGTGAGTTTGATGTCCTGTTGTCTAAGTACAATGGTAAGAAAGCTCGTCACGGGTTTTATAACTTCGAAACTATTCGTGTAGTATCCGCTGGTAAACGTGATCCGGATGCTGAGGGTGTGGAAGGTATGTCCGCATCTAAGCAACGTGCAAACGCACAGAACAATGACTTCGTGACTTTCGCACAAGGTGTGCCTAAGTCTATGTCGGACAGAGATGCAAGGAAGTTGTTCAATGATGTCCGTAAAGGGATGGGGCTCAAGGAAGAGCACTCATTCAAGAATCATATTGAACTGACGCCTGTTTCTGAAACAAGAGAAAAATACGTACAGGGTAAACTCTATGAAATTGGAGATTCTGTTGTTATTAAAGAAAGCGAAGAAGTGGCTACGGTCTCAATGCTCGGATCAAATTACGTTATCGTCGAACGCCCAGATGGCACTCGACTACGCAAATGGTTGGATGCAGTCGAACTCGTTGAACGACAAGACCCTGATATCAAAGATAGAGAAGGCACACAACCCGCAAGATATCACGCCGGACTAAAGAAGTCTACCAAGGCAAAACGAGACGCACATTTTAAGAAACACGGCAAGAAGGATGATGATGACGCATCCGCATACAAGCCTGCGCCTGGCGACAAGACCGCAAAGACTAAACCATCCAAGTACACTAAACAGTTCAAAGACATGTACGATGAAGACTGTTGGGATGGATACAAACAAGTTGGTATGAAGAAGAAGGGGAACAAGACTGTTCCTGATTGCGTACCTGAAGAACTTGAAATTACTTTTGAGATGTGTCTCAAGGCAGAGACCACACCTCAGATGATATCTCGTTGGGCATCAAAGACCATTAAGAAAAAACAGTACCAACAAGTTGCGGACTATATTCGCAAACAAATGAAAGCGGACAAGGGTAGACATGGCCCTGAGTACTACGCACAACAACTTATCCGTAAACACGGTTTGAAGTTGGATATCAAAGCATTGGGTGGTGCGGTACGTGGTGAGGCATATGAAGAGACCGATCCAGTAAAATCCGCTCGTAATGATATCAACAGAGAAAAAGAACAAGACAAAAAAAGACACGATAGAATCTTGGATCGTGCAAGACTCGCTCGTGCTAAAGTTAAAAATCGGGAGACGGAATGAAACGGTATTCTCTTTGGGACAGTTTAGGTGACTTGGGAGAAGGCCCAGACGGACTTGCTGCGAAAGCAAAGAAATCTGGTATCTCCGTAGCCACTTTAAAAAAGGTTTATAATCGTGGTGTTGCAGCTTGGAAGACTGGTCATAGGCCAGGCACTACCCCTCAGCAATGGGGATATGCACGTGTCAACGCCTTCATAGTAAAAAAGAAAAAAGGTGGGTTGAACCACGATAAGGACTTAGCGTAATGAAATTAAAAGATTTGCGTGAGAAGAGATTCACGCCAAAAGAAATCAAAATGGCTATTGGTATTGCAACAGACAAACGCTACAAGGGTGGCAATATGACTGGTGCGAGTCAAGCTATTGAGAAGATTAAGAAAGGTCTCTCTGATCACCCACAGGTTAAAGCAGTACTCAGAAGAGTAAATGAATATGGTGGGCCTCAAATCTCCAGATCAGATTATCTGAAGAAAGGTAAAGAGTACCATTCAAAGCAATCTCAATCAGAAGCAGTATCTCCTGCTCAACAAGCTGCGATTGCAATCTCCAAGAAAGAGAAAGAACAAAAGGAATGTGCGTCTGAGGATGATTTCAAACCTCACATGATGTATGACCCGAAGACAGGTAAGGCTTTCAAAGCAAATAAGTATGCCGATCATGTCAAGTATGACAAGATGGGTTACACCCACGAGAAACCAGAAGTCAATGAAGCAATTGATTTCTTCAAGACATCCAAGGCACTATCCGACTACGCAAAGAAGTCTGGTGGTATCGACAAGAGAGATTTCGAAAAGGCGGCCGCATACGTAAGAGAGATTGGTAAAAACTCATCTACTATGGTTCAGAACAAGGCATTCATGGGATTGAAGAAACATGTTTCTAATATGGACACCGATCCCCGTGATGGTGTTTTGTCAATTCTTAAGAAACATGGAATGTTCAAGAATGGACGCTTGATGCAAGAACAAGCAGAGAACTGTGGTTGTGGTAAGACACCGTGTGAGACATATGGAATTGCTGAAAAAAAGGCTGGACATATGGATCAACTACGTGATATAGTAAAGAACAAACAGGCCAAGAAGGTCAATGGTGTTATGGTAGATATGTTTACAGCATCCGCAATTACTCAAATCTACGATAAGGTCAACGATCAGAACAAGAAGAGAATGGATGGAATGACTATCCCTGCTCTTGCGGATGTGGCCTACAAAATGATGAACAAGAGGTAACCATGATTACATTCGACCAACTCAGGGAAAAGAAGGACTCTTATCCAATCTATCACAAAACCTATTCTGCTGCGATGGCAGCTGCATACGCATTTGCGAAGAAAAGGGGTTTTGAAGTGGATACCGATGACATTGATAGAAAGGTGGCAATGGGGCCTAGAAAACCTTCCAATGGTAAGACCAACAGTTTCACTCTCAAATTAAAGGATGAGAAACGTAAGATGCTTGCAGTACAGGTAACTAATCTGGACAATAAGCGTTACGAACTCAATACATATATCACATGAAAAAATTTACCGATTACCTAGCCATAGATGAACATTGCGAATGCAATGATCTCTACGAAGACTTAGAAATAACTGAGTCGGAATATCAAGGAAAGAAGGTCAAACTAAATGACCCTATCCGTACATCTGAGAACCCTAATAAGAAGTTCAAGGTGTATGTGAAAAACGAGAAGGGTAAAGTTGTGGTCGTTAGATTTGGTGATCCCAACATGGGAATCAATCGGGACGATCCGAAGAAGAGAGCATCATTTAGAGCAAGGCACAATTGTGCGAATCCAGGCCCTAAATGGAAAGCAAGGTATTGGAGTTGTTATCAATGGCGTGGAAGCGCTAAGGTTGATAATTAAAATAATATAAATAGAATAAGTTATTACTATATTTCTATGGGATAGGTACACAAATGGCAGTAGAATCAAACCAAAAAAGGTTAGACCGTATAGAGGAGAAAATCGATAAACTCGCTGATGCGATGATTGCTCTCGCTCGGGCGGAGGAGAAACTTATAGCTATCGAGAAGAACAACCACTCTAACTTTGAGAGAATGAATAGATTCTCCCAGAAGCTCGATGACATCGAAAAGAAAGTTGATGATAATGCTAGGACTGTACATATTATTAATAGAATCGCCCTGATCGTCGGCACTGGTGTGATCGGCGGTATAATCAAACTATTCTGGTTCATGTAACGGAGACAATAATGAGAACGGAAGATATCAAAAAAATGGCGGAGGCATATCTTGAGGTTGTCTCTGAGAAAAAGAAACTTGATCCTGTAGACGATAAAGAGAACGATAAGAAGTTCAAAGATCGTAAGGACAAGGACATCGACAATGATGGAGACGTAGATTCTTCAGATGAGTATCTGCACAAAAAGCGTGCTGCTACTGACGATGCTATCGACGCTAAGAAGAGTGACGATAAGGATCAAGAAGGTGGAGAGACTGATCTTTCAAAAGATAAGAAGAAAAAGAAGCCTGTAGCCGGTAACACAGACGGTAAGACTGCTGAGATTTCTAAGATCGGTGAGAAGGTAACTACTAAAGAAGATTTGGATCAATTGGTCGATGCACTTGGTGAAGCTGCCAAGGCAAAACCTGAAGAAGGTGAAAAGATCGATGACAAGGAATCTCCTAAGTCAAAAGAATTTATTGCGAAACATAAGAAGTCTGATCCTGAACATGAGAAGCATCAAGAGAAGGCAGTTGACGCAACAACTAAAGCAGGTAACTCTGGTAAAGAAGCACCTAAGAGACCCGGCGACAACAAGGCTGGTGACAAGAATGTTGTTAACCCCGTAAAGGAAGACACTCGTACAGCACGTGAGAAGATCATGGATGTATTGTCTGGTAAGACTTGGGGTGAAATCGCACAAGAAGTTGCAGATCAGAAAGTAGAGGACTAATTATGGCACTTAAACCACCCTCATGGGCTTCTAATGCTACACCTACTACTCGTGGTTGGATTGATCCGGTCACGGGGGAACTGTTGAAATCTCAGAGAATTACTTCTGGTGAGATCGACAATTATTTGGGTGTTAGTCAAGTAACAGAACAGGTAGTTCATCAAGCACCACAGATGTTGCATGAAGCTCCTGTTGGAAACGTGGGTTTAGAAGGAATGACTAAACCTCAATTGATTGCTCTTGCAGAACAGAGTGGTGTTGAAGTACGTACTTGGGATAGTAAAAAGACTCTTATAGAAAAACTATCTTGATACCCCTATATAAAGGATAGACTTAATTTTATCCTGAAAGGTATATAATGAATTTGAATAGTAAGAACTTGATGATATATGCTGCGAAGCATTATCATACACCAATGGCAATTGACGGTGAACAGTTTTTTGAGGACTTAAAAAGGTTCAAGTATGTAAAGAGATTACTGAACCGATATAAAGATCAAGGTGATCTGAGTGAAAGATTGATTCTGAATCACCTTATAGTTATATTTAATGTATTTGGTTTTGAGGCAGGATTACAAATCCTAGAGTTTAAAATAGAAAAGGAACACTGGCCAGTATTAAAACCATTTCTAATTTTTCTAAAAGCCATTGACGAACATGGATATCCACAAGTAACTATGGATCAACTCGCAGTAGAGCGATTAAGAGAAATTAGGAGAATATAGATGGGAATCTTAAAATCTGCAGCAGACCTAGTATACACTATTCGATTCCTGAAGTTGCTTGTAACTCCTATCGAAAACACCGAAGCGTTTAAACTAGGTATCGTAGATGAGAACGGTAAGAGAAACAAAGATTTCAATGACAACACGATGGATAACCGTGAAGCTCTGAGAGATCACTATACCGCATTTCATCGTCTCGTATTTAACCTAAAGAAGATTATGGCGAAAGCGCCTGGCGGTAAGTCAGTCGTTGCACGTTATGGTGCTGCTCTCGCTCTTATCAAAGAACACGGTGAACTATCTGACACCGACATAGAAAAAATCCACGCAAAGACTGGTATCGATATCCTTGACGTACTCGCTGAAGATTCTCAGTGGTTTATGTTACATGGTAATGAGATATCGCCTGGCGTATATCGTATGAAGAACGATTCCATGACAGCAACATCTTTTGTTGAGGCTGTCAGTAAGGGTGATCAAATTAGAATCGAAGACGGTAATCCCGTTGAAGAGATGTTAGGATTGAGTATATACGAAGGAACCCATTTAAAAACGAGACAACGCATATATTTCACAACCGGAGAGATAACGAAATGAAATCATTCAATAAGTTCTATGAAGAAATGACTGGGACTAGTTCTGTAGTAGGAACTGGAGATGATTCTTCTACCGTTGTTGTCCGTAAGAAGTTTGATCGTAAGAAGAAACGCAAAGACATGGCTCAGGTCTTGTCTAGATTCATGGAGAAGTGGTCAGAGAAATCTAAGCGTGAATCTGAATGAAACCCCTTGACAAAGCACACCTATTGTTGATATAATTACTCATTCGAATTGGAGTGAGTATGAATATTACACCTTTACCTTCCGGACACTATGTCGTAATCTTTAATAACGACGAATCCGATCAGGTCATAAATTTTCAAAAAGAAAATGAAAAAGACAAACTAGTCTACGTCTGTAGAGATGGCACTAGTAATAAATACCTCTACCCCGACAGATTTGTCGTGGAGAATTATCACACCTCAATGCTATCTCATTTGTTATATGAGAACAAAATATTTGAGGATCAACAAGAAGAGCATATGTTGAAGATGGCTCAAACCTTCATAGAGACAGGTAGGCAAGTCTTTATAGAAGAGTATGAGTTTTCGGAAGCAGACCCCTTCTACGATTACAGTAAATTATAATGGGAAGAAAATGATCAAGATCAATAAGAAAAAGGATGACCTACTAGCAGACTATGCTGTGGGAATGTTAAAGGATTTCTATCTAAACGACTACGAAAAATCGCCTCAAGAAGGTTATGCACGTGCTGCCAAGGCATGGGCGACATATAAGGGAGAAATGGATGAAGGACTCTCTGAACGCTTATATGATTATGTTAGTAATAAGTGGTTTATGTTTGCAAGTCCGGTTCTATCTAATGCACCGAATGGACATGGCAAAGGAAAGGGGATGCCAATCTCCTGTTTCCTTACGTATGTCCCAGATACTCTGGAAGGTCTCATTGATCATAGTTCTGAGTTACGTTGGCTTAGTGTTTACGGCGGGGGTGTCGGGGGTCATTGGTCTGACGTGCGAACCGTGTCTGAGATTGCTCCAGGCCCCATTCCCTTCCTTCACACTGTAGATGCAGATATGATTGCTTACCGTCAAGGTAAGACTCGTAAAGGATCATATGCGGCCTACATGGACGTACACCACCCAGACATTATTGAATTCTTGAACATGCGTATTCCTACGGGCGATGTGCAACGTAAGGCATTGAACCTACACAACGCAATCAATATCACCGATGAGTTCATGGAAGCTGTTCGTGACAACAAAGAATTTGCACTACGTGACCCAAAAGACGATTCAGTAAAAGAAACTATCAGTGCACGAAAACTATGGGAAAGAATACTTGAAGTCCGGTTTCGCACAGGTGAACCATACCTGAACTTTATCGACACTGCAAATAAAGATTTGCCTCAACCACTAAAAGACTTGGGTCTCAAAATCAATGGATCGAATCTTTGTAATGAGATTCACTTACCGACAAGTGCAGAGAGGACTGCTGTTTGTTGCTTGTCATCACTAAACTTGGAATACTATGATGAATGGAAAGATACTACAATTGTCGCTGATCTTATTACTATGCTTGATAACGTCTTGCAGTACTTCATCGACGAAGCACCCGACACAATCACAAGAGCCAAATACTCCGCCGAAAGAGAAAGGTCAATCGGTCTTGGAGCAATGGGATTTCACTCGTTGTTACAAAAACACGGAGTTGCTTGGGAGTCCGAGAGAGCTAGAGATATCAATAAGGTTGTGTTCGAAAGAATTAAGGATCAGGCATCGAAACAGTCTGCTCTATTGGCAACTGAAAGAGGAGAGTACCCTGATGGGGTGGGAAGTGGACAACGTAACGCCCATCTACTTGCAATTGCTCCTAATGCCTCAAGTGGCGTAATCCTATCAACGAGTCCATCTATTGAACCTTTGAAGGCAAATGCGTACACTCATAGGACACGTGCGGGTTCGTTCTTGGTTAAGAACAAGTACCTAGAACAATTACTTGAAGAACGTGGTCTAAACAACGATTCGATCTGGAAGTCTATTATTACTAGTAAAGGTTCGGTGCAACATTTACCAGAACTCACTGAAGGTGAGAAAAGCATATATAAGACTGCACAAGAATTAGATCAGACATGGATTATCAAACATGCGGCTGATAGACAACCTCATATTTGTCAAGGTCAATCTGTGAATCTTTTCTTCCCGTCTGGTGTCCAGAAGTCTTATGTCAACAAGGTGCACTTGAAGGCATGGGAATCCGGTCTCAAAGGACTCTACTACCTACGTACAGAATCAAGTTCTCGTGCGGAGAATGTGTCTGAAAAGGTAGAGAGAGTAGCACTTGAAGATGATAACCGTACCTTGGTGTATGGTAAGAAGAACTGTCCTTTCTGTGAAATGACTAAGGACGAATTAAATCTGCGTGGTATTTCATTTGACTATATCGATCTAGAAGAGGTAGGTAAAACTGCCGCTGAAGTAACAGGTAGAAAAGTAAAGACCGTTCCGCAAGTTTACCTTGAAGGTGAGTATGTGGGTGGTTACGAAGAGTTGATGAAATATTTAAACAAAACCGCTGAACTAGATGGTCTAGATGAAGGCGACGAATGTAAAGCTTGCGAGGGATAAATGGCATTATTAGAATTTAGTACAACATACAAACCGTTCAAGTACCCGTGGGCGGTTGAGTTATCGAAGAAACATGAAGAGGTACATTGGATTGAAGATGAAGCAGAACTATCCGAAGACGTACAGGACTGGAAGACCAAACTATCCAGTCAAGAGAAAGAGTTTATCACCCACATTCTACGATTGTTCACACAGTCAGATGTACAGGTTGGAGAGAACTACCACGAACTTCTTATACCTAAGTTTAAGAATAACGAAGTCAGAAACATGTTGTCCTCGTTCGCCGGTAGAGAAGCAGTACACCAACGGGCGTATGCTCTCCTTAATGACACGTTAGGATTACCCGACGAAGAGTATCACAAATTCCTAGAGTTCAAGGAGATGGCCGACAAGGTTGACTTCATGAAAGAGGGTGATACTAATACACATACAGGTCTTGCACTTGCATTGGCCCAGTCTGTATTCAATGAAGGTATGTCACTGTTCTCATCATTCGTGATGTTGTTGAACTTCCAACGTTTCGGTAAAATGAAAGGTATGGGTACTATTGTTGAGTGGTCTATTAGAGATGAAACTCTACATGTACAGGGTAACGCAAAACTATTCAGAACATTTACAGAGGAACATCCTCGTATCGTTAACGACGAATTGAAGTCTAAAATCTATGAGATGGCCAAGACTGCGGTTGCATTGGAAGATAAGTTTATTGAACTTGCATTCAAAGGTAACAAGGTAGAAGGTTTGTCTATTAAGGAAGTACGTGCGTACATCCGACACATTGCAGATCGTAGACTGTTACAACTTGGTATGAAAACAAAGTTCCGTCAAAAGGACAATCCACTACCGTGGTTGGACTGGGTACTGAACGGCGCATCCCACGATAACTTCTTTGAGAAGAGAGTCACTGAGTATTCCGTCAATGGAATGGAAGGTGATTGGGGTTGGGAAGAACCTGAACCAGAAGTCTGTGGATTAGACGGGCAAGGTTGTGCCGCTTGATGGAGTCGTATATATTCGAATTAGAATGTGCGATTTGTGACAGTATTACCAGAGTAGTTTGTAACTACGACGATGACAAACCCCTCTTCTGCCCAATGTGTGGAGAAGAGGCTGAGGTAGAATATCTAGGAGATAGCGATGGTACTATATAGTAATTATGTGGTACTATCGAGAACACACAAACTTCTTCACTGAAGAAGACGTTGGAGACAATTACGGATTCGTATATTGTATAACCAACAGAGCTACCGGAAAAAAATATATCGGTAAGAAATTCTTTTGGTCTAAAAGAACCCTTCCACCGTTGAAGGGTAAAACTCGTAAGAGAAAGAAGATAGTGATGTCTGATTGGCAGGACTACTACGGTTCTAACGAGGAACTGAAAATGTTGGTTGAGAAGAATGGTAAGGATGTATACCATCGTGAAATACTCCGTTTGTGCAAAACAAAAGGTGAGTGTTCATACTACGAAGCCAAACTTCAATTTGAAAACGATGTGTTACTCAGTGATGAGTACTACAACGAATTTATAGGATGTAAGATTCATGCAAGCCATATCAAACACCTCAAATCATGATTGTATAGTCGCTTGGTCTGGGGGTGTAGAAAGCACCTCACTAGTACATCAACTTGTATTAGAAAAAAGAAACCCTCTTATAATCCACTTAGAAATCTATAACAACGACATTCAAGCCAATACGTTTGAGACGTATGCAGTAGAACGTATGTCTGATATGCTTGGTGTTGAAGTAAGTTTCATCGAATGTAAATCATCAATCCCCGATGTGAAGAAGACCGCCGAGTTCTGGAAACACAGAAAGTTTGGTGGTGGATACCCTGTCCTACCCCTGTGGACTAGTATGGCCTTCATGACTCAGATTGTCAATCCTTGGTGCAAAGATATCTACATAGGTAAAAACAGTTCGGATGGTAATGCAGATACGTGGGAAGTTGCACAAAATTATTGCAAACAACAAGGTAAACTCTTTGGGTTTGAGAGTGAGATGTCCGCTCCATTGGAACATCTAAGTAAGAAAGAACAGTGGTTAATGATCCCCAAAGAGGTCAGACCCCATATAAGAACATGCACATCGAAGAACTCTAAGGCATGTGGTAAGTGTTCGAAATGTAAAGAAATGGAAAGAATGTGAAGATTGATAGAAAGTTAATAAACAAAGAAATTGAATACAACGATTCGTTCACCTATGATCACCTTGAAAGTTTGATCAATAGGTGGAAACAATGTCTAGTAAAGAGACGTGCGAAGAAGGGAGACCTTGTTGCAATCTCTATCCTTAACGTAAACCACTGGCACGTGAGTGCATTGTTCGCCTGCGCTGAGTTGGGTTTACGTGTCATACTTTTAGACTCACCCGCAAAAAAGGAGTCATTACCCTTCACCAAACTCGCCAGATTCGGGCCTGCGAGGTTTTGTCTTGATGATGGTAGTGGTGATACCCTTTATGATGGGTTACATTTGGAGATGATAAACCAGTATGGTGGGGAGAAGATCAGTCCACCCCAAGTGGCCGATCTGGTAAATAAAAATATCCAACCGTGGGAAGTCCAGCCGGAGGATGATTTCCTAATATCAAGTACTTCCGGAACCACAAAGTTCTCTAGACAGATTACCTTCTCACACAAAGAAGTGTACGATATGAGTAAACGCAATATCGACATCTTTAAATTTGAACAGGACTCTGTTGTATTGCACACCAAGAACATGCACCATGCGAGTGCAATGATTACCGATCTCATACCGTCATTGATGGTATCCAAGAAACACCACAACATCACACTTGCGGATAGGAATGAGTGGCACGGCACATCTTCAAAAGAGTTCTGTCGGTTCGTGAATTCCAAACACATATCCCACATGATCGTTCCGAATAGGGATGTTCTCAAATGGATACTATCTTCCGATCCTTATTTTGAAAACAATGTTCTCATGAATATGTCTGGGTTCACTATGGGGCCTGAATACAACACGATGTGTCTAAACCACAATATATCCTTCCTTCAACACTACGGGTCTATTGACACAGCCATACCTCTTCTGGTAAGATACCTACCTGAAGATGAGGATTCTGATTGGTGTCTTGGTTCTGTACCGGATGACTATTATGATGTCCGATTCAACGGCACGAGACTTCAGGTATCCTGTGATGACTGGACTCGTGAAATGGGTGATCTTGTAGAACAACGTGGAGATAAATACTATTTTGTTGGGAGAGTGATAAAACAAGGGAATCCGGAGTTGGCTGATACCATACCGGAAGACCTTGATCTGACCCCTTTCTACCAAGATACTAAGCTGAATATGGATCAATTACGTGGGTATTTGGACGTTGCTTATAACAAAAAAGTCTAAAAAAAGTTTAAAAAAACGCTTGCCTTTACAGCAAGAATCACCTATAATGTTTATTGAATGTGGGAATGACAAAGGAGTCAAGGAGTAAAGATGTGAAAGATTTAGTCTACTATTTGGAGATCGAAGGAGAGGTCTTCTACGAGGAATGTTTCGCTAGCGAAGAAGAAGCTGTTGAGTATGCAGAAGTTAACGCAATCAACAACTACGTAGTTGTGGAGTGGGACTGTGCCTAGAGAGAAGAAAGAATGGTGCATTGCACTGATATCGATTACACCGTACTATGAGAAGATTCTCAAGAAAAAGTACAAAACCTCTGAATTTGTAGACGCCGGTAAGGAACTACTCCAGCAACCAGAATACAAAGACTTTGATACTTTCAGGGTCTATCACATAAACGAGGTGCCGAAATGATCAGGATTTTTATTGGATTCTTTATTGTACTGGGAACGGTAGGTAATCAAGACTTTTGGGATGAGTGTTACGCAGCTGCAGATTGTGTCGCTGGCGACCCGCCTAGTCTCGTAGGATCGATTATCTGGTTACTAGTGGGTATTGGACTCATGTTATGGGGTGCGTGGTCTAACCGTGATCAGTTTGACACCCTGTGGATCAACGAATTACCACCACAATTTAGACCTAACAAGGATGATTTTAAGAACAAAAAGTTCTAAAAAAAGTGCGCTTTTTTTCAAAAAAAGTGTTGCCATTGGCGCCAGTTGTGGTATTATATACGTGTTGGTTGGGAATGACCCCTTCCAAAAATTGAGAGAGAATACATTATGGCTTACATAAATCAAGAAGAGAAAAAGGCAATCGCTCCGGTTGTTAAGAAAATCCTGAAAGAATACGGACAGAAAGGTACTTTGGGTATCAGGAACCACAGCACTATCGTTCTTAAGTTGAAGGACGTTGCTGGGATGTTCAACATCACTGATGAGTACGAAGCGAAGTGGGGTAAGAGCATTAACCCTTACTGGTTCCAAGAACACTATGCTGATCAACCTGTTGTGGTTGAGATGCTTGAGAAGTTGATGACTGCCTTGAAAGGTGAGAACTACTTCAACAATGACGATGCGATGACTGACTACTTCCACAGGAAGCACTACGTTGACATCGATGTTTATGCGGTTTAATGAGAGAGGTGAATATGTTTTTAGCAAAACCAAAAATGTCTAACGCAAAAGACTCTAAAGAATTTGCGACTGCAATTGAGGCGGTTGAATTCCTCAACGACTATAACGAACTTGGAAAGAAGTTCGCTGACGCTGGTGGTAACTATGTCGCTGCTCTTAAGGCAGAAGACTGGGCCATCATCGGCAAGTTGGTAGCGCCTGCTGGTGTCTACTTCAAGGATAACAAGGTTATGGGAGCCAAGTAATGGAATTCTACTTTGAATTTTTGAATGAACTACGTGAGTCCGGACAGATCAACATGTTCGGAGCTCCACGTGTTTTGATGGAATCATTCGGTCTAGACAAGAAAGAAGCGAAAGAAATTTTTATCGCTTGGACTGAACAGTTCAGTAACTAATGAAGCACCCGCTAGTAGCTCAGATGGATAGAGCATTGGTCTACGAAACCAAGGGTCAGGAGTTCGAATCTCTTCTAGCGGGCCAATTTTTGGGTATGTCCCTGTCGAAAGATGGGGACTCAGCCGGAAGCTCGGGACATGCAAACCCTGTCGCCCTGCCCTTTTTTTATTTGCCAAGTGTTGTATAATGGTGTATAATACTTGTATTGATTATGAGAGAGGTATTTTATGAAAGTAATTGAGTATGACGTTTATGACAGTTTCAATAGAAGCGGGTCATCATTGAAGGGTCACATTGAAGCAAAGTATGACGATTTAGTCGCCCTGTTTGGGCCACCATCTTATTCCGATGCTGATCCCTATGCGAAGGTTTCTTGCGAGTGGGTTTTGAACGTCAAAGTTTTAGATGATTTCGCTGAGGATGAAGATGACTGGTCTTATGAACAGGTCTCCATCTACGCTTGGAAATATGGGTACATCCCTGTTGAAAAGGTTGAGTGGAACATTGGTGGGTTTAACTATAACGCTTCAGAGATAGTTGAACAAATTGTTGAATCTGGTGTTGAACCAGCATATAGTGAGGTAGCGTAATGAGCAAGATAGGTGCTTTTGTTTTGGATGTGCAGACGGCGGTTGAAGAGAACTTTAACGAACCCCTACATATCTGTAAGGAAAAGGTATATGAGAGTTTCATTTCTCAGGGTAGGCCTGAGTTTGAGGCAGCATATGCTAAGGAAACTTGTGACGATTACTACAATGAAATCGTCTCAGATATTGATGAATTCTCTTACTTAATGGCGAGTGAGAGGGTCAAAAAGACTATATAGTATAGTGAGGTTAGAAAATGCAACCCATTCAGGTTTTTGAAATATTCGAAAAGTTCGAATTAGAAAAGTCTCGTAAAAAACGTATTGAGATTTTGAAACAACACGGTATCCCTGCTGTAAGGGATATTCTCAGAGGAATGTTTGATGATACATTGGAGTTCACTCTCCCCAAAGGCAAACCACCTTATACACCGAATATTCCGGAGTCAATCCCTTCCACGCTTCTCAAAAAACATAAAGAGTTTGGCTACTTTGTCAAAGGTGGGCCAGGCGATTCCCAGCCCGCATGGAAGAGGGAAAATCTTTTTATCGGAATCCTTGAGAGTGTTCATCCCGATGACGCTCTGTGGGTATTGGCGATGGTGAATAAAAAATCACCCATCAAAGGCTTAACTAAAAAACTAGTACAGGAGGCATTTCCCAACTTAATCCAAAAATAATCCATTAACTAACAAGGAGTGCGGATGACAGCAGCCCAAATAGAACGGTTAAAAAAAGATTCTCGTGAGATTAATTACTACATCACGAGACTTAAGAAAAAGGGAAAGGAAAGTAAAGCCCATAAGCTTATGGAGAAGCGAGACTTTCTTAACCAGACTATTCAAACTTTGAACTAAGGGGGTGATCCTATCTCTTCAACCAACAAGGTTGTCGTAGGTGAGATTTTGCGATTAAGAGTGAAGTATATAAATGCCATTTTACAATTTTAAGGACAAGGAGTCCGGAGAGGTTACTGAAGTATCTCTCCGGATTTCCGATTTAGATCAGTATAAAACTGATAACCCAAACCTAGAACAGGTGCATCTCTCTGCGCCTGCAACCATATCCGGAACAAAATCCGCAATGCGTACCGCTGGTAAAGACTGGGAGAACCATCTTGACCGCATGAAAAAAGGCTCAGGTAGAGGGAACACAATAAACACATGAGACCACAATCAACAATGCCTCAAAAACTACGCATTGATGATCTCCTAACATTCGAACCGATCACCGCCGCACAAGAGACGGTGTATAAGTCGTGGGATGAAGGGAATCACATTGTAATGGCTGGAAGTGCGGGTACGGGTAAAACCTTCTCCGCTTTATACTTGGCGTTAGAACAAGCGTTAGACAAAGGTAACCCCGCCATCGAAAGAGTGGTGGTGGTTCGTTCTATTGTACCTACCCGTGAAATAGGGTTTCTGCCTGGCAGTATCGAAGAGAAAGTAGATGCATATACAGGCCCCTATCGAGCGATCTGTTCTGAACTGTTTGACGATTCACTAGCGTATGATAAGTTGACCAAACAAAACCTCATTGAATTCTCATCCACATCTTTTCTACGTGGGCTTACGTTTACCGACTGCGTGTTGGTTGTAGACGAAATTCAGAACTTGACGTTCCACGAGTTGGATTCGATAATTACACGAGTGGGTCAAAACTGTAGGATTATTTTCTGTGGTGATTACTACCAGAGTGATTTTGTCAAGTCCAATGATAAAAGTGGTCTTGCAAAGTTTCTTCACGTTATAGATCACCTAAATAACTTCACAACGGTGAACTTCACGTGGTCAGACATTGTACGGTCTGATTTTGTACGTGACTACATCATGACGAAAGAAATGTTAGGAGTAACAAATGATAACTGAACAAACAAAAGAAGCGATATTTGAACAATTAAAAATCGACGAAGGAGTAGAATATGTCATCTATAACGACCATCTTGGGTACGCTACCTTTGGAGTCGGTCACCTTATCAAAGAAAGTGACGAGGAATATGGAAGGCCAATTGGTACAGCAGTCAGTGAAGAAAGAGTTAGGAGTTGTTTCGATGGAGACCTTGATATTGCCATCTCAGAGTGTTTCGCTCTATACGGAGAACGGGAGTTTGGTGAGCTACCCTCAGAAGTCCAGCAGGTCTTGGTTAATATGATGTTCAACATGGGACGCACACGTCTCAGTGGTTTTAAAAAATTCAATGCAGCCGTGTTAGAAGGCGATTGGAAGACAGCTGCAGTGGAAGGACGTGACAGTCGTTGGTATAGACAGGTCACAAACAGGGCAGAAAGATTGATGTCCCGAATGGAACAGGTGTGAACGAAAAAGAGTTTGAAAAATGGGTACGAGAAAATCCATTAAAGGCAAATTGCGTCTACCCAGTCTTATTGATTGCAGGCGCAATGTTTGTCATGTATAGTTCAATATCCATTATTAATTACACAGTTTCTTAGCAACAAGAGGGTCTGAGTGGCCATGGCTAAATACAGCCGATTTGATTCCCGCAACAAAAAGCGGAATAAACATAAACAGTACTCAAAAGAAGGGTACGTAAGGAAAATACATAATGTCGAAGGAAAAAGAAGGATCAGTGAAAAACTTGATATTTCAGTACATGATCCTCAACCCCGATCTGGATGAACAGAGAGGGCCTATCTTAGGACAATCACGTTCTAAGATTTATAGTGAATGCGCTGACATCTCTCGTAAATCGTTTGAGATATATGCCGATAAGATTGGTGCTGATTACTTGTATTCAGACCAAGCGGTGTATACCAAAGATGAGTATGAGAGGGACACCACCGTATGTCTCTTTGAATGTCTACGGTTAATCTACGATCCTATCTTTGATGAATACGATAACGTGTTCTTTGCGGATACTGATATTGTAGTAAACACCGATGAGAGTATCTTTGATATCCACGAGGGGGATGTAACAGGTATTCTAGAAAGTGATATCCGGACTGCCACTGGTGGTGGATATAATGGTTGGGACTACAAAGAGAGTACCTACAACGATCAAGTCAGAAAGTTCGAACATCACGGCATACCCATCACACCCGCAATGCCTCCAAACCGACCAAGTAAAATTCAGATAATGAATACTGGAGTAGTGGTTTGGTCTAAACAGGCTCGCCTACGTGCACGTGAGGTGTTTGATGATTGGAAAGAATGGTACTTCGAAGGGCCTCAAATACACATGTCCCTAATGAACGATCAACCCTACCTATCAGGTCAGTTTGTCAAACATGACTTTGACCTCAATCTAATCCTAGACCAGACATGGAATGACTCCCCGCACTATGCGACTGAGGACGAATTCTTTGAAAAGGCTAAGATGTGTCACTACACGGGCGGTGAATGGAAGGTCGATATGATCAACCATTACCATGAAAATAAGTTCAAAATATTTGAATAAAACGCTTGCCAAAACTCCCGATATGACCTATAATGTATTAGTAATTGGGAGTTATTATGGAAACAAGAAAAATGAAAGCAGATTACGAAAAGGTAATTCTGACCGATGTTGACGGCGTACTCCTTAACTGGGGTTATGCGTTCAACATTTGGATGGAACAACATGGCCATAAGAAAGTTGAGGACGTTTATACAGTCCACAAAGCATATGGTATTGATATAGATGCGAGTAAGAGACTCGTAAGACAGTTCAATGAGAGTGCGGCTATTGGGTTTTTACCACCCCTTAGAGACGCTATCCACTATGTAAGAAAACTGCATGAAGAGTATGGATACGTATTCCATGCGATTACTAGTTTGAGTCTTGATCCCCATGCGGGAGAACTCAGAACCCAAAACCTTAAGAAATTGTTTGGAGAGACTGCGTTTGAAAAGTATGTCTACTTAGACACTGGTGCTGACAAGGACGAAGCCCTTGCAGAGTACAAGGATACTGGATACCTCTGGGTTGAAGATAAAGTAGAAAACGCATTAGTCGGAGATAAGGCCGGACTAGATAGTGTTATAATGGAACATGGTTATAACATGCATAGAAATGAACTGCCTCTCATGAAGGGATGGAAGGACATCTATGAATATCTAGAGGGTTAAATGACACGGTATGTAGGATTCTCTGAGTTCTATCATGATGCGGGAGTCAGTGTTATCGAAGAGGATGGCACTGTCTCTTATGCTACACATGCAGAACGATGGTCAAAGAAAAAGAACGATGCGACAATCCCAGAAAAACTCTGGGATTTTATCGGCCAAAAACCAGACGAAAAAATTTCTTTCTATGAAGATTGGGCATTGAAGTTTGGTAAACGTGGTGGAATCAACGTAGATGGTGGTATCAGAGATGATACCATGCGTTTCAAAGACGCTGATGACAAACACTTTATAAAGTGGACAGGTACAGGGGATGTCCAGAAGTATTCAGCCAGGGTTCCTATACATGAAGGTCTAGTATACGACCAGTTTCATTTACATCATGAATCACATTGTGCAGGCGCACTATACACCCGCCCTTGGGACTCTATGGATGATACCGTATGTGTATCTATTGATGGTGCTGGAGAAGTCCAGTGTTCCGTTATCATGGACTCTAAGTTCAACATAATCAAAGAGTGGCACTATCCTAAGTCAATAGGAATCATCTACAGTCTAGTTACAAAGGCCCTTAAACTGCGTCCCCTTGAGGATGAGTATGTTGTTATGGGACTAAGTTCTTATGGAGAGGATGAGTTCTCCGACTGGATTTACGAACAGTACCACCAATTCACAGACGAAGCGAAAGAACTCATGGAGGGTGTCAAGATATCCTCAAAGAATTCCGCAAGAGAAAAACAAAGAAAGTCTTTCACCGCTGCACTTATACGTAGGTGTTTAAGTACAACACCAGAAAACGCAGCTGCATCTGTACAGAAGTTTACAGAAAAGGCTATCATGGAGATCATGCGTGAGGCACGTAATCATGGATCAAAGTTAGTTTATTCCGGAGGGTGTGCACAGAATGTTGTGGTCAATAGTCTACTTCACGAACTATTTGATGAAGTACATATTGCAATCGCACCAGCGGACTCAGGGTCTTCTCTAGGTGCAGCTGCAAAGACTTGGGCAGAAGAGACGGGTGGAAATAAACTAATCTGGACTCCATACATGGGGACTAATATTGACCGTGAGATCAACCCAACGGAGGTTGTAGATTACTTGTTATCAGACAAAGTATGTGGTGTTGCAAATGGACGTGCAGAGTTTGGCCCACGTGCACTAGGTAATCGATCCTTAATTGCAGATGTCCGATATGATGTCAAGGACACAGTAAACGAAATCAAACAAAGGCAGAAGTACCGACCTTTTGCCCCTGCCATCCTTGAAGAGTATGTAGATGAGTACTTCGAAGGGCCAACAAATGAGTATATGCAGTTCACATCTAAAGCACTACATGACTATAAGTCCGTGACCCACGTAGATGGAACCGCACGTGTACAGGTTGTACGTAAAGATTGTCAGTCTATATTCAGAAAGATTATAGAAGAATATTATGAGCGCACTGGAGTGCCAATGTTACTAAATACTAGCTTGAACATCCGTGGGAGACCAATGGTAGATGATGAAGCAGATGCCAAAATCTGGCAGAGTAAATATAACATAAGGGTATTCTAATGGCAGAAGAAGAAGTAAAAACAAAAGAATTCCATCCCGCAGATTCGAATGGGGACGGTAAAGTATCCGCTGAAGAACATGCAATGTACCTTGAGTTCAAAAGAAAAGAACTTGATGACCAAGATGCAATGCGAGATGCACAACGTAACATGACATGGTTCGCCTTGTTTGGTTTGTTGTTGTATCCGTTTGCGGTGGTAATTGCCTCACTTGTGGGTCTAGATCAAGCAGCAAAAACACTAGGTGATATGGCCCCTACATACTTTGTAGCGGTTGCTGGTATTGTGGCTGCATTCTTTGGTGCACAAGCATTTAGTAAAGGCAAGTAACAGGATGAACTATGGTTATGGAAAAGGTGACATGGAGAGGAACGCCAGGCGTAGGTGATTTCATGTGGGCACTTAACTGTGTCCACCTTCACGCCCACACTCAGAAAACAAAAGTCAACTTAGAGATGCACTGGGAACATGGCCCAGATCACTTACATCACTTCGAAGACCCCGAAACTATTATAGAAAGAATGGACTACATCCACTCACTTTATGCGAAGAAAGATGATGTAGAGGTTTCGCACGTCTTTTATTCTGGTGATAGATATACTGATTGGAAGTATGATGATGACGTTGTGGTTGAAAATTCAATCAAAAGAATCATGCACCCAAAAGAAAGAGGTGAAGACACCAGCGATTGGAAGGCTCGTTTCTGGTTTGAGAATGGTAGATGGTCAGACGGGAAAGGTGACAAGTCTCCGGACAATGATTGGTTGTTTCGAAAAGAAGCGTTCAGAGATACAGTAAGAAACAAGGTTGTAGTCTGGACACCACTGTTCAATGCGGAAAAACCAAGAGGTTGGAAAACTAAGTTGACAAAGCTTGATTGGGATGTTATAATACAGAAACTACGCCGAGCGGGATTAGATGTAGTTGAGTTGTGTTACAGAACTCCTGTAAGAGAAGTTGTATATCACATATCTACATGTAGACTTGTGCTTTGTTATGATGGTATGTGGCATTACGTTGCAAAGAACTTTGCTAAGCCTCTTGCAGTGATCAGTAAAGAGGGAGTAACTAAATACCACACCGATCATGCAATAAGAATTAATCCCGACCACTCACCAGAACAGATTAAACAGTTTGGTAAAGATATCTGGTGGTGGTTAAACAGACCCAAAGAACTGCTGGGTCATAGTAAATACAAAGCAGTTAAATATGAAAATGAAATGAGAAGTATTATAAAATGAATGACATTAGCATTGATCGAGCCGTTATAGAGATAAACGGTGGTTGTAACTATTCGTGTAGTATGTGTCCACAGGACAGAAGGACTGGTGGAAGAGATAAGAGATTCCTCGCAAAGATGGGATTGGAGGAGTTCGAAAAGAACGTAAAGGATTGTGCTCAACATGGTTTACGTGTTGTCAATCTGGAGGGTTCCGGTGAACCCACACTCAATAGAAACATGCCTGAGTATGTCAAGATTGTTAAGAAGTATGGCGCAAGCTGTTTCGCATTCTCTAATGGATTTCGAATGAAGGGTAAGTTCATGCGTGACTGTGTTGATGCAGGCCTTGACTTCTACAGATTCTCATTCATTGGATCAGACGAACAGGATTACTCTAAGTGGATGTACAATACAATCCACGGACAGTATCACGAAATTAAACAGAACATCCGTGAGATGGTCGATTACGTTAACAAAACAGGGAGTAAATGTGTTATTGCTACCTATCATCTTATCACTGATAACGATAACATTGATAAAGAGTTGGATCAATATAAAGAACTTGTGGCAGAACTTGGTATCAAAACAGAAATCTGGAAGATGCATAACTGGAGCGGAGTCTACAAACCTTCCTACGATAGAGAAGGCGGGGTCAAGAGTTGCGGTAGGCCTTTTTCTCCTGATGTTGTTATACGAGCAGGTGGTCTTGACGGAAAGTCTGGCGCAGTTGCTCCTTGCTGTCAAGTATTAGGTCAAGACGAAGAGGCAGTTCTAGGTCACACTTCTGAGAATACAATCGAAGAGGTTATTCGTGGCCCTGAGTACTCTGCGTTACGTGAGGGTCATCGAACAGGCAACTATCCAGATTACTGTAAGTCTTGTGACTTCTTAATTGACGATCCGGAAGTATTAGTTTGGACAAACCATGAGAGAGACCTATATAAGATGCATGGTACAGATTTCGATCTGAATGACTATCGGGAGATAACATGAAAAAATTAATAGAATGGTTAAAGACCTTATTCCTTGAAGAGTACGAACTGACCGTATGGTATAAAGGCGGTACAGATTTTGACCCCAAGACTACCAAAAGAGTCTACAGGATGAAGTCTATTTCCAAGAAAACACAAACACATTTTAAGGGTACACAGACTAATGGTAAGTCCCTTGAAATCAAAACAACAGCACCATTTGATTATCAGATAGAGAAACTATATTAATGAAGCGAATGATCTATCAGGTTGCCGTAGGCAAACCTTCTAAATTATACGAACATTGTATTGAAAGTGTTTCTTATTATTGCCAAAAGCATGATATTGTACATTATGTGCAACGTTCTCCGGTGTATCGTATTGCACCCGATCCATTTAACATGGGCCGGTCTCGTGAGTCTTTTGAGAAGTATGGTGGTTATCTACCCATCTTTGAGAAAGAAGTGGCCTTTGATTACCTACCCAACTACGATCAGATCGCAATCATAGATGCAGACATCTACATCAAACCGGACGCACCAAATATCTTTGAAGACTTTGGAACGGAACATGCCTTCGGGGCTGTCTGTGAACGTGACATGGATATTGAACCTTGGTATGTAAACAAGATACAGAACTACTCAATGATGCAGTATGGACACTTGCATACAAACAAGGTTGACTTCAGACCGGATCAACATGGATTTGAGTTCTTCAATATGGGCATGATACTTTTAAATTCTGAGAGATTCCTACCATTTCTTAAGGGACAGTCTGGTAAACAATTTATTGAACGTGCAGAGTTCAAAGACTTTGTTGATGGCAAAGGTGCATGGAAGTGGTCTACCGATCAGACACTACTGAACTACTTTCTAAAGAAGTATAAAGTACCTGTTCGACATATGAATCCTAAGTGGAATGGATTGTACACTGCTGTAAAAAACTTAGATAACTGTGAGTTCATTCACTTCTTCCTGAAGGACAAGTTGCCTGACGGAGGAGAAAACATTAAAGAGTTAATGCGTGGACTATGAAACCCAAAGTAAAATTTGCATTACAGTACCCGTCTGGTGCTGGGGGTATGTTTCTTACTGAGTTAATTTACCCCACTACCGAAGATGAATCTGGTAAGTGGCCAACTAACCCCGGCTGCAAGAGACACGTATTCTGGAACGAGTACGGTGGGTCTCTTCACTGTCGCCAAGTTGATGGGACTACCGAACCCCTAGAGGTAGACGATAGAACTATCTTGGTTGCAAAACAAAACATAGAAAACTATCTACCCCACTACGATGTGCCTATCACATATGTCATCGACGCAAGTGATGATGACTCATTTGAATACACCCTAGAACTTATGTTCATAAAGAAGTGGTTATCTCCAAGGTTAAATATGTCTGAGGATGACCGCAAGTTGATTGACGATTCTGGTGTAGAGGTTCCTCATAATATTGTTGACAAGTATAGTCTTGCAGTGTTACAATACGTGAAACATGGCAGAGATGAATGGTCTCTAGAACGTAACATCTATGGATATAGAAACGCCTGGCTTAAAGACGGGAAAGAAAAACGACCCGCTGAAGTATGGGTGAAGAACCAGTACAGGAATCTAGACATCAACCATGAAGAGATTGAGAAACATAGTAAGTTACAGATAATCAACTATGCGGATTTGTTTCTATACGGATTACCGACAGAGACAATCTTTGATAAGTATGAACAGAAGATACGAGAGTATCGAAAAAGAAATGATGAAATTCTCATGATGTTTGAGAAAGAAATTGTTATAAATAGCACAAGGTGAACTATCTATATTAAGAGTGTGAATTTAAAGGAGAACCCTATGCAACAACCTAAAGAATTTGTGAATCAACTTCGCAAAGAAAACCAAGCGCTTTTCGAAGCGTCTAAAATGAATGTCAAAGCCTACTTCGAAGGTGACCTACCTGAAGAAGAAATGGTTGATCACTTCATTGGCCGTATGGTTAATGAAAGAATGAACATGACAGAAATCTCTGCACAGATCGCCAAGGTAGACGATAATGCAGACCCTAAAGAACTTGAACTTCTAACCAGACAAGCAGCTGATGAAGCAAAGCACTATCGTATGGTTAAAGAAGTAATCGAACATATTAAGGGTGAAGAGATTAATGTTGCTGAAGCGCTTGAAGCAGAACGTCAAGCAGACACAGCAAAAGGTGCAACACTTCTAGAGAAGTACGATGCGGAGAATGATGAAGCAGTTCTTGCTGCCTATCAGTTAGTTGCGGAAGGACGTGCGGAAGCAGTCTGGAATCAAATGGCAGATACGATCAAGGATGAATTTATTTCTAGTCGTTATCGTACAATCGCAAAGGATGAAGGTTTCCATTCCTCTATTGGTGGATGGAAGTTGCGTAAACTTGCAACAGATGAAGAAACACAATCACGTGTTAAATCAGTTGTTGAGAAGATGCGTAAAGACCTTTTCGAAATCTCGTGTGCAAACACAGTAGAAGCTAACGGATCAAGAGAACTAGTAAACGAAGCCTACGGCTGGTAATAGATTATGAAAATTGGACTGACTCAAAGAGTAGTCCTTTATTCGGAACGATCTGGAATCACGGGTGACTTCACTGATCATGGGTGGTATGATTCACCTCTGACCAAAGGTCACACGTTGATTCCTGTTCCGAACAGAAAGGACTTAGATTATGACGGACTTGCTGAAGAGTTAGACCTTCTGATCATAACTGGTGGTAGGAACGAAGACATTCGTGTCATCACCGAAACCGAAATAGCAACCTCAATGGTATCAATGGGCAAACCTGTTCTGGGTATTTGTCATGGTGCCTTCTTGCTTACCCACATTTTGGGTGGACAAGTTGACGGTGATAAAGAACAACACTTCTTCTCAGAACATACCAACTACTATGAGACACAAGGCAGAGAAGTTACAGTTAATAGTTCCCATACCGTCTTCATAAAGAACAAACCACCCGGCGCACAGATTCTCTGTACCGATCCCGAAGGAGACTGCGAGTCTTGGATCAAGGATAACATCTGTGCTATAGTATGGCATCCAGAAAGAATGGATGTTCCATTTGTACCAGATGAAATTCTAGAAGCTACGGGACTAACATTATGATGAACGATCTATCACATAACTCAATTACAAATGTTACAAACATTTGGCAGTATCAGGTTCATGTCTGGAAGGGAGAGAGAGCTCTCTCTTGGCAAATGCCTGAACACGAGGGTACACGATATATTCTATCTCTCGACGCATCAATCCACACCGATACAATTAACATGGGTGGGTTACAATGTAACGCATTACAAACCAATTGTAAGAGTCCTTGGGCAAAGTTACATAAAGAAACATCTACGGTTGTGGATATTAGGTTCTCAGGGTTGAACCTAAACGAAGAAAGCATGTATGTCACAGACGGTCTAACGACAGGAAACTTGTCTTACATGGATGGTGGTACTAACAGCAATGCAATCAGCCCACCTCGTGCGGGTCTGCCTGTTGTCAACTACACACACTTTCCCGCAAAGATGTCTCAAACCCTACACACCCACCCTAGTCAGAGAATCGGTTTGGTTCTAAATGGCCATGGTGAAATTGAATTAGATAATCACAAACACTTTCGACTTGAGAAAGGTTCTGTCTTTTTTATGGAACGTAATACACTACATAATTTCATAACGCATGACGAAGACGTAACCCTTTTCGTGTTTGCCCCCGACTCCGGAACAGGGCCAACAGATGAAGTGAATCCTTTGAAGGTACGTACTTATGTCGGACAACAACGATAAAAAACTTATTATTATAACAGGCCCACAGGGTTCTGGTAATCACCTTTTCAGTAAAATATTCAATGTCCATCCGGATGTAAATGGATGGGACTTTGGAGACAAGTACTGGATTCCCAGTGACGAAGAACCTTTCGCTGAATGTTGGGTAGACCCATCTAAAACAAAAGAGAAACTTACCGGACGTTACATGGTAGCGAATGTTAGTGTACCTTTCGTATATGATGGTGTACGTCAAGTTCCTAAGATACAGGAAGTGGCGGACGAAGCGAGAGAAGCTGGTTATGAAGTTACTATTGCGATTGTTTGTAGAGATGCAAATATCAATGCACTGCAACAGAAGAGAGTTCGATTTGAGATCACTCTGGGACAAGCGATGGAATATTATCGCAACCTACAAAATGTTGAACTTGCATTTCTATCACACGAGTCGTTGTACCTTCACAAATGTATGTACCTAAAGTGGTTGTCTACGATACTAGACTTCCCTATTGCATTCTCGGACAAACAGGTGTTTGCTCATCTAGAAGAAGATCAGAACCGCAAGTATGTTACATACGTAGAACAACACTGGTTGGATCAACAGGTTTGGGATGGATTAAGGCCTAAAAGTGAAAGATAACTATGTTCTAATGACAGGTGCGCCTGGCAGTAGGTGGAGTAGTGTGGCGAATAGTCTTATGCGATGCGTAGACTTTGACATCACTGACAAGTCATCTGATCGAGCTTATAAACATCACAATGGTCTATTACATTCGGGTTCATACTTTGACCCCGGCATGGAGTTTGAGTTTGAAAAGGATCAGTGGGACTTACCCTTTAATTCCTATCATGACCAGTGTAAGAAACGTCTCATCAAGTCACATACTCTTGCAACTCAATTAGAGAACTATAAGAAGTACCCTATTGTTTTGGTACTGAGAAATGACTGGGAGTGTTTTAATTGGTGGATGGAATGTGGAGGGTTTGATATTCAATACCCCAACTACCAGTGGTATAAAAATCCGGACAATATGTTTTCACAGATTCAAAGGCAAAATAAAGCTATTAACCAATTCATATATAATAACACGAACAAAATAGTTAAATGTACAACTAACAGGGGAACCATAAAGGCATTAGGTCTAAGTGATTACGGAATGTCTGATCCTGCTGTTATTGATAATTACAATGAGAGGGATATTTGTGTCTATGTCTACAAATCCACATCGTGAGTTTTTAAAAGATTACTTCACTAACACATGGCCTACTTCTCGTACCGCTGGTTTTGATCGTTACTATTGGACGGGGTTTAGGTTAATTGATGAAATTGCAAAAGAAGAAAGAGTACTTGATGTCGGTTGTGGAGTTAATCCTCTTAAGCGCCATCTTCCTAATTTGCATGGTATCGATATCACCGATATAGGTGCGGACGAAGTTGTCGCAATAGAAGACTTCGAAGTATTTGGTGCACCCTATGAAGATCATTTTGATGTGGCTCTTTGTCTGGGTAGTTTGAATTTTGGGGATAGAGATTTAATCAGATTGCAATGTAAGAAAGTTGCAGAAGCATTAAAACCTAAATCAAGAATTTACTGGAGATGTAATCCAGGCCATCGTGATCATGGCAACAATAGAGTTGGAGAAGTTCCTTTCTTCAATTGGACTATTGAAGATCATTTAGAGTTTGCAAAAGAAAATGGGTTTAGAGTGACAGAGTTCATGCCCGACGAAAATAGGATGTATGTGAAATGGGAACGTTAAGAAATTTGTTTGATAAGTATGATTGTGACAAGGGAACTAAAAAACATAAGTATGACCGTTGTTACGAACCCTATATGGAAGATCGTCGATACGATCAACTCAACATTCTTGAGATTGGATGTTTCAGGGGAGAGAGTACCGAAGCTTTCCTAGAGTATTTCCCTCATGCAACTATCTTTACAATTGATATCTTTGAAAGACATCAAGCATCAACCATTGATGTACTGAAAGAAGAAAGAGTCAAGTGGATGAAACATGACAGTACTCATGCCGCTCTTGCTATGAAAATAAGAAGAGAGTGGGGGGATATTAAGTTTGACTTTATCATTGATGATGGTGCACACTGGCCCGAAGCAAACAGAAAAACATTTGAAAATCTTATTGACTTACTAGACCAAGATGGTGTATACTTCATTGAAGACGTTTGGATGTTAGACCGCATGAAGTCTAATCCTTGGACAGATGCAAGACCACATCTATACTCTATGCCTGAACACGTCCGATTCATGAACACGGTTGAGAAGTATGACCTAAAACATTACGACTATCGCACCAGCAAGATTAAAGGTTCCGGTGCATATCCGGACAGTTATATACTGAGGGTCAAACATGGGTAGTCCAAAGATATTCATTCACATCCCTAAGAACGGTGGGATGACTATACGTAGGAACCCAGATTTACGCAAACAGATTATTGTATGTACTCCTGATATACACAGAACTAGAGAGTACACAAAAGGCCTAGAAGAAAAGATGAGAAGCGTTGGCGATGTCATGGGATATGAACATGCACGTTGGCGAGACTTGAAGAGTGAGGTTCGTCAAGAATACAAATCATTTGCAATTGTACGCAATCCGTGGTCACGTGTAGTATCTCGTTACTGGTTTGCGAAGAAAGTTATTGAGGTTGAAAAAAGTTCAGATCACTATGGTGAACATGGGTATGCAGACATCTCATCATTCGAAGCGTTTCTAGAAGAACGTCATAAGTGGGGTGGTGTTGATTATATGTGGCATCGTGCAGTACGTGGATGGTATCCAGCCAAAGATCATGTGGTGGATAAGTTTGGAACCGTACAGTGTGACATACTTCGATTTGAGAACTACAACGAAGACATAAAAGATTATATGGGCATTCTGTTTAATCCAGAACCCCGCAATGTTACAAACCTACATAAGGGAACCTATCAGGACATGTACACCGATAAGACCATTCAGATTATTGCTGATTGGTACAAGGATGACATAGATTACTGGGGGTTTGATTTTGACACTGGAGCGCAGAAGAATTACTGGAATGAACGTGGTTGAGGCTATTGAGATGGCTAACAAGGTAGAAAGTCCCGAACCAACTCAGACTGATCTGAATGGTAATCTTTTTATCAAAGCAATAATCATCTCATTGACCGATGATGGAGCAGCGACACATAGCACTAGACGATTGTTGAAGAGTATTCGTAATACACATTCGTATATCAATCCTCTGGTGATGGATGCGTCTACGCCTGACACTGCAAGGGATGGATTGATATCCATATCTCACCGTGACTTTTCAAATGCAAGGTGGACTTGGCCTATAGAAGATCGTGCAAATGGTCTTGACATTGCTACGGGGTTGTACCGAAAGAAGTATGAAGCAAGTGACCATCGTAAAGTAATTGCATGTATGGTCTCACACATGCGGGCGTGGCAACACTGTATTGACATGAACGAACCTATCATGGTTCTAGAACAAGACGCATTGTTTATTCGACAGTTCAGTTGGCATCAAATCGAAAATCCTAGACCACTAGCTATTGATGATGAATGGTGGAATAGGTGGTTAGACACTAGAGAGATGTCAGTTCTCCCGTGGGATATTAAAGATAAGTGGAAGAATATGCACGAGTCATGTAAACAAAAACCAGAGGGTAAATTCTCCGGAGGTATCCTTGGACTCAATAGTCCTATTGGTGCCACACGTAAGTCATCTATCTTTCATGGTAAACTGTTTGGTAAACATGGATTTCACAAGGTTCCTTCCGTGGATACTATTGGAGACGATCCTTTACCACAGGGTCTAGCAGGAAACTCTGCGTACATCATCAAACCTTGGGCTGCTAAGAAACTACTAGATAAAGTAGACGAAATAGGAATGTGGCCTAATGACGCATTAATGTGTAAACAATTCTTCCCTTGGATGCAAGTGATATGGCCTTACTACACAGTAGTTCAAGGTGGGCCTTCCTCGACAACAGGATAACATAATGAAAAACTTTGTAATTGGTATAATTGATAATCCAAAATCAGTTGCGGCTGCAGAACGTTGTATGTGGTCTGGTGAAAGGTATGGATCAGAGATCAACATGTTCAAGGCAATCACACCAAAAGATGACCCCGTGAAGATTGCGGAGAAAGAAGGAATCAACGTAAAAGGTTTCGAAGAGGTTTACTCTCGTTTTGAAAACTGTCTATCTGCCTTCCTATCTCACTTCACATTGTGGAAACAATGCTTGGAGTCAAAAGAAGTTTATACCATATTTGAACATGATGCAGTTCTGGAAGACGCAATTCCAAACAAACCATTTACTGGTGTAATGAACATAGGAAAACCTTCTTATGGTAAATGGAACACACCTAGTCACCTTGGAGTAGGCCCTCTTATCACCAAAAGATATTTTCCTGGCGCACATGCCTATCAGGTAGAACCTAGAGGTGCTAGTGCGTTGATTAATATTGCAAGAGACAATCGTGCGAAACCTACAGACGTGTTTTTACATCTCGACACCTTCCCTTGGTTGCAAGAACACTACCCCTTTATTGCTAAGGCTGATGATTCCTTTACGACAATTCAAGTAGAACGGGGATGTTTAGCAAAGCATAACTATAACGAAGATTACAAAATTGAGACTATAAAATGAAATTAGACAAATTATTTATTACAGGGTGCGATGTCAACACAGAGTGGCAATTGCCTTGGTTCTGGGAAAACTATAAGGAGTATAACAACACTCCTTTATTGGTTATGGATTTTGGTATGTCCAAAGACATGCGTGTCTGGGTCGAAGAAAACATCTTGGAATGTGTAGATGTTCTCACGCAGGCCGAGGGTTGGTTCAAGAAACCTTCTGCGATGTTACGTGCATGTGAAGAATCCGAAAAGGTTTGTTGGTTAGATACCGACTGTCAAGTGTTTGGAGATATCTCACCTATCTTCGATCTTACTGTACCCTTCAAGATTGGTATGGTAGAGGACAGACCGTGGACAAAGAGACGTGGTGAGTATGGTGCGTGGTATAATTCGGGTGTCGTTGTTTGGGAGGGTAAACCAAACATCCTACGTGCATGGGCAGAACAGTGTATCAATGATGGATGGGTAGGTGACCAAGAAACTCTCTATGCAATGATGGGTGGTGATGAGATCATGAAGATGTCAATCATCGAACCGTTACCGCATAAATACAATACGTTACGACTAGATTATGTAGATAATATTGCGGTCAAGAATCCTCTTATTGTCCATCATACTGGTAAGAAAGGAAAAGAAGTTATAAAGGAGCAAATAGATGTTTAGTAAAGTCTTATTTGGGATCATCCTTGCAATGGGTCTTGGTGGGTATGTTTATTTCAAAACAACTAAAGGCACTATTCAAGAGTTGCAGGCCCAACTACAAACTCAGGCGGGAGTCATATCCGCATTCGAAACTCGACAGGCGGAACAAGTCCGTACTATCGAAGCACTTCAGACTAATCTGAAGAAAACCACCGAAGCACTCAATACCATGAGTACTCGTAATGCAGAGATTGAAGCGGAAGCGCAACGGTATCTGGCAATCTTCGCAAGACACGATCTATCTAGATTGGCAGCTGCGAAGCCGGGATTAATTGAAACACGTATAAACAAGGGGACAAAAGATGTATTCAGAACGATTGAAAACGATACTGCTGTTATCGACAGCATTGATGATTAGTGGATGTTCTACTCTGTCTATCCCTTGGGGAAAGAGTGAACCACCTAAACCAATCCCTGTAGAGATTCGCACTGTAGAGGTACAAATCCCGATTACACATCCGGATATGCCACGTGCGATTGCGTTGAAAGACCCACAGTGGTATGTGGTATCTGATAAAAACATCGACACTTTTCTTGAGGATATCAAAAAGAGACACCAAGGACAATTGGTCTTTACAGCGATGTCAGTAGGTGACTATGAACTCATGGCATATAACATGCAAGAGATTCGTAGATACATCAACCAATTAAAGGAAGTAGTAGTTTACTACCGTACTATTAACTCAGAGGAAGAACAGGTAGATGAAAAGGAGAAAGGAAAAAAAGATGAAGAATCTAAGTCTGATTGAAGCTCTCGTAAAAAGACTAGAAGGTGAGATTGCAATTGCGAAAGCAAATGTTGAAGTTTACTTAACTAGTTCTGTTGGTATTGGGGAACATCCAGATATTGTCGAGGCTATCGAAACCCAAATAACTAAAATTGCCGATGCAGAAGAGAAGATTGAAACTATCAATAATCACTTCTTGACAGATGGTGAGGGGGGTACTTGGAGTGTTTGAGTATCCAGTAAAAATTGTACGTGTCGTAGACGGAGACACGGTTGATGTAGATATCGATTTAGGTTTCGGTATCTGGATTCATAAAGAACGCATTCGCCTTCTTGGAATTGACACACCCGAATCACGTACTCGTGACAAGGTAGAAAAGATTTTTGGTAAACTTGCTTCACAGTTTCTTAAGGAATCTCTAGGTAAGACATCTGTTCTGAGAACAAGTAAAGACAAGGCTGGTAAGTTTGGTCGGATACTTGGTGAATTTATTGTGGATGGCGAAAGTATAAATCAAGTAATGGTTGCCAAGAGACTCGCAGTAAGGTATCATGGTCAGTCAAAAGATGATGTTGAAGATGAACATCTAAAGAATCGTGAATACTTAATTGAGAAGGGTATCGTTAAGTTATGAGAGTAAATGTTCTGGGGAACGGCGATCACGCCTATATGTTTGAGCGTGGTCAGCCAGGCAAGTTGTTAATATGCAACATGCCTCCATTCGAAATTCCTAAAAGAGAAGTACATGCTACCTGTATGGTTGACTTCAAAATGATGAAGGCACTTGCCGATGGGTTGGTAAAACTTGACATGTATGATTGGGTTCTTGGTACAAGACCAAGACGATGGATGGAAATGCAACCAAACTTCTACTTGAAGTATTCCCAGAACATTAAAGGATTCCATCAACACATTCCTGCTTATGCACAGTTGCCTGGCCAAACCGAAGGACAGGCAGCAACAAACTATTCCTGTGGTCATATGGCAGTTGACTACGCCTGTCGAACCATGAGGGCTGACGAGGTACACATCTATGGATTCGATTCTATATTTGACATGTCTCTTCTGAGTTCTACTGATTTGATATTAGAGAGTGATAGGGGTACACAAAATACCTATAGACTCGCAAACAATTGGCGTCCTATCTGGACTCATATGTTCACAGAATTTAAGGGTGTAAACTTCTATTTGTATCATTCTCACGATAAAATTAAGATAAATATACCTGATAATGTTTCTATCATAACAGGAGAAAAGTAATGTGGAACTCATTTAAAACAGAATCAACCAGACTCATTAAGGGTACATGGGGTGATATCAAGTCTGTATGGGCTGTATATCCAAACGTAGTTATTCTATTTGGTTTGGCTTGGTTGGTGGCCCTTTTTATATAAATAACTTTATATAACTCAGACTGGGACAACAATGCAATCCTTTAACTCTTTTTTGCATGAAGAGATGTTATACGCTTCGCAAGAGGCAGAGGCTCTTCTAGAAAAACTTATTACCTTTGGCGGTCAAGCCTATCCCAACTACGGACACATTGTTCTTATGGCGGGTGGTGCTGGCTCTGGTAAAGGATTCATACTCAGTAATCTGGTCGGTCTGGAAGGCAAAGTTTTTGATGTTGATGAACTAAAAACATTAGCATCAAAGACTCCTGCTATCAAGAAACGTGTCGCCAAAGAACTTGGTGTAGACATCGAAGACCTTTCCAAAAATCTCAAAGACCCTAAGAACGTAGAGAAACTCCATGACATCATGGGTAACTATCTGGAGATTGACAAACGTAAAGAACGTGCATTCTACCGTGGTGTCCTAGCTGCACCAGAAGATCGTAAACCAAATATCATTTTCGATATGACACTCAAGTCACTAGACAAGTTAGAAAAGATTGCAAAGGATGCTGCCAAGTTAGGTTACGACAAGAAGAACATCCATATCGTATGGGTAGTGAACGACATCGAAGTCGCACAAGCACAGAATCTAAAACGTTCACGTACAGTTCCTTCTGAGATTCTAATCAACACTCATCGTGGTGCAGCCAATACTATGGGTGACATCATTAACATGGGTACTAAACTCAAAACGTATATGGATGGGGATATCGTATTCGCATTCAACAAAGTTGGCGTTGACGCCAAGTTACAGAAAGGTACGGGTGTTGGTCGCAAGATTGGTATGCGTGGTAAGACTTCTGGTGGTCAGTCAATCAAAGATGCGAACTACTTCTACGTGAAACGTTCTGGTAAGACTCCGTTATCCATAGACAAACTAGACAAAGCAATACGACAAAAGATTAAATCTTACGTTCCGAAGAACGTAGACTGGGATTAAATCTGATACGCACTGATACCTTTTGAAACCCATTTGAAATGGGTTGATCTTCCTGTATTGACATCCGCATCCCATTCTGCACGTGTAGAGAATGCCTTAATTACTTGAGGACTAATATCGAGTTTGTTCTCTCTGTTTGAGAATCTAAGTTCATCGTCTTCACCTTGAATGTCAACATCAACCAAAATTGTATCTGGTCTAATGGCTGAACCTAAACGGTCTGCAATATAAATTGTATCAAACGTAGTATCATCATACTTCTTAGGAACATACAAAAATACCACAACATCGAATTGTTCTGTAGGAGTTTCTGTTAGTTCCCAAGATGTCGATCCAAACTTAAACTGTTTGTTGCATGAGATTTTCTTTATATTGAATCGATCATAGACATTATGTATTGCACCTTGGTGTCTAGACTCAGGTGGTTCCACGACAGTGACATTCATGTTATAGGGATATTGGTCAGCAATGACTGGGTGAAATTGTGAGGCAATCTCATACTTAACAATCTGAGGAATCTCTCTTGAATCGTAAGGAATACCATCTGTGTTATAGACCATGTTGGTTTCACTGTGATTGTCCATCAACCAGTTAAGTTGTCTGCCTTCATCGTAGTAACCAACAAACAATACTTCTAAAGGACGATCATGGTTTGATGGTTTCTGGAGACCCTGAATTGTGTTACATGTAATAGGAGAACGAGTCAGTACAGTATGTTTGATGACACTAGAATCTATGATCAAGCCAGGCGAATTGTTGGCTTTCCATGACTTGAGAGTACCTAGAGCTGGTGAGATTATCTCATTCTTAGTCTCGTGATGAATCATGACGGAATTGACAACACCGTCTTCCGCAACACTCTGAACAATAAATTCTGATTCGTTTTTAAATTTCATGGTTATCCCTTGTATATTTTTTGAATATGATCTTCAAACTGTTCGATCTTCTCTAATCGATTAGGCCAAAGTATATATTCTTTCTCTGGGTTCTGTTTTAGGTTGTTCAACAGGGGTTGAATCGCATTGAACAACTTATCCAACTTCTCTGTAGTGGATATGACCGCAGTTGTATTTTTAGACAAAGTTTCGTTTGCCTTCTGTACGACCTCAAGTTCTTCCTCATCTACGATGGTGAACCCAAAATCAAATAGATCATCACTCATATTTATATCCGTTTCTAAAAAAATTTATCTTTTTTCTATTTATACGCTTGACAAGCTGTGCCGATTGTGGTAGCCTATACTTGTATTTGAAATGAGAGAGGTAAATATGTTAAAAGTATATCAATTTGGACTGTCTAAGGAAGAGGGTGACCTCGTAAATTCTAAAGGATGGGACGCATCACCCAAAACCTCAGCTTACGCTGATAAAGGTTTTAATGGGTATCAATCTGGTACTGCTCAGTACTATAAGTATGTAGCGAATGTCTACACGGACGATCTGGAGGAGTCTTTCAGGTTGATGAACCTTTGGGAAGACTACTCAAAAGTCAAGTTCGTGAACAACGAGAGACCGTACTCTATGTCGGTTGGTGATGTTGTTGAGACCGAAGATGGAGAATTCTACGCCGTAGCGGGTTTTGGATTCGATAAAATTAACCCGAATGAGTTCGCCTCATTCACAACACAGGAGAAATATGCCACAAGTAACGCCTAGAAAAACTGGATACAAAGGCCAGTACACCGAAGACTTCAACAAGATGTTGAATAGATTCAAGAGAGCCTGCAACAAAGCAGGTATCGTAGCGGAAGTTAAGAAGAGAAAGTACTACGTTAAACCTAACGAGGTTAAGAATCAACTTAACAGTAAACTCAAGAGAAAAAAGAAACTTGCGAAATTCAAGGCCCAGAACGAGGGTAGAAGAAAGGCAAGTTGGGAGTTATATTAATGTTTCATGGTTCTATGAGACACTACCCCAGCGGTAGAAAGAAGAAGTACAATGCTTGGTCTAAGAAGAAGCGGAGTACACCGGAGTTCAAGGAATTGAAGGTAGAACCCAGTTTCCGAAGGGAAACCCCAAACTACCCGTCTCACGAGGTTACACCCTACTCACCAGAGAAGGATACCTCATACAAGACTCAGGAGTCTAAGAACTTCACTGTTGCGCCAGCCTACAATAAGGGTGCGTATCAGGTTATTCCAAAAAGTGATATCAAACACATTGGCAAATAACAAAATATTCTAAAGAAAACGCTTGCCTTTAGAACAAGTATCCAGTATAATGGGTACATAAATTGATGAGAGAGGTGAATTTATGACATTATCTTATGACTGCGTTACCCAAAACTTCCCCGCCTGTGCGGGTATGACGGTGGGTAGCACCGTTATCTTGCGGGATGTCCCCGCTTCATCTAATCCTACTGGCGTTGCAACCCTTGAGGTTGTTCGTCTCACTGAGACGTACTGTAAGGTACGGGAGGTCTAATGGCTAAGTACAATAAAGAAGCTGTTGAGAAAGAGATCAAAAAAGATCGTCGAATCAAAGGCAAAGAAGCTAAACTAATCCACGCCCTTCTAAAGGGTCGCAATCGATAAAACCTATGAAAGATTGGGTAATAATCGAAAAAAACAATGATAAAGGGGTTGCCATTGAGCCCCAAATAAGGGATAATGTCCCTGTTGAATTGATTGAGGATTACATTATGATGGAAGTGGTGATCGAAGGCCGTGTCAAAAACAAGGTCATTGTTGGTTACTTTATCAATCAGTTGATCAAAGGTTTAGGTTTGAGCCGTTTACGTAAACCCACGATCATCGTCAAGTTCGAAACAAACTGTGAAGGTGGTGCAATGGGTCTTTGTGACGGTGTTCAGGGTGAGTATGCGGAAATCCGTATTGCTCGTCAATGCCCTGTCACTGGTCGCAAGATCGGGTTTATTGAGATGATGCAGACTCTTGCTCATGAGATGGTTCACGCAAAGCAGTTTTTACGTGGTGAACTTTTTAATGAAGGTGGTTGGGCTTGGAAAGGTCGCAAAGCAGACGGTTACGAGTATGAGAACCAACCTTGGGAAAAGGAAGCTTACAAGTTGGAGGGTGAGTTGTTCATGGAACACTTCCCACACTTTGCTCCTTTCAACAACTAATGAAGAGGTTGACAGAAATGGAATACGACTCTTATCTGAGAGAGATGTATATTGAGAATTGTGAAGAACGGGACACATGGGGAGATATTAGAATATCTTTCGATGAGTTCCTTAAACGCAATGGTGAATGGTTGAAAAGACATTATGAAGAAAGTCAAAAACAAAACACCGAACCCCGTGGCTAAAAACATGGAGAAGTTCAATCGGCCTGTTACTCATGTTGATCGTAAGAAACGTGAGAAGGAAGGCTATAAAAAACATAAAGGGGAGGAACCCAATGGGTAAAGTGATACCGTTTCCGGTAAAGGAAGTTGAAGAAAAGGTTGATGAGATATTAGATCAAGCAAAACGAATTTGCGAACAGGCTGATCGAATCAACGAACAGACAGAAGCAATACTTGCTTTGTTTGAAAAGAAGAGTGAGGATTGTGAATGAATATCTTTGGAATTGAATACGATCCGGAAAGGAAGAATCCTTTTCCGGAAGCTGTGGAATCTGCGGTAGCACAATGCGATAAACATATCGTCAAGATGCCGCTCGAAAGCGCTCAGATGTTGTGCAGCGCTCATAGAATTTTGGATGGTAATGAAGGTAACGAAGACCTTTACAAGATAGCTCATCCTAAACATCCCTCTACCCTATGGACTATGGAGACTATGGGGAACTATAACTGGCACTACGCACACTGGGTTGCGCTGTGCGAGGAGTATACCTACCGCTATGGTAAGGTACATCTTTCCGAGAAAAAGTTTCGTGCACGTCTGTGTGTCCCGCCTATCAACATTCCTAGAGGTACTGTGACACCATTCCGACTTGCATTTAAAGAACACCCCGAATGTATTGTTGAAGGTGATCCTGTACAATCATATCGGAATTTTTATCAGACCAAACAGGATAGGTTCAATATGGTCTGGACAAAAAGACAAGCACCGTCATGGTTTCGCTTGACAACTCAAGGAGCATAAGTATATAATGGACGAACATTTTAAAGCTAAGAGGTACGCAATGATTCGAAGAGCTGCACAGAAGGTTCAACAACGTCAACAGTCTCAACGTAGACAGATGATGATGAAGAAGAAGGTAGACAAGGCTATTGAAGTCTTGGATGACCAAACTGAAATGCACTGGTCGGATACGGATCGATATCTTGATGCACACTATGGTGACTGTTTCAAAGGAGAAAATAATGGTTGATTTAAGTCGAGATGAAATGTTAGATATGTTACGTGAAGGCGTAGTATCTCTTTCATTTGAAAAAGTGAAAGACGGTTTAGTTCGTGAAATGAAAGCGACACTGAACATGTCTTCAATTCCTGAAGAAAAAATGCCTAAGTCTGGATCAGTAGATCAGACAGTAGGCGGAGATACGACTCTACGTGTTTTTGATACTGATATTCAAGAATGGCGTAGTTTTCGTATAGATAAACTTTTAAGCTTTGGTTAAAAGAAGAATGACAAAAGGACAGAAGGCAGCCGAGACACGCCGTAAAAAGCAAGAAGCTGCCATGAAAGAGTTGGGATACGAGCGCAAGAAAGTTAAGCGCAAACGTAAACCTATGACTCCAGAACAGAAGGAGGCTGCGATTGAACGTCTTGCAAAAGCACGTGCTGCTCGTGGCGCTACTGGTCTCAAATCTGTCCATCATTCACTGAGAGATTTACCCGACGATCATTGGTTACACCCATTGAAAGTTAAAGAGTGGATCAAAGATAATGAGATGAAGTTGAAGGGGATGTCCAGTCTAAAACATTCCAACAATTCCAAAGAAAGGGGTGAGTATAACGATCTCTTCAATTACGTCAAAAACATGAAGAACTACCTGTCCAGTGGGCATTGGAGTGACTTCCGTTATGGGGCCAATATGGAATCCAGAGTGCAACGTGTTTGTGTTGCAATGGCCTATTACCCTGACGGTACTCCTAAAAGAAGTTTCGGAGTTTGGTATCCGGACATAGGACAAGTGTGGTCAAAAGAACTTGAGGTAATTTGGTATGGCGAAAACTATCAACCCAACAGAGTCGGAACAAAAGAACTTCCTGACGAAGAAGAACTTTTCGAAGATGGTGGAATCGACGGTGATGAAGACGGGGATGAACTATATTGATTCTATAGTACATCTCTGTGAACAAAACAACATTGAAGTGGAGGATATTAAAAAGTATCTGAACGATTCAATCAAAGAAAATTTAGAGGTAGAGGCGATGGGTCTCCACTTCATTAAAAACACAACGAGCACTCTTGATGTCTAACTTTTATGACTTCGAACCCTTTAAGACCAACATACTAACTTCCGATCAATGTGAAGAGTTGGTGGAGTATGATGCTCCTTGGGTTTCTTCTCATGTTAGTGATGGATCAAGTGAATCCATATATGTCGAACAGGCAAAAACTGGCAAAAAGGCCGGTACAGAGAAACTGATTACTGCCTTTGGTTCTGAGTTTAGGAAGAGTGAAAATAAAGCAATTACAACAGCTGAAATACCTGATATTGTAAGTCCAATAAACGAGTTTGCTAGTCGTTCAATTGATCCTGATATTAAAGTTATAGATATAAACTATGTGCGTTATGTTGAGGGTGATATCTTTTACCCACACACAGATGATCAGAAGACTATCGATTCTTCAGGACAACATACGCTTCGGAGGGTAACTTCCGTCACCATGTTGGATCATTCTGAAGACCTCAAAGGTGGTAAATTAATTGTGTGGAGAAAAGGACTGGCTCATGAAATTTTACTAGAGTCGGGAGAAACAGTATTTTTTCCAGCTCACTTTCTACATGAGGTGACAAAGATTCGGTCTGGTTACCGTGAAGTTTTGGTTGTATGGTTAGGATAACAAAAAGAGGATTCGCTCTTACTGAAGAGTCCATTGAAGAACTCTTGGACTGTTGTAGAGACGTGGCCAAGACTGACGCTCGGATTAAAACCGCTGGTAGTCATGGTCGAGGTGTTAGTATTCCCGATTATCGTAAAACTCACAGAGTAGTGATAAATCAAACCATGATTCCTGACACCATGAATGAACTTGAAGAGTGGTTGGGAATGCCTGAACTAGAGGTTGCTCAGATCGATTTACTTGAATATGTAAAAGGGGATCACTTCTCTCTACATAAGGATACATTTTCGGGAAAGAAAGAACTTCTTGAACTTAATCCTAAACTTAAAGACCTAGCTAAACAAACTCACCTATATGATAGAGAAGTCTCTACTAGTACTTTGATATATACTAGTAACAATCTAGAAGGTGGAGAACTTTATCTTTTCGAAGATAAAGAACGGAACGGAAGTCAAGTGATAGATTTAAAAGTAGGGGAAACCGTTGCTTTTCCATCTAACACTTTTCATGAAGTAACCAAGGTAACCGAAGGAAGAAGAGTTTCTTTAGTTGCTTGGTTTAGAAAACGCTTGACACACAGCGTATAAATAGTGTATTATATAATGCATACGTGGATAAAACGTTAATACAAAGATATACAAATAAATACGGAGAAATATATGAGCTTTGCTAATCTTAAGTCCAAATCAATGGACGTATCTAAACTGGTATCTGCTGCCAACGAAATGAATGGTGGTGGTACTGAAAAGAAATCCTACGGTGATGACCGTTTCTGGAAACCTACTGTCGATGAAGGTGGTAACGGTTATGCCGTTATTCGTTTCTTGCCAGCGGCTGAAGGACAAGAGTTGCCTTGGGTACGTTACTGGGATCACTTCTTTAAAGGGCCATCTGGTCAGTGGTACATTGAGAAGTCGTTGACTACTATTGGTCAGAACGATCCTGTGTCTGAACTTAATACTCGACTATGGAATTCGGGTATTGAAGACGATAAGGATACTGCACGTAAACAGAAGCGTAGACTTCATTATGTGTCTAACATCCTTGTGGTTCAAGACCCATCAAACCCTGCCAATAACGGCAAGGTATTCCTCTATGATTTCGGAAAGAAGATTTTCGATAAGATCATGGATAAAATGCAACCAGAATTTCCAGGCGAAGAACCAGTGGTTCCTTTCGATTTCTGGAATGGTGCGGACTTCCAACTCAAGATTCGTAATGTAGCGGGTTACCGTAACTATGACAAGTCTGAGTTCAAGGCACCTTCTGCCCTTTACGAAGCGGACGAAGTGAAACTGGAAGCGACTTACAACCAGATGTTTGATCTGGGTGAGTTCACTGCACCAACATCCTTCAAACCATATGATGAGTTGAAGGGTCGCCTTGAGGTAGTACTTGGTACTGCTGTAGGTGCAAACGCAGTAGCCGCTACTGCAAACATTTCTCAGACTGCGGAAGAGAACGTTGGACGTTCTGCTCCTGAACCTGAGATCGTTAGTTCTCCCGCCCCTGCCGTGGGTACGGAGGATGACGAAGATGATACATTATCTTACTTTGCCAAGATGGCACAGGAAGACTAATTATCGTCTAACTATAAAAGGAGTCCCTAACGGGATTAGAGAGAGGGGACTTTATGTCCCCTTTTTTTATGATGCACTAGCAATTAATGATACTGTGAAAACAATCATTATGACAGAAACTCCAATACCAACTACCAACGCAACCATGTCAATATAGAATGCCTTTTTCTCAGCCGCTCTATTCGCAGCCAATATTCTTGCTCTGCGTATTCTCTTGCGTTCTTCCATCATGTCTTCATAGAATGCAGACTGTCCAGAGTATATTAAAAATTCTCTGAGTTCCTTTTCCATGGCCATGATCTTGTGTCTAGCCGCTGTGATTTCTATTGCTTGTGATTCTACACTACTACCACTAAAAAGTTTAGTGACATTCGGTGCATTTGCATTTTTGATGTTCGCTTCACTAATTTGGTCAGAGGCATCAAAGAATTTGGAGAAGACATGAACTAACTCTTGGGCTTCTCTACCTTTTTCTACCGCACCTTTTATTGCATTATATGCCGAACTTGCGACTGATATCGCTACTCCTATCTCTACCATGCGTACTCTCTCTTATTATATTACGCATAATGTTATCCAATTCGCCATGACGGAGCACTACCATTTATGGAAGAACCCCTTGAACCTATCAAGTTTGTGGTTGATGAACTGCTGCTATTTGTAGTGACAGCGGTTTGTTTAGCGTCAACAACATTTATGTTATTGTTGCTTGTTGTTGTAGCAAGTTCTTGCTGTTGTTGTCCCAACACCATATTTTGTATTTCTCTTTTAGATGCTTGTGGCGCCTCTATGTCTGTTGGTGGTGTGAGATTAGGCGCATGGATTTCAACCTTTGGAGACTCTACCTTCAACCCATCAAAGACAGGTGGAGGGGTTTCTAATTTAAAGTTTGGTGGCGTCCTTTCTGTCGAATTCTCTCTCATCTCATCTGTATCGGGTATATACGGATTGTCAAGGGTACGAAGTTCTTCTGGAATCACTAGGTTAGTTGAAGTTTCAGTCGCATCGCCAGTAACGTTATTTTCAACAACGACATCATTCAACTGATCTGCCAGTTCAGCACCGACTGACAATACCTTCCCATCAAGTGATGATGTATCAACGTCCAACATTACAGCGAGAGGTTTCAACTTGGCTTCTATCTCTTCTGTTGGAACATCTTTCAATCCAACCTTGACCGTTACACCCTCAAAGACACCATCATCTATTGTTCCGCCTTCATATAAGGCGATCATGAGTTTGTTGATGTCACCCATAACTAACCCAAGGTCTTTGAGTTTTTCTGTTATTTGATCTACATTCATGCCTTCAAAATATTCTAGTGCGTGTGCATAATCAATAAGAGGTTGAACAGAATCCGCAATATGTTGAAGGTTCTTGCCGTCTACGTCATCAAATGCGTTAAGAGAATCAGCAATCTTTTCGAAGAGAGTTTTACCATCGCCTCCACCAAACAAACCAGCGATCCAATCTAAAGTTGCACCTATACTGTCAGCTATTCCCAGCAATCCTTGAGTTCCCAAGAATGCAAGCATAGCAGGCCCCATCGCTAACATCGCACCAGCAGTACCAAGTAATCCCATACCATCGACTTCTGCAAGTGCAGACAATCCAGTGGCCATGTTCACCATCAAGGATTTCATGTTATTGCCATTACCACCAATCAAATTAGACACAGCATCGGCTGCACCAAATCCCGCAAAGAATGCTCCCAGAGCTGCACCTACAATCGCAAGACCAACTCCAGCTTTAGCACCTATGCCAGGCGCATATCCGAATAGTGCACCCGCACCAAACAGACCAGCTATTAAAGCCATGTCTAGACTAAAGAATGCTTTCAATCCAGCGGCGATGTTTTCCATTAAAGGGCCAAGATTACTACCATTTGCACCAAGTGCTCCAGCAAGCGCATCTAACCCGACAAACGAAGCATAGAATCCTGATATCGCAGCACCTATTGCTACTAAACCAATACCAGCGGCCGCAGTTTTTCCAAAACCAAAGAGTGTTCCAAAGGCGGCACCACCGATCATCACACCGGCCAGTTCAAGAATTTTTTCCTGATCTACGAGAACTTTCATAAATTCACCTACACCTTGTGCAGCCGCTTTAAGATTGTCCAGTTTACCTACCATTCCTAACCATTCGAGACCACCTTCAGCGAGGTTGAAAGCGGCAAAGAATGATCCGATACCAAGTGCAATAGCACCCATACCAGTGGTCATTCCAAATGCCCCTTTAAATCCACCAAATAGACCGGCTGCACCACCAGCAATCAACAGACCGCCTACAGACATTATTGTTTCAGCATCCAGTGATTTAAATATTTCACCTACAGCCTTCGATGCAGCAATGATGTTTTCAAAGTTCGGGGGGGTATCAAAGAAACCAATCGCAAGGTCACTTGCTTGTAGACCAGCAAAGAATGCACCTATACCTAAACCAAGTCCAGCAATACCACCAACAACACCACCAAAGGCAGCGCCGAATCCACCAAACATACGTCCAAAAGGATTACCCAAAATGTTGGTAGAACTGCCACCACCGACACCCTTTTTCATGATCGAAATAAGATCGGTCATGAGTTTGTTATTTTCTAGTTGAGCTTCTAGAAGACTGGAATTAAAATCGTCGGTTTCTCTTTGTCTTTCTTCGATGTCCCCTTTGGTTTGTCCAGAGGGATTAGTGGTTTCTTGTTCTTCAGACTCTACTCCGGATTCGGAACGTGACATTGAGGCAAACGCATCCTTCATGTCTTGCAACAAGGATCGGTCTTGACCGTGTTGTTCTGCCAGAACTTCTTTCACTGTCCTAATAGAATGGCCAGTAGAACTATTTCTAGTTAACTGTCCTTCTCTCTTAAGACGATCAATTACGTCCTTTAAAGTTGCATCTGCCATTGATTAATACTCTACTTTTTAATTTGTTTTAATCTATCGTTTTCTTCCTTAACATAATCAATTAACATACTAACGTATATCTCCCTTTCCCACGGCATCATCATTTCTAATTCAGTCAAACTGTAATGATGATGTTGCATTAACGAAAAATTGGTCTTATAATGATTGACCAAATTATCGTGAGAAAGGTTTAGGATAAAAAATCTCTCATCCCTCTCAATGTCGTTGTGTTAGCTTCTTTACACTGAACACAATTGAACTCCACTGTATGTTCCAGTTTCGGAATCCTGATCAAGAAATCTGTGATTCCCTTGAACTGATCTGTAGTCAGATTTTCAAGGAAGTCTCTCAACTCTCCATCACCCAATTCCGCAACATCAAATCTTTCTTCTTCGGTCAAGATGGCTTTAACACATGTTTCTGCCAATACTAGACCATCCTCTCCCGTACCTGTAGACTCTTGATCTAGAATCCTACGGTATGACGGATAAGACAATTCAATAAGAATGTCATCCGTAATGTTAATAGTCTCTGTAGAGTTCTCTGCGTTCTCAATCTGAACGGTCTCCAGATTAATCTCTACGTCATTCTTGTGTTCACAAGAAGTACAAGGGATAACTACCCTTGATGTTTCACCAACAGATTTTGTTCTAATCTGCGTGAAAAGGTATTCGATATCATATGTTGTGAGTTCGAATACATCTACGTCATCTGTCGTAATACATGCATTCAATGTATTACCGATGGCCTTGGTTGCTTGTTTCTGGTCTCCAGATTCAAATGCAACCATAAGAACCTTTTCTTCTTTGACCAAGTATGGTCTGAATTCAACCTTTTGTCCTGTAGACGGAATAACCAATTCATACTGTGGACTACTATTAATTACTGGCAACGCCATATCACTTCTCCTAATTTAAAATTATTTAATTCAACAATGATCCCAGTACACCACCAATGATGGCATCACCAAGACCACTATTAGGCCCTTTTGCACCTATATCGTGCCAGTCTTTGTATGAAAGCTGCACACTCAATTCAGTAATTTGATCATTCTGATCGTTACCTAATTGTATCTCATTCACGGAAGTCGGATAGGCCTGAAGCAGTTCTATCTTCCTCACCGAATTACTTTGTGACCCAAGACTTATATCTATCTCTCCTTGAGAGAGGTCAATAAATCCTAAGTCCGGTAGATGGTTCTTAATTGATTGCGGAACCTTATCCATAAAACCAAGTTGTTTTTTAAACAAGGAAAATCCCGCACCCTTTTGTAATTGTTCGATTTTGACGGATTGACCATATCCGCCTTCACCCTCGTAATAACCCACCACGTAATTTATAGGATCATGGGCCAATCTTTGCCATTCATCAAAGTACTTAGTAATTTTGTGATCATTCATCACATAAAATGTCAACGAAATGTCTGGTGTTATATATCCTGTTGCAATCTTTTTAGTTGCAGTACCAGTCTGATAATCTTGAGATTGAATCTGTCTGCCAGGCAATACGACACTTTTACAGAGTACATCTAAATCTCTAGAATCAATGCCTGCAATAGGAGGTAGTATTACCCTGAATAGATTGGGTAATGCGAACCCCGATCCACCACCTACAGCGCCTTTTAAATCGTCTATGCTATTGCTCATCCTAACATCTGCCTTGAATCGTAGTAAACTTTCTTAGAATTACGTTTGCGGAAGTTCGCTGTTGGTAAGAATGTTGCAATCTCCCACTCTGGTGCTGGTACTTCTGCAAACTTACTTTGTACGTGTTTGTTTAAGTAGTGTTTGAAACAAGGTTCGAAATACTTCAACTTAGATGACTTCTTCAACATTGCATAAGACAATTTGAATTTACTGTTATCATCTAATTTACTTCCTGCTATACCCATGAGACCATCTAACATCTTCGCACGTAGAATAGGTGGAAGGTAATGTAAATTCAAACCATAGAACCCACCTTCAGCAGGCCCTACAACAACCACCAACGGAAACGTGTCATAGTATGGTAGTGTGTCTTTATGTTTCGGGTCATAGAAAAACATCTGCATAGAACCCACAATCTGTTTACTTCGTCTTTTCAGTGGGTCTTCATCCATCAACGCTTCACGGTTGATAGATCGAAGATTCTTTGCTTTCTTCATGAACCACTCACGGCTTTCCTTAGTGCGGGGTGTAATCCCAGCCCTGAATGCCTGTAGTTCTAATCTGTTAAATATATTTGACACAGAGGTTCCTCTATTTTACTATCTTTATTTATATGTTTTATCGGAGTGTTTTGTTTTTATGACCAAAGTTCTTTTCATTAAGGTCGGGAAAGTCTGACTTGAGGAAGTTTATGAGTTCAACAATGTGGTTATTGTCGATGTCATACCTCATAAATCTTGCTTTGGAACGAAGAGAAAAGAACTGCATAACCTCGGCTTCAAATCCGGTTCTTTCTTTTCTCCAATGGTCTCGCATCGCTCTAGCATCTCTGATCTGACAAAACTTCATACACCGCTTCATGAAGTCTCCTCTCTTATGTTTCGATCTACTACGAATCCAATCTTCAAGTTTTCGGGTCTGTAGTATGAAGTACGAATCCGGATATTCATCATACAGTTCACGGTAGTATTGTTGACCCTCTATACACCTACCTAACTTCATAAAACAAAAGTCGGAGTATGCGTCTGCACCATCAATAGTTTTGAGTATAGGTGAATTACTGAGAACGTTATCCTCTATGATTCTTCCAATGTGTCCCTCATCCCTTGCAATGCAGTGTATTGATTCATACCCACATTTGATAAACATCTCATGAAAGGATGTTGTCGCAGTCCTATTGTAACCAATAAAAAACACTTTTCTCATTTTTTCTTTCGACTGTATGGTTTCAACGGTTTGGTTGACTTGGGTAAGATGCCCATCTTAGACAGTTCTTTCTCTGTCCAGATCGTAAACTGCCATCCACGGTCTTTCGCATACTCGTTTGCAGCTTCCCATTTGTTTTGATTCTTGACAAAGGTCATTGCCTCACTCAAATACCTTTTAGTCTTACGTGCGCCCGTAGGAGGTTTTGTTTCCTTGTGGGGTTTGATCTCAATAAGAACCACTTTACCGTCTGTGTATTCAACAATCAAGTCCATAAAATATCTGTGATATCTCTTGTCAACCTCATATAAGTATGGTATAATGACTTCTTCACTTCCCCATCTTTTAACCTTGGGATTATCGTCTGCCCATTTAAAGGCATGTTTTTCCCACAGAGAACGATAGACCACTTGTGTAGGGTCGCCAATATATTTGTTTTTGTTCTTTACCCTATACTTTCCCGAATATGCCATAAAAACCTTATAAATAAACGTAGATTATTTCAAAACTATTTATTAGGATTTTAAAATGTCATTAAGGTTTCCATCTCAAGTACAAGAAAGGCTGGGTTATGTCAGCTTTGACGTTGTTGGTTCAGAAGATGCCGAGGTAAACGCTCGAGCTGAAGGCACTGATCTGGAACAAGCAAAAAAGAATATAAAAAAAGAAGCTGAAGAACAAGGAGAACCTAGTAAACTCCAAGAGTTTTTTGATGATGCAAAAGAGGTTTATAATGATGTTAAGGGTGGAATAGAAGCCGTTGATGATGCCCTTGGTGCCGTTGAGGGTTTTCTTGGGGATGCTGGAGGTAAGTTGGATGGTATCCTTCAAGATTTCTTCGGTGTAGAACCTGAGTTTCAACCTTTTGTTAGGGGTAAGATGGATTTAGAAGACCCTAAAAACCAAGTAGTTTTATATTTACCGCCAGGATTTCAGGTTGCTGAAGGTGTTGCTTTTGATGGTGTCGATCTAGGGGCGACTGGGGCACTAGCGATGAACACTATGACAAAAGACAACATAGACGATTATCTATCGGGTACGGCAGCAATCGTAAAAGATGTGGCTTCATCTCTAACTGATATGCTTAAAGGATCGGGAAATCCTGAAGCAGCGAGATTAGCAGCCATCCAAGCTGCGGGGGTGACCAGAAGACTCGCCGGTTCTGGAGTTGCAGCTGCGGGTAACGTAGCAGCCGGAGTAACTATTGCTCCAAACCAAAGGACTCTATTTAAAAGAGTCAACATGAGAGAGTTCTCATTCAGTTTTAGTTTAGTTCCTTCTTCAGCTGAGGAAGCAAGCACTGTTGACAGTATCGTAGATTTCTTCAGACACTTTTTATATCCAGAACCGATTATGGTTGGTGACATTAGAGTTGGTTACAAGTATCCAGAAAAATTTAAAATTAAAGTTTCTAGTTTTAAAGGGTGGGAACCTGTTCAAATACAACCCTCATATCTAAGAAACCTTTCTGTAACAACAAACCCCAATGGCATGGCATTTCATAGAGATGGTAAACCAGTAGAAACACAAATAACATTGAACTTTATTGAGTCTGCAACTCTTGATAGAAAACAAGAGGAATATGTGCCACAGCGAAGTTCGGGTGGTGGCGGTGGTGACGGTGGTGATGAACTGCCTCCAACCATATATGCATAATAACAGGACAAAGCAATGAAATACATACAAAGTTTTTTACCATTATTATACAACTTCGGTGAAGAGACACGTCCTGCTCTGTTTCAGGCAATTCATTCATACGTAGATATTCTTGATCAGGTAAAGCAAGACTTATCATTCTATGAAAGTTATCAGATTCTATCGGGCGACAGACCGGATAACGTATCATACGAACTTTACGGTAGTCCAGATTACTATTGGACATTCTATTTAATGAATGATCATCTGCGTGAATCTGGATGGCCTATCGCACAGGAAAAGGTAAGTGATATCGTAAAGGTTAGATACCCTCATAGGACAGTAACAACTAAAGACGATTTTACTACAGGAGACTTTGCGTTTCGTGTAGGACAAGTTGTGACCGGATCGGTATCTGGTACAATAGGAACAATTGTCCGTAGAATTCCTGAACTTGGTCAAATGGTAATTGACACCACCAATACAGTATTGGATGAACAAGAACAATTCACCTTATCAGTATCAGAGACAGGATTCGCTACTATTGAAGTAGATGACTCATTCCGTAAAACTTTCCACAGTTCAAGTCTCTGGACGTTTTACCGTGATGGTGTAATCATGGATGATACAATTGAAAGAAGTTTGGATTCCCTTGGGAAGAAAGCCACGTTCCAAAACATACCCTTCATTGAAAACACAACAGTAACCGTGGTTGCTTCGTTGTATGTCGGTAACCCTAAAGATAATAACTTTGGTGATACAGAGTCTATTTCTTACATCGATCAGACAACAGGTATTACAATTGCGGTTGAACTCTTTAAAGAATCGCATCAATATGAAGCTGTGCATCACTACGAAAAAACTCAATACGTAGCATTTGATCTTGACAACGTATCTAACATTCTGGTATCATCCGATAGGAAAACAGCTGCACGTGCAGTAGAGGCTGCTGATAATGCAGAACTGCGTATAGAAAGTGAGTGGGTTGATATCGATCCATACACACAAAACGTTCCATCTAATGTTACTGCTGTTAGTGTACAGGAATACTATAAACAAAAGAACGATGAACTAAAACAGATTAAAGTGTTAAAAGCTGATGTCGTTGATCGGGTAGCACAAAGAGTATATACAAAACTTAGAGAAGTGACGTAAGATGCGAGATAGATTTGACGGGCCAACTTTTCAAATAGAGTCGGCAATCCTTACTAGTTCGACAGGAAGTTCTGTTGATATTTTTCAAGTGGTAATGGAATATGAGGCCTTTGAAGATATCACCATGCCATACTGTACGGGCACTGTTTTGGTCGTTGATCAAACGGGTTGGTTTGAAGAATTTAAATTTCGTGGTACAGAAAGACTTGTTATGAACATTAAAGATAATGTGGGTGATCAGACTTGGACTAAAAAATGGCACGTGCATTCTGCTGAAAGAGTAGAAAAAAGTGGTGTTGGAGATGCAAAAAGTACTGTTTGGCTTCTAAGTCTTATCGACGAACATGCGACTGCCAGTAAGGCAACAAAGTTCAGTGAAGCTATTGGTAACGGTACAAAGTTAGAAGATGAGATTGTTAATATATTAAGTTCTAAAATAGGTAAGAGTTGTAAAAAAGTAACGGGGGGTCAACAGTCTATACAAGAGAACTGGAAAGCTATCGTTCCTTACATGCATCCACTAGAAGCCTGTGAATGGTTGAGGGATCGTGCATCTACAAATAAAGGAATGCCTTTCCTATTGTTTGGAAGTGTTTTTAACGATGAACTAAAACTGGCTACCTTGGACGCACTCCTAGAGATTCCCCCATTTAATATGGAAGACCCTTACGTTTATTCGGGAGCAGAAACTCAAGCAGATGTGATTACAAAAAGTTTTAGAAAAAGACATAAACAAATTCATGATGTGAGTATATCAAAACTTTCAGACACATTTAACCATATACTTACAGGCACCATAGGATCGTCCTATGCAATGACAGAACTTGATGATGCAACTATTAAGGGTTGGGTTCCTAAACACCTTTCAGTCACGGATGTTGTTGATGCAATACCAAGTGATAATGGTGGTAGTGAAAACACATACGATCCAAATTTTAGTTTGCAAGGAGTGGGCCCGGCACATACAGCGGATTCTAGATTTGTTCATCAAGTGTTAAATAGAAAGACATATAGGCCTGGCACAAACTACAAGAGTATTCATTGGGAACCGGATGCAGATAAACATCATCATAAGATCAAAACTCAAGCAGCTTTAAATCTAATGATGAAGAACTCGTATGAGATTACCGTTACTGGAGCAGATATAATTGCTGCTAAAGCTGGTGTTGGAGACAGGATTGATGTGAGAATACCTGAAGATGGTGATGAAAAGAAAACAGTCCCAGCAAAACTACTGAGTGGTGACTTCTTAATTACTAATATTCATCATCAATTGCAAACAGCTGGTGGTAATGGAAAACATATGACAACATTAAATATAAGCAAATTTAATTACGGGAATAAGGTTTTCACAAATGACTGAATTGCCTAAAGGATTACCTTCAGAATTTTATGGTGACCACGTTAGGTGGTTTACCGGACTTGTTATCAATGCAAGACCGCCAGCAGGTGAGGGCCTTGAAGGATACGTTCAGATTCGTATCCACGGTGTTCATAGTCCTAGTCTTGAAGATATACCACAGTCTGCATTACCTTGGGCCCAAGTGTTGATTCCAACAACAGAGGGTGGTACTTCTGGACTTGGTTCAACACCAAGAATTGAAGCGGGAGCATTGATCTTCGGTTTCTTTATGGACGGAAAGTATTCACAAGTTCCTATTGTAATAGGTTCTTTACCGCACATAACAACACCAACACCCATTCAACTGGGTTTCGATCCTATTGGTGATGACGCTGATAATATTCAAGAACTTTTAGATTTAGTCTCTATGGAGAATGAGAACACTGGTGATATAACAACTCAAGTAAAGGATAGTAGGATCGGAGGAACGTTAAAGAAAGCCTTAGATGCTGGTTTGGATTTTGAGAGTTCTATCGCACTTACTGCTGAACTAGATATAGCTAGTGGTATGATTACGGGTGACCACGATGATGGTAGTTTTGGTATAGATAACTTCACGGGTACACGATTAGATTCCTTAAAAAATTCCAGTCCAGATTTCCAAAACTTTGATAAACAGGTAGACTTCGTTTTAAAAGAACTAACCGAAACAAAACCAAAAATATTGGGACGCAGTTTGTCCAGTAAAGTTGAAGCGGTATGTTCTACAACGGGTGTGGATGTTGGTGATGTAAAAAGAAAAGCATATGAACTTAATGATAGGTATGGGGGCGGATAATGACTATTAGATCAGACGTAGAAGGCGCACTCAAAAGAAAAGTTGAGAAAGACAACCTTGACACTTCATTAACTAAAAAGATTGATGAAGTTAATAGAGCTAATCTTGTAAAAAATGCCACGTTATTGGGTAAAGAAGCTGGTGAAGTTGTAGGTGGTTTTAGAAGTTTAGAATCTAAAGTTACGACTGCGGGAAGCATTGTCGATAAAGGTGATGCAATTGTAGAATTTACAGAAGATGTAGCTGGTATTGGTGGGGTGCTTGATCGAACCACAGCAGAAGTAAACTTATCAACAAAGGAACTTCCCCCTATAGCGGGACTTCTCGACTCGGCGAATGCAGATGGTTCTATTCTAAACATGATTACTAGTGGAGACTCTGCTGGACTTGCAGCTGCCTTTGCATCTTCATCGACCATAGAAGCTATTGGTGGAGACCTTGCGGGCAAGATTGCATCAATTATTACACTTATAACTGGACTGGGTGCTATTCTAGATGGTTTGTCTGCTAAAGGTATTGGTGGAAGTGGTATGGACGCCCTAACCAAAACAAGCGAAACCATGTCTGGAAAAGCAGACTCTCTTCTATCGTCTATAGATAATGCAGCTGGGAGTCTGAGTGATATTTCGAATGTTTCAACTTTGAAAGAATTTACGGATACTGTAAATAATATTTCTTCAAACGTTACTGGAGTATTGAATGAGGTTTCCGCAATTCAAGATATCAATCCGGTATCAGATTTTACTGATAACCTGTTACAAGACGATGGTAGCTCGATAGGACAACTTGGTAACGCATACAAAGATATTAGCAGCGAAGTAAAAGGGGTCGCAAGTGAAGTCAACGGTATTGTAAACAAGGTAAACCAAACTAAAGCAGAAGTCAATGCCGAGATCAATTCAGTAAGAAGTCTGGTCAATCAAGGCAAAGAGTTTGTTGGAAGTGTTTCTACTGGTGGAGGTAGTCTTCAGGATATAAGCGAAAATTCTACCGGAGCAGCCAGTAATACAATTCGTGAATTAACATCTGCAACGTCTCTTGTTGGTACAGGAATTAAATCTAGTGGTTCTGGTGGTATCGGTAACAGTGATATCTCCAGTGTAATTTCTCAGGTACAAAGTGGTGCACCAAAAGACCTTGCAGCTGCGGTTCAAAATGTCGGTAGTAAAAACGTAGGTGTCGATCCGGAAATATCTAAAATACTTTCTGCTCAGAAAGGATTCCGTAACACAAGAGAACTTGTTGAAAGAACTGTTTCTCAATGTAAACTACAGGGAATAGATGCTAAGAAGATTTCTGAGTTTGAGATCATCATGAATATTGTTGAAATCGCTTTAAGTGATCTTGACACCACCCTAACAAAACAAATAAAAGTTGGGGATCAGGACAGAAGTACTTGGAAAGAATCTTTTGATATTCAGGAGTATCCAAGCGATTTCGATACCTTTATCAAATTTGAGAATGGTGAGATAAACGAAACTACTCAGTCTAATATTGCTGACACAGAAAAGAAACCTGCTGTATTCCAAACATGTGATACGAAAGAAGAACTGCAAGCTGAAGTACGTTTGGTTAAGAGACCCATAAAACAACTTATCATTCACTCTACAGAAACCTTTATTGATCAATACTTGACGTGTCAGATGCTTCATGAAGATCACAAAGCTCGTGGGTTCGACACCATTCAGTTTCACTATGTAATTCGTAGAGATGGAACTATACAAAGGGGAATACCTACCACGTTGATATCTAAAGTAGACCCCGCTGATTTTAGAAACGAGTCTATTAATATTGCCCTTGTTGGTGGTATCGACGCACCTACAGGAACAGAAGTTCCAAATGCTTTTAGGTCAGGTAACTCTTTTACGGGGTCTCAATATAAAACTTTAGAAACCTTTCTGGATACATTCTTTAAAGGATATCCCGGCGCCAAAATATATGGTATCGGAGAACTGGAAGGAAGAGAAGAACCATACTTTAATGTCGGTGAGTTTGTGAGGAAGAAGTTTGGTAAGGTTAGAATTGATATTACATCAACCGGAACAAGATTGGTAAATTAAATGGCTAAGAAGACAGAAGCAGAACAGGGTACTATTCAAGAGAAAGAGGGTACAAACAAGTATGGGTTTCAAGACCCAACTAGTGAATTTCCGAAGAAAGAGTATCATGGCGAGAGTTCTATCAATCGTGCGGCTCGTGGTGCGGGTGGTGTAGGACAAAAGGATAAACCAAATGACCTTAAGATGTCTGCGGTATTCCCTAAGATTGATATGGGTCTTGGGACTGCAACACAGGGAGACGATGGGAAGATTGAGTTTGAATCTAATACAGGTCGATCAAAATATCCCTTTAATAAAGTAACCGAAACACATTCCGGTCATGTCATTGAGATTGATGATACTGAAGAAAATGAACGAATATTAATTAAACATAAATCGGGTTCTGGTATTGAAATGCGTCAAGATGGTTCTATCTGGATCAGCGCAGCCGAAAGTAAATATGAGACCGTGGGTGCGAATTGTAAGATTGTTGTTGAGGGAGACACTGAAATTGCCTATGAGGGTAATCTTGACATGTATGTTGGTGCTAACTTCAACCTAGATGTTGGTGGTAACTACAACACAAAAATAAGAGGTCAAAGAAAAACTCGTATTGGTAAAGACGATAGAACAACAACTTCGGGTAACCACGAATATATTACCAAGAAGAATAGTAGTATCGCAACAATGGGTAACTCAACGGATACCGTGTTGGGTGATTTCCGCAAGACTATCACCAAAGGTAAACATGATATTATGTCCGAAGGGTCGATAGAGGTAGCTGCTGACGGAACTCTAATCATGTCTGGTAAGTCAGAAGCCGTTATGGTTGGAAAAGCATGTAACATATCTGGTATGACTGTATCAGCTATTGGTATGAAAGGAACATTTGGCGGTGATCTTGTAGATTTTGTCGGTAAGACATATTCAGGCCCACTGGGCCCACAACCACTATCCGGTGCAACATTCTACGGATCAGTAATCGGTACGGCGACAGGTGCGATTAACGCTTGGACTGCTGTGACGGCAACAGCAGCAGCATCTGCATCATCTCTTGGTGCGGGAGGATTTGGATTACCACCAGTGCCACCTTCACCCGTACCTCTACCACCTTCAGCTCCGCCACCAAATAGTGCGATAGTAGGACTTCACCTTGCTGGTGGATCATATGCGATTCGTAGTGTAACAATCGATGGTGGTGGAACTCTTAAGAGTAAGATTCTAGACCTAGATGGGTATGGTGGCGTATTCGAAAATGGAGAACCCACAACCGAAGAAATACGACAAGCAGTGCGTGATCCAGCAAACAAAGATGTTCTTGGTGGTCAAGCGGCGATAGATGGAATCATCAATACTGAATTTGATGTGGGTACACCACCCGCTATTGGACGAACTGCTGGTGTTGGAAGAACAACAACTTTTGGTACTACTCCTTTGGGTAACAGTGAGAAAGGTCTTGGTAAACAGTTCACGGTTACTAAACTAGAAGAGAGTGTGGACAAAGAAATACAGAATGCCATTGTGGACAGTGGTATTCTGGGTGATAGTGACGGAGCATAACAATGTTATATTTAGCAGACCCTCTTTACAACCCAGATCAATATGATCCTAGAACCATAACATCGAAACTGAAACTTTCGAAGAATATTTCCGTATCTAATTTTTTAGGATATGGAGCTTCTAGTCTAGGTCATATTGGCAAAGCAGCAGACCGAGCGCAAATAGCACGCAATCTTTTACTTCATGCTGACATTATGAATATTATCAATTCGGAAAAAGATTTGTTTCCGGATATTAAAATGAAAGTATCTGAGGGACTCTATGAGGCAGGCCCGAATGAAACTCTTGGTGGAGACAATATACTAAAAGCTGATGGGCGTATGGTTGGGTATCATGTGTTTAATGGTAATGGTCAACTTGATTTAGAAAGAACATTTGATGTCGCAGTTCACATAAAAGACAACGCAAGATTTAAACGTTTGGTCTTGGATTATGACACGTATAACCCCGATGGTTCTTTGACAGCTACCATTCTGGTAGAACTTCCTCACATTCCATCATCATACGATGTTGTGTTTGACCAGAAGATTGAAAGTCAATTTAATGGGAACTTGTTTTCTAAAAAAGAGTTGGTGGAAGTCCTGCTGAAATAGTATAAATAGAACTAGGATATATCGGGGATTACCATGGCAATTAGACGTGCACTATCAAAAGAAGATAAGAATCTAGATTCGGTTACTTTTAGAACAACAAAGAACCGAAAGAATCTTGACATCGATCTTTCTTTTGCTAACAAACCACAGACAGGGGATGTGTACAAGAAGAGTGAAGCAGCTGCGGTAAAACAGTCTGTTAGGAATCTTCTTACTACAGGCCCTGCCGAGAAACCGTTTCAGCCAGGATATGGTGCAAACTTATACGCTTTCCTATTTGAACTGAATACGATGTTTGATACTTCGGCGATCAAGAACAATATTAAAGAAGCGATAAGGGTATATGAACCAAGGGCAGACTATAAGACCCTTAAGGTCAGATGCAAAGAATTAGACGATGCTAACTCTTTACAAATAGATGTAGTATTCAGGGTAATAAATTCAGGTGAAGAGGTAACTCTCACAACACAATTAAATAGGTTAAGGTAATGGCGACAACAATTAAATCGTCCGCACTGGACTTCGCAAACATTAAGAACAATCTTAAGACGTTCTTACAGAAGAAAGAAGAGTTCAAGGATTACAACTTTGAGGCCTCTGGTCTGTCAAACATCTTGGACGTGTTGGCGTACAATACGCACCTTAACGGTCTGACCGCTAACTTTGCTCTTAACGAATCTTTTCTATCTACTGCACAACTGCGTAGTTCACTTGTGCAATTGGCCGAAGCAATTGGTTATATTCCTAAGTCAAAGACCGCATCGCAAGCCATTATTAAGATGGCAATGAACCTGTCAAACGTTGCAGACCGTCAACAGACAATTACACTAGCGACAGGTTATAAATTTACAACTAAAGTAGATGTTAACACATACACCTTCCAAACAAACGAGACACTAATCGCATCCGATGATGGTGCGGGTTATTATCAATTTAAAACTCTTGATGGTAACGATAAGATTTCTGTATTTGAGGGAACCGGAAAAACAAAGACTTTCATTGCGGGCGACAACGATGAGAATGCGGTTTATATTATTCCAGACAAGAACATGGACATCTCTACTGCAATTGTTAAAGTATATGAGAATGCAAGTACTAGTAAATTTGTAACTTACACAAACATTACAAAGGCCACAACTATCAGTGAACAGTCTACCTTGTACATCCTTAAGGAGATGCCTAATGGATATTTCGAATTATCATTCGGTAATGGTACAACTTTAGGTCAGACTCCGGATTCAGGTTCAAAGATCACAGTAGAATACTTGGCAGTAAACGGTGCGAATGCAGATAATGCTCTTACATTTGAACCCTCTTCTCTAGTAAAAATCACAAACACTATCAACAGAACTCCTGTTGTTTCCACATATACTAAATCTGTGGGTGGTGGTGAAAAAGAAACTGTAGAATCCATACGTAAGAATGCGCCCTTCCAATACGCAGCACAGAACAGGATGGTAACCTTCGCAGACTATAACTCATTGATTCTTAGAAACTATGCCACACTAATTAAAGACATTTCTAGTTGGGGTGGAGAAGACAATCTTAAGCCTGAGTTTGGTGTTATCTTTTCTTCTATTGAATTTGAAGATGATGTGTCGGAACAGAGAAAGGAAGTGGTCAAGAATGGTATTGTAGACCTTGCGTCTCAGTTAGCTGTCGCTACTTTTGATATCAAGTTTTCTGATCCAGTCAAGACGTGGGTCGAAACCGAAGTGTTCTTTAGATTCAATCCAAACCTAACATCACTATCCCTGAACACAATTCAGGAAAATGTTCGTAGTGCGGTGCAGACATATTTCTCAGGGAGTGTTGGTAAGTTTGAACAGGCATTTCGTCGATCAAACATGTTGACCCTAGTGGATGATGTCAGTCCCGCTATCTTGTCTTCTCGTGCAGAAGTGAAGATGCAACAAAGATTTGCACCATCCTTGTTAGTAGAACAAGACCACTCATTCTCTTTCCCATCCGCAATTGCAACTCCAGACGATGTTTTATATAGAATTACATCCTCTACGTTTGTATTCAGGAATGAGAACTGTCAGGTAAGAAACAAACTCAACTCTAACAAATTACAAGTAATCAACCTCACAACTAATAAGCCTATCGTCGATAACGTGGGTCAATACAATCCCGATGCGGGAACAGTAAGTATTGTTGGATTACAAGTCGATACAGTAATCGGTGGTGTTAATTATATCAAATTAGCAGCGGTTCCGGCAAATCAATCTGCAATCGTTCCTGAGAAACAATATATTCTTAACTTTGACAACGCAAGATCAATCGCACGTGCTGTCGTTACAAAGGCTGATAATTAATGTCCAGTCAAACCGTAGATAGAACTCTTATTGATATTGGGAGACGTGAACCCAATATACGTGAGTACGTCATTGAAGACGCTCTATCACAACACATTGTAGAAAGTTATCCTAAGTTCGTTTCGTTCTTACAGGCGTATTTCGACTTTGAAGAAACGAAGGAATCTCCTTCACATTTAATTCAGGAATTGTTTTACACACGTGATGTAACACAAACCGATTTAGAATTACTTTCTTATATTGAAGATGAGTTACTTTTAGGTCAAGCTTATTTTGAGGGTTTCACTGATAAAAGAGCCGCTGCAAAGTACTCCAGCACACTGTATAAATCGAAGGGTACTAAGTACTCTATACAACAATTCTTTCGCACATTCTTTAACGTCGATCCGGATGTTGTATACACAAAGAGACAAATTTTTAATGTAGGTGAATCTATCATTGGTGCAGAATCTCAGAGATATCTCACCGACGATAAGCTTTATCAGCAATATGCACTGTTGATTAAGACGGAACTGTCTGTAGCTCAGTGGAGAAAACCTTACAAGTTGTTTGTACATCCAGCTGGAATGTATCTTGGTGCAGAAGTTCAACTTGTCGGTCAGTTTGACCTTAATATTGAAGAACAACCATTCCCAGGCTTAAAAGATATCCCTGAATTTGAAGTTGAGGGTGTCGCATCAATGGGTAGAGATGCTATATCAAGTATGACAGGTCTATTTAACTTTAACGCACCAGACGGGACAACACAATTGTTTAGAACAAACCTTGGATCAGAATCCACATATCCTAACCCAGGCGGTAACGATATTAATGACGTAAAAACTAAAACTATCGAAGAAGTGGCTAACCTCTACTCGACGATGGGTGAGTATCTTGAGGCAGACGCACCTACGTTTGATGAAGATACGGATGCACAAGGTTCAGGTATGGGTCTCAGCAGTACTGAAACAATCGACCAAGATAAGTTCGATTGGGTCGATTCAGATGGTATTACAAATCTGGATGAATTATTTGATTCTGCGTATAACCCCAACCTATAAAGTTGTATAAATAGAACTATAAGTTTTTAGGAAAACTAAAATGACACGACAGATACTTAACAGAGGCACAACAGCAAATGACGGAACGGGTGATACTCTCCGTGGTGCTGGTCTCAAGATAGAACAAAACTTCCAAGAAATCTATCAGAAACTTGGTGGGGATAGTACTGTCTTGATGCCTTTGATATCTTTTGATAGTGATCGTATTATTTTCGAAGGAAGACTTAACGACACTAATGAGACATTTATCGGCGTCAATGAACCGACAGCTGACAGAATTATTTTATTTCCCGACTACACTGGGGATGTTGTTGTTGATTCTGCAACACAAACAATAGCCAACAAGACTGTACTCACAAGTTCTTTGGTACAACCAGAACTCATGGATAGTGAAGGCGCATTGTTTCAATACAGTCTGATTGCAGCTAAAGTAACTGGTGATAGAAATATCAACCTACCTTTATTGACTGACTCTGACGAGTTTACTTTCAATGATGCAATACAGACACTAAACAACAAAACCATCAACGCACCTATGTTAAACAATCCTAAGATTGGAACAGAGTTGCAAGACAGTGATGGTAACCAGATATTTGAATTTGTTTCAACAGCCGGTGCAGTAAACCACTTTAAGGTAACCAACGCTACAAATAACAACACACCAGTTATTGAAGCTGTGGGTACAGATAATGACATCGACCTTGGTTTGAAAGCAAAAGGAACTGGTGGTGTTGAAATTCAGAGTAGACTAAAACTCTCTTACCAAATCATGACATCTAATGGAGATGTTGATATTGACAAACCTCTTACATTTTTCAACTCAGGTAGTTCATTAACTATTGGAATGCCTGATGGATCGGAAAGAGGTATTATTAAATACTTAGTAAATCAGAATAGTGGTACTGCGACAATCACACCATCGAATCTACAGAATTTCTCAACTATAACTCTTGCGGTAAATCAATCTGCTACGTGTATTTGGGATAACACTGAATGGATCATAATAAATACTGGTATAGATTCCGCCGGTGCAATATTAAGTTAAATAGGACAAAAAAATGACAGCCGTAGTTTTTGACAGACAAAGAAAGAATTCGATCAGAGATATCCTTGTAGATATCAAAGATTCTGATAATTTTTATTATGCGGGTATTGGTAAATCAGAAGACTGGAATGATTCTGATCTTGCACCAAACCCCATTAACTCTCTAAGGGAACAGAGACTTGCACGTTTGGGTATACAGTCTATTAAGAATATTACTGACCAAACGTTTGTTGTACCACGTTACAACTGGACATCTGGTGCTATCTATTCTGCATATGATGATGCACAATCCGGATATCCTACGAATGCATACTATGTTATGAATTCAAACCAACAAGTTTATATGTGTCTACAACAGGGTAAGACTAATGCAAACCCACCTCAAATAGTCGCATCAACGGTTCAACCTACTGGTAATACAACAGGAGACGCATTCCGTACGGCTGACGGATATATGTGGAAGTTCTTGTACTCTATCGGTGCATTGAAAGCCGCCAAGTTTATCTCTACCGCATATATTCCTGTCGCAAAGGTACAGGACAGTGCTGGTGCTACTCTTCTTGCAGATGAGATCGGAGTTGACTCAGACTCTCCAGCGGAAGATGTGGAACAACAGTTAGTTCAACAGAATGCTGTGCCTGGCCAAATTCTGGGTTATGCAGTGGTAAATGGGGGAACTGGATATACATCACCCCCAACTCTAGAAATTGTTGGTGACGGTACAAACGCAAAAGCAGTTCCTACTGTTGTCGGTGGTGCAATCACCAAAGTTACTGTAAAAGATAGTTCAGATAATAGTATTGCATTTGGATCGGGTTATACCAGAGCAAGTGTTAGTATTAGTGGTGGAGGCGGAGACTCTGCTGAAATTCGTGCGATTATCGGCCCTACCAATGGTGTTGGTGCAGACCCAAGAGACGAACTTAAGTCTGGTGCTATGATGTTTAACACAAAACCAACGGGTACAGAGAACGGAGACTTCGTTGTAAATCAACAATTCAGACAGGTAATGTTGTTGAAGAATCTATTGATTCAAGATAGTTCAGCTGTGTTTACTCAAGAAACTGGATTAGGTTTATCTAAACTAACATTGACTTCAGTTAACGATGGCCCATTCGTAGATGATCTTGTTGTACAAGGTGCTACTTCTGGTGTTAAAGCTTTTATTGATGACGTGGATTCTAGTGGAATCTTCTTTCACCAATCAGACTATACGGGATATGGATCATTCCAGAATGGCGAAACAATCAGTATTGTCGAAGGTGGTGGTTCAACTACTGCAACAGTATCAAATACCATTAAAGGTGAATTTGATCCGTTGTCTGGAGAACTTCTATATATTGATAATCGTGCTGCTGTTGAAAGGTCAACAGATCAGACTGAAGATATCAAAATTGTAATTCAACTCTAAGGTTGTAGAAAATGACAAAGATTTTTAATAAACAAGTATTTAATACTACATACAAGGACGATCACGCTGACAGTGATGGATATCATCGCATCCTGTTTAACAGTGGACGTGCTCTACAGGCCCGTGAGTTAACTCAACTTCAAACGATTGTCCAGAAAGAGATCACACGTCTAGGTCAGAACGTCTTCAAAGACGGTGCACCCGTAAATAACTCTTCTTCGTCCTTTAATAAGAAACTTGAATTTATTAAAATTAAAGCAAGTACCCCACTACCATCAAACGTAGATATTATTGATAATGTCTTTGTTGGTCAGACTAGTGGAATTAAAATCCGTGTTGATGATAAACTTGCTGCGACTGCAACTGACCCCGAAACACTTTACGTCACTTATCTAGAAACACCTCAAGCGCAGGCTGGAGAAACAGCCCTTCGTGTAACTGCGAATGAAACCTTGTCGGGTACTATTAACGGCAGTACGTATACATTTGATGTACAACAAGAAAACAGTTCATCTAACCCTGCCACAGGACAAGGACTTTCATATCAGACTGGTGAAGGTTCATTCTTTGCTGTTGGTCGATTTGTATTCTCACCAAAACAAACAATCTATCTCTCCAAGTACGATCAGAACTATAGTGGTGAGATTGTTTTCAAAGTAACAGAAGATATTGTTACTTCTTCCGATGACGATGCTCTCTTTGATAACCAAGGGGCGACACCTAACAGATCATCGCCTGGCGCAGACAGATATAGAATTCGTCTAACACTATCTAAGTTGGAAGACCTAGACTCGGATGAGAACCATGTCCCATACTCTAAGATTGTGGACGGAAAAGAAGTCAACAAGGTACTATCTTCTGAAGGATTTAATGAAATCACTAACCACGTAGCAACACGTGTCCGTGAGATTCATGGTAACTTCATTAAAAAATATTTCAAGACAAGATTCTTACCTAATAACGATACGACTTTTAAATTGGAAGTTGATCCTGGCCTTGCTTACATCGACGGTTTCCGAATCGAAAAAAACACAACAACACCTATTGTTGTAAAGCGTGCACAAGAAACAACCACAATTGACAATCAAGGTATTCTTGCCGACTACGGAAACTTTTTCCTAGTATCAGATACCTTGGGTGCGAAGGGAATGTTGAACTTCGACCAATGTGAAGAAGTACAACTGTACAGAACTGCTGGTGGACAAAACTCTATTGGTACATGTAGGGTTCGTGCTATCTCAGAATTCCAGAACAATCAATATCGACTTCATGTGTTCGATGTGACGATTACTAATAACTCATACAGTTTGAGAAATGTACGTTCCGTAGGTACAAGTACATCGAATTACTATAACATCGATTTTAGTAATAATACAACACTGCGTGAGACTAAGAAGAAAACTCTATTATTTGATTCTCCTATTCCTAGACCTAAGAATTTTAGTAGTGTTTCATTGTCCTCGCAAAGAAGGTTTAGTGGGACTTCGACATCTGGTGGTGAACTTACTATCACACTAACAACTTCAGGTGAAACCTTTGAGAATACAGGCGATTGGATTTTTGCATCTGCAGCCGATGGTTTCTTAGGTTCAGTGACAACAACTTTAACAGGTGGCGCAACTTCTGCCACTCTTTCCGGTCTACCCGCCAGTACTGCGGTAGAAATTCTCGCATATGTCAAAAAAGGTCTTGCAAAAATTAGACCTAAAACCTTGACAGAAACCACAGTTAGTGGTAGACTAGATTCAGATGGTGACGGTGTTAAGTATCTTGCTCTTGGTAAGTCAGACATTTTCTCTCTGAACAGAGTCCGAATCAACGACTCCGATGGAAATAACATATTCACAGATTTTAAACTGGATACAGGTCATCGTGATACTCACTATGATGATGGTAAACTTATCTGGAAAGGTGTTGGCCAACCAAGCACAGACTCCGCTGGTGGTAATGGTACAACGATCTTCGCTAGATTCAAGTACTTCTCACATGGTACAGGCGACTTCTTTGCAATCAATTCCTATACAGGACAGGTTGACTACGTAGATGTCCCAGCACACAAAATGGAGAATGGACGTTTGGTATCTCTCCGTGACGTGTTGGACTTCCGTCCCGCTACTAACGGTTCGGGTTCCTTTACTGTTGTAAACGAACTCCCTCAACCTACAGACACGGTTGAGATGGATGCAGAATTCTATCTGCCTCGTAAAGACAAACTTGTGTTGTCAAATTTGGGTGAGTTGAGATACTTACAAGGTACTGCATCAATTACACCCACATTTCCCGACACACCTACAGACTGTATTGATCTGTACAAATATGAATTGAATCCGTTTACTCTTCATACAAAAGATATGAAAGCTCGTCTCCTTCCTTTGAAAGGATATACGATGGCGGACATCAACAAGATCGAAACCAAACTTGACAAAGTGGAAGAAATGGCCACTCTGTCTATGTTGGAACTAAAAACACAATCACTGAAAGCTTTGGACTCTGCGGGTGCAGATAGAACTAAGTCCGGTTTCTTTGTGGACAACTTTGCAAACCATGCTTTCTCAGATATTAGAAGCGTTGAATATCGTGCGACGATTGATCCCCAGAAGAAACTATTAAGACCGGGCAAGAAAGAAACAGCAATCGACCTTAGATTTGATTCTGCAAATGCGGGTCAACTGAATGTTAAAAAGTCGGGGGATTTAATTACCCTAGACTATACAGTGGTTCCTTATCAACAACAGAATACTGCTTCTAGAACAGAAAACCTAAACCCATTCTTCATTGAAAAGATTGTGGGTTACGTTACTATGTCTCCTGCTTCCGATTACTGGAAAGAGAGCGAGGTTAGAGCCCCAGAAATTATCGACCAACCAACAGTTCTTGACACATCTAATGCTGTCAACTGGAACAACCATGAGTGGGATTGGGGTGGTGTATCTCTTGATGACTTGGAAGTTGGTGCTTCACAAGGTCAAGTAACTGGTACATCGACATCTGTAACAAGTAACACTCTTGAACCTTCGATCACTGGACAAACTACAACCGTAGACCAAACAGATTGGACTGTAACAGGTACAACCTCAAGTACAACATCTTTGGGTACACAGACAGATATCGTCTCTCAAGAAACTCATGAAGAATTCACGAGTACCTTTGGTGGCGTAACAGTTACCGACCCTGATCAAGTTGGTCTTATTGCTGACGTTTGGGCAGATGAGAATCCAATGACGGGTGGTTTCCGTGGCGGCCGCCGTGGTGGTGCTACTATTACTGTGGGTACAATAGATACAATTCAGACCACAACCACAGAAACACGTGAAACTACTGAGACTGTTGATACTACAACTTTAGCTCAAACTACAACTACTACAACCGAGACTGAGTTCCAAACAGAAACACAGATCACAACGAATACTTCTACAACCACAACGGTTAATAGAATTTCGGGTGAACACACTGTGCGTGAAATTGTGGGTCAACGTGTATTCGATTTGATTTCCATCCCTTGGATGCGTTCTAGAAAAGTATCATTCAAAGCTGATGGTCTTCGTCCATCTACAAGATACTTCCCATTCTTTGCTAATACTGATGTTAGTGCTTACTGTATTTCTACAGGAGTGTTTAAAAGACATTCGGATAGAGACCCAGAGACAAGAACGGCTGGTCTCGCACCAGCTGTAACACACAGTGAACAGACGCCTGCAAACGCAAATCTTATTTCTGATACAAGCGGAAATATTGTGGGTGAGTTTGAAATACCAAACAACTCAGCAATGCGTTTCCCGACAGGTCAAAGAGAGTTTTTACTGTGTGATATCAGTGTCCCGAATAAAGATGAGGCCTTGTCATTTGCTACTACACAATTCACTTCAACGGGTTTCATTGAACCTGTGCAAGATATTATACACAGTACACGTATCTTAGAAGTTACTGGTAGTGCATCGACAAGAGAGGACACAGATACTAGAAGTACATTTACAACAAGTACAGAAGTGGCCGTCACTGAAGAAACTGCTACAGACGTTCAGACAGAAACTACCTCAACTGAAACTGTTGTTGGAACAGAAACAAGCTCTGAGGTTGTTGATTCTCAGGCAGTCACTACTACGATTGGTGTATATTCTGACCCACTTGCACAAACTTTCCAAGTTGGTTTGGATGATCCGAATGGTGTATTCGTTAAAAAAGTACGTGTGTTCTTTGCGACTAAGGATGATACAGGTCTTCCTGTAATGTGTCAGATTAGACCTACGGTAAATGGTGTACCTCATTCAACAGCTGTTGTTCCAGGCGGAGTAAAGATTGTTCAACAAGCGCAAGTAACTGCCATTGAGGATACATACAGTGATCCTACAATCGATGAGATGTTGGCCAATGGTACAGACTTTGAGTTTGATGAACCAATCTACTTGGCCCATTCACAAGAGTATGCTATTGTTCTACAGTCATCGTCTATGAAGTACAGAACGTACATTTCTCGTGTTGAAGACTTTGTACTTGGTTCTACAGAGAAACGTATCGCTGAACAACCAACTTTGGGGTCATTGTTTAAATCTCAAAACTCTCTGTTATGGGAACCTTCTCAGACAGAAGATTTGGCATATCAATTATTCAGATGTGACTTTAATAATTCTGGTAATGCTTTACTGGAAAATGTAAATGTTGATCCTACGGTATTGACCAAGAATCCATTTGCAGTACCTCAAGATTACATTGATGCTGGTGGTAACAAAGCTAAGACTGTGACTGTTATTAATAGAGGTCATGGTTTACGTCAAGGTGATATCACAACTATTGCTGGTCTTGATGCTACCACAAGATACAACGGTGTTCTTGGATCAAGTATCACGGGCAATCGACAGGTTACTTCCGTAGATGGTACAGCGTATCAATTCCTTGCGGATTCTGCCTTTAACAAAGCAGGAAGATTCGGTGGTGGTAAGTGTAGTGGTAGTATGAACCCAACATTCGATTTGGTTTGGCCTACGGTTCAGACCATGAAAGTGCCTACTACGAATATCACCATGTCAGCGAAGTTCACTTCGAACTCTTCGTTGGTAGATAGTTCATCTGGTAGATTCATACAAGACAATACGTTCCAATTGATTCAGAATAAAAAGAACAATTACTTTAATGCACCAAAATGTATTATTAATCCGAATGAAGAGTCAACGGAACTGTCAACTTACAGTCATCCTAAATCTGCAATCATTCAGATGTCTATGACAACAACTGATAGTAAAGTATCTCCTGTTATTGATATGCAGGCTGCCGGTATGGCAATGATTGGTAACATGATCGATAAACAGGATTCTGCATCTACAGATGGATACAATGTGCCATTGACTTACTTCCCCGAAACTACAATTGCGGGTTCTAGTTTGGCAAAACACATAACACAAGAAGTGGTATTGGAAGAGACTGCAAAAGGCATCAAGGTAATACTTGCTGCAAACAAACCACCCGAAGCTAACTTCAAAGTTTACTACAAGACTGGTGAAGCTGAAGATAGACTTAAAGCTAAAGCTTGGGTGTTAGCAACTCCGGACAATGTACTACCTTCTGACACGAACCCAAGTAAGTTCCGTGAATATCGATATACTATTGGTGGGTTTGGTGATGTCAACAACTTGAATGGTGCTGATCTTGCAGACTTCCGTAAATTTAAGTTGAAGATCGTCATGGAGTCAACTAACAGTGCTAAGGTTCCTATTATTCGTGACCTTAGAGCAATTGCATTGGCGATCTAATGGAGAAGAAGTATATACCATTAGAAGGCTCAAATGATTTCGCACGTGCGGGAGAGTATGGGCCTGTTATCAATATAAATAAAGATGAGATTCAGGCAGCACGTGAACGAAAACGTCTCTGGAAAGAAGAACAGAAAAGGAAAGAATCTCTAGAAAAAGAAGTAGATACTCTTAAGAAAGAGATGTCAGATATTAAAGGGTTACTTTCGCAAATAGTAGAGAAATTATAAATGGCACGTCCAATTACAGCTTTAACAGATTCGTTTAAAATCTTCAGAGATAATGTTAATACTATCTCTAATAACGTAGGCGACCCTGATTTATTGACCACAACAACACGTGCGTCTCAAAGATCAGACTCATCTGACGTAGTAAGTGCATTAAACGAATTAGACTCAGACCTACATGGTGCAGGCGGCGGTGACGTTAAGAGTGATCTTAACTACCTTTCCTATGCAATCAACACAGTACGGGACAGTGGTCTTACAGGAGCCATTAATGCTATCGACGCATATATCGGTGGTGACTCTGACACACTGAATGTTGAAGCGAATACAATCAAGAATGCTATCAATGAGATCGAAGCAGTCTTTGATGCATCAACAAAGAAAATCAATAGTGCACCTAACTTCGTATTTGACGGTGGTGCTGACCTTGAGATTAACGTAGACGGTGGTGATGTTACCTTTAAAAAGGACTCAGACCAATACGCAAAACTTACTTTAGGAACAACAACTGTTCTTGACATGACCGTTGCGGGTCAGATTACAACTGGTGATTCTGCTGGTGGTAACTTTGAGATCGATGCTGGTGGAGACATTACTCTTGACGCAGACGGTAACCAAATCAGATTTAAGAACGGTGCGGGTGGAGATGAAGTAACACACACTCTCAACAATGATGCCACATATGAAATTGACGCACCTTCTACTTACACCGTGGACGCAGGCGGGGATGTCATCCTCGACGCAGATGGTGGTAACGTTACATTTAAAGACGGTGGTACTACCGACTATAACTTTGCCACAGACGGTACAGTTTCTCGCACAGGAAACTTGACACTAGACATTTCTGGTGATATAGTACTCGACGCAGCCGGTGATAACATCACCTTTAAAGATGCGGGTACAACAAGAGTAACTTACACTCTTGGTGCGACAACAACAGTTCAACACTCTGGTAACCTCACCGACTCGGTTGGTGGAGACCACATTGAAAATATCAATGGTAACCAAACAGTCACAGTAGATAGTGACTACACATTAAACGCTGACTCAGCAACAGTAAACACTGTACGCAACTATAAAGTAGATGCGGGTGGAGATGTTGTCTTGGATGCAGATGGCGGTAACGTTATCATTCAGGACGGTGGTGTAGAAGATTATAGATTCAACACTAACGGTACAATATCTAGAACTGGCGACTTCATTGTTGACGTAAGCGGAGACATCACATTAGATGCCGATGGCGGAGATGTGTTCTTCAAAGACGGTGGTACTACAGAGTATCAATTTGCCAACGATGGTACGATATCAGTACCAGATGCATTAACAATAGATGCTGGAACTGCAATTGTATTAGATGCAGAAGTTGGTGATATCTACCTGAAAGATGGGGGAACCACATTTGGTCATCTCTCTATCAGTAATGGTTTATCAGTCGCAACTGGTGCTGCCGGGGCCGATCTAACACTTGATGCTCATGATGACATTGTTCTTGATGCAGATGGTGGAGACGTATTCCTTAAAGACGGTGGAACCACATACGGTTCGCTTACCAACACATCCGGTAACCTGATTGTCAAGTCCGGTACAACTACCGCAATGACATTCTCAGGTGCAAACGTAGAGACTGCTGGTACGGTAACTACTGGTGGTAATCTTACTATGGGTGGAAACACTATTAACAGAACAGGTGCACTGACACTTGATGTTTCTAGTGGTATTAGTCTTGACGCTGGTACTGGTATTGTATATCTAAAAGATAACGGCGTCACTTACGGATCATTAAGAAACCCTGCTGGTTCAAAACTACTAGACATTTATAGTGGTGGAACCAAGGCAATAGATATCGATAGTAGTTCAAATGTTACTATCACAGGAAATGTCCTTCAAGGGACATCACTTAACACATCATCTGGACACTTGGGTGGTGCAATTAACGAAGTTCATGACGAACTTGACTCTGCTTCTAGTGATCTACAGACAACCAAAGGGAGAGTAACTACCCTAGAATCTGAGATGGATTCTAATGAAGCACGTATTGGTGTTTCAGTACAATTCAATGTAGACAACCCTTATAGTTGGTCACATTCTACATCAAATAGAGCTGCAATTAACGATCTAGACTCAGCAGTCGGAACGCTGAGTAGTTTAGATGCGACTACATATCAAGGTAACTCAAGAAACAACGTAATACGTGCATTGAATGCCGTTGCGGGTGACTTGCAAGACTTACAAGATTCTGCTGGGACGCTAGACAGTAGAATAGGATCACTCTCTAATTTGGCTGCTTTCTTTGATAGTTCGGGTGCAACATCAAGTATAGTCAATGCGCTAAATCATATGGCAAGTAGAGTGGTGGATATATATGACGAGAATGGCACTCTCTTAAATACTTAACAAAGGACGGTGGAATGCCAATTGCGAAGAGTAAGCCGCTTAAACTCCAAAGTCCTGATCAAGGTGATTTAAAGAGGTTAAGCAGTACAGAAGAAAATTATCTATCTTATTTGGTGGGACAACACCTTATTGAGACAAATAATGATGTCGGTAATTTAACTTTATCTTCTAGTGGCAATCTTTTAACTGGTTCCTTTATTGATACCTATTTTAATGAAGCGGTAGGTACTCATCCGGCCTCATCTATCTCTTCAGCATCTACTACCACCAACCTTTATCAGATTCAAGGTACAGCGTCAGAAACAGATTCGGATTTTAGGAAACCAATAGCCTATTATAACCCACCTACCGATGGCCCGTCAAGCCTTTTAGAAGGTGTTCATGAAATGGCCGATTCGGATATGAATATATTTGTGGATCGACTAAATGCTCGAATTGCATTATCTGATTATCTAGGACAATTTAAGTTGGGTTCATCTACGCCTGGCTCAGACTATGCTGTATTTACTTCGAATGTTTTTTCGGATACACAGACCGATGGAACTCAGGTAGATTATAACATATATCGTAGAGAAACGCAATCCTCTCCTACAAGTATATTGGATAGTGATGGTGCGGTCACCAAACTAATGTCGGTGAAAAGAAGTGGTGGTAAGACCGGAACATTCCAAGGTTTGACTCCGATGACTACAAGACAGATGAAAGTGTCTTTGGGTCAACGTGCAAAAACAAGAAGAGCTCCTTCTAATGCGATTGGTTCTTATCAATTGCGATCAAGTTCTCAAGGTCAACCAGCTACAGGTTCTTGGAGAGCAGTGGGTACTGCAACAAACACTAAAAAAGATTTGGTTGAAACTGCATACGCTAGAACTAGAGTATCAGCTTACTTGCGTACAAGTAGTAGAGCATACACACGAACTTCTACAAGAACAAGTACTCGTGACTTTGCTGGTAATTACATAGGAAATTATAGCCGTACATTTACAGGCAACTATACTCGTACATTTACTGGTAATTACACTGGAAACTTTATAGGTAACTATAACAGAACTAGAGTATCAGCTTATGGTCGTACAAGAAGTAGTAACTTCGCTGGCAACTTTACTGGTGATTACTCACGTGATTTCTTAGGAAACTACACTCGTAATTTCGAAGGCGGTTATGCTAGAAATTATGAGGGAGTGTACTCAAGGAGTTTTTCACGTGATTTCATAGGCGACTATTCTAGAGACTTTGCTGGTGATTACACCAGAGATTTTACGAGAACCTCAACAAGAACAAGCTCTCGTGATTATGCGGGTAACTTCGCTGGTAACTTCTTAGGGGAATACACAAGAACTCGTACCTCTTCGTATGAAGGTACGTATGTTGGCACTTATACTGGTAACTTTACTGGCAACTTTGCGGGTAACTTCTTAGGGGAATACACAAGAACTTCTACACGAACTTCTACTAGAGAATCTATTGCCGCAACTTTCACCAGAAACAGAGCAGCAACCGCTAGTTATATAGCGCTTTACGCTTCGCCTGAGGTCGATGGTGACGGTGTACCAATCAACTTTTACATGAACACGTACACTCGTACAGTTTATTATACTGGAGAGTATACCAATAGTCCAGCTTTTGTCGGTAACTATTCAAGAAACAGGGTTTCAACGAATATGCCTTTCTCTAGAACCCACTTCTATTCCAGCGGGACAGAGTACGAACCCGAACATTATATGAGGACTGTCAACTATATTGGTGACAGAACCTTTACTGGGGAATATACACGTACACGTGTTGTATCTTTTGCGGGTAACTTTGCTGGTGACTTTATAGGTAACTACGAAAGAACCTCAACTAGAACATCAACCGCTGATAGTACTCGTGACTTTGTGGGTAACTATGCTGGCAACTATTCTAGAGACTTTATAGGTGACTACACAAGAACCTCAACTAGAACATCAACCAGAAGAAGGTCAAGTAACTTCGCTGGTAACTTCTTAGGCGAATATGCTCGTGCATACACACGAACCCGAACCTCTAACTATACACGTGATCGATCTTCTGCTTACACTAGAAGCTTTACTGGTAACTATGCAAGAAACTTTTTTGGAGAATATGCTCGTGCATACACACAAACCCGAACCTCTAATTACACTCGCACATCTACCAGAACTTCCACTAGAGATTACGGAGATTCTTTCTCTAGAGACTTTATAGGAGATTACACAAGAGATTCGACAGATACTTTCTCAAGAAATAGAGTATCTGCATATACAAGAGGAAGAGTTTCAGCTTATACGAGAGATTCAACCCGAACTCGTACATCGAACTATGCTGGGGACTTCACAGGTAACTATTCTAGAAACTTTGTAGGTAACTACTCACGTGACTTTGTGGGTAATTACACAGGAACAACTATCGGTTCAGGATCATCTGTAATAGAAACTTATACCTTGTATGTTCGATATGCATAAATAGAAGAAGATTAACAGAATGTGTGAGATATAAATGTCTTCGAATGTACCACTAAAATTACAAGGAACCAACGGCGATCTTCAGGAGATGAATTCTACTGAAGAAAACTACCTTGCCTACGTGGTCGGTAAAGACGCCTTGGCTGCCAGTGCTGGTGGAACAAATCTAGTATCCGATATAACTCTTACCTCAACAGGTGGTACGAGTATCGGTTCTTTTGTAGATACGTTTAACAACCAAGCTGTTGGAACACACCCCGCATCCGCAATTACCTCTGGAAGTACTACAACAACCGTTTATCAGAAAGCTGGTACAGCGAGCGAGGGATCAGGTCTTCGTCCCGTTGGATATGCGGAAGATGGAAGTTCAGTACCAAGTCTTTATGAGATGCCTGACTCTGACATGACGATCCTTGCACGTAGAATCAATTCTCGTATTGCAACATCCGAATATCCTGGCTTATACAAATTAGGGTCTTCTTCGCCTGGCGCAGATTATACAACTCATATTTCTGGGGTCTTCAGTGACACTCAGACGGACGGAACTACTGTACCATATAACATCTATCAAAGAAATGCCATGACAGCACCAACTACGGTGAGACCAATTGGTCTACGTAGTGATGGTGATATTCAAGAAATGTCTGATACAGACATCGTGAACACTGTTGGGTCATTTGTAAGAACATTGAGAGCAACCGCTGGTGAAGTCGGTTCTTACCAATTACGTTCCTCTTCACAAGGAGCTCCTACAGACTCCGGAACATGGGCATCTGTAGGCACCGCAACGGATACGAAAAAAGATACTGCGGATCAAGCTTATGCGAGAACACGTACATCCGCATATTCAAGAACAAGAAATTCAAGTTATACTAGATCACGTGGATCAACATTCTCTCGCACATCTACCAGAACTAGAACGTCAACCTATGCCGGAGATTATGTTGGTGATTACACCAGAGATTTCATAGGAAATTACAATAGGGACTTTGCTGGTAATTACGCTGGGGATTATGTTGGTAACTATAGTAGAACAAGGGTATCAACTTATAATCGTGACAGGGTAACTAACTTCGCTGGCAACTTCATAGGGAACTATAGTAGAACTAGGGTTTCGGCCTACACTCGTGATAGAGTAACAGACTTTGCTGGTAACTTTGTCGGTAACTATACCAGAACAAGAGTTTCAGCCTACACTCGTGATAGAGTAACAAACTTTACACGTAACAGGGTTTCTACCTATAATAGAACTAGAACTTCTAGTTACGCAAGAACTAGAATCACGGACTACGTTGGTGACTTTGTAGGAAATTACTCTCGTAATAGAGTCTCTACCTATAACAGAACTCGTGTATCAAACTATGCTGGTGATTTCGTAGGTGACTATGCGAGAACATTTACTGGCAACTATTCAAGAAACTTTGTCGGTGACTACAGTAGAAACTTTGCGGGTAACTATGTGGGTGATTATGCACGTACATCAACCCGTACTTCTACTAGAACTCGTACATCTACATACACTCGTACTTCTACTAGAACCCGTACAAGTGCATATTCTCAAGCTTATACTAGAACTTCCACACGTACTAGAACTTCCGCATTCACTCGTGACAGGGTAACCAACTTTGCGGGTAACTTTGTAGGAAACTATAGTAGAAACTTTGCGGGGGATTTTGTAGGTAACTACAACAGAACCTTCGTAGGTAACTACGCTGGTGACTTTACTGGTAACTATACCACGGTCTTTACCGGAAACTTCGTTGGTAACTACAACAGAACCTTTGTTGGTAACTATGCCGGAGACTTTACTGGTAACTATACGACAGTCTTTACCGGAGACTTTGTAGGTAACTACGCAAGGACTTCTACACGTACAAGTACCAACACCGGAACTTATACTCGTGCTAGTACTAATACCGGAACATACACTCGTACATCAACACGTACTAGAACGGCAACGGGAACATACACACGCACAACCTCTGGAACAGGCACATACACTCGTACATCAACACGTACTAGAACGGCAACGGGAACATATGTTCGTACTTCAACACGTACCTCAACTCGTTCTAGCGTTGTGGCGGTCAACTATGCAAGAACGGTAGCCTATTCTAGATGGTTCATGGGTGGAAGTGGATATGAACCAGAACCATATTTCAGATTCTTCTCTAGAACTGTAAACTATTCTAGAAACGTAACTTACACTGGTAACTTTGCGGGTAACTTCGCTGGTAACTATACTCGTACATTGTATTATGCTGGTAACTTTACAGGCAACTATACTCGTACATTGTATTACACTGGTAACTATACTCGTACATTGTATTATGCTGGTAACTTTACAGGCAACTATACTAGAACTCTTTACTATACAGGTAACTATACTCGTACTCTGTACTACGCCGGAGACTTTGTAGGAAACTACGCTCGTACTCGTATAACAGATTACACTGGTAACTTTACTCGTAACAGTACTAGAACTTCTACTCGTAATAGAGTTTCTGCTTATTCAAGAACTAGGGTCACAGATTACACTGGTAACTTTACTCGTAACAGTACTAGAACTTCGACTCGTAACAGAGTTTCTTCTTATGCAAGAACCTCAACACGTACTAGAAGTTCGGCCTACACTCGTGATAGAGTAACAGACTTCGCCGGTAACTTTGTAGGAAACTACTCACGCAACTTTGCTGGAGATTTTGTTGGTAACTACGTTGGTAACTACAACAGAGACTTCGCCGGCAACTTCTTGGGTAACTACGCACGTAACTTTGCAGGCAACTATGCTGGTAACTTCTTAGGGGAATACACAAGAACTTCTACAAGAACTCGTGTATCAGCTTACTCAAGAACCCGTGTTTCTACATACACTCGTGGTAGAGTTTCCACATACGCAAGAACTTCTACAAGAACAAGTACTCGTGACTTTGTGGGTAACTATAGTAGAACGTTTGTGGGTGAGTACACAAGAAATAGCCTGAATACATTCACAGGGGACTTTGTAGGTAACTACTCACGTGACTTTGTAGGCAACTATAGTAGAACGTTTGTTGGAGATTACTTGGGTAACTTCATAGGCAACTATACTCGTGACTTCTTAGGTGAATATATAAGAGACAGAGTAACAAACTTTGCTGGAAATTTCGTAGGTAATTACTCACGTGATTTCGTAGGTAATTACTCAAGAGATAGAGTAACAGACTTTGCTGGTAACTTTGTCGGTAACTACTCACGGGATTTCTTAGGTGAGTATGCAAGAACCTCTACTAGAGTATCGACACGTACTAGAACTTCGGCTTTCAGTAGAACCAGAAATTCTTCATATACACGAACCAGCACTAGAACAAGTACTCGTGACTTCGCTGGAGATTACATAGGGAACTATTCTTCTGGATTTACTGGAGATTACACACGTGATTTCGTAGGTAACTATCAAAGGGATTTCGTAGGTAACTACATTGGATTAACAATCCAAAGTGGGTCGAGTACAATACAAACATATACATTATATGTAAGAACAGCTTGACAACTGATCTATTATAATGTATCATAAGTTTTGACCTATATACCATAATAGATCATTTATATTAGGAGACTGAAATGAGTCATAGAAAATGGATGGATAATGCCTTCTGGGAAACAGATGAGAAAGATATGCTCAACTGTATTCTGGAGATTGAAGATGATGTGGGTAGAGTTACCCGTCAAGTCATGAAACTTCGTAAAGTTGATGAAGAAGGGAACGACAATCCCGACTATGTTGAAGTTGTGGAATTCCTTGGTGATGAATTAATTACCGCAAACACCGATGAACGGAATGAACGCAAGAAGCGGGAAAACGAAGAAAACAAACAGCGTGAACTAGAACACGCAAAAGCTCGTAAACTAGAACAACTCTTCAACTATAAGTTAGAAGCATTTGAGATTGAGGATATCAAGAACTCTAAGAATCGTCAACTCAAGTCTAAACTTCGACGTGCAAAGAATCGTGTTGAGGTTGACTTGTATGCAATCATGATTGTGATGGAAGAACTTAAGAAGAGAGAAGAGGATGAAGCTACAGCCGAGTAAAGGGTATGTAATTGTAGCATCTAATAAAATCAACTTTTATAGATATGCGATAAATCTATCCGAATCAATTCTAGACTACCACGAAGATGCCAAGATAACTCTTGTATGTGAAGAGTGGATGTTTGAAGAAATTCATCGTGATCTCTTTGACCAAGTAATCTGGTGTAACAGTCACTATCGTGCAAAACTTTGGGGTATGGCCAAGTCTCCTTATGACCTAACCTTTTATATCGATGCGGATATGGAATGTGAACACGAAGATATCGCAAATGTCTTTGATGAGATTGGTGATAATGAGGTTATGTTTACTGCATTGACAGATGATCGTGAATATGTTTATGCGGAACGTAGGTTTGATAGTCCAGAAGGAAAACAAATCTTTGATCTCTGCGGTGGTGTCTGTCTATATGATATGCGTATACCCATTGTCCGTGAATTCATGAATGATTGGTGGGAACTTACACGCAAACAGATGGATCGTGAATGGTGGCCTGAAGGATATATTGAAAGTCTCCGATCATGGGATCAATTTTCTTTATGGTGGTTGGTGAACAAAGACCCCAAGTATAAAGAACTAAAAGTTGGTGTCTTTGATAACGATCTTAGGTGGAACTATTACAACGCATTGAATCCTGCCAGAACTCCCTATCCAGAAGGTGGTATTGTTCTTAGACATTATTCATGTGGTCTTGATAAAGACGGATATATTATATGACAGAGATTATTAGAAACATCCCCATAAAGAATGAAGACATACTTGAAATTCTTAACAAGTATATTGAGATATCTAATATCGATGGTTTTGAAGATACCGTACACTTACAATGTGAAGACCACAACAAAGAGGCCTCACAAAGAGATAAGTGGGTCGGTGATGACTACCTAAAACATCTAATTCAAGTAGAAGGGGATAGACACGAAGGGTTCCCAGATCACTTTTTGGCAAGAAACTTTAAACCTTCTGATCCGAAAGAAATGGGTAATAGTTTTAAGTCTCGTTCTGATTACAAGACTAGAAAGATTATTACTGATTCTATATACGCAGTCAATGAAGAGATTCAACTCTTTTTAGGAACAAGAAATAACGCATTGTGTGCCTTCTATCCGCCAGGCGGATTCATCTCATGGCACAACAATTGGAATGCTCCCGGCTATAATCTAATATTCTCTTGGTCAGAGACCGGAGATGGTTGGTTCAAGTATCTAGACCCGAAGACCAAAAAGATCGTAACTATGCAAGACGAACCCGGCTGGCAGTTAAAGGCTGGTTACTTTGGTCATCACGGTGAACCAGATAAGGTATGCTATCACTCAGCCTCCACAGACTGTAATCGTATTACAGTATCCTTCATATTCAATCATAATGATATGTCTCTCAATTTACAGGACGAAGTAATCGCTGAAATTGCGGGAGAATAGTAATTTTTCAGTTCCTTGTTTATATAAATAAAACAAGAAAGTATTCACTTAACTGGGACTGGGAATGGCGACATACGAAGAAATCATTATCGACCAAGGCGCAGACGTTTCAATTGAATTGGAACTGGTGGAAACCGATGGGTCTAAGAAAGACTTGACCGGATATACCTGTTACGCCAAAATGAAAAGAAATTATAACTCGACTGCGGACAGTGATGTAGTAGATTTTACTACGATTGTAGGTAATCCGGCAACAGACGGGGTAATTACTATGTCTCTAACAAACACCCAAACCGATGCATTGAATACTCGTGGTAGATACGTTTATGACGTTGAAATCCAATTCCAAGACTCAGATAGTAATACTATCATAGAAAGGGTTTTGGAAGGAAAAATTAAAGTATCACCTTCAGTAACAAGGTAAAATTGCATGGCCATTAGGGTACGTTCTGACGGGACAACTACTACAGTAGACAACGTTTCCGCAAAAGGGATAACAATCGTAAAGAAAGTGACGGTTGGCCGTCCTGTACGTAAAGTTAATGCTGCTGTTGTTAGTATTAACAATCTTGACGGTGTTAATACATCTAATGTTCAAGATCAACATATTTTAGTTTACAATGCGGATGACAATGAATGGCAAACCTCAACTCAGTCTGGAACAGCTGATATTAATTCTTTGACTGGAGTTAATACTTCAAGCAAGGTGAATGGTTCCGTCTTAGTTTATAATTCTTCAACTTCATTATTTGAAACTACCACAGAATTAACAGAACAAACAATAAACGGAGGCCAGTACTAATGGCATCAATAATTAGAATAAAACGAAGTGGGACTTCGGGCAATCCCACCACGCTTGCTCAAGGTGAGTTAGCGTATTCGTATTTCAATGGTGCCGGTGGTAATCGATTATATGTCGGTACTGGTACGGAAACAGCTGGCGATGCTGCTAACCATGAAGTTGTCGGTGGTAAGTACTACGTCGATCTTCTGGGAGGAACCGGAAACGCCCCATTCGGTGTCCTTACAGCAAACACAGCATTAATTGCAGATTCAAATTCTAAACTAGACCACCTTATTGTAGACAATATTGACTTCAATGGCAATAATATTTCTACGACCACAGGCAATCTTGTTCTCGCACCTAATTCTCACATTGACGTAAATGGTAATAGATTAATCAATCTCATTGCTCCCGTCGATGATAGTGATGCTGCGAACAAAGCCTATGTAGACGCTCAGATATCTAACGTTAGTTTCTCTATCGCAGACGATCAGGCAGACTCAGACTCATTCTCATCTGTATCAGGTGTACTAACCTTTGCGGGTGGAACTGGTCTTACTTCAAATGTAACAAACGACACTATAACATATTCTGTTGATGCAACAGGTGTAACAACTGGAACTTACGGGTCGCAAACTGCAATCCCAGTATTCACAGTAAACGCACAAGGTCAACTAGACAGTGCTGGAACAGTACCCGTTGCAACTAATCTTACAATCAATGGAGATGCGATAAGTCTTCTTGATTCAGATGTAACATTAGCGGCCAGTGGTAACTTAACCCTAACACAAGATTCTTCTACTAACTCATTCACATATGGATTGGTAGACGCATCTACTTCAGCAAAAGGTGCCGCTCAGTTTGATGCGAATGACTTTGGTGTTGTATCTGGTGTAGTAACTCTTGATGATAATGTTATCAAGACTGTTACAACAGACACCGGAACTGTTGACCCTAGTGGTCATGGTATTAACTTATTGGGTACAGCTAACAGAGGAATTTCTTTCTCTGCTTCTACAGATACAATTACCGCAACAATTGAGAATGCTGATTCAAACCAGAAGGGTGTGGCTCAGTTTGATAATACCGACTTCGTTGCCTCAAACGGCAATGTTAGTTTAGCGGATGTAGTTCTCAAGGGAGTAACTACAGACGATGGTGCTGTAACACCTTCAGGACATTCTGTTTCTCTTCTTGGTGGTGAGGGCATTGATGTAAATCACACAGGTGCTGTCATTACTGTTAAAGGTGAAGACGCATCTACCAGCAACAAGGGTGTCGCATCATTCAATAGTGCAGACTTTGATGTTACTAGTGGTGATGTCACCATTAAAGCCAATGCGGTTGGCAATGGACAACTAACTAACAGTACAGTAAAATTTGGTAGTACCACAGTATCTCTAGGAGATTCTTCTAGTACTATCGCTGGTCTTACTCAGGTAGACGTAGGTAACTTACGATTAACCGGAAACACTCTCAGTAATACAGATACAAATGGAATTCTGTATATTGATCCAAATCCTACCGGAGATTCTGGTAACCTTTATATCCTTGGCAACTTAACCGTCCAAGGCACTACAACGACCATCAACTCAACTGAGCTGTCAATTAACGATTTAAACATTGTCCTCGCAGATAGTGCCACCAACGCAGCTGAGGCTGATGGTGCGGGTCTTACTGTAAACGGTGCAAGCGCAACGTTCTCGTATTCCGCAACTGGTGACAAGTGGACAATGAACAAACCGCTCGATGTAACGGGCGCAATAACATCTTCAGCAAATGTAGAAGCTGGTTCTTTAACTATCAACGGTGTCGCATTCGAACAGTTAGTTGATAGTGAAGTTGCAAACCTTCTGACCGCTGGAGAAGCTATAGATTTAACCTATACAGACAACACAAATGAATTACTCATCGCAGCAGAACTTGCTACAAAGAGTAATCCAGGCGTAGCTTCCTTCGACTCTGATCAATTTACTGTAACAACTGGTGCAGTAACTATTCATCAAATGGACGGAGGTACTTACTAAAAGTAAGTTTCCCTTATATAAGGGTTGTGTAATTCCAATATTGGACTTGGGGATGACAAATGTCAACAACAACATTTCGGCTTAAACGTAGTTCTGTAGCCGGAAAGATACCGACTATTGGCCAACTTGATCTTGGTGAAGTTGCGATCAACACTTACGATGGACTTATGTTCATCAAGAAAAGTGTTAATGGTACTGAATCAATTGTTAAGATTGGTGAACAGAGTGGTGCTTCTTATGAGGAATTTTATTTCTCAGCGGACAGCAACCAGACGGTATTTACCGGAGCAGATTTAGATAGCGACACTCTAGGGTATACCCCTAGTCTTGTTAATGTCTATTTGAACGGGGTACTATTAGACTCCGCAAATGACTTCGTGTCAAATGACGGGACTACAATCACATTAAACACTGGAGCAAATTCCGGTGACATCCTTCAGGTTCAAAGTTTTACACAAGGTCTTCAAGTTGCAGAATACAACTATACTGCAACGGCATCACAGACCACGTTTATTGGACTAGATGACAATAACCGTACTTTAAGATATGCTACAGGAAAAGTAGAGGTATATCTTAACGGTGTTATCCTAGACCCCAAGGTTGACTATACTGCAACGAGTGGTACGTCAATTGTACTTACGATACCGGCGGCTGTAAACGATCTACTACAGATTGTCGCACTTCCAGACTTCTTAAGTACAAGTCAATCATATAAAGATTATCATTATTCCTTTGCGGGTAATGGTGGAGTCACTACTATAACAGGTAATGACTCAGATGGCAACACTTTAGATTATAAAGTTGGTGCACTCAAAGTGTTTAACAATGGTATTTTGATGAGTCCAGATACGGACTATAGTGCCATTGACGGTGCGAATGTAAACTTTACAACTGCACTGGACTCTTCCGACAGGGTAGAGATTCAGGCCTTTGAACAATCTTCACAACGTCCTTCGTATGAAGATATAAAGGTAACGGCGGGTATTTACATTGGCGGTACTTCTAGTGATTATCTCATCAAGGAGTACAAACAGAAACAACAATTTACTCCTGTTGTTGTTGGATCAAGTTCAGCAGGGACAGGGAACTATAGTTCTCAGATTGGGTTCTATACTAGAATGGGTAACATGATTACCTTTTCTTTACAATTGGTGTGGAGTACACACACAGGAACGGGTAATTTGAGAGTATCTGGATTGCCTTTTGCGTCCATGAATGAGACTGGATTGGAATATGTTTTCCCAGCATCAACAAATGGACAACTAACTTATACCGATTATGATACTTTATTAACAAGATTGGAGAAAAATTCAACAACACTATTGGTTCAAACCGAAGACGGAGCAGGAAATTATGCTAACGTTGGAATGAGTAACAATGGATCGGGAAGAATTCTTGTAACAGGTACATACTTCATAGATTAAAACTTATAAATAAGAGAGAACATGCTTAGCATGAAACGAGGAATAAAAGGGAACGTCTAATGGCACAATCAAAAGCTAGATTTCTGTCAAGTCTGTTGACAACATCTGGTTTCGTAAAAGACGACAGATCACAACTTGCCGGTTCTGACGGTAGTATCGACTCAGCATCGTTACCCGTCATCGCAAATGCAATGTTGGCTCACAGTGGAATCACCATAAATGATTTGACTGTTGCGCTAGGTGATAGTCAAGACCTTACGACAACCAATATCGCTGAAGGTACGAGGCAGTATTATACCACTGCACGTGTTGATTCGGATGTCACACGTCAAGACCTCAACATGGGCGGAAACAGAGTTCTATTTGCTAACGTGTATAGTGCAGAAGGCGACCTACCAAGTGCTTCAACTTATCATGGTATGTTCGCACACGTACACGGAACAGGCAAAGGTTACTTTGCACATGGTGGTTCATGGCACAAACTATTAGACGAATCATCCTCAACTACTACAGATTTAACAGAAGGCATAAACAAATACTTTACCGAAGCACGTGCCAGAGCTTCAATGGTTCAAGGTACAGGTCTTACTTATGATAGTGCTAGTGGTACTATTTCTATAACAAATACTGGGGTAACAGCCGGTACATATGGCAGTGCGTCTCTCGTTCCCGTATTCACTGTCAATGCACAAGGACAAATCGATAGTATTGGTACAGTAAGTGTAGCTGGTGTTTCAAGCATCAACTTCGATTCTTCCAACGGTAACTTCACAATCAATACTGCTGATGGTCAAACATTCCTCGACACAATCACGCTAGACCCGTATACTACCACCGACTTATCTGAAGGGACAAATCAGTATTACACTGACGCTAGAGCAAGAGTTGCTGTATCAGGTAACAAGGGTCTCAGTTATGATACTGGTTCTGGTGAGTTCAATATTGACTCTGCAAATATCAGAGGTATATTTTCTGCTGCTGGAGACCTAACATATAATAGTAGTAATGGTCAATTCTCTATTGATGTTGAACAAATATACACGAAGTCTAACTTTGATTCGGATTTCCTTTCACGTTTAACAACACAGATAGACAGTGCAGACTTCAACAACTTAACATCCACGACAGCATCTCTTGATTCTGCGTATGTAGACAACATTCATGTCGGGGCGTACAATCTGGGTAATGTTCCTCGTAGATTAAAGATTGGTGATGCGACAGGAAGTCTCGTATTGCAAAAGACCCACAGTGGTGGTAGAGGTTCCATTTATAATGATGGACTAATGCATGTCCAAACTGATATCCTTGAAATTAATGGTGCGAAGTCAGGTGAAGCCAACACCGATATGGCAAAGTTCTACAAAGACTCTGCTGTTGAACTTTACTACAACGATGTCCTTAGAATCTCAACCGAGAGTGATGGTGCAAGTGTAGTTGGTGACTTCTATGTTGGTACAGACCTACATGTTGTTGGTCAATTCCGTAATGTCACAACAACAGGATTAGCAGAAGGTACAAACCTCTATTACACAGATACACGTGCACGTAATGCCATTGGTCTTCATGATCAGGGTGGTGACGGGTCTCTGACATATGACTCTGCCTCCGGTAGATTCTCATACACAGGGCCTTCTGCTGCAGAAACAAGAGCACACTTTAGTGGTAGCACTGGTATAACCTTGAATAGTGGTGCGATTAGCATTACTAATTCTGGGGTCAGTGCGGGAACATTCGGTTCTGCTACACAAGTACCACAGTTCTCAGTAAATGCACAGGGTCAAATTGACTCTGCAAAGAACATTACTATTGCGGGTGTTACAGGGGTTGACTTTGATAGTTCAAACGGAACTATTACTGTACAAACAACAGGTGGTAACTTCACGGATGTGATTACCCTTGATCCATTCACTACTGCGAATTTGACCGAGAATACTAATCTCTACTACACTGACGCAAGAGCAAGAGCATCTGTTTCCGTAACCGATGCTGGTGGTGATGGAAGTCTATCATACAATAACTCTACGGGCGTACTGACATACACTGGCCCAAGTGCAGCTGAAGTAAGAGCACACTTAACTGCAAACAAAGGACTATCAGTATCAAACGGTGAGTTTAATATTGACTCTGCAAATGTCAAGGGAATGTTTAGTGCGGGTGGCGACCTATCATATTCGAATGGCGTATTCTCTTACACTGATTCCGATAGAACTGCGTCACAGATTAAAGGTCTGTTTAGTGGTGGTACTGGTGTAACGTATAATGACGGTGCAATCAGTATTGGTCAAGCAGTAGGAACTTCTGACAACGTACAGTTCGCAGATGTTGATGCGAGTGGTAACGTAGTAATCACAGGAAATCTGACGGTCAACGGTGCAACTGTAACTAACAGTGCAACCAATACAACAATCGAAGATGCATTGATCGAACTGGGATCAGGAAACTCAGGTGCAAACGCTAATGACCTTGGTCTTATCCTTGAAAGAGGATCGACTGGTAACAATGTGTTCATGGGTTGGGATGAGAGTATAGACAGAGTAGTATTTGCAACCACAACTGCTACAGGTGCATCAACTGGTGACTTGTCACTTACAGATGCGAATGTACAGGCAGCAAACTTCTACGGTAATCTAACTGGTGCGGTAACAGGTAACGCTGACACTGCAACGGCTCTCGCCACTGGACGTAACTTCTCACTCACAGGTGATGTGACTGCAAGTGCCGTTTCTTTTGATGGAACAGGTGCAGTCGCATTAACAACTGTAATTGACAGTGATGGTATCAATCATCTCAAGACGGATGATCTACCAGAAGGGTCTAGTAACCTCTATCATACCACTGCACGTGCAAGAGGTGCCATATCGGTAACTGATGCGGGTGGAGATGGAAGTGCATCATACAATAGTTCAACAGGTGTTATTACCTATACAGGGCCGAGTGCATCTGAGGTAAGAGCACACTTTAGTGCATCTTCTGGTATTGATTACAATAGTGGAACAGGTGCAATAACAGCAGATCAGGGTGAGATCAGAGGATTCTTATCAGCATCTGGTGATCTATCATATAATAATTCGACTGGTGTGTTCTCATTCAGTGAGACATACTCAAGTGCTGCTGAACTCTTAACTGCGATTAAGACAGTGGACGGAGCAACTTCAGGATTGGATGCCGACTTACTTGACGGACAACACGGAGCTTACTATAGAATCAACGTATACGATGCTAGTGGAACACTACAAAACTAATAGGACAGTATAATGGCAATACCAAATAGTAGAGATGAGTTCACCGATTGGTGCCTACGTAGGTTAGGAGCTCCTGTAGTTGAAATTAATGTAGATGACGAACAACTTGAAGACAACGTTGATGAAGCAATTCAATGGTTCCGTGAACATCATCCGGATGGAACTCGACGCCTTTATATAAGTCACGCTGTAACTCAAGATGACATCAACAATGGATTTATTGATCTTCATGACGAAGCTCCTCGTATCCAGACCGTTGTTAGGATGTTTCCTGTAAACACGGTGTCACAGACAACCAACTTTTTTGATGTAAAATATCAAATGATGTTGAATGATATTACTGACCTAAATAATTTTGCGGGTGACATAGCATACTACGAACAGATGCAACAACATTTATCTTTGTTGGACATGAAGTTGAATGGTCAACCAGAAATCACTTTCGATAGACAGGAAGGTAGACTTCACTTTTACCTGAATGATGAAAAATTAAGTGTGGGAGATTATATCGTTATTGAAGGATATGGATTCAAAGAACCAGCAACAAACTCAACGACAACAACAGCAAACCATTCTCTTTGGAACCACGCTTTCCTTAAAGAATATACTGTATGTTTGATTAAAAAACAATGGGGTATCAACCTCTTAAAATTCGAAGGAATGCAACTGCCCGGCGGAGTGACGATCAGTGGGAGACAAATCTATGAAGATGCTCTCAATGACATGGAAAGATTAATGCAAAAGTTTAGGGAAGAAGAGGATGTGGGCCCTGTCTTCTTCATAGGGTGATAAGACGTGGCAACAAATCCTTATATCAGTCAAACAGTCAGATCGGAACAGAACCTTTATGAAGATATCGTAATTGAGTCTTTAAAGTTCTACGGTCAGGACGTTTACTACATACCAAGAGAAATAGTCAACAAGGATAAAGTATTCCTTGATGATGTACCCTCAAGATTCTCTGACGCCTACAAGATAGAGATGTACATTGAGAACACCGAAGGATTCGAAGGTGAGGGTGATCTGTTCACAAAATTTGGTATTGAACTAAGAGATCAAGCAACATTCGTTGTCGCACGTAGACGTTGGAAACAACTTATCGGTAACTACTTAGATTCAAACAAATTTAGACCAAGAGAAGGTGATGTCATTTATCTACCCCTCTCTAAGTCTATCTTTCAAATCAATAAAGTAGAAACTGAGACACCATTCTATCAGTTAAGTAATCTACCTACGTTCAGACTACAAGCTGAATTGTTCGAATACAGCGATGAAGATTTTGATACTGGTATTGACACCATAGACGATATAGAATACGAAGGTGCCTTCCAGTATAAACTTACTATGAGAACAAGAGACAGTTTTGGTAGTTTACCTTCTGCTGTCTCAACAATCAATCTAAATGGTGGTGTGGAGACTTTATCTCTGTCCAACGCTGGACGTGGTTATTCAACTGCGCCAACGGTAACCTTCCCACAACCCGATTCGGGCGACATATCTAAATTTGGTATGAACAGTATCAACATGTCACGGGCTCAGGGATTAGAAGAATCTTTCTTGTTCCCATCAAATAACGGTGTGGTAGACATGTTTATTCGTGTTAATGAATATCCAGCGGCTGGAGAATTCTCTTCTATACTGCTACATGGTGGTGATAGTGCTGGTAATCAAATTATGTGGGGTATAAACTCATCTGGTGCATTAGTATATCAAAGAGGAAGTGGAATGGCAACCCCTAGAGTTGCAAGTTCTTCTACTTTCTCTCGTGGTTCATTTGAACATGTTGCGTTTGCTTTAGATTCGGGTGATGTTCATGTGTGGGTAAATGGTACAAAGGAACTAGACTCTGCTGTAGGTTATACTGATACATTTGCAACGTCTTCAGGATTCTCATTGGGTGCATCCTCTAGTAGAACCTTTGGTGGTACAGACTGGAGAGTTACTGCGGGTAACTTAGATGAGATTCATTTCCGAGCTGGTAGTGTAAGTACTCTAGTCGGAGACTCAGACTTCACAGTACCAACCTCAGCAAATGATAGTGGTTCTAATACAATAACACTAGAACATGCGGATGGAACACCAGCAACTGCTACTGCTACTATTGATGCAACAACAGGTAGTGTGAATGGGTTGACAATACTTACGCCAGGATTCTTGTATTCAGAAGAACCATCTCCAATATTCTCTGCCCCAGATTCGGGTGGTAACTTTATTATTGGGGAAGTGGTATCTCAAGTAAACTCTACATATACTATGAAAGGTGAGGTTACTGACTGGAGTGACTCTGATAGAGTTCTTCAATTGGCTCACTGTGGTTCTACAGATGGAGAATACCGACAGTTTAATGTTAATCGTCGTATATCGGGTGCGAATGCAAGTTGGATTCCTAGTCTGGTAGAAGAATTACAAGAGATTCAACAGGAATCTCAGAACAAAATATTTGATGATTTTGAGGGTGACTTCTTAGACTTCTCCGAATCTAATCCCTTTGGAGACATGGAATAATGTTTGGAACACATTTTTATCACAAGAGAGTTAGAACAGCGGTATCCGTATTCGGATCGTTGTTTAACAACTTGCACGTCCTCAGAGCAAACTCATCCGGTGAGATTATCTCTCAGGTAAAGGTGCCTCTATCTTATGCGCCTAAGAGAAACTTTATTCAAAGACTGGCAGAGATGTCAAAGGGAGAGGAAGCAGAACGTAAAGTTGCGATGAAACTCCCTCGTATGTCATTTGAGATTACTCAGATGGCCTATGACCCAGCAAGACAATTACCTAAAGTAAACCGTGTTCAAAACGAATTTGAAAATGACATTACTAAAAGGTACAAAATGTTTACGTCTGTACCTTATGACGTATCATTTCAATTAAGCATTTACGCAAAGTCTCAGGACGATGCGTTACAAGTGGTAGAACAAATCATACCATATTTCGCACCACAATATACGGTGACGATAAAACCATTCTCTGATTTTCCAGACATCAAAGAAGATGTGCCTGTGGTACTTGAAGGAGTTTCTTTTGAAGATACTTTTGAGGGTGCACTAGAACAGAGAAGAACCATTGTGTATAATCTTGATTTCACAATGAAAATTGCATTCTATGGGCCTAATGTTGAACAAGGCATTATACGTGAAGTTAACAATAATCTATATATTATGGGAGACAGTGATACGTTCTATACGAACATAAACATAACTCCAACGCCTGTAGGAGTGAGTCCCGACAGCGACTATGGATTCTTGATTCAATATTTGGATAGCAGTGCATGACAAAACGTAATGATAATGTAGATAATGATTACCAATACTCAAGAGAGACATACTACGATCTACTAGAAAAGGGTAGAGAGAGTATGGAACTCATGATTGAGGTAGCACGTGAAAGCGAACATCCTCGTGCGTTTGAAGTATTGTCTGGTATGATGAAAAACATGGCAGACATCAACGACAAACTCATGGCTCTGAACAAACAAAAGAAAGACATAGATCGTGAAGACGATCCCAAGAGACTTGGTAACACAACGAATAACAATTTATTCCTTGGATCAACAGCTGACTTACAACGACTTCTACAGAATGAAAAAAAGGTGATCGACGTTGAACCCCCTCCTAAATAAAGAATCCTATCTTGGTAACCCTAACGTAAAGAAAGACGGGGTTAATGAAGAATGGGATGAAACAAAAATTAAAGAGTATGCGAAGTGTATGAACGACCCCGCATACTTTGCTCGCACCTATGTGAAGATTATATCATTGGATCAGGGTCTTGTCAACTTTGACTTGTATCCATACCAAGAAAAGATGTTTGAACATTTCAATGATAATAGATTCTCTATTGTTCTTGCATGTAGACAGAGTGGTAAATCAATATCCAGTGTGGTGTATCTTTTATGGTATGCCATCTTTCATCCAGAAAAGACGATTGCAATCCTAGCCAATAAGGGTGCAACCGCAAGGGAGATGTTAGGACGTGTTACTCTTGCTCTCGAAAACCTACCGTTCTTTTTGCAACCGGGCTGCAAAGCACTCAACAAAGGTAGTATCGAATTTTCCAACAATAGTCGCATTATTGCTGCTGCCACTAGCGGTAGTTCTATTCGTGGTATGTCTGTCAACTTACTGTTTCTTGATGAGTTTGCTTTCGTTGAACGTGCTAATGAATTCTATACTTCTACCTACCCTGTTGTCTCTGCTGGTAAAGACACGAAAGTTATTATCACGTCAACAGCCAACGGCATAGGAAATACTTTTCACAAGGTTTGGGAAGGTGCAGTTCAAGGAATCAATGAGTACAAGTCTTTCCAAGTAGATTGGTGGGACGTGCCTGGCCGTGATAAGAAGTGGAAGGAACAGACTGTTTCCAACACATCACAGTTACAGTTCGACCAAGAATTCGGTAACACCTTTTTTGGAACCGGCGATACCCTAATCAATGCAGAGACTTTACTCTCATTGAGGTCGAAACCACCGAAGGAATTCCTTGAGGGTGGCGATCTAATTGTATATGACCATCCAATTAAAGATCATGATTATATCTTCACTGTGGACGTATCAAAAGGAAGAGGTCAGGATTATTCTACCTTTACGGTTATCGATATTGCAGTCCAACCTTTCAAACAAGTTGCGGTGTATCGCTGTAATACTATATCTCCAATACTCTTTCCAAATATTATCTATAAGTATGCGAAGCTCTACAATGAAGCATATGTGGTTGTAGAAGCAAATGATCAGGGTGGTGTGGTGTGTAATGGACTATATCACGATTTAGAATACGAACACTTACATGTGACCTCTTCAGTAAAGGCATCCGGACTTGGTATTGAAATGAACCGCAAGGTCAAGAGACTTGGTTGTTCTAGTATAAAAGATATTCTTGAGAATGGCAAGCTTGAAATTGTAGATGAGAATACAATCTTAGAGGTATCCACATTTACCGCAAGAGGACAATCTTATGAGGCCTCAGAAGGTAATCACGATGATTTAATGATGAATCTCGTGATGTTTGGATACTTTGTATCAACACAATTCTTTGGGGACATGACCGATATAAACCTTAAACAAATGTTATTTGATGAAAAAATGCAGTCAATTGCAAATGATGTACCCGCTTTTGGGTTTATTGATGATGGTAGTGACGCTATCGCAGCCATCGAAGCTGAAGAGAGTAACCCCGCAAATGAATGGCAGGTATGGCGTCAAGATGATTGGTAAGAACTTAAAAATTATAAATAATAGTAATTGAGAAAACACCGTATTATGAACTCACTTATAATTTGTAAACGAAAAGGATAACAGTTATGGCATTACTATCACCGTCTCTGTCTCCAGCAATTACGATCAAGGAAATCGATCTTTCGGGTGTAGCGCCCAATGTATCGACTTCTGTAGGCGCATTTGTTGGAAACTTTCGTTGGGGGCCTGTAAACTCGCAAACACTAGTGGCAGACGAATCTGGACTGGTGAGAGCGTTCGCAGCGCCTAACGAAGATAATGCTGTGGATTTCCATAGCGCATCGTACTTCTTGAAGTACACAAACAGTCTCTACATTGTTCGTGGTAACAATGGAGGACGCAACGCACACAGTGCTGTTACGAAAATAGCCGGCGACTCAGCAGTCGTCGAGAACCGTGAAGATTGGGAAACTAACGTTTCTTCAACTGTAGCCGCAGGAACATTAAAGTTAGGTTCTTTCATTGCAAAATATCCAGGCTCTCTGGGTAATGCATTGAGCGTATCTTTCTGTCCTGCCGCTGATTCAGATGGAGTAGACCACTTTACTAATTGGTCTTACAAGGGTTCGTTTGATCGCACACCGACTACTTCTGCTTATGCAACCGAAAACGGTGCAGAAAAAGACGAAGTACACGTAGCGGTTATTGACCGAACTGGGTCATTCACTGGAACGCCAGGCACAGTGTTGGAAACATTCCCTCACTTGTCTGTTGCTAAAGGTGCTGTGACACCGGATGGTTCTCCGAACTATATTTCCGATGTACTCAACACACAATCCGAATATGTATGGAACAACAATTTTGCTGATGACTCTGCATTTGGATCACTCTACAATAATATCGGACAAAACTGGGGTAAGACACCTTCAGTGGACAGCGCAGTAGATTACTCTACAGGTTCTTCTGCATGGACTGACTCCAACTCCAAGATCGTCTTGGGTGGTGGAGTAGCCGGTGATGATTTGGAAAATTCACATATCATGGCAGGTTTCGATCTGTTCGATGATGCTGAATCTATTCAGGTAGACTTCCTGATTCCTCCCCAGTCAGCCGCAGATTCGGATGCAATAACCATTGCAAACTATCTGAACGCTATTGCAAAGGATCGTAAGGATTGCGTGGTTCCTGTTTCTCCTCACAGAAACGGTATCGTTGGCGTAACAACTAGCACTGCAAATACGAATGCCATTTCGTTTGCAAATTCCTTGTCAAGTTCATCTTACTTGATCGTAGATAATAACTACCTCAAGGTGTTTGACAAGTATAACGATCAATACATTTATATCCCTGCCAACTCCTCAACTGCTGGAATCATGGCTGCAACAGACTTTGTTGCTGCACCTTGGTTCTCTCCAGCGGGACAGAGACGTGGTAACTATCTGGCAATAACAGATATTGCACACTCTCCTAATAAAGCGCAGAGAGACGCACTATATAAGGCTAACGTTAACCCAGTCGCCAATATTCCTGGCGTAGGTATCGTCCTTTATGGTGACAAGACTCATGAACTTAGACCTTCTGCATTTGACAGAATCAACGTCCGAAGATTGTTTATCGGTGTTGAGAAGTCAATCGCACAAGCTGCTAAGAACATTCTCTTCGAATTCAACGACGAGTTTACTCGTGCTGAGTTCGTGAATGTCGTAGAACCACTACTTCGTGAGATCAAGGGTCGAAGAGGTATTACAGACTTTAAGGTTGTTTGTGACGAAACAAACAATACACCGGCTGTGATTGACAGAAACGAATTTGTCGCTTCTATCTTCATTAAGCCTGCACGTTCTATTAACTTCGTGACATTGAATTTTGTCGCAGTTCGTAGTGGTGTAGACTTTGAAGAAGTCGTTGGCACAGTTTAAGGAGTAGAGAAAGATGGCAATTTTAGGCGTAGATGACTTTAAGTCGAAGCTAAGAGGCGGGGGCGCACGTCCCAATCTCTTTAAAGCGACTGTCAACTTTCCCGCTTACGCTGGAGGCGATGTCGAATTGACATCCTTCCTATGTAAGGCTGCACAATTACCCGCTTCAGTAATGAACGTGGTTGAAGTTCCTTTCCGTGGACGACAATTGAAGATTGCTGGTGATAGAACGTTTGAAACATGGACAACGACTATTATCAACGATACAGACTTCAATGTTAGAAACGCAATGGAACGATGGATGAACGGTATCAATGCACACAGTGCTAATACTGGTCTGACCAACCCCGTTGAATATGAAGCAGATTTGATTGTTGAGCAATTGGACAAAGATGGCGAGACCATTAAAACTTATCAGTTCCGTGGTTGTTTCCCAACCAACGTAGCTGCAATCGATGTTAACTACGAAACAGTAGATACCATTGAAGAGTTTACGGTTGAGTTCCAAGTCCAATACTGGGAATCTGACACAACTAGTTAATACTAGTATAAGTAATAGAGTCGGGGGCAATTAGCCCCCGCACTTTATCAAAAGAGTGAGATATGGCAGAAGAAAGTAATAGTATTATTAAACTTTTCGGATTCGAACTAAAGAGAGCGAATCAAGATAAGAAACCTGAGAAATTACCGTCCATCGTTCCGAAAGCGGATGAAGATGGTGCGGGGTATGTTACTGCCTCTGGTGCCCACTTTGGTCAATTTATTGACATTGAAGGTGACGGCGCAAAAGATAATGCAGAATTAATTAAGAAGTATCGTGGTGTTGCAGAACACCCTGAAGTCGATGCAGCTGTTGAAGACATCATTAATGAGTCTATCAGTGCATCTGATTTAGAATCCTCTGTAGAAATTAGTCTGGACAAAGTAGATGCGTCCGACAAGATTAAAAAGATTATTGTTGAAGAGTTTGATAACATCTGTTCGATGTTGAACTTCAACGATAACGCACATGACATTTTTAGGTCATGGTATGTGGATGGACGTTTGGTTCACCACCTCGTAGTAAACGAATCTAATATGAAGGCCGGTATTCAGGAAATTCGTCCTATCGATGCCTCCAAGGTTCGTAAAGTAAAAGAGGTTAAATACAAAAAGGATACAAAGACTGACGCCAAGATCGTTGATAAAGTCAACGAGTTTTATGTCTTCCAAGAGAAGCAAGGAACAAGAACAGGTGTCAAGATGTCTACTGATTCTGTTTCGTATGTAACTTCTGGATTGTTAGACGCACAAAGAAAGCGTGTAATATCCTACCTACACAAGTCAATTAAACCCATCAACCAATTGCGTATGATGGAAGACTCTTTGGTAATCTATCGTCTTGCACGTGCACCAGAGAGAAGAATATTTTACATAGATGTTGGTAACCTACCTACTGGTAAGGCTGAACAACACATGAAAGACATCATGACTCGTTATAGAAACAAGTTAGTCTATGATGCAAGTACTGGACAGATCAAAGATGATCGTAAACACATGTCCATGCTAGAAGACTTTTGGTTACCTCGTAGAGAAGGTGGCAAAGGGACTGAGATTTCTACACTGCCTGGCGGTGAGAACCTTGGTCAGATTGATGATATTATCTACTTCCAAAAGAGATTATATCGATCACTTAACGTTCCAATAAATAGACTGGAACAAGAAGCTCAGTTTAGTCTTGGTAGATCAACAGAGATCAGTCGAGACGAAGTTAAGTTTCAAAAGTTTGTGGACAGACTGCGTAGAAGATTCTCTATGTTGTTCTTGGGTATTCTCAAGAAGCAACTAATCCTCAAAGGTGTTATTACTGAGGATGATTGGGAGATGTGGAAAAACAATATCGTCATTGACTTTATTCGTGATAACCACTTTACTGAACTTAAAAACGCAGAACTCTTAAGAGAGAGACTGGACACAATGGATAGGATCACTAATTATGTTGGTGAATATTTCTCACGTGAGTGGGTAATGAAGAACGTCATGATGATGTCAGACGAAGACATAAATCAAATGAAAGATGAAGTCGAGTCTGAAAATTCAAAAGGTGACGATGACGAAGATGATTTAGGAGTATAATCATGAGTGAAGTAGAAAATCAAGAAGTCGAACAACAAGAAGAAATCGGTCAAGCACAGCAGTTCATTGATGCTTTGCAACAGCAGAATTTCAACGCTGCACAGACCACGTTCAATTCTATGTTAAACGACAAACTGCAAGCCAGATTGGATGCAGAAAAGGTGGCAGTAGCTGGTTCCATCTTTAATGATGCGGATGGCGACATTGAAGATGAAGAACTCACTGACCAAGAAATTGAAGATATGGTCGATGATGAGATCGGCGAGGAAGGTATTAGTGACGATGAAGAAACAACCGAAGATGTGGTTGAAGACGAAGTGGAAGAAACTCCACAAACTGATGAAACAGGGCAGACTGCATAAAGTAGTAAACCTGTGTTTTTAAAAACATAAATTGTATAAATAATAGGTACAACGGAGAAAACTTACTTTGAAAACGTTTGAACAAATCAGAGAGGCAAAAAAACCTCAAGGGAAAAAGGTTCATTCCGGAACAGAGAAAGTCCGTGGAAAGAAAATCCCTTACGAAGTCTGGAAAGGCAGTAAGGGATATACCGCATATGTCGATGGAGATATGCTGGACATATTCAAGTCCGAAAAAGACGCCGTTAAAGGCGCACAAGCTATTTTAAAGGATTTAGCAAGATGAAGCTGATAAGCGAATACTTAGAAAACGATGTTCAATGCATCGTAGAGAAAAAAGAAGATGGTGAAAAGAAGTACACCATTGAAGGTGTGTTCGCACAGGCCGACAAAAAGAACAGAAACGGACGTATCTACCCCAAACCAATCATGGAAAGGGCAGTAGGTAAGTACGTAACAGAACAAGTTTCTAAGAGACGGGCAGTAGGGGAACTAAACCACCCTGAAGGGCCGACAGTCAACTTAGACAAAGTTTCACACCTCATCACAGACCTCAAGTTTGAGGGAAATGATGTGGTAGGAAAGGCACAAGTATTGGATACTCCAATGGGTAAGATCGTAAAAGGTCTCCTAGAAGGCGGTGTTCAACTAGGCGTGTCAACTCGTGGTATGGGTAGCCTTGAGAATCGAAATGGCGCCATGGTCGTTAAAGACGACTTTATTCTTAGTACTGTTGACATAGTACAAGACCCTAGCGCACCAGAAGCTTTCGTTAATGGAATTATGGAAGGTGTAGACTGGGTTTGGAATAACGGCATTTTAGAGCCTCAGGTAATTGAGAAAATGGAGACTGAAATTAAAACTACTCCGAAAGCATTTCGTCCAGAAGTGCAAATTCGAGAGTTTAAAAATTTCCTCTCGTTAATAAAATCGCAATTATAAAGGAGTCGATTATGACTGATGTCAATCAAGAAGTCGAAGCTGTCGAACTCCACGATGAAGATATTAACGATATCGTGGAAGAGACTCTCGACGAAGCCGCTCCTGCTGTTAAGTCAGCACCGAAGGGCGACGAAGGTGAAGTAACTGAACCTGAGTCAATCGCAAGTGTGGACAAAGCTGCAGACGCAACAAAACAAGCTCCTGTTCCGAAAACAAAAGCAGGTATGATCAGTGCCATGTACGGTAAATTGAACAGCATGAAAAAGGCTGACCTTCAAGCATCGTACAAAAAGGTAATGGGCGAAGAAGTGGAAGTAGAAGAATCAAGTGTTGTCGCTGAGACACAAGTTGATACTACTGCTGAACTAGACGCACTGGTAGAGTCTGAGGCAACACTCAGTGATGAGTTTAAAGCCAAAACTGCTGTAATTTTTGAAGCAGCTGTGAAAACAAAACTGTCTGAAGAAGTAGACAGAATTGAAACACAGTATCAAGAGCAATTAGCTGAGGAAGTATCTTCAGTTAAATCTGATCTTGTGGAGAAAGTAGATAGCTACCTTAACTATGTAGTTGAAACTTGGATGGAAGAGAACAAATTAGCTGTACAGAACGGTCTCCGTACTGAAATCGCTGAGACGTTCATGAACAAAATGAAAGATGTCTTTGTAGAATCTTACATTGAAGTTCCTGAGTCCAAAGTTGACCTAGTTGACGAACTAGCTGAATCTGTTGAAGAGTTGGAAACTAAACTCAACGCAACAACAGGTGACGCAATTAAACTTGCCGAAGAACTTGAAACATACAAGCGTGATTCAATTATTGTTGAAGCTGCACGTGGTATGGCAGAAACTCAAGTAGAGAAACTTCGTGGTTTGGTTGAGAACGTAGATTTTGATGACGAAGAGTCATTTAAGTCTAAGGTCGAAACAATCCGTGAGTCTTTCTTTAAGGCTGAAAAAACTGATGTAACTGACGAAATTACTGCTGAAGAACCTGAGGCAACTGTCGAAGTATCTTCTGTAATGGAACAGTACATCCAAACTATTAGACAAACCGCTAATAAATAAGGAAAACCATTATGAATTCTTACGATAATCTTATCGAAAAATGGAGTCCTGTATTGAACGAAGAGTCTGCTGGTGCGATCACTGATCACCACAGAAAGGCCGTTACTGCAGCGATTCTAGAAAACCAAGAACGTGCTCTTTCTGAAGAACGTGCACAACATTCAGGTTTCATGACTGAAGCAGCTCCTGCTAACGCAACTTCTGCTATCGGTACATGGGATCCGATTCTCATCTCACTTGTACGCCGTGCAATGCCTAACTTGATGGCATACGATGTATGTGGTGTTCAACCGATGTCTGGCCCTACTGGTCTTATCTTCGCTATGAAGGCAAGATATGGTGGTGGTTCTACATCTAACCGTGAAGCATTGTTCAACGAAGCTGAAACTCAGTTCTCTGGTGATTCTTCTGGCGCAGCTGCTCACGATAGTGACAACGTATCTGGATTTAACGGAATCTCACCTTCTGGTGACTCTGCTAATGACATGCGTGGTACTAACCTAACTGGTCGCCCAATGTCTACTGCTGACGCAGAAGCACTTGGTTCTTCTGGTTCTGGCGCTTTCGAAGAAATGGGATTCACCATTGAGAAAGCAACCGTGACTGCAAAGTCTCGTGCGCTGAAAGCTGAGTACTCTCTTGAACTCGCTCAAGACCTTAAAGCAATTCATGGTCTTGACGCTGAAACTGAGTTGGCAAACATTTTGTCTACTGAGATTCTTGCTGAGATCAACAGAGAAGTTATCAGAACTATTAACTCTCAAGCTAAGACAGGTGCCCTTCAGGCAAACGTAACTAAGAACGGTATTTTTGACCTTTCTAGTGACGCTGATGGTCGTTGGTCTGCTGAGAAGTTCAAAGGTCTGGTTGTACAACTTGATCGTGAAGCAAACGTTATTGCAAAAGAAACAAGACGTGGAAAAGGTAACGTAGTTATCTGTTCTTCTGACGTTGCTACTGCATTGGCTGCTTCTGGTATGTTGGACTATACTCCTGCTATGAACACCAACTTGCAAGTTGATGACACAGGTAACACCTTCGCTGGTGTGTTAAATGGACGTTTACGTGTATACATCGATCCGTATGCACAGACAGATTACGTAACAATCGGCTACAAGGGTACTAACCCTTATGACGCTGGTCTGTTCTACTGTCCTTACGTTCCTCTGCAAATGGTTAAAGCCGTTGCGGAAGACACTTTCCAGCCTAAGATCGGTTTCAAAACTCGTTACGGCATGGCTTCTAACCCATTCGTTGGATCAACTCCAGCTGATGGATTGGCATCTGCTAAGTCTAACCAGTACTACCGTATCTTCCGTGTGGACAACATCCTCACATAAGGATAAAAAGAATCCCTTAAGGGACACTTTTAAGGGGCACTTCGGTGCCCCTTTTTTTATGCATATATAATAGAGACAAGGTAGTCACTAAACGAATGGAAGCGCAAACCTCAACACGAGGATTATGCTATGAGAACAGCGCTGTTCTTATTGTTGCTCTTACCGTTGTCTGCTCATTCTGAGACGGTAATCAACTATGATGATGGGTCAACTTTGACCCTTACGGATGGTGAAGCAGTTTATGTCCTGAAAGGTAAGGTGTATCAACACAAGTCTTACCAAAACGGCAAGACCATCCAATTTAAGGTAATCCCTCCAACTAAACGGAGGGATCACGTTCCACAACCCCATGACGGTTTAACTGGTCATGAGTGGTGTCTAGCATATGTACCTTGGTCAGAAGGATTGACCTTCGGTATGGTTCAATGGCAACGTGCATGTGATACCAATGGCGATGGTGTCTATGACATGTGTGACTACTATGAACCCACTGGTAGTGCTACATTCGAAGAACTTGAATGGCAAGACAAGTGTAACGATGGAGAACCTTGGGAAGGATAAGAGAGGGGGACTTGCGTCCCCTTTTTTAATTTAGGCAATAGAAATGAATTTATCTTCACCGGACTTATTATCTTGAGGCAAGAAAGACTCAAGAGTCCAAGGGAATCTACCGTTCTTCTTATGAAAATCAGCAGCGGCTAAGATCGACTTCTCAATCTCACCGATACTCTTTATCATATCCTTACGCACATCCTGAACAGTCTTACCTTCCTTTGGTGGTTTAACGTGCAAGTTGAAGTAAGATTCTGATCCATCCTTCAAGAAATGTTTCATTGCTTGTGGGATAAACTCAATCTCATATCCACTCAACACCGTAGCACCACGCTTCTTACGTGCCACATCATACTCAAACTTGAGTTTGTACTCAGGGTCACCATTTTCATAGTTACTTGAATTACCCAAGAAGGCCTTCGCTTGATCAAAGGTGTATGTTGTGATGTCACGATATGCACCAGAGTTGTTTACCACCTTGTTGATGATAGCAGTCTTAGTGTTACCGTGTTTATGTGCCGCAACTTCTTCGACGTATTCTCTAATAGAGTCTTCGTCGTTTGGAAGTTCACCGACCTCAATCAGTTCCATGATGATGTTTGCAATCTCATCACCCTTAGAACTTTTGGCTGGTAACTTGTCGTTCTCAACCAACTGTAGAGTACGGACGGACTTTAGGAAAGGCACACCGTCTACACCAAACTTGTATACGTCATAAACGTACAATTCGAACATGCACTTCAGAATGGCATACTGACGGTGGAAACCAAATACGAGTTCGTACTTGTACGTCTTTCCGTTAATAACCTTCGGACGTTCATATCGCATGACGCCAGGCACAGTTTCAGAAGGATCGACTCCTTGACTCAAACTGGCTTGCAACTGCAAGATGTGTTCTTGATCTAGTTTGGTACGAACCGCATTACGTGCTATACCCTCACTTAAAAGTGGGATGTACACATCACGTGGATCGATTTCGATGGTGTCAACTAACTGTGAACCAGTAGCGACGATTGGTTTGCGTGTAAGGTCTTCCTTACGAATTGGTCGTAATTTCATTACTTTCTCCTGTTTGATAAACTGACTCACCAACACCAAAATGGTAGATCGGCCGCAGCATCATACTATTATATAGTCATCTTATGATGTCTATGTCCTCTGCGTTAGTATTCCAAGTCTCCACAACGGAACGCAGTCTACCGTCTGACTTCAAAGACTCGTATCGTTTACCTGCTTTCTTACGCCACCATTCGGTGAGGTTCTCAAGTTCGAAACGATCAAAGTTATCTTTCTTAACAAGAGTATCAGTCTTGAGGTTAAGAAAGTCGGGTACATTCTCATACCCGTATGTTGAATAGAAGGAACGTTTCTTTTCAGTAAGTCCCTTTGCATCTAAAAAGGTCTGACAGAACTTCGCATATGCACCCTCATCATGTTGTTTGAGAGAGGATTTGATGATAGATGCCATCTTAGTCTGAGTCTTCAACTTGCGTGAAGATGCGTCAGCTGGTACTAAGAATTCTCCGCCGTTCCTTTCCCTAAACCAATCATTAAGTTTACGGAAGTTATCATCATTAATAAGCGGTGCGAAGTTTGAGTCTGTCAGACCGTTAAACCTCAAAATGGGTTTCATGCCATCGTACATAGACGATGACTTGGATGACCCATACAGAGAAGTAGTTTCGAACATACAGATGTTCGCATCGTACTTCTTGTTCAGTGCTTCACGCACTGTGTGGGAACAACAGATGGCTGCAAGTAACTTACCGCCAAGATAGTTGAACCCAAATGGTTGAGTGGGTACAATGTTGAAACCCATAATCACTGACTTGTTGAACCTTGACATTACTTCAGGACTCATGGTGTCTAGTGGTTTACCCAACCATTCATTACGTGGACGTGAGTTAATGGTTGGTGATCCAAATCGAATCATACCTATAACCATGCCCGTGTTCTTTTCCTTAACTAACCACAGCATTTGTTTGCCGGGGATTGAAGACTCTACAGGTGCAGACGTAGTAATCTCCATATATGACATGAACTGATCCTGTTTACACGGGGATACAACAAACTCCATATCATTCGGGTGCATGTCAAACTTGTCAAAGAGATCATTCTCAGGCCCCATGCCAGGCAGTGCAAATGGAAAAGTCTCCATACGCTCTAGTTTAATTTTACGCATGTAGTCATCGATGCGATCAAAATTCGCAAAGAAGTCTGTGAATACACCAGCGGCGTAACATGCGTCTTTCTCAGATAAAATCATAAGTTCCTCTCATTACTACGTATTATATAGCATTTGCATAGGGGTTGTCAAGCGTATAAATAGAAGAGTGACCACAGGAGATAATTATGGCGACTGTTACGACTAACAAAAACTACTTACAACCTAGTGGGTTTTCGGTTTCTATTGAAAGAACCAACTACCCGAATCTACAATATTTTGCACAGAGTATAACACACCCTGGCGCCTCTGTCAACCCTGTTGAACTGCCGGGCCGTAGAATAACGTCACTGCCTTTTGCGGGTGACAAGATCACCTATGGTGAATTGCAAGTAGACTTTATCCTTGATGAGGATATGGAGTCTTACTTAGAGATGCAAAACTGGTTAGAAAGAATGGTCAATGACGGAAACGTATCAACCGCACACGCATTGCAACACGGTCTAGTAGCAACCTTCGCAGACATCACGGTCACCATCCTAACCAGTCACAACAACGCCAATAAAAGGATCAAGTATAAAAACTGTATCCCAACAAACGTAGGTTCTTTTGAAATGAACGCCAGTCAAAACCAGACCTATATAACATACACCTCTAGTTTTAGGTTTGATACATTTGAGATAGTTTAGTATGTTGACTCGTTATGATATTAAGAACAAAGAAGTTCTTGACATCTTGGAAAAATTCAGGTATACTTTTATAGATGAACTCCCGACTAAACACCTAGTCGAAGGACGTGGCCAAGAGATGGATCGTGATTACTATCTGTCTGATGTTTTTAGGGATAAGATTATCAATCAGGGTAAAGACCATTCCGGTGGTGCTGATAGAGGGTTTCTTCATTTTATGAAACCCGATAAACTTGTTGTCGAAGGTGAGTATGCAGACCGATATAAAAATGCATGGAGAACACTGGACACTGAGATCAATACTCTGCTTGGATCAAGATATAGTGCATTGAGTTCATTGTATCCACCCAAGGGATGGATTGGATGGCATAACAATGCAGACGCTTGTTCCTACAACCTAGTCTTTACTTGGTCGGAGACAGGAGATGGTCAGTTCATACAGTATGACAGAGAAACAAAACGTAATGACATACTGAAAGATAAAAAAGGATGGTCTTTAAAGGCCGGATATTTTGGTAATTATGATGATGATAAATTAGTATATCATTGTGCAAAAACTGAGTGTTGGAGAATGACCTTGAGTTACGTCTTTAACAAAACTCATTATGATTACTGGAAGGATTGTATAGATTTTATTACTGGAGAATAATTATGTTAGACCTTGAGTCTATTTTGAATGAATGGAAAACCGATGCGGAAATTGACAGATATAAACTAGATGATACCTCTATAGAGACATCGAAGTTACATGCAAAATATTTGCAGTACCTATCTCTTACCAAGTTACAACTAAAACGTGCTGAACATTCCCAACGGAATCTGTTCAAAGATAAGTTTATGTATTACGAAGGTAAGATGTCCCAAGAGGATATCAACAGTAAAAACTGGCAGTATGACCCCTTTGAGGGTAACTTACCGACTAAAGCCATGAAAGAGAAAATGGCTGATGCGGACACAGACATCCAGAAGTCAGAAGAGAAAGTAGAGTACCTTAAAGTTACTATAAGTACTCTAGAGGAAATCATTCAGACTTTGAGATGGAGACACTCTACCATCAAGAACATTATAGATTGGAGAAGACTTGAATCCGGCGGATAACACTATAAGAGTTAAGATGCTTAATAACTCTTACATGGCAGTAGAATCTAACCCTTCACAAGAACAAGAGTTACGTGAGTACTTCTCTTTCTTTGTGCCGGGCCATAAGTTCATGCCTGCCTTTAAGAGACGCCAGTGGGATGGTAAGATCAAACTCTATAATCAAGTCACCAAACAGATTCATGTCGGTCTGTATAATCAACTGCGTAAATTTTGCGGAGACCGATTCTATCCCCTACAGATCATAGACTCCTATGAGTGGGGAACACCAAATGCAAGGAACAAGATATCCCACCCAGACTTGGTGAAGTTCCTTGGAAACCTCAAAGCACCTTTCGAACCTTACGACTATCAGTACGAGGCCGTTTCTCACAGTATCGAAAACAAACGTGCGATTCTACTGTCACCCACAGGTTCCGGTAAGTCATTCATCATCTATAATGTAATGAGATGGATTGAGAAGAACGAGAATGGAAAGATTCTTGTTGTAGTACCAACAACCTCTCTGGTAGAACAGATGTATAAGGACTTCAGAGACTACGGGTATGACGTAGAGAATCAGTGCCACATGATCTACTCAGGTAAGGACAAGATTACCGATAAGAGAATAATCATATCAACGTGGCAGTCTATCTACAAATTCGGTAGAGAATGGTTCGAAGACTTTCATTGTGTTTTCGGAGATGAAGTCCATTTATTCAAGGCAAAATCTCTAGGCACACTTATGGATAAGTGCGTCAATGCCAGATACCGTATCGGTACTACGGGTACACTTGATGGTACTGAAACAAACAAACTTGTACTTGAAGGTCTTTTCGGGCCCGTGTTCAAGGTCACCACCACAGTAAAACTGCAAGAGGATAATCAACTCGCAGACTTAGATATCAAAGTATTGTTACTGAGATATCACAATGACGAATGCGTCAAAATGAAAGGCAAAACCTACCAAGAAGAAATTGAATATATAGTAACTAATGATAAGAGAAATCAATTCATAAAGAGGCTTACTCTGGATCAAGAAGGCAACACTCTGGTGTTGTTTCAGTTTGTAGAGAAACACGGTAAAGTTCTATATGACCTAATAAAAAAAGAATCTGAGAAAGATCGAAAAGTATTTTATGTGTCCGGTGAGGTCGATGCCTCAGATAGAGAACAGATACGTGGTATCGTAGAGGGACAAAAAAATGCTATCATCGTTGCAAGCCTTGGAACTTTTTCTACTGGGATTAATATTCGGAATCTCCATAATATTGTCTTTGCTTCTCCAAGTAAATCACAGGTTAAGGTACTTCAGTCTATCGGAAGAGGGTTACGAAAAAGTGACAATGGGGTTGCTACTAACCTTTATGATATATCAGATGATCTACATTGTAGAGGTTATCGAAACTTCACTCTGAAACATTCCGCTGAAAGAATAAAGATATATAGTAGAGAAGGTTTTAAATACAAAATCTTCCCAATTAATCTAAAAGGATAAGTCATGATTAAACAACTTAAGTTGACAACTGGCGATGAAGTAGTATGTGAAGTTTTAGAAGACGATGAATTCGAAATTCCTGTACGCAATGCGTTACGTCTAATTTCCAAGGAAGTTGACGGATACAAATACTACACGTTTAAGAATTTTATGGTCTATCAAGACCGTCCCGAATCCGTAAGTGTTATTCGTGCGGAACATATCGTTTCGTATGCAAACCCACCGGAAGATTTGCAACTTGAATGGGAGAAGGCTCTAGAAGAAATGTATGCGGAGACTTCTAACAAATCACTTGACTATGAGATGGAGATGCGTGACTCAGGTTCTAATGTAGTTAATTTTCCGAAAGGGCCTCAAATTCATTAGGTGTATATTCACTTTCCCGCAGAGGAGCTCTTATTATATCATGGATTTTTAAATCTGGCAAGCACTAAATGATAATTATTGAAGATTTCGTAAAACACTTAGATGAAGTGCTTGAGTTTGCAGATAGTCTGCCATACTACACTTGTGACGAAGTTCCTCAGGCGGGAAAGTTCAAAGGACTCCGGACACTAAATGTGGCCGAGATGAGTGACTTGACTGAAGATATATATGACACCATTGGAAGGAGACCCAAGTCTCTCTACTTTCATAAACATGATGGTGACCCAGATTGGGAACCTATAGTACACAGAGACCAATGGGATCACGCTGGAGTTATATACTTACGTGGCGGAAAGGGATGTGGTACTGAGGTAGATGGTGTTGTCCATGAGTACAAGACTGGGAAATTGATTCAGTACAATGGGAAAGACTTACACAGACCCGAAGGCTTCCCTATAGATAGATTGGTAGTTACATTTTTTTGTTGAGGATATTATGATTACAGGATTTACTGCAAGTACATTTGACTTACTTCATGCTGGTCATGTCTCTATGTTAAGAGAAGCCAAAGATCAGTGCGACTACTTGGTTTGTGCTCTACAAGTTGACCCTTCCTTAGATAGACCCGAAAAGAATCCGCCTGTACAGACGTTGGTTGAAAGATGGACGCAACTACAGGCGATTAAATACGTCGATGAAATTATTCCCTATCAAACAGAACAGGACTTGGAAGATATTCTTAAAATGTTCGACTTTGATGTAAGAATCATAGGTGCGGAATATAAGGATAAGACATTCACAGGCCGTGCAACGTGTGCTGCTCGTGGTATTGAAATTTATTTTAACCGAAGAGACCATAGGTTTTCTACATCTGACCTACGCCGAAGGGTTTCTTCACTTGCCATACCTACCCCCACTAAGGTATAATACGTGAAATTTAGGAGTATTTTGTGACTAAACCAAAAATCAAACCAAAAGATAAACCACATTACGTTAACAACAGACAGTTTTCTGAAGCTGTTGTCGAGTATTGTGAACGAGTAGACTGGTGTAAAAAGAAGGGTGACCCCAAACCTGTCGTACCTGATTACATTGCAGAATGTTTTCTAAAGATATGTGAGGGTTTATCTCACAAGGCAAACTTTGTTAGGTATACCTATCGTGAAGAGATGGTGATGGATGCAGTAGAGAACTGTCTGAAGGCGATTGAGAACTATGATATCAAGACGGCAACACGTACTGGACTACCCAATGCGTTTGCTTACTTCACACAAATATCTTGGTATGCATTCTTGCGTAGGATTCAGAAAGAGAAGAAGCAACAGGATATCAAGATGAAGTATATCACTGAAGCTGGTGTAGAAGCATTCCTTGATGGTCACAGTGATCAAGAAAGAGATTTCTCTAATGTCATTCCATTCGTAGAAACCCTACGTTATCGTATTGATCAAGTGAAAGGCGCTGATGCGGAATTCAAAGAATATGTAAATGAACAGAAGAAGCGTAAACGCAGAACTGTCAAAGTAGACTCAGACCTAACGGATTTTTTGGTAGATGATAAAAAACCTAGTTGATAGTGAATATGTAGAGACGGTTGTTCCCAAGGATGTAATGAATGCGATCAAGTTGGAATCCGCACACTACGAAGATTTAAAACCCTACAACAGTAAACTTGCTGGTAATATCAAACGAGAGTATGTACTAGAAAGTTGCCGTGGTTATGTTAGGGACTACGTGGAGAATACCGCAAGAGAGTGGCGAACAGGTAAGTGGAACATGGTGGACTTGTGGGTCAACCTTATGGCCAAACACGAGTTTAATCCACCACACCGACACGGAGGCGATCTATCATTCGTGATGTTTGTTGATGTCCCATATCAGATTGAGGATGAACTTAACATGTATCCGGACACTAGTGCATCTTGTTCTGGACATTTTTCTTTTCAGTTTGCCAACATGTATGGTGATCTGTGTGAGAAATTTATTCCAGTAGACAAGTTGTACAACAATAAGATGTTTATGTTTCCGTCCAAACTAAAACATTGTGTCTATCCATTCTACACTAGTGATGAGTTTCGTGTCACTGTCTCAGGTAATTTAGAAAGGGCTTGACAACTCCTTACGCATCTGGTATCATGGGTGCATTTATATAAATTCGGTTTAATTTATGAAGATAGCAATACTGAATGATACCCACTGTGGTATCCGAAATTCTTCTGACATTTTTATGGACTATCAGGAACGTTTCTATAAGGACGTTTTCTTTCCGTATCTGTTAGAGAATGATATTAAACACATACTGCACCTTGGTGATTACTACGATAATCGTAAGACAATCAACTTCAAGGCCTTGAGTCATAACCGTAAAATCTTCTTAGAGAAGTTGCGTCAATATGGTATCACTATGGACATCATTCCTGGCAACCATGACACTTACTTTAAGAACACTAACGAACTTAACGCACTGAAGGAACTACAGGGTCACTACATGAACGAAGTGAACCTGATCATGGAACCTACGGTGATGAAATACGACACTTTAAATGTCGCATTAATCCCGTGGATCAACCAAGAGAACGAAAATGCGACACTAAAATTCTTGGAGAACTGTAAGGCATCTGTCGTGGGTGCACACCTAGAGTTGGCTGGGTTTGAGATGGATCGTGGTTTGTTTTGTCATGATGGTATGTCACCGAAACACTTTGAGAACTTTGATATGGTTCTGACTGGACACTTCCACACAAGGTCTAGTAAGGACAATATACATTACCTTGGTGCACAGATGGAGTTCTTCTGGAACGACTGTGGTGATAACAAGTACTTCCATGTTCTTGATACTGAAACAAGAGAACTAACTCCCGTACAAAACCCAATCAAAATCTACGAGAAGATTTACTACGATCATGAACAGATGGGTAACTTCAAGTTCAAAGACATGCGATACCTAGACAACAAGTTCGTAAAGATAATCGTTGTCAACAAGGGTGATGCGTATGAGTTTGAACGTTTCGTTGATCGTGTACAGAACTGTAACATACATGAACTGAAGATTGTAGAAGACTTCAAAGACTTCTTAGGTTCTAGTGTGGATGACCAAGCCGTTTCGGTAGAGGATACAGAGACTCTAGTCATGGACTATATTGATGCAGTACAAACTGACCTAGACAAGGAACGTATTAAACAAGAAATCTCCACACTCATGATTGAGGCGCAACAACTGGAGGTAATGTAATGGCTGCAAAAAACGACATTACTGGTGATGCTATTGTTTCTAAAACAAGCGAAAAGTATCGTGATAACTACGACAAAATTTTTCGAAAGGAGAAGGATGTGGGACTAGGTTTTAATGATGGATTCAATGCCCCCAAGGGTTTTTGGGAACACTACTGTGAGGTAGAAGATGCCTTGATGGGTGTAGAAAAAGATTTCCCATGCAATTGGTGTGGTAAAACAGAAGAAGATTTTGAGCTTGACAGCTCTGAATAACATATGGTAACATACTCGCTATGATCAAATTTGAGAAGATTCGGTGGAAGAACTTTCTATCCACTGGTAACAACTTTACAGAGATTGACCTGACCCAGAAACCTACCACTTTGGTGGTGGGAGATAATGGTGCGGGCAAATCTACGATGCTGGACGCTTTGTCGTTTGGACTCTTTGGTAAGTCACATCGTAAGATATCCAAGGCTCAGTTAGTCAATTCTGTTAATCAGAAGGGCACACTGGTCGAGGTTCTTTTCTCTGTCAACGGGATTAATTATAAGATCGTCCGTGGTATCAAACCTAACGTGTTTGAGATATGGGCCAATGATAACATGATTAACCAGAACTCTCATGCAAAAGAATATCAACAGATTCTAGAACGTAACATTCTGAAGTTGACTCACAAGTCATTCCACCAGATTGTTGTTCTTGGATCAAGTTCTTTTGTACCGTTCATGCAATTGGGTAGTGGTGCAAGGCGTGAGGTCATTGAAGACTTACTTGACATCAACATGTTTAGTAAGATGAATGCCCTATTAAAGGAAAAGATGTCTATCCTTAAAGAAGATATCAAGGACAACTCTCATGAGATAGAGGTTGTAAAGACTAAGATCAATTCACAGAAGAAATACTTGCGGGACTTATCAGCCTTAAACACCGCACACCGTAAGGAGAAAGAGTCAGAAATCACCGTATTACTTGCGGAGATTACGGAACTCCAAGACTTCAACACTGAGAATATGTCTACCGCAACGACACGTCAACAAGACCTGTCGAAGAAACTGGAAAAAGTCACCACGTCACGTGAGAAGTTACTCAACTACCAGTCTTCATTTAAGAGTGAGATTAAGTCCGTGGTCAAACAGGCCAAGTTCTTTGAGGACAATGCTATATGTCCTACATGTGATCAAGACATCGATGAGGATTTACGTGACACCAAGAAGACCGATGCACAGAAACGTGCGAAAGAACTTAATGATGTCATGACCGAATCCCACAAAGCGCTGCATGAGTTTGAGACACAACTTAAAGAACTGAACACAGAGTTGGCCGAGGTCACCGAATTACAAAATACGGTAAACAACAATAACCAAACAATTACACGAATCAATCGCAACATAGATCGTATCCGTAATGAGATAGAGAGTATGGCAGAGAACACTGGTGATCTCGCAGAAGCCAACGACGATCTAATGAGACTGAATAAAGAATTAGATACCAAGCAGGATCAGAAATATAAACTACATGAAAACTATTCTTACCAACAGGTGAGTTCAGAGTTACTTCGTGACACTGGTATCAAGACCAAGATTATTAAACAGTACCTTCCGGTCATCAACCAACTGACCAATCAGTACTTACAGATTCTAGATTTCTTTGTACACTTTGATTTGGATGAGAGTTTCAATGAGACTATCCGATCAAGGTTCCGTGACAACTTTTCGTATGACTCATTCTCTGAGGGTGAGAAACAACGTATTGATTTGTCCCTACTGTTTACATGGAGACAGATTGCAAAGATGAAGAACAGTGTTGCAACCAACCTACTAATCCTTGATGAGACATTTGATTCATCTCTGGATGATGATGGGGTGGACAACCTGATGAAGATCATACACACACTTGGTGAAGAGACTAATGTGTTTGTGATTTCTCATAAGGCGGAACTAGAAGATGCGGCCTTCCAACGTCGAATCGAATTCGTCAAAGAGAAAAACTTTAGTAAAATAAAAGAAGCGGCTTGACACAACGGGTCTGTTGTGTTATTATATGCGTAATTTGTAGATAAACAAAAAGGTGAATATTATGGAATTATCTGATCGTACTCTCGCAGTTCTTAAGAACTATGCGAACATCAACCCGAACATCGTCTTCGAAGAAGGCAACAATGTTCGAACTGTATCTGTCGCACGTAACGTGTTTTCACGTACTACTGTGTCAGAACAATTTCCAGCAGGATTCGGTATCTACGATCTCAATGAATTCTTAAATGTTTTGGGTCTGGTTGATAAACCTGTTCTCTCGTTTGAGAAAGATTATGTGGTTGTGGGTGACGCTACTGGACGTTCTAAGGTCAAGTATTTTTACTCTGATCCGGACATGTTAACTTCTCCGTCTAAGGATATAAACTTACCGGAATTCGAAGTTAAATTCGTACTAGATAATGGTACGTTGGGACGCATTAAACGTGCAGCTCAGGCGCTAGGACATAACGAGATTAGTATCCGTCCAAATAATGGATCGATTCAAATCTCTGTACTAGATACTAAGGATGCAACGTCAAATGCGTTTACCATTGACGTGGATGGTTCGTATGAAGATGGAGTTGATTTCAACTTCGTATTGAATGTGAACAATCTTAAGATTGTCAACGAGGACTTTGAAGTCAACATCTCTAAGAAGTTGATCTCTCAGTTCAAGTCTGTACAGTCTGACATTGAGTATTTTATTGCACTTGAAAAATCATCAACATTTGGAGTATAACGATGGCAAAAGCAAACGAAGCTGCAGCGACTGAGGCAGCACAAGACCACTCTCAGGCATATGAACTTGGGAACCGTGTATCACGATCTACTATCGCAGTTATTGATACTGTAGTACAACGTGGTGGTTTCAAAGGTGAGGAACTTTCTACTATTGGACAATTGCGTGATCAAGCAATGCAGTTTGTTCAACTTGCTGAAGGTTTTCAATCTGAGGCTGCTGGCGACACTGAGTAACTTCAGTGCGCCTGTAGCTCAATAGGATAGAGCAACAGCCTTCTAAGCTGTAGGTTACAGGTTCGATTCCTGTCAGGCGTGCCAACATTTTTAATGCGGAGTTCGTATAATGGTATTACCGGAGGTTTCCAACCTTCAGACGGTGGTTCGATTCCACCACTCCGCTCCAATTTTAAGAGGGACGAAATATGAAATCAGGGAAAGTATGGGGTCATACAGAACTCATTGAGCATACGTCTTCGTTTGAATTTCATAGAATTGAATTCAAGGCGAATCACTGTTGTTCAGAACATTACCACAAGACTAAGTGGAATGGTTTCTTTGTTGAGTCTGGTAGAATGTTAATTAGAACATGGCCAGATAATGAAGAACCAAACGACAGTAGACCTGTCATTTGTGACCAAACCGTTCTTAAGGCCGGTGAGTATTATAAAGTAGAGCCTGGCAAGTGGCATCAATTCGTCGGTGTTACCGATGGTGTTGCATTTGAGTTGTATTGGTCTGAGTTTGACGGCAATGACATTGTACGAAGAACACAAGGTCATGCACTAGAACAGGTACAGACGGAACGCCACATTGGCAACCCGTTGACAGACTTAAACTACGATGGCGCATAGTCTTACCGACTACATAAAAGTTTACGATGAGGTCTTTCCAAAGGAAGTTTGTGAAGACCTTATCCTTGCTTACAAAGAAAACCTTAACCACGTGCAAACGCACAAGACCGCTGGTTATATTTTTAATCAACTGGAGATCAACACTACACCTACTATAAAGGATGTTGCTGATCCCATTTATCGGACTTTAATTCCAAGGTATCAAGACTACTTCGAAGAGTTAGAATGTTCTGATTATGTAAACTTGGGTCAACCAAGCGTCGAAGCTTTAAGGATCAAGAAGTATAAAAAGAATAGTGGTGAACAGTTCAAGACTCATGTAGATGTCGTTGACCATGAAACCGCTAGAAGATACGCTGTCGCTATTGTGTATCTAAACGATAATGATGGTGCGACAGTATTCCCTACTATTGGTATGAAGGTCGAGGCTAAACAAGGTAGAGTAGTTATATTCCCACCAAACTGGATGTTTCCTCATGCTGGATTGGAACCGACTAATCATGATAAATACATCATGATGACTTGTCTCCATTACACATAGGAAGTGAATGAAAAGGATAACATACAAACACTGGAAGAAACCGGAGGTCATATTGGTGAGAGAAGGAATTCTACCTACCAATATGAATAGGAATCCGGATAACGATAGATGGGTAATGAAGTGTTCCGATGGAACATGGGAGGATATCCTAAAATCTACAGTAGTCAAGATTGAAGAAATGGCGCCGCCGGATTAGCTCAGGTCGGCAGAGCAACTGATTTGTAATCAGTAGGTCGGGAGTTCGAATCTCTCATCCGGCACCAGCCACCATATAACAAAATGATCTATAAACTGTGTTTTTATAGATCAAAAAAAACTTAACTTTTTTTCAAAAAACGCTTGCCTTTAGAACAAGAATGTCCTATAATGGGTACATAAATTGATGAGAGAGGTAAATTATGACTGCATTTGTTAAAGAAGAGTTCGTTTGGGATGGTATGTATCTCATGTATAGAGGCAGACACGAAGAGTCTGTGAACATGGAGGTCGCAAGACCTAACTGTCACCCATCTTGGATCGGTAAACCAAAACCTGAGTTTATCGCAAGGTTCAAGTATGGGCCATACAAGCCTTGGAAGGCGTGGGTCAACTTCCTAGTGAAGAACGTTTCTGTTGAAGAGTACGTCAAACTGGAAAAGGAATCTACTCCGGTTCAGGCGATGAGAAAATTAGGTTATGGAGGAAAGTGCTAATGAAACTTGTTATTCAAACTCAGTTCCGTGAGAACTATGGTGCCCATGATTGGGACGGTAAGGGCGAGTGCCCGCAGTACTGGAAGTTCAAAGGTGGTGACACCTACATCGTTGATGTGTCTTTAGCGGAGGCGCAAGATAAGTCTTTCTATGCGTCTGTGGCAAAGTGCATCGAGCACAAGTCTGACTACTCAGAAGAGTATATCCTTGGTGAGTCTCTCATCGACGATATCGACTTCAAAGAGTCGGATCATGTAGAGCACTGGGAATCTCCCATCTACTGCATTAAGTTGTCAGACCGTGACGAACTTCTGTGCAAGTCTGTCGCACGTAAGTACGACATGGAAGCTACGCCTTATGGTGAGCGTTCTTGGTCTCAGACCGAAGATGGTCGTTCTGATCAACGTCTCGTTACATTCGAACAAATGGACGAGATCGTTTCATACTCAAAAGAAGTAGCATGAGGGTTCAGATATGTTGGCAATTGTGGGTAGGGATCATCCTATCCTTTTGTCTTCTTATGGGACTTCTCTCGTATCAAGAACAAGAGACTGTAGAACCTGAACCAATACCAGTAGCAACCCCGATTGAAGTTGAACTGATGGGGCCACCGCTACCAGAAACGCCTTTATACTCAGAAAGAGATATTGAATGTCTTGCACTAAACTCATACTACGAAGCTCGTAGTGAAAGTGTAGCTGGTCAAGTTGCAGTAGCTCAAGTAGTAATGAATCGTGTGAAGAGTAATAAATTCCCCAACACTATATGTGAAGTAATACAACACGGGAAAACAAGAATTAACTGGAAGGGTAATGTAGTACCTATATTGAATCAATGCCACTTTAGTTGGTGGTGTGACGGGAAAAGTGATATTCCTGTTGATGTTCGTACTTATCATTCTATACTAGATTTAGTTACAGATATTCTGTACCTAGATACTGTGGACATAACTGAGGGTAGTTTGTACTATCATGCGGATTATGTAACACCGTATTGGGCGCCATCTTTTGAGATGGTTACCAAAATTGATCGACATATTTTTTATGTTGATCGTAATTCTAAATAACCGTTGGAGGAAATTATGGAATTAGAACTATTGATCGGACTAGGTTTACTAGTCGCTTTGGTTGGTGCTGTGTATCTTATGAATAAGACACCTAGCATTACCGCTATGGATGACGCTGGTGTTATCAAAACCGAATTGGATGAAGTTCGTGAAGAGGTTGAAGAAACTTTAGACCTTAACGCAATGACCAAGAAGGAATTGATTGCCCTCGCAGAGTCCAGAGACGTTCTAGTATCTGCTCGTATGAGAAAGGCAGAAATCATCGCAAAACTTCTGTAGTGTGAAGTTTTGGGACAAGGCAATTGCCAAGGAAACGTCGATACATGTATTCATGGGGACAGTGATAAACTACCCCGTGAGTATCCTCTTTGCTTGGCTTTTTATACATGAATGGGGTATCACCGATCCAGTAAAGTTTGCAACAATCTCTACTGTCGGATTCTTTTGTATTGCCTTCACCCGCATATATGTGGTAAGATACCTAACTGAAAAATCGAAAACTAAATGATGGAGTTTATATTATGCGTGATGAATTTTTATGGGTCGAGAAGTATCGCCCTCGCACTGTCGAGGATACAATTCTCCCCGATGCCCTCAAGGACACCTTTCAGAAGATTGTAAACGGTGGTGAGATTCCTAACATGCTTTTCTCTGGTACTGCTGGTACTGGTAAAACAACAGTCGCTCGTGCAATCTGTGACACCCTCGGACTCGACTACATTGTCATTAATGGGTCTGAAGAGGGTAACATCGACACGTTACGTGGCAAGATCAAACAGTTCGCTTCGTCTATCTCTCTCTCAGGGGGCTACAAAGTAGTCATCCTAGACGAAGCGGACTACCTTAATCCCCAATCAACTCAACCCGCCTTGCGTGGGTTCATCGAAGAGTTCTCTCAGAACTGTCGATTCATTCTAACTTGTAACTTCAAGAATCGTGTGATTGAACCACTACATTCTCGTTGTTCTAATTATGAGTTTAACTTTAACAAGAAAGTGCAGGCAGGTTTGTGTGCACAATTCATGGAGCGTGCGGGTAGTATCCTTGTTGCCGAGGGGGTGAACTATAACAAAGACACACTCGCACAGCTAATCATGCGTTACTCACCTGACTGGAGACGTGTACTCAACGAGTTACAACGTCACTCCATTGGTGGACAATTGGAAACTAGTGTCATCCTGAATGACGCAAACGACAACTACAATCTTCTGTTCAAGTCTCTCAAAGACAAGGACTTCAAGAAGATGCGTAGTTGGGTGGTCAACAACATGGACGTAGAACCAGCGGCGGTATTCCGTGGTATCTATGACGTGATGCAAGACCATGTACAACCACAATCGATTCCACAACTCGTATTGATCCTCGCTGATTATCAATACAAGAATGCGTTTGTGGCTGACCATGAACTAAACCTAGTCGCATGTATGACTGAGGTCATGGCTAACGTGGAGATCAAATGAAACTCTGGACAGTTTGGAAATATGCTCTAGGTGGATTCTCCGACGATAAAACGGAACCATACGATAACTATGTTGCCTTACTAAGGACAGTTATTGTTGGTGTTAACTTTCTAACTTGCTTTTTTATTATGGCAAACGTTGTACATAATTGGTGAGATTATGAGTAGAATTGACAACAAACTACATTGGACAACCCTTCTTTCTGAGAAGGTTCTATTAGGAATCATTGGTGGATTGACCGTGATTGCCGCTGGACAACATATCTGGGGCATGTGGCTCACACAGTATGTCATGTTGGCAGACTTGTTTATGTTGTTCATATATGCGGAAGTATTGGGTATGGTAGGTGCGTTTTATAGTACTACCCGTATCCCAGTAACACTTCCGATCATTATTGCCATCACTGCACTATGTCGGTTGATTATACTACATAGTAAGGAAATGGAAGAAATGCAACTACTTGCAGAGGCAGGAGCCATTGCAATACTTTCTGGGTCAGCATACTTGATGTCCCTGAAAGATAAAATGAGTCTTGAAAAAATGAGGATGCGAGATGACTGATAAACAAAGTAAGGGGTTCTCACCCCAAGAAGATGTTGATGTCTTTATGATGGCTGCAGATCAACCATTAAGATATGTTGTGCCGGACGATCCTACAATCGTGTTTGATGAAGATCAATCAAAATTGTATATGGACTTGGTTGAAGAAGAGTTCTTAGAAACCAAGGAAGCGTTCGCAGACAAGGATATTGTAGGGGTTGCTGATGGTATTGCTGACATGGTGTGGGTCATCATGGGACTCAGTAGTACACTAGGTATTGACTTCTATAAAGTATGGGATGCCGTGTGGGAATCTAACATGAGTAAAGTACAGGATGGACAGTTAATGAAAAATCCTGATACCGGAAAGGTTATGAAACCTGATACATACTTCCCACCAAAAATTAAGGAAGCGTTAGATATTGATTAGTAAGAAAAGACATTTAATGAAGGCTGTTACTTGGAGAATTATTGCTTCAACAACAACAGCATTAATCGCATGGGCATTTGGAATGCCTGCAAAAGCAATCGGAGCTGTATTCATTGCGGATATGGTAATTAAGTTTGTATTATATTATTATCACGAAAGGCTTTGGTACAACGTCATTCGTTTTGGAGTGAAGAAAGATGGAGTCATTGACTAAGTGGGACTATGCCCATATGGAGGCAGCTCATGTGTATGCCAATCTTTCACATGGTCGCAGAGCAAAAGTCGGATGTGTTATTGTAAAGGATAACCGGATCATCTCCATTGGATACAATGGTATGCCCTCTGGTTGGGACAATAACTGTGAATATGAAGACTGGCCATTCTGGGCCAAAAACGAAAAAGAGATTGATCCGATCTATGTGAAACTCAAAACTAAACCTGAAGTTTTACATGCAGAGACAAATGCAATCGCTAAGGTTGCTAGGTCTGGAGAATCGTCCGAAGGTTCTAGTCTATACGTGACTATGGCACCATGTATGGATTGCGCTAAACTCATACATCAATCTGGCATATCAAGGGTTTTCTATAACAACACATATCATAAAGGTGATGCTGGTATTTCTTTTCTTGAGAGATGTGGCATAGAAGTTATCCATGTCCCAGATAGATAAAATTTATCAAGAGGAACTACGCAAGATTCTTAGAAAAAGACTGCGTGGTATTATGTGGCCTACAGAGAACGTTCTTTATTTTAAGAACAACATTGATGTGCGTCTGTGTCCTAAAAACGGCATCTCTAGTCTGAAGATGTTTAAGGTTCTTGTGGACGGTGCGAATCTTGGTCAGACATTGCGTGACCGTCAATACGCCACTAAAATTCACCGTATGGAAGAAGTTAAAAAGTATGGTTACCAACCGGACTTACCTTTTAGAAGGAATAGTTACAGGGTCACTGTTTCACGTGATCCGATAAAGAGGTTCTTATCCGCCTGTGAGTATCTAAAGGACGAATATAATCGACAAAGAGATATCACCGGAAAGGATGATTTAAACGAAAAGGAACTGTATAAATTGCACAAGTTGTCGGACGTACAGAGACTCCCAAAAAACATTGACGATGTTATAAATGGTGTGTGGAATGGGGAGATACAGAACTCACACTTCTACACCCAAACCTACTACCTAGGCAATAGAGGACAGTATCACCAGATATATCCAATGAATAGGTTTGGGGATATACTGGTCTTCCTGAAGTACCACAACGAATACACTGGTACTGAGTCCCTGACCAAGGTACGTAACAAAAGTAGTTACACAAACTATCCAAGTGTCGAACAATTGACAGGCGGACAAAAAAAGCGTATAATGCGTATTTACGAAGAGGATTATGATTATGGCTGGACAGAAAATTAGTCCATTTGATTTCTTGAATAGTATCAACACTAACAAGAAAAACCTCATGGAAGGAACAGACGAAGAAAAACAGTACGTACCCTTTGTGGTAAATCGTACCCTGTCTTACTTCCAAGACACAGTTTCATTGGCGAATGCCATGAATATTCACCACCATATAGACAACCGTCTACAATATGATTTTTTTATAAATATCATTAGGAAACGGAAACGTTTCTCCAAATGGGTAAAACCCGATGTTGAAAAAAACGTGGAAGTGATAAAAGAGTATTATGGCTATAGCAATGAAAAAGCCCGCCAAGTAGTATCTCTACTATCTTCCGAAGAAATTGAATTTATAAAAAATAAGGTGAATAAAGGTGGAAGAAAATAATATTGTTGAATGGAATCCGGCGAAGATGTTGGAAGTCATTCTGGCAGAACCAGATGATTTTTTGAAAGTAAGAGAAACCCTAACAAGAATCGGAGTAGCTTCTCGTAAAGAAAACAAGTTATTT
>BCSF01000004.1_pt1 | contig 179369 bp, 218 predicted proteins | sample 1016431 | NCBI WGS metagenome assembly BCSF01 (sample SAMD00045685;SAMD00045686;SAMD00045687;SAMD00045688;SAMD00045689;SAMD00045690;SAMD00045691;SAMD00045692;SAMD00045684;SAMD00045690;SAMD00045691;SAMD00045692;SAMD00045684;SAMD00045685;SAMD00045686;SAMD00045687;SAMD00045688;SAMD00045689, study... | reverse complement strand
TTAATCATCTGAACGGCAGTAGGATCAGCAGTAATCTGACTAGGACCAGTGCCGTCTAACTTATCACCATTCCAGTTGTCTCTGGTAACTCTGGTTTCTACTACACTACCAGATGCTTTACTACGAATAACACAAGCATAGGTGCCACCATCATCTTCAAAGATCGCACCATTCTCATCATCAAATACACCAAATCTTCTGCGGACTCCTGCTACTGGAGTTTCCAAACGAATAGCAAAAGATACCAGTGATGCTCTGCCAGGAATGTATCTCATCACAGTCCTGGTCTGTCTGATTACTCTATCCCCAGCAGTGCTACCAACTGACATCGTGACATTGGAAGCATTTACATTATGAACAGCAGAAGCAGTGCCCGTAGTGCTGGTTTCCCAAACATCAGTTTCTAGACCATACTGGAATGTGTTAAAGAATGATGTCTGAAAGGGAGATACCTTAAATCTATTCTTACCAGTAAACTGTGGTCTCCAATCAGTTTGCTCACCCCAATGGTCAGCAATATTAACTACCTCAAATAGAGATCTCTCTTGATTGAGAAAATCTTGTGTGATCTTACTCCATTGTGCCATGACTTAGACTGCTCCGTATTTATGACCCTCGCCATCAACAGTTACTTTGTTTGATTTGGTGATATTTACTTTACTCTTTTCTGTAGGATAAATGTCCTGAACCATAGCTCCAGGATAATCACAACCAAGTTTTTCAGCAAGTTCCTGCTTAGTGGGCATACCCTCTGAGACAAACTCAATATTGTATAACTCACCCTGGTATAGAACACTAGCAGAATAAGTTTCACCTACCTGCTGAGGTTCTTCAGTCTGTGAGTTGATATAAAGATTTCCGTTGAAATCGCCCGAGATGTTTACACTCTCGGACATAAACTGTTTGTAGGATTTCATTTGCAGTTCCAGGCTCTAAGACTTTTGTTGATTCTGCTATCGGGGTCCCTAGCAGTTTTGGCAGAAGTTAGTTTCTTTTTCATGCCTTTCATTCTACGGCAGAAGGATGCCCTCCTGGGATTTCCAACCTTTTTGCTAGGTGCCTTGAGGTCAGATCCTGGATTTTCCTCCTCGTAAGATCTGCGTCCTGCGTCATTGAGTCCACCTTTTTTGTTTTTCCCTGCTGCCCTTGTCCAGGCTGCGGATTCGCAAAATTGTTTGAAGGTTTTGAGTTCATGTGTTGTTGATGCGACTACAGGCGTATCACTACCCTCTACGTTGAGTGTCTTGGGGTAATCTTTTTCGCCAGGTCGGGCAGGTCTCTCGCCACGCTTACGCTTAGCATGGATTCTATCCCAGAGTCCTTTCTTTTTGCCCTCATCAATACTGACTTCCTCTTTTTTGATTCCGCCAATACGATCTACAAGATTGCCGAGTTTACGACCAATCTTGTCGCGCTTCCTCTCCTTAGGTTTGGGAGCACTTGCAGACTTACCTGCCTTTTGACGCTTAGCATAATCCATATAGGATTCGCCCTTGCGAAGTTTTTTAGGGTCTGACTTCTGACCACTAGAAGACTTAGCAGCGGCACGATCTTCACGAGCACGCTGGTTTGCGCCAGGTCCACCAAGTTTACGATCCTGTTCGGGATCAGGATGCCAAGTATCAGCACGCTCCTTTAGATCTGGATGGGGAGCATACAGAGGTCCTTCGTAGTTACCTGCGAATACTGATTCTTTTTTCATTGGTAATCCTTTATGCTTAGTTTTGGCAAACTTCTTCACGTCGGGTTTGGACATGGAGGATGCAGCTTTGGCAACCTCAGGTGAGGGGTTTTCCATTTCCCCCTTCTGAGCCGCTCTAACCATCCCGAAAAATCTTTGTTGTTTGATAGACTTTGCTGGCATAACATCAACCGCCTACTACTTGAACTTCCTCTACGATAACATCGCTACCAGTTACAGCGATCTTAACTGCCCTTTGAATAATTGCCTGGGAACCAGATGCATAAGTATAATCTGCTGAAGCTGCAGAAGAATCAACATCTGTAGTAATAGAGGATGGAGTTACGGCAGTAACTTTTTTACCAACAGTTCCTGCAGACAGGAAGTTGGCATCAATAGTAGGCGAAGTGCTATCGTCTACTACTGCAATAAAATCGTCTACGGAGAATGGATGGGTGTTAGAAATTTCGCCCAGGTTATGACCAGTAGTGTAAACTGCAGTTGCAGAATCAGTTGCCTTTACAACTCTTGCATTGCCAGGTTTTGCACCTTTGAGGAGAAGTGCCTGATCCTGAATAAGAGTAATTGCGGGACCATCATTGAATGCGACGGTAGCATCTCCAGCAGTGGCAACTACGCGATAGTAACCAGTTTGCACAGTCTGGTACTCAGTAGCAGAAGCAGCAATGGCATTACTGCTGAGAACATTTAATACAGTCATGTCGTGTTATTTCGGGTCTGTGTCTGTATTATTTATCTCTTTCTGCTGCTTAAGCATCTTTTGCAGTTCTGCGCTAGTGCCAACAAAGAGAGCATTGGTCACATTGGTTGGACCCTTTTTCTCAGTAGCATCCAAGTCCTTCATCTTTTTCTGAAGGTCAATCAACTTGTCTGCTACATCTCCGACGTGTTTAATGAGTTGACCAGCAACTTCGTAAGCACGAGGATGATCTGACGCTCGTGCCACATCAAGTATGCCATCTACCGCCTCCTGTCCTTTCATGACAAGGTTATGTAGTTGGGCACGAGAGTATTCGTAATCTTGTTTGATATCAGGAGTATCAGTCCTTTTCAATTCACTCTTTGATTCCTGAGCCTTCTCTATTTCAGCAGGTTCAGATCCAAAGACTTCATTCAATCCATCAAAAGCACTCATTAGATATCCTCATCTACACCCGAAACTGGGTTGCGTTGTTTTGCATCATTAAAGTATTCTATAGTCTCTCCAAATCCAAAATCATCATCAGCATCTGCCGAGAGAGGATCGGGGACCACAGTGTATCTAACTTCTCTCGGTGCCGTAGCAACGTTAGTAGAAGTATAAGCGTCGGTAATGACCTTGGTGATAGTAGAACTTTCGGAGACAGGTCCATAAACGTAAGTCTTTACTGTGAAGTTAAGAGTATAAATGATCGCTCGGCGTGTTGCAAAGTTACCTTCATACTCGTCTTCATATGAAATATTATTTAGAACTACGGGAACATCTTTTGTCTCGTCAAGTTCTGGGACAAGTTTCATCGGAAGATTGTAGGAGGGTTGGAAATATGCTAGAATTTGCTCAAGAATTTCCAGACCATCTTCCTGATTTTTGGAGATGATTGCCAACTCAAAACCAATATTATATGGCACGGGCATAAATGCCGTTTTACTCTTATCAGTCGTACTTACTACAGTTACTTTTTGAGTGGGACTAACCTTTCTACTAGGATCATAATCAATGCCATTGATCTCAAATGAAATTCTAGGTAGAGTAATCTGAACCCTTTTGTTAGTAGGGTCAGCATTTTGTTCTAAACGTGCTAGGAACTTTTGTTTAGGACCATAGGCAAGAGGTACTTTCATAACCTCATCGTCCTTATGAACTTCAATGTTGTTAAACATTGTTCCGAAGGCGACTACGGACTTCCTAAAAATCTCGTGATAAAAATATTTTCCTAACATTAGACTGTAGTATCAGTTGTGGATGCAATAGAACCGAAGGGATTGCCCTCAGTAAAGTCAAGAATATCATCATCCTCAGTCTCAAAACTGTAGTTCTGATCGTAAGTAGAATTCGTATTATTTAGTGTATTGTAAGACTCAGGACTCCACCTAGCACCAGAAGTCTGACCAGTAACAGTAGATGCAGTATTGAACACTCCAGTTCTATTGATTACTTGGAGTTCTCTGGTAGAACTATTCCAGGACTTGACTTCTGCTCTAGTGTCTTTAGGTGAGTAGTCAATTGTAACAGTGGGTGCCGAAGTGTAAGCAGTGCCCCCACTTGTAATAGATATGCCAGTGACAATCCCAGCAGCACTAACCGTAGCAGTCGCTGTAGCACCATTTCCACCACCTCCACTAATAGTTACTGTAGGTGGCAAGGCAGAATTGTAGTATTGACCACCATCCGTAATTGTGATTGAACTTACTGCATCTCCAGTAATTGCTGCAGTAGCAGTTGCGAGGAATAGATCCCCAACAACATCCTCACCAACAGAAAAGTCTCCTGTGCCACCAGGATCCATGACCAGTTTAATTGCATTAGCAAACGCAGTTTCAATAGCGTCAATTTCAGCAACGCCAGTGTCAATCTCTTCGTCGCTATATTCAAACAGTTCGCACTGACATTCCCAAACAAATCCTTTACCAAGTTGATAGAAGGGACGTTCAACTTCTACAAACTTGATTTCAAATAAATGCTTAGTTACAGGGAACCAGATAAGATCACCTTCATTGGGACGACCCTCCACATTGAGAGCTGCATTATCGTCTACTTTCTCTTCAAACTTTTTACGGGAAAAGATAAAAGTTGTTTTATCTTCAATCCGAATTCCAAACTTGCTAAGTAACTCGCCTTGGCCCTCCCATCCTTCAACATTATTGACGTAGGCTCTGACCTGTAATGCTTGAGTAAATTCTGAACTCTCAACTTCATTGAGGATAGTGTCCTTATTGACATATGTCCTAGGGAGATAATAGATGTTCTGTCCATAGATCTCAATGCTTTCCACAACGAGATTTTCCATGAACTTCTGCTCTTGTGCAGAACCATTTACGTTTATTCTACAGGCAGAAGTGTAATCTGACTGTACGCAATCTGACGGAGTGGGATTAGAATACGACATATTATCCTATGAGATCCATTGGGGGAAGTTCATACTCCTTGCGGATTCCTTCTTCTAAGTCTTTTTTGAATTGACTTGCATCCTCAAGGATCTGACGACCATTGAGTGTTACACCGCCGAGCATCTGAATGCCATCATATTTACTAAGGTTGCGACCCCATTGTTGTTGGAATAGTGCCTCAACATAGTCCTTTAACCAGTTATCATTATATGCACTGGTGAATACATCGGGATCAGTTCTCATGGTGCAGTCAACCATGATGTAATCACCTGTTTGTAGTTCTTTCCATGAAAAGTCAAGGTGAAGTTTATTTTCTACTTTGTTATATCTAATTCTTCTATGAGCGCGTGAATTGGTTACCCAATCCAAAGTTTCTAGGTACTGCGAAACCATGAAGTAATGCAGAATCTGACTGTTAGTAAACGAATAGATATCGTTCAGAAAAATCTGATACTTAATGTTAAACATATTCTGAGGAACTACGCTGCTACTAGAGAGGTTAGCGTATACTTGATTCACTCCCATCACACCAGGAGGAAGATCAACACTCAGATTATTCTGATACCAATCACCACTACTGAGTTGGGTGCTACCTTGAGCAGCAGTTTTAATTGCGTCGGTAACCTGAATCTTAATTAGTTGAGTGTTAGATCCATCGTAGTGATACTCCTGCCAGAAGTCAATTGCCTCATCAATCAAGTCATCAAGTTGTTCGTCACAAACGTTGATGTCAATCGCAGGATAACCTAACCTACGCAGAGCGTAGTTCTTCAACTCTGTTTTATTAGCTGGTTTTGTTGCTGACATTTGTTATCAGGAGAATGAAGAGATCGTGAGAGTAGTAACATCATTTGCACCAACGGTTTCTCCAACTTTGAAGAATCCGTCAACATTATCAACAGTAACCGAAGTTTCTGTCAGAGCAGTGATGACTGCAGTGGTATTACTAGTGCTACCAGTCAAAGTTGCACCAACTTCCATAGCAGTAATATCTGCCAGAGTTACCTGGGCATCAGTGAATACAGTTGCAACATCAATAGTTGCAGAAGTACCACCACCAGCGATTGTGATTGTATCGCCAGGTGCATAACCACTACCAGCACTGGCAACAGTTACGTTAGTAACAGAACCAGAAGAAGCAGTGATATTTACAATCAGACCCACGCCACTACCAGTAGTCGTGGTAGCAACATTGTTGGCGGTGACATAACCAGTACCACCACTCAAAGTTCCGAAGTTGAACGTTGCAACGCCACCAGAATTGGGGTTGGGAATAGTGATCACGTCACTGATGGAATACTGACTACCTGCCTGGTTAATGGCAAGTGAAGCAATCTCTCCGCTTGCACCAATGGTCGTATTGACTGTCAATCCAGTACCAGTGCCACCAGTAGTAGCAACCCCAGTGGAGTTAGAGTAACCACCTGTACCATTGTTGCTGATAGATCCCAAAGTTACGACAGTACCAGGAGTTGGATCACCAGACAGGTTCAGAGTCAGAGTGGTGCTGGTTGCCAAGTTGTTCAGCATTGCCTGCAGTTGAGCAAAGGCATTGTCCAACTTGTCCTGAACTCTATCTTCAGTATAATAAAGGTTAGTACCTTCAGAAAGATTGGTAGTAGACTTCTGAGAGAGATCTAGGTTTGCACCAGTCTGCAGGTTGACACGAGCATCAGCGCGAGCATTGGTGTAGTAGAGGTTTGTACCCTCTGTCAGATCATTGGTAGTGTGGTTAGCGAGAGAAGAAACCTCACCAGTTACGTTACCAATGACGTTACCTGTCAGTTCGGCAGCAACCTTGTCCACGTTCAGAACATAGTTGCCATTACCACCAGAAGTATCCAGAGTAATTGTGCTGCTATTAGCGAACAGTGATCTCTGAGAACCCGCACCAAGTTGATTGGTCATGGCAAAGTACATCGTACCACCAGCGCCACCTGAAGAGGTGCTGACTTTCAGGGCATTAGATGCATTACCAGTCAAATCGCCAGTTACATTACCAGTCAAGTTTGCGGTAATTGTTCCTGCAGAGAAATTGCCACTTGCATCACGAATAACGAGGTTGTTTGCAGCGTTGACGCTAGCAGAAGCAATGGAGATCGTCGGGTTGCCGCTAACACCATCAGCATTAGCAACACCGATACCAGAACCAGAAACTACAACCTGTCTCTGTGCATATACACCAGTTGCAGTTCTAGCAACCAAACCAGTGCCAGTCTGAGCAGCAAGAGCAGTAATATCAGAGTCGTTGAAGACCGTTGTGATAGTTACATTAGAAGATCCATTGAAGGAGACATTACCATCAACAACACCATCAACAGTGATTGTTCTAGCGGTGCGAAGAGCGTCAGCAGTAGTTGCGTTACCTTGAATACCTGCGTTAACACCAATTCCGTTGTTAACAGTAATCTGATTAGCAGAGAAGTCACCATTAGTTCTAGTGACAACACTGTTTCCAACAGTGTCAGTGCTGCTAGTATCAAGACCATCAAGGAGATCAGCGTTAAGGTTGTTGACCTTAGAAGTGGAGTTGATGATCAGAGGAGAACCAGTAGTAACGTTACTGGTAATTTGACCGTCAACAGTCAGGGTGCCATCAATGTTAGCGTTAGCGTCAACATCAAGAGCAGTTCCCGAAGAAGTCAACTGCAGACTACCTGCACGGAGAGCAGCATCAGTACCGCTGTAGACTTCAGAATTATTAGTTGCGTTCTTAAGGAAACGGAAGACTTCCAGGTTGTTATCCCAACCATAGAAACCAAGTCTTGCCTGGGTATCGTAGTATCTGAACTCAACACCACGGTCCTTGTTATCGTCAGAAGCGGGAGCAGTGTCACCACCAAGAGTGATGATTGGATCATCAATCGTTACAACCGTTGAGTTTACAGTTGTCGTTGTACCGTTAACGGTGAGGTCTCCACCGATAACCATGTTGTTTCTCAGTTCAGCGTTACCAGTGGAAACGTCAACAAAGAAGCTGTTGATTGCGCCAGAGTTATCGTATACAACAAAGTCGCCACCAACGTACTGATTCTTGGTAATTCTTACACCACCATCAACAGTAAATGCTACGTTGCTATCAGCAAACGAGGTAACATCCTGTGTATTACTGATGTTAACCCTACCGCTAAATCCAGTATTACCAGTCTGAACAGTGGATCCAGTAATCTCAATGTCACCATAGACTCGCAGATCACCGCCGATAGCAACGTTACGATCAAAACCAGCACCAGGAACACAACGGAAACCACCGTCAGCACCATAGCTTCCAGTCAAAGTTTGCTGAGTGGTGCTCTCAAGAGTAGTAATACCAGCAACGTTGAGAGTATTATTAAGATCAACAGCATTAGCAACGGTTAAAGTACCAATGATGCTGGTATTGCCATTGTCAGTATCAACTGTAAACTTATCAACACCTAATCCAGTACGAACCTTGAAGAATTCGTTATCTGCAGTTACTAGCAGAGTATCTTCAATATTAGTTTGACTCTGAACGTTGAGAGAACCTGCAATACCAGTATTACCAGTCAGATTATCAATTGTAAACTTATCAGTTACACCACTTCTTACAGCGAAGTCTGCATCAACATCTACTGTGCCGTTAAATTCCGAAGCACCAGTAACTGTTAACTGAGAACCAAATGTAACATTATCATCAACATTAAGAGTGCTATCAAAATCAACTGATTGATTAACTGTTAGGTTATCAGTAAAGGTTGCATCTGAATTTACTGTAAGTATATCGCTACTTGCATTACCAAGAGTAATCTGAGAACCATTGACGGTCAGATCTCTGTCAAGGAGAGTATCACCATAAACAGTTAAAGTGCCAACCGATGCAGTACCAGCACCAACACGACCGATGCGAGTGTTACCAGTTGCACCGAGAACTTCAAATTCTACAGTATCGCCGTTGTTCTTCGCACCAATGAAGAGATCTTCACCAATGTGGAGATCGGTTCCGATACCAGCACCACCAAAGATTCTACAGTTAGAATTGGTATGCAGAGCGTAGTTAGGAGTAAGTGCCTGAGTAGATCCAGACTCAAACTTACGACGAACTCTCAGGAAGTTCTGCTCGTTAAAGGTCTCAGTAGCAGAATCTCTCTGAAGGATGGTGCCGTTAATAACAACGTCACTGTCAAACATAAAGTCGCCAGCAACATATCCACCACCATCAAATCGGAATGCGCCGTAATCAGCACCTTGAATTTCCCAAAGACCTGTACCAACATTCTTTGCCCAGGTGGGTTCATTGGTATCTTCAAAGTGTACAGAACTGGATACATTTAGAGTATTGTTCAGATCAAGACCACCTGTCATGGTGGTGCCACCTGTGATACCCAGAGTACCAGCAATCAGGGTGTTACCAGTTGCAGATGCAACATTGAACTTGTTAGTATTGATGTTGAGATCGTTAGTGATATCTACAACACCGTAGAAAGATGCGTTACCCGTCGTAGATTGCAGTTCAATACGAGTGGTGCCGCTACCATTATTAAGTTGCAGAGTCTTAGAAGCACCTTGGATGACCATGTTGTCATCAAAGCGAGAGGTGCTATGAACTCTGAGAGTGCTGTCAATGTCAACCAAACCACCGATGTTGACATCCTGAGTGATGCCGACACCACCAGCGACTACCAAGTCACCAGTCGTGTTAGAAGTGGAATTGGTGTTAGTTGTGAGCTTCAGGTTACCTGCCAGGAGACCCGCGTCAGTGCCGCTGAAAACCTCGGCACTATTCGTGGCATCATACAGGAACGAGAAACCGCCTACATGCCCTGCTAGGTCGGTGTAGGAGTCATCGTAACCATAGAAACCAAGTTTAGCAGCACTATCATAGTATTTGAACTCAATACCACGGTCCAGGTTATCGTCAACGGTAGGAGTTTGATCTCCACCCAGAGTAAATACAGGATCGTCAATCGTGACGGTCGTAGAGTTTACAGTCGTAGTAGTACCATCAACTTGGAGGTCACCCCAGATACGAACGGTGCCAGTTACAGCACGGTCATCACCAGGATCCAGATGCATAGTTGCATCTGTAGTGCCAAGATAATTGGTTTGGAATCTATAGTCTTCTACCCATACCTTACCAGTTGCTTCCGATGCACTAATCTGTACAGTATCTTCAGCAGTAATAATAATGTTGCTGGATCCAGAACCAGCATTAGTTGTCAGAATATTAAAGTTTCTATCTGTAGCAGTATTCTGAGTTAACTGGAAGGTAAGGTTGCCATCCCCAGTTTTATCCAGTGTCTGATTAAGAGCGCCGTCAAGAGTAATATCAGGGTCAGAGAAGTACGACCGTACATTAACATCAAGTTCGCCAGCTCCGCTGTCCCCCGTATTGTTAGCGCCAACAAGTAAATTACCGCTCTCGTCATTAACTTTAATATAGTTAAGATAATTGAATCCTCTGTATCCAGAGGTTGCAGTAAGTTCCTGATCCAGTTCAAAGGTTTCAAGGGTATTGCCGTCAGCAAATCCGACGCGATTATTTTGTAATTGTGTATTATCTACTCCTTGGGCGGCGATGGTAACATGCCCGTTGCTGTCAACGTCAAAATCTTCCTGTGCAAAGCTAGCCAGTCCCTTCTGTTCTGTTGCCGCAGCCGCGAGGTAGCGCCAACTTCCAGCATCGCCACTGGTATGAGTAGGAGCGCCACCACCAGCAGTGATGTCCGCAATGGCTTGATAGACCTTACCCCCTTCTTCAATGATGTCATATCTACTATATGCAGTTGCACCAGCGTATGCAGGATATTTGCTACCTTCTCTAGCGGTAGCAATAGGAATAGTTAGAGCAGAAGTAAAACGACCATACTGGTCAACAGTATATCTGGTAGAGTTTACAGTTCTGTTTGCTGCTTCGGGGAGGTTATCACCACCAACAGAAGTCAGCGAAGGAATATTGAATAGACCTGCAGAGTTTGTCCACTCCGTTTCCAGAGCAATCGTGGTATCAATAAGGTCAATCGTCGGGTTACCTGCAACGGCGTTACCGTTTACAACCGAGATTCTACCAGAAGAACCCTGTACAGATCTGGTAAGCATGTTACCAGGAGACGATCTGGTTACAATACCAGTAGTCGTCAGGTTTGAAATAGCAGACAGGTCAGAGTCCAGAGGTTGAACGTCAGTCAGACCTAGATCTACATAAGAGGAAGGTTGAGATGCAGTGGTGATCCTACCTTTTGCGTCTACCGTTACCTTTGTATATTGACCGCTAGAAGTGGTCGTGCCATCATAGTGTGGCAGAGAGATGAGAGTTTGAAGTGCTGCAGCAAGAGACAGGTTTTGCGAACCGTCAAACGTACCAGAACCAGAAAGGTCGCCAGACATCTGAATCTGACGGGGGTTGGCGAGACGAGATGCAGTTGCAGAATTACCAATTAGAGTTGCAGTGATTGCACCAGCGGAGAAGTTACCGTCAGCATCCCTAGACACAAGGGTATTTGCCGTGTTGGCAACCGACTCAATAGGTCGTTCATATGGAAGCGTGTTCCATCCTCTAACACCATCACCAATCTTGAATCGGTTGGTATCCAGTTCAATGCCAATTTCGCCTTGGGCTAGGGTTGGGTTTTCGTTAGCCCACTCCTGAGCACCACCGCGTCTAAGTTGAATTCTATTTGCCATCTCTTATATAGGAACGGTGCAGGTACTGTCTCAAGAGTATTTATAAATGAAAAAAGGGGGTCCTAAGACCCCCCATAATCATTCTGCCTCAACTCCTTCGGTTACGTCGGGAGACTCGGGAATCTCTTGAATATAATAATTGAGAGTTTCCATGGCACCTTGTAGTTTTAGTGCTTGGATCTCGTTTTGTTTGATCTGTTCTGCGAGTTTGTTATTCTCAGCAATCAGAGTATTATAACGTTCCTGAAATTGTGTCAGGAGTTCCTCTTGTGTTACCTTTTCAGTCATGACGATTCTTTTTTAAGTAAAAGTTGTAGTAGATCTTTGATGTCACCCATGTCAGATTTTAGCGCATCAACATCCTTTTGTAAAGTGTGTTCCCGTTCCTTCTTTGCCTGACGAGCATTATACTTCGCCATATAATCCTCATATGCACTTCTGTCGCAGTTGACAATAGCATTTGAGTGAGGGTCACGAAACCATCCGTCGTGACCATCAACAGGAATTAACTCTTCAGGTTCCATAATTACTTAGCAAGTGCGATCGCTCTAAAGTCGGAGATCAAAGGTACTCTCGCCTGGTTTGTGGACTTCATGACAATCTTGATTTGGAATGCATTGAAATCCAGACCCTTCGTTTCATAAGCGTAGTCTTTCCAAAGTTCCTCTTCCGTAGCGGTTGAGGTGTAGTTGGTCTGACCACCCATGTTAACCCAGTTCAATTCATCTAGAGGTTGAGAAGATCCGACAGATACTGCCTTGAAGTATACTGCGAATGTGGTATCAACGTGTCTGCTAGAAGAGAATGAGACCTGCAGGGAAGTTGCCTTAGTTGCCAGACGGGTGAGTCTTGTAATATATATGCCCTCGTTAGGATCGCCCTTAGGAGCGGTGGAGGGATCATCCAGAAGATCGTGACCACTAGTACCGAAGTTCATAGTGTAACCAGTACCACCTTGCAAACCAGAATTAATGTTGTTAATACGGTTGCTAGTTGTAATCAGAGATGCACGGTCAAGGTCAACAACAGGAGATACGTTCTCAAGATCCGAATTTAGAATCAATTCCATAGTGAACGACTTAGCACCTGCGAGTTCATTCTCTTCGTTAACAGAAGAACAAATCAAGCGAGGATTGGAGTAGTAATTCTCTTCGTTGAGAATAACCTCATTGAACGAACCATCATTGATGAAGGACTGCTGATCCATATCTGCTGCTCTACCAGTACCCATGGAAGTACCAGACACGGTATTTGCACGAGCGGTAAGACTGGTCTTAGGCAAAACCAGAGTCTTAACATTGGGAGATAGAACTTCAAATGGCAGGTTCTGAGTTGCAGTTGCAAACACGCCACCACCACGGATACCGTTAGTTGCGACTGAATTCAGGTGCAACATGTAAGTATCAAGAGTTGGACAAGAGATTGACGTGTGCGTCTTATTGATTTCAATCAAAGGTACGCCATCCAAGTTGTAACATTCAACAATTGCTTCATTATCATGAGCAACTGCAGAAGTAGTTGCAGCACCTCTACCACCAGTAGCAACGGTTATAGTTTTACCATCACTAGAAACGTTGCTATATTGAATGATTTCATCTTCAATCTTAATGTAACCAGGGTTGGTGTTGCTAATTGCTACACCATTGACAACTTGGTGGAAGGTGCCAGCAGCAGCGACCGAGATGCTAGTTGCGTCAGCAGCAAGAGCAGCGGTGAGGGTGGAAGGTCCAATCTCAGACTGAACACCAACAATCTCAACGTTGTTTCTACGGTCAATCATACCGTGGTTCTGATGGAATACCCAACACTCACGTTCCTCACTAGAGTAAGTAGGTTGTGCGACAGGATATGCATTTCTGCTATCACCTGCATATTCGGCACCACCTCCAGCAGCGGCAACGTCAATAGAACCAGTGATACTGCTATTCTGAACGTCAATAGTATCGTTAGTGAGATCAAAAGATCCAGAGACGTACTTAACAGTCAGAACTTTAGGAGTGGGGACGTTATCCCAGGATACAACTTCAGCAGTTACACCAGAGGTCGTACCAACAACAGTTTGACCTGCCTCATATTCACCATTAGCATAAGATGTGAGATAAATGGTTGCAGTTGCAGCAGAAGATACAATACCTTGAATAACGTTACCTGATCCATCAACAGAACCTGCCAACCATGTACCAGTAACATCTGTGATAGTTACAGTATCTGGATCGGTGACGCTGTTGAAAGCGGTAATCGTACCTTGTGCATTAGTAGTTTTCTGATAAATGCGAGCACCAACAGAAAGAGTATAACTTGTACCAGTTGAAAGAGTCAGAACCTGCTTAGGTTTGATAGTTTGAATTGGGTTAGTAACCAGTTCGTGTGTACCAGCATTACCAATTCCAAGTTCACAATTGTAGAATCTAGCGATGCCACCAGAGGTGTCAAACGATGCACGTTTTACAACGAACTTAAGGTCTTCATACTGGTCTGCAGTCCAGGTAGATGCGTTCTGTGACTTAAACAGAACACCAGCATAAGGTTGTTCCGAAATCGTTCTGTCTCCAGAGATCTCTAGGTCACCCATTCTGGAGATCCAGATGGTATATTCGTTAGAGTCGGACAGAAGAACGAAACAATATTCAACTGACTGTTTGATGTAAACAGGAGCCTGGAAAGTAAATGTAGTGGGAACTGCAGCGTTATCTGAGATCTCAACCTGTTCTGGGTTCAAACTAACGTCGGAGAACGGAAGAATGGTTTTAGAAGGATAACCATTTTCCATTGCACGAATCTGCATAGAAACTGGAATGTTAGTATCCTTACTACCGAAGTATACATCAATAGAAGTGATGAATACACCACCCTCTTGGTCAACAATGAAGGACTGTGCAACAGGGTCATACCAACCAATCTGACGAACTTCAGTTCTAGTAGAGGTAACGGTACGCTGGTCAGTAACGGTATCCTTAACGACTTGAGCATTTCTAACCGCAAGAATGTTCTCGCGAACAGTTTGCAGAGTGCCCTTCGCTGTAAACTCCTTCTCAGCGGAAGAATCAACAGTACCAGGAACTGTAGAGTTAGCTTCGTTAGAACTAAATCTAAACAGTCTAGTACCAGTTCTCCAACGAGGATTGACGTTCTTAACAGGTTTTGGAATGAAGAAGCATCCTCTGATGAATCCACGCTTATCGGTAATCAGACGACGATCCTTAACAACAGCACGAGCACCAGAGGTCAAACCAACGAGAACTTCGCCAACTTGAATGTTGCCACGGATTTGAGGTCTCTTGATATTAGCAAGGACTGCGGAGTTGTTGTTTAGAACAGGAGTCTGAGAAGAGTAGGATGAAGGAAGTGCTTCATCATTACTGGTATATGGATTGGTATCATAAACACTATTTGGTCTCAGACAACGCAGACGACAGTCAGAAGTCAGACCCCTTACAGTTTCACCAGGAACGAACGGAGTCTCGTTAGTTCTAGCATCTTCCTGAGAGTTCTTAACAAGTTCAATCAGTTTAGGTGTGCAATAGTTGGTGATGGGTTTTCTATCAAAGAACGCATACATCCGAGTCTTGGGTTTAGCACGGTTGACCGTGTAGCGAATGTTTCTGGAACGGATCCAGGGAATTGCAGTTTGTGACAGAATAGTATCACCCAAAGACTTACGCTCAATCTTTGGAATGACGCGAGTTCTTACACCACGACGAGTCTGGTTATTAACAACACGATAGGTACGACGTTGGTGCAGATAGAATAGACCTTGACGGCGACCAGCGTGACCCAGACGACCCAGACGACGACCACCACCCAAGTTAGTGCTAGAACGATGATTACTTCTACTGGTCAGGGTTTCTCCAGTCCAGTTAGTTCTCCATGCACCCCATTGAATAGGAGCAAAACCGTTCTTATCAACGTTCAAATCCCTAGCGACGGAAGAGAAATCACCTTCAACGTTTTCCACACGAGCAGGAAGACGCTTAATGTCAATCCAATCGTCAGAAGCTGGAAGGAGATCCAAACGACCAATGAACGTAAATACGTTGAACGGGTTAACGTTTTCCAGTCGGGAAGCATATGGTTGTTCAATCTGATTTACCTCAACATAAGGCAAAGTAACAACCAATGCCTCTTCAAAATCTTCGGGATCTGGACCAGACCACTGAACTCCAGTAGAGGTCAGTGGATCAAACTCAAGGGCAACGTTGTTAGTGTAGTGAGAAGGTCTCAGGTAACCATTCTGGAAGTCTAGGGATGCCTTGTAGTCCTCATTGAGAACGTCGCCAACGTTGTGGTCGGTGAAGTCATCAACAACATAACCATTCTTAAATCTGTTCAGACCATCGTCATCGTAAGTAGTAGCATTCTGTGCCTCAGATTCCAACAGAGACAGGGAAGTATAATACTCAACGTTAGTCAGACGTTCTTCAATGTTACCAATGTCACGCATTGTGTAACGACGATTGTTCTCAATTTGGAAAACAATATCTCTTTCGGGATCATAGTTATATGGTTTATGCTCAATAGTTGCCAAGAACATGGCAGCATCCATCTTATCAGGTGCCTGAGGTTCTTCATCAGACTTACCCTTAACAAGTTGGAAGTCCCCATCATGGGTGAGGAATAGTTTGTCAATTCTAGGCAGATAGTAATCAAAATCGCAACGGAATGTAGTATCAACATCCATCAGGTCAAAGACCGTTGCACTGGAATCATAAACACGAGACGGGAAGTCTAGAGTAGTACAGTTGACATAGTAGGGAGCATTAACTGTACCAGAACCATTGGCAAGTTCCTTAACACCAGGACGGAAGTCTAGGGTGTCCCTCAGGAACATAATGCCACCGTCAGGTTTCCAAGTAGGAATATCTTTGTAACCAACACCAACATAAGACTGGGCATTGAAGTAATCACCAGATGCTTCATGAACAAAGAAGTCAAATACTACTTTGATTCGTCTTCTAGGAGCACTGAAAGTAGGACCACGAACAAGACGAGCAATATCATAGTAGTATGAGTCCTGTCCAGGATTAAGAGTGAACTGATCGGTGATGTCAGTAGAACCAACTTCAATGGCACCATCAGCATCAGAGATAAACGCACTAATTTTATCGCCGTTGCTATCTACACCTTCAATCAATTCACCAGCAAGGAAAGTTCCATCCAGAGTTACATGATATAGTTTGAGAGTAGAGGAGATAAAGTCAACAACTCTTGCACGAGCACCAGAGGTCTTACCTTCAATCAGAGTACCATTTGCGAAGAACGCAGTCTCAACCAAAGTTACGAAAGGAATCTTTGCTGCCTGGTCATCGTTAGATTCATAAACAGCATGAACTTCATATACATCATTGAGACCGAATGAAATCTCTTCATCTTCAATACGAGTACCATACAGTCTAGAATATGCCAGACCGAACAATGGTGCATCAGTATTATTAGCAGTTTTGGTAACTTCCAGAACCTGCATCTTAGAAGCGGTCTTAACTTTTCTCTGAACAACATTCTTAGAGAATGCAGCAGTCAGTTTGATTGTAGATACATCATACAAACCAGTTCCAGCACCACCAGGAGAGGTGATCGTCATAGTCTGACGGTCTGCACCGAAAGTAACTGCAATAATACCACCATTGACAGCAGCTTCCATGTCAATGATTTCGCCAGTAGTATAGTTGACACTGGAACCTTGGTTTTCAACAACCAGAACATAGTTGTCGTTATTGAAAGTCTCAAACTGCTCATTCTCACCAAGAGTTACAGTTCTGCTACCATTGATGATAGTTTGAGCGTTATAAGTTCTATATGCCGTGAAGGATTCATCACTAATACTCTTGATGGATTCCTTTGGCATGTCAATGGTAAGGTTACCATTCTGGTAATCCTTGAGAAATACTCTAGGACGGAGACGAGTTATCTTATTATAATCACCGTCAGCAACAGATCCAATAGTTTTACTAGCATCCAAAGTTACAGTCTGTGCTGCAGGAGTGCCAAAGATGACATCAGTACCTGTGTTCTGGTTAACCGAATCAATATTAATATCAGTTTGAGTTACAGAACTAACACGGAAAGTATTGGTGCCAGTAGGAGTAGATACACCAACAGACAGAACGTCGCCAGGACGGAGATCGGCAGCGAAGTTTGAGGTAAAACCAGATAGAAGGGCGTCATCACCTGCAGGAGAACCCGAGGTCAGATCAACATTAAAGTTTTTACCACTAATATCTTCAGCAGTGTTAAGCAGGAGGTCTGCAGTAAAGATGATAGTAGAACTTAGGGAGGTGGGATCTTGACGACCTAGAACCATTCTAGTGTCAGTAAAGTCGTAGTTAAATACGGCAGTAATAGATGACAGAGCAACACCGTCAAGGTTTAACTGCTCATTATCTCTAAATCTACCTTTAACGCCCAACATTTTGATGGTAGTACCACTGATTTCACGAATGAAACCTCTAGCATTAGAACTAGCACCAACCAACAGATCCCCAACCTGCAGAGAAGCAGAGACATCAGAAGTTGTGTTGATGACAGTATACATGTCTACATCAAAGAAGTAGAGCATGTTACCTTCAGTACCATTGACGATACCGCCATTGGTAAGGTCATTACTCAACTGTGCAGTACGGCAGAAACCGATAATGTCACCTTGAGTCTGACCGTTTTGTGCTGGGTTGAAACTGTCACGCAGTTCCAAAACCTGATAGTTATAAGTCAGGTTGGGTCCAGTAAGGTTGGGCCAACCATAAACGTTGCTAACCAGGCAGGATTGTGCCAGTTCAAAAGGAATAATAGTGTTCTGAATAGCACGAGTATCCCTTGCCTTAGGAATATCAACATACTTGGGTGAGATATTCTCAATACGATATCCCCTTACATATGCTTTACCAGGGGAGACCTCACATGCAACATACTCTTCAGATGCAACTTGACCATCTTCAGATATTTCACCAGATTTATATACACCATCGTTAAAACCATCATCCAGGTGTTCTCTGAACGTGATGTCAAAACTGTCAACTGCATAGTCACCAGACTCTTCAAAAGTCCGCATGGCCATCGTTTTTTCCAGTTCGGAGTATTCCGTTCTCTCAACGAACTGTTGAATCTTAGAGTTGACAATACGGAGAAGTTCAACAAAGTTCTTATCCGAAGTATCATCAACTGCCTTTTTTACCAGTTGAGTTCTGATCCTAAATCTGTGTCCGCCAGGAGCCGAATAGTTACTAGTGCCAGCAGCATTATCGTTAAGGGAAGGATCATCTTCCGAAGTAATAATAGATTCACTAACTTCTAGACCAACTCTGTAAGAAGGGGTATTGCTATATTGATCAAGGATGATATATGACGAGGGAACGTCAACGAAGTAACCACGAAGGAAGTAAACACCCTCATTGATATATGCAGAGGATGCAATTGCCGTGGCAGCAGATGGGAGCATCTGACCGAAAGGAGATCCTTGTTCAATCAGAGTCGTACCAAAAGTAATGTCGCTATCAGCGAACAACTGTTCGTTATCCTTAAAAGTCTTAACGTCAGTTTCCGACGTAGCGTCAGCACTATCAATATACTTCACATACAGAGTGATGTAGCCGCGTTCACTTGCAGTAGAAGAGATAGAATAAAGTACCTTTGCCTTAATGCCAGTGGTAACACCAGTGACGATTGTACCGTCTAACTGTTTTCTATACAGTTCAACATCGGCACCCAGGAAGTTTTGCTGCAGCAGAATGGCATTGACATTCAAGTCATAACCAATCTGACCAGGGATGACCATCGCACCTTCCTTGAAGAAGTGCGTACCCATGTTCTCAATCTGATTCTGCATGATTGATTGCATGGTCGTGAGTTCACGAGCCTGGATCGGAAATCCAGGTCTGAACAGCACCTTATAAAAATTCTTATCCTTGTCAAAATCGTCGTAGTACGGCGTGACGTTAAGGTTGGTATTCTGCGGCATCTTTGGTACTAAAAATTAGAATTCAATAACGATTTTAATGTCTTCAATCTGGTCGTTTGCACGACTAATGGTCCTTCTGTTATCTATGTAGATAACATTGCCACTGTTAGATTCAATCTCTGGTTTTGCATATCCAGCAGTGAACTTCATACCCAGATCATACTCAGTGTTATTGATAGTTCTGGAAGAAGTGTTAGGAACTGCGGGGAAGTTTACATCGGGGTCGCCAGATGCACCAGAAGAAGAACCCTGAATGGCATTTGATCCATCAAATTCATTCAGAGAACCAGTGACAGCAGGGAAAATACCATCAACACGGTTTTGATAATACTTCAGAACCTTTGTTGTCGTATTCCATGAGACGACTTTACCAGTTGCGGTAACAGACTGACCACCAATAATACGAGTTTGAGTGATCGTCTCGTCAGGGATAAAGTTACCTTGGAAAGTTGTCGGAAAAATAACTGCACGAGATGCAGATAGAGTCAAATCTGAGAGCAGTTCAGTAGTACCGAACTTAAGGGGATTGGTTGCGAGACCAATACGACGATAGTCGTTATCAATCGGGAAATCGCCAGCACCTTCATCGTAGGAAAGTTTGGCGTTGATCATGACACGATATGCGCCCAACTCAACAACGGGGTCCTTACCGTGACCACCAGGAGGAGGAATGATGACATCAATTTGTCCACCATTACCAGTACCAATACCAGATACAGCATCAACGGTAACTTTACCGAATGAGTATCCAGTACCACCAGACGTTACAGTAGCAGATATAACGCGACCACCGTCAACCACAATAGATACGCGACCACCTGCACCATCACCATTAATTTGTACGTTATCATATGTGCCGTTGTTGTATCCAGAACCAGAAGAGGTAATGACAACACTATCAATTTCACCAGCAACGGCATTAGAAGATACTGATGGGTCGCTGAAAACTGGCATGTAGTCAGCAGAGAAGAACTTTAGAACCTGTGCAACAGGAATAGTATACATATACTTCCAGCGATAGCCGTCGGAAGTGGTGATAATGGATGTAGAAGTACCAGTGGGTTCAATAGTAGAAGGCTTACCGTTAGGGTCAGCAGGAGAAGTGCCGTTATAAATGCACTTGTAAACTTGGTAGTTAGAGTTGACGACGTAAAAGTCCGAATCATACAGTTTCGTTGCACCAGAAGATGCAGTATTCGTCGGAGAGTAGTCATGCCGATACATGTCATAGGTGAAACCCAAACCACCAGTGGTTTGCTCGGGAGGAGTCCAGTCAATACGACGAACGACCTGAATCGTGTCGGCAGCAAGGACACGCTTCAGAGACATCATGTCATCGTAAGCGTCTGAGAACTCGTCAAATGAGTCAACCGCCTGGGGCGGAGAGTTTTCGTTATCCCATTCCTGGGGGCGACCAATAAAAATATACAGACGATCTCTATTAGCACCAGCAACAACATCACTGTCCAAAGGATTTGGTCCCTCTAGAGATTTGATGAATTTCTGTGCCGTAAAGATCCTGAACTGGTCAGTAAGTAGTGCTGCCATTGCCTAAGGTAGTTCCTCCAAGTTATTTATCTTAGTTTTGAAAGGTTATTCGTTGCGGATCAATGTGCCATAGTCAATGCTTTCAATCCTCCATGATGCTCCACCAGCACCATTGACTTTTTCGCCACCGAGAATAACTTCGGCAACAGCACCAGAACCAGTAGTATCCCCACCAGCATTAGTAAATGTGACAGTTGGGTGAAGTGTACCCGCAGTTACAATTTTTTCATAACCATATCCACCAGAAGTTACAGTGATTGATGACACTTGGTCACCGTCTCCTGTCATTGTTACCGTGCCAGTTGCCTGAAGATCACCACTGTTTTCAACTGTAATAGTTGGAGTTCCAGTGTAATCAAGACCAGGGTCAATCACACGGATTTGGACCACAGTAGAACTCTCGGAGAACTGATAGAAGAATCCGTTAATACCAAGGTTCACATTATTGGTGAAGTATGGTTGTGGGTTAATGACAGTGAGAATTCTGTTTGTCTGATCCCATGCCTCAACCGTTGCCTGAATACCAGAGTTCTGTCCTGTTATCGTTTCACCAATAACAAAAGTAGTACCATTATTATCAGTAGAAGCCAACTTTAGGTTTATTCTAGAAGTGTGCTCAACACCATCACCAAGAGCACCTGCAGATTCAACCGTTGCAAATTTGAATGGAATTGATGCATCTTTTACCTGATCACCAATAGCAAACAAGGTAGTGTTTTGTCCACCTTGAGTCTCTTCAATACCATATTTAGATGCAGGAATACCACCATCAAGATTGATTTGATTTTCAAAATCAGTTCCAAGATTGATAACATCAGGAATTCCATCACCCGCTCCATCGTTTTCAGCAATATCTTCAAACGCCTGATCTGCTAGAGTTAACTGATAGACGACAATATTATTTCCAGGAGATGAAATGATATTGTGAGGAGCTTGCAAAGAAGTTGATGAAGATTGAGTTCCTGCATCAAATGCAACAGTTCTATCGGCAGTAGAAGGGATACCAGCATCAATGAACGCAAGTTCATCAATTTCAAAAATTACAAATAGTTCTCTAGTATTAGGGTTCCAGTCATATACTTTTGCAACTTTATTAGATGCATTTTCAATCCTACGAACAAGTCTATCACCTACATTGAATTCGTAAGTAGATACACCATTAACATTCTGAATACCATCAACGATAACCCGCTGATCATATCTAAAGTTAGTACCACGAGTACAACCTAGGAACTTTTTCTCATTTTTACTAGTGTATTCAATAATCTCTTTACCTAGGATAAATGTACCAGATCCAGGAAAAGCGTCGGTAGTTTGTACAACTACCTCAGTTTCACTAGTGTTCAGAGATTTTTCAAGAGCAGTAATATAGAAAGACGAAGAGTTAAATGATTGACGAGTTCTAACCTTCCTCTTTACATTTACTAGTTTAGTAAAGATAATATTTGGAGGAGATGTGTATCCTCTACCAGGATCAATAACGTCAATACCAACAACTTCGCCTTGAGAGATTCTAGCAGTTGCCTTTGCTCCGACTCCACCACCGCCAGTGATTAAAACAAATGGTGGTTCCTGATAAAATCTACCAGGATTTGCGATACTAATATCAGTAATGATGCCAGAGGTATCAATGTTGGCAACACCTTCAGCACCTTGTCCACCACCACCTTGGAAAAATAGGGTGGGAGAAGTGATATATGATCTACCAGGATCAACCAGTGACAAACCACTGATTGACTGAGTTACAGGGACTGCAGTAGCACCAGATCCTTCACCACCAAGAATGTCTGCTCTAGCGGTTCCAAAGTATCCGTCACCGCCAGCAATCATTTTTACATACTCAACCTCGCCAGGATTGGTCTCGCTAAGGATGACTTCTGCTCTGGCACCTTGTGGAACATCAGTGTTTTTAGGTGGTGCATCTTCACCATATCTAACAACATCACTATAGTAGTATTCGCCAATTGCATATGGATATTCTGGTTCCAAAGACGAATCAATCGTCATGAAATATGCATACGTTCCGTTGGGATACTCGGGCGTTACACAATATCTACCGTTATATTCATCTAGATCCCCAAGACCAGAATCATGGATATAGTCTTCAATGAAAGTTCCTGCAGTATGTCCAAGATTATTGGACTTATTACCCATCAAAGCATGGTAATAACAGAAGTATGAGAAGTTTGCAGGAGCAAAATCAGGAACAACAATTTCTAAAGATCTAAATGTTGCCGAACCAAATCCTAGAATATAGTTTTCATAAGTTACTATACTTCCATCTAGACGATATGTTACACCTCTTTCATAAAGATCATCCCTGTCAAATGGAACTCTTCCAGTTGCGTGCCACGCCTGTCCCGCACTATCTCCGAGAACATCACTGAGCAGCAGAGGATGTAACTGATTAGTAGCATCATCTTGATTAAATGTAATCGTATCTCCACGATTTAGTAGGAGTACGGGAGCAGTTGCATTAGTGAATCCACCACCGTTAATAATATATCTGTTAGAACCACCTACATTAGCAACAGTAACATTATAGGTTACCGATGCAGGAGCATTGATTGTGGCACGATTACCATCAACTTCAATACCAGTTCTTAGACGATAACCAGTTTCAATTCTCTTGATCGCAGACTGATCATCTAGAGGTGTAGTATAACCATACGGACCATAGATCGGATATCCATCATAACTGATACCGAGAACTTTACTATGTCCATTAGTGTGACGTGATTTATCTCCACTAAAGTTACTATTATCATAGTATGTTTTAATATTAAAAAGACCACCAGCGAATGAGTTGATTACCTTAGCATCTTGGAATACATAAAGATTCTCATTCGTAGGATACCCACGATAGGTATCGTGATCATAAAAATTTGTCTTAACAGCGTTGTAATGAAATCCTACAGGAGGAACGCCATCGGTTCCAGCATCAGGAGAGAATAGTGGAGAACCGTTTGCTAGAATACCGATCTGTTCAGATCTTCTATCATCGGTGTTCAGTTTTGGAATATCTTTACCACCACGATATACTAACTCGTGATTGTAATTTTGAGCATAAATTCTGTTATTGTTAAAGGCACTTGGGAAACTACCAACAATAGCAGGGTCAGGAACATTATTTGATCTCAGGATTAAGTGATCCCCATCAAAAGCACCAGTTGTAATAGAAACTGATACACTAGTCAGAATTGTTCTGACATCAAAAGTATTGATGACTTTATTGTCATCTTGGTTTGCCGTAATGTTGATTCTCAGAGGGTCATAACCCTTACCTGATACCAACACTCTGACGTGAGTAATCTTACCACTCTCAACAATAGGATATAAGAGTGCTGGAATCTCTGGCGTGCCACAGTTGTCTACTTCTAGTTGTGGAGGATCACTCGGATCATAACCAGATCCGTTCTCCAAAACGACAACACTAGATATGCCAAACTCCTTATTGAAGAGAGGCTTGATGACTGCTCCCGATCCTGGTACTGTCCTTGCCATTTAGTATTACGATACGATTACGATCTGATTGCCCATTGCACCATGAACGGTACATTGATAATAAAGGGTGGCAGGTGCGTCCATAGGAACTACGAACGTAACTCTTCCTGCTCCATCGTTTGTAACGCCAGCGGTGTAGGCAGACCCACCAGAGGACTGACGAATTTCAAATGGGTGTTGGGTATAAAGCGAAGAATTGTTAAAGATATAAGTATGACCCCTATGCAAATACAGGGGAGGATCATTAACAGCACCACTGAAACCAGGACCACTGAATGTATAGTGAGAGTTGGTTCCGTCAGTCCCAAGAGTCCATGCCATAGCAGGTGACTCAACAGGAATCCAGTTGTTACCATCATAATAAAGAGTGTCTCCTTCTCCAGGACTTCCAGTGAACGAGAAACCTCCACCACCGCTATATGCAATAGTAAGGGTGTCGCCACTGATTGTAGTAGTGATGTCAGTTCCACCAGTAACTGTCAAGGTGTCAGTAGCACCCAGAGCAGTAGTAGAACCAGTGTCAGCGTTGAAAGTAGCGAAGATATTACCACCACCAGCACCACCACCAGTGCCAGGTTCAAAGCGACCGTTGACAGCATTCCAGGTGGGAACTTGACCGTCAGTGTAGTTTGTATCTAGGACATTTGAAAGATCTTGGATCCTGCCAGTTTCAGTGTCAATCAGATTGACCCAGGCAGTTCCGTTTGAGTAGTATGCTTTACTTACATCGGCAACATAGGCAAACATGCCAACGTAAGTGCTGAATACTGGAAGATCAGATGCACTTGTATATGGTGAATTCCATTTGAAGAATCCATCGGCACCATCAATGACCGTATCAGTGCCGTTAGAACCATTCCTAAAAATAATGTCTCCAGTACCATCCGACTGGAGGAGAATATTACCATTACTAGAGGAAACGATGTTAAATCCGTTAACGTTGAGGTTTTCCTCTAGGATGTTTTTGTTTGCAGGTCTAGCAGGACTAAAGACACTGCCGTTCCAGGTCAGAGCGTCACCAACGTTGGGAGATGCTGTGCTAACCAAAAGGTTTTGAGCACCAGCAGTTCCGCCGAGGGCATCATACAACTCGGTGAAGTTTGCATTGAGTTTAGTACCACCCGCTCGGAGGGAGTCACCCGTTCCGTCGTTGGCAGCATTACCTAGTTGCAGAATTTCTTTTGCCATTAGACCAAGGTTTTTAGTTATTTATTAGAGTTAAAATCAACCTGCGCTCAGACCGCCACTCTCAATGTACTGACGTATCAAAACGTCTAGTCCTTCGTTAGTGTCATGTCCAGCATCACTTCTCGCATGAACAACAGCATTAGCAAGATATTTGTACAAGTAGACGTTGGAATAATCATCCATAAACTCTCCTTGCAGTTCTCCCAACTGATCTCCAGTATAACCTTGAGACTTAGCTAGGACCCATGCACTGTATTGTGCAGCATAGAATACTGTTCCAGGTACGCCACCACTACCGCCGTTATATGGAATAACAGAATCATTAGTATTCTGTACCAACAAACACCTTCTACCTGTAGGAGGTGTGAACTCTACAGTATATCCATTATTATCTGCAGTAGATGAAGTGTTTTCATGATCTGCAGGTCTATAGAAAGCATTATCTCTATATTGTTGAGTGTGCAGACTGGATACTACACAAACAACAGCTTCCAGACCAGCATCAGGAAGTTCTAGCATTGCCCTTAGTGCCAGAGCACCGCCATTAGAAATTCCTAGAATTCTAAACTTGTCAGGAGCAACATTACTATATCCTCTGAGATTACGAATCAACTGTGTAAGGTATTCAATATCAGGTGCCTTACTTTCATCTACAATATTCCACTTATTGACATATCCAGTAGGAGCGACCAAGATCTCTCCAGGTAACTTATTTCTCCAAACACTGACTAGACCATTTCCATTACCACCAGATCCATGGAGAAGGATGGTAACAGGAAGTCTATCTGGGAGGGGAGGGGAACCTTCAGGAGGATCTGAAGGGAGACTTACTATAGAGTCATAGTTAAAGTTTGCCTCACTCCACTGTTTAGTGATTCTGAGAATATCTTCTTCACTAAGAGGACCAGTAGGACCAGAATGATCATCACCTTCATAATCTTCAGGAGGCCATTGACGCTGTTCTTTAGTCTGTGGACCAAAGATGTAGGGATATACAGGTTCATTTTCCTCGTCAAGAGTGAGGAAATATGCAAATGTGCCGTCAGGATACTCGGGCGTTACACAATATCTACCGTTATATTCATCTAGATCCCCAAGACCATTTACATATTCATAGTCCTGAACAAAACTTCCAGCATTATACTGAACATAACTATATTGCCTTCCTTCGCGAGGAGTGGTCAACAATCTATAAGAAGATCTCAAACGCTTTGTTCCAGTCGTATTATCTTCTGCAGTTTTATAACCAAAAGGACCGTAGATTGGATACCCATCAAAACAAAAACCAACTATTTTGGAATGTCCATCAGGATGCCTGAAATAGTTACCGTTATAATTACTGGCACTAAAATATACGTTTGACTGTACTAAAGCATTACCCCAGCAGTTCACCAAAAATGATCCAGAATGGTAATGATATTCCCCATTCTGTTCAGCATGACCACCACACGCATCTACACCATAAACATCTTCATTATAAACCGCATTCCAATTAAATCCATTTGCAGGTGCAACAGTTTGCCCTGGCAAAGGACCAGGACCAGCAGAAGGGTTGAACAGCACAACACCATTCAAGGTAATACCTTGAGCACCTAGAGTTGTTGACTGAGGATTGGAAGTATTAGTTCCTCCCCTCAGAGTAAATGCAAACTCACCCTCTTTACTGGATACCGTATTAGGATTATTTGGAAAATTTCCAGAACCCAACGGATCACCAAATAGTGCTGGTTCAGGGCGCTGGTCGGTAGTAACCGTCAGCACCCCATCTTCCAATACTGCTGTCGTATTTGATTGTGGCATCGTCTGAGAACCTTTCTAATATTTAGGAACCACTCGTCCAGATGTTAGTAGTATTATACGTTCCATCGGAAGCGAAGTTAGTCAACTCTGTAGGACTTTGAGTTGGAGCAGAGTCACTTTGACCAGGGATATCTCCACTGTTAAAGTTAACCAAGTTATCAGGAGTTACGTTAACCAGATCTTCATCTACAATCTCTATACCGAACAGAGCCTCTTCACCATAATCTGCAAGATTTGGAGCAGTGTAGTCATCCGCAACCAGGGTAAGAACGTCAACTTCAGGATATGCATAACCAGACCCAGCGTTAGTAGTATCTACACGCGAGACTCCAACCAGTGCCTTGACGTTAGCATCAAGACCAGATGAAGAGTCAACACGAATGATCGGACGACCACTATAACCAGATCCAGGATTGGTAACCTGTACCGATTCAATTCTACCCTTGAGCAAGTTTGCAGTCGCTTGAGCATCGCGACCGAATACGGAACCAATGTACTCAAACGTAACCAGAGTGTTTGCAGATTCAATAACAGCAACTTCTCTGTCTACCGTCTCACCTTGGATGTCAAGGAGGTCTCCTGCCTCAATCGGAGGTACGACAACCGATCTCGTAACGTCAGCGTCAGAACCGATGTATGCGAAACCAACGAACGTTGATCCGACACGAGGAACTTCCTTGAAGACGACACGAGAACCGACCAGTTCAAAACCAATTCCAGGTTCCTGAATAACACCGTTGAGCGAGATGATGATGTTGTTGTCTGCGATGATAGACTCCGTAGACTGAACACCTTCCGTGAGCGCGAGAGAGTAGAAAGTACCGTCACGCTTGAGGTTAAAGGACGAACGCAAGGAGTCAAACTCAAAGCTGATGTCATCCAACTGACGCATCTTACCAAGGTAGAATCCTGTGAAGGACGAACCAAGTGTAGGTGCTTCATTGAACTGGATGACATCCGAGAAGGCGCTATACGAACCACCTGCGCCAGGAGGTTGTAGGATACCATTGACGAAGATCATCATATGACCTTCAGGATCAGGGAAGTAAGGTGTACCGTTGTTCTCAGTCAGTTTGAAGGAAGTTTGGATACCATCAAAACCAACGAACCAGCGATTAGTTCTACCAACAACATCTACCTTATCGTAAGATGCTGCCTTGAATCCAGAGTCAGAGACAACAGTGTCATCGCCCGTGAAGGTGCCAACAACATCACCCAGGTAAACTCTCTTAGCAAGACCGAGAGCGTCAATACGGGTGACCGTACCGTACGCGGTAGTGCTCTGATTGACGGTAGTGGAAACCGTGCCGTAGACCGTAGGAGCGTTAGTGACTCCGATGGGATATTGTGCAATGAACTGACCGTTTTGGAAGACCGAATCCCCAATCGGAGAGACGTACAGGTAGTTATTGTCAGTGTCCCATCCAGTAACATAACCATATGCACCATTAAAGATCTGAGACAGGTTGTTGTTTGCCTGGTAAACCAGTTGACCAACCGCGAAGTTTGTGTTAGCAAAATTGCCAGTCAAAGATACACCCAGGCGCGTATAACCAGTTGCAACAACCTTGTCACCAACATCTAAAGATACTGGGATCAATGGATGCGTGATCATATCCAGGAAGACTCTGGTTTGGAACGGATAGATGACCGAAGTATCCTCAAAGGATCCTGAGATGCTTTCCGTGTCAATAGTCAGTTTACCACCAAGGTTGTTGGTAACTGCACCAGAGTTCTCAATAAAGTTGCTAGTTTCTGCAGTTTCACCTGAAGTATAACCCTTGAAGGTGTAACCCGAGGTAAATCCACTTTGGTTGCCAAGATCAATAATTTGAAGTCTATCTATGATATCCTGAATACCTGCATTCGTGAGAGTCTGAACTTCCAGGGTGATGTTAGCACCACCACCGTTGCCCATGTTTACATCTTGCAGAGTGAGGATGTCACCGATAGTATATCCAGCGCCACCTGTAGCGATAGTTACGTTTGCAGCTCCAGTATCATCAACCGAGACATCAAACGTCGCTTGCGGGGTGCCAGTTCCACCAGTTGCCGTGACAGTGTACGAACCTTGGACTCTGTTGGGATCGGCACCAGCGTTGGTGAGGTTCGTGAAGGAACCAACCAAATTGATGCCACCCTCAATCAGGGTTCCATTAAGTTGACCAGTGACAGAATCATTGATAGAGAAGGAACCAGCAGTGATGTTGACATCCATATAACGGAAGTTTTCATCTTGATGGAATCCATAAATGACTCCAGTATTAGCTGCGTTTCCAGTAGTTTGAACGGTTTCTCCAAGTTTGAAATCGTTAGATGCAGTACCAAGGACGACCTGATCAGGATCAAACTTGAATCTCTGATAGATGTTAGCAATAGTTGCTTCACTAAAGGTAATCTTCTCAACTTCACCATATGCATCGGAATTGAGACCATAGAAGAAGTCCGATCCGACCAATTCCTTACTGAGAGCAACAGGAACATTTCTAGACCCACCTGCAACATAAGTCTGAGTAGGAATAGTAATACCAACTACACTGTCAAGACCAATGTAGTAATCGGTGTCCTTAAGTTGCTCTCTGTAGAGATTGAAGGTGTTAGTGAGTCTAAGCATGACCTCAGCAGTATCATAACGATCAGGCAGTTGAGGATCATAGTAAGGAACAGCACCAGACTCTGGGGCAGGATTAATATGAGTTCCATTGAGTTGTGCTTCAATAAAGTCCTCAGTTCTATCAATGATGAACTTCTTAATATTATATTCATCAGAGACATAGAAGTTCTGACCACTTTGTGCCTGATAAATTCCAAGACCACCTTTGTTAAGTTCGGCACCCCAGATGTAAGAACCGTTAGTACCGTTACCCTCAGAACCAGCGCCCGAAAGAGTACCAGTGTTATTCAGCATGTATTCTTTGATCTCAAGTTGCGAGATACCGAATGGAACACGGATTGTGATGAACGGACGGAACCAACCGAAACCGTAAGGTTTGACACCCCAAGAGATGCCCTTCTTAGCTTCAGACTCTGCAAAAGTGCTGCTAGAAGTGAGTCCATCACCAACAACAACGTTTCCAGAAATAAACAGCGAAGGACCAACAGCACCAGTTACAGCGTCCCAAGTGAATTCTGCCTTATCGGTAGCACTCCAGGCGATGCTGTGACGGAACTTGTAATATTCATCCTGTTTGACGAAACACGACCAAGTGTATTCTTGGAATGAAGTAGCATCACCCTCGTCAAAGGTATTGTTAGTGTCATCAAAAGTGATACTGCTATCATCAAAAGTATCGTAGGAGGGAAGTGCATAAGTTCTCTCCAGAACCTTGAAATCAGTGTTGTTGCCAGGAATATACTTGTCAGCAGTAGTAGTGCCGTCAGGAGCAACTGCCGCATCAGCGGTAACAGTACCCCCAGTTACAGTCCAACCACCAACACCAAAATCTTCTCTTTGATTAGTCGGGAAGATGTTGACTTTAGCAGTCTCTCCAGTAACAGGGGAATTTATGAGACGCAGACTATCAATAGCAGCAACATTGCTGAATCCAGTCTGAGCAACAGGACCCTGAACCGCATCAGCAGTTGCCTCAATGAAGCGGTGAGTATAATTACCACCAGTAATCAGAGCATTTGCTGCAGCACTTATGAAAGTATGAGGAGTGGAATCAGCGTAACCGCCAACATTCATTGTAATAGTGCCATCTTGATGCTGAAGAGCATTGTTGAGGGCATAGACGAAAGTGTGAGTAGAAGTATCGGTGGAAGTACCAACATTAATCTCAAACTGATCGGCATTAGGATTGGAAACTGTCAACCACTGCTGACTTGCAGGATCAGTTGCTCTCGGATATGCATGTTCTGTAGTGTCATTGTCAAGAGTGCAGGTAAAGATCAAAGACTCATCCAAGAGACGAATCTTATCACCAGAACCAAATGTATGACCAGGAACAGTCAGAACAACTAGTCCAGTAGTGGGATCGTAAGTAGCGCCAGTTACATCAAACTCATTATAACCAACTTCAGTAACGATGATATTGGTTCCAGCGAAAGGATCACTACCAGGACGTGGATATGTTTCGTTGGAAACGTTACCATCCTGATCGCAGGTAAAGGTAATTGAGTTATCGGCAAGTTGAACACCAGTTCCCTCAGTAATATCATGAGCACCGATTGTGAGTACAAACTCTCCAGTGCTACCATCATAGGTTGCATTAGTGGGAGTGTAATATACAAAAGGAGATGCGCCAACGTTGATCGTTACCGTATCAGTAGTAACTGATGTGATAGCGATATCTTGTCTGTAGATAGGTTCATGTGGACGAGGATGCTTCAGATAAGTGTTGTAGTTATCAGAAGAACATGTGAAGGTGAAAGATTCATCCTTGAATCTGATAGTATCGCTAGTAGTAAGACCATGATTATTAATGGTAAGAACCATAACGCCCGTTGCGGGGTCGTAAGTTGCGTCCTGTACTTGATATGGTGCAGTGACGGTATCAGGAGTAGTGATACTGTCATACAGAGCATCTTTAATAAACTGATCCAGGAAGTAATCCTTCTGGAATTCAACAAACTCCCATCTGATACCTACAGGATCAACATCATCGGATGCAGTATCGTTTCTATTCTCAATCGGGTCCGCCTCAAGTATAGTTGCATCATCAACAATACCTGAAGTGTGAACGGGAGGTTCAGAACCAGCATAATAGACAATAGTTCCACCAGGACCTGGCTGAGCAGGACCCACGGCACTTTCGGCACGATAAACGTTGCCGTTGTACTGAACTAAATTACCAATCTCATATCTACTGCCAGAAGTCCAGACCAGTGCAGGATCTTTCCAAACATCACCCCAGTCACCGATTACGATCTGCTTCAATTCAGAATCAAGGTATTCTCTACCAAATCTGATCTGCTGATCGGCAGCGCGTGCCTGAGTACCACCAGGAGCAAGAGTCTCAATAACAGTCTCAATGAGAGTATCAATCGCTTGTCTTACGTTGACACAATCTCTCGTACCATACTCAGCAGGATCGCCATCATCACCACTATCAGTGATAGTGTCATCAGTGTAAGCATTTCTCAGAGTAAATCTAGGAACATAATATTCGGGACCTGTTTGTCCAGCACCAACATCTTGTAGGAGGTTATTGATTGCCTTCTTAGCAAGGAATCCAATATTCTTAATCGCCTCTACAGTAGGAGCGATTTGATCCTCAACAAATCTGACTTGGTTGATTGCACTCAAGTATGATTTCGCAGCTTCAACGGTACTGTAGTTACCACCGACCAGAAGGTCAGAAACGATAGACTTGACAATTTCTACCATGTCTCTGATGCACTTTGCCTTACCGTCAATGTCTCCACCAACGTAATCAAAAGTCTTGATCGTGATACCACCAGCGTTGACGTAACTAAACTCTTCCTGCATCAGACCAACTGCTTCTTCAGCAATGTAGTCCTTGTTAAAGGTCAGCAAGTCGCCAGCATCACGGAATCTGTCTCCAGTAGGAGCAAGACTATCGTTCATGAGATTAACCAGAGTATCAATAGCATCTTTGACATTCTGACATCCACCAGGATCATTAGTGATACCTGCAGGAGGAATTACAACACGATCCGAATACTGAGTGGTCAGAGTGCCATCAATCGCTGCCTTTGCATAGAATGCAAGGCGTTCGTGTGCATAGAGAGACTGCAGAAGTTGCAGACGAATGTGCAGGATTTCTCCATTAGGTCCAAGATAAAACTTGAATCCAGTAACAACGTTACCAGTTCCACCATGCTCAATATCTGAGGCAATGGTGTCAAGAACCAGTGTCAAATCAGTCTTACAACGCAGGGTGCCGAGTTCGGAAGCGCCACTAGCATTTCTAGGCATATCCTGAGCGAGGAAGGGATAGCGAGCGAGCATATCGCCTGCTGCCTCATCAACAATGATGCCAGCGTTAGCACGAATCAAAGTTGCAGCATCCTTGAATCTATTCTGAGAATCAGGCCAGATCTGGGTAGCAATAAACAGATCGTCGTCGGGGAACTCCTCATCACAAGTGAACTCGGAGACTAAAACAGCATCAATAACACCAGCACCATATTCTGCAGTAGGAGCAGTTCTAGTTACAGTACCGAGATGATCAACAGGGGATGGGAGATTTGCCTGTTCAATGGTATCTGAGATAATGTTTGCATAGGTAGTGATTGCAGATGCAACGTCAACACAATAAGGAGTTCCTGCAGGATCGGGAGTAATAGTTTCATCTACAACTTGAGTGAATCCATGAGGACCCGTGATATTAATCAAATTACCACGCATGACATCAATCATGAAGTCACGGACCTTATCAATTGCCCAAACAGTTTCTGCCTCTTCATCAACCAAGTGATTGATAGTAACATTGTTAACATCACTACGATCAACATAAGTTGCAGCGCCATCCCAAGACTTACTATTACCACTATTTCTCAGGTCATAGGTAATAGCATCAATCCAAAGACCAGCGTCTCTGATGCAATAACCATAACCAGGACTTACTCTATCAAGATTTGCAATAGAGCTAGGATAAGTAACGACATCAGCACCACTAGGATCTTGAAGAGTATCGGTTACAATCTTAACCAGTTCAGTAACTCTGTTCATCGCAGTAGTATAACCACCAAAGAGGAACGGAATATTCTCATTTGTGGACTGAGTAAAGGAGTGAGAACCTTGCTTAGTCCAAGTTGTGTTGTTGATGATATCTCTAGTAATATCTCTTGCCTTGTTAAAGACATTGACGGAAGCAGTAACCACACCAGTCAAGTGCTGGATAGCGCCACCATTCACATAAAGATCTGCAGCATCCCAAACCTTACTGTTGTCACCATACTTCAGGTTGTATGCAACGTTGCGAATAACATCCTTAACGTCATCAATACAATCTTGAGCAGTGGTTCCACCAGGAATGGTTGGGTTAATGATTTCATATGCCTCATTAGCAATGTAGTCTAGGTTGCTAAGGATTACCTCATAGAAATACTCACCATATTGAAGTTCAATATCGTCTTCAAGGAGAGGAATATGCAGTTGAGGATACTGACGATCCATCTGATAGACCGCTTCATTTGCAATCAGAGAGCGGTTGTTCTGGATTTCATTAGATGCATCATAGAATCTGAATCCAATTTCACCGTTGATAAACTCATCGCCCTCGTTCCAGACAGGTACACCAGACCAGTCTCTGAGGGTGGTAGAGAGGTTGTCACCGTCAAAGTGGAGCAGAAGCAGGGTATTTGCATCACCTTGGAACATTCCAGTTGCAGGAGTATATGCTGCAACATAACGCTCATCATCAGAGATACGAATCTCATCCATGTAACCAGTGAAGGCGTTGAGATTCTGCCAGTCAGCACCAATCTTGATTGGTTTTGTAACGTGAGTCTGAGAATCACTACCAGAACCAACCTGAGCACCGCCCATGAACAGTCTAATAGTGTTGTTGTTTCTAGTAACTGCGATGCTAGTCCAAGTGTCTTGAGCAAGAACAGTGGCACCAGAGTTTGCAATATCAACACCATTAACATTATAACGCAGTTGACCATTCTCAAGATAGACTCGGATTGCGACTTCAGTTGCTGCCTCACGGAAGTCAAACAAAGTAGCAGTACCAGTCAAAGATGCAGAGTTGCCATAGATCCACGATTCAATCGCGAAGTTATTGGTATTAAATCCAAACTCGGCATTACTAGGAACGGTTACATATGCAGTACCATTTAGATAGAGAGATGCGTTACCAAACTGCTTCTGAAGAGTAGAGATGATTGCGCCATTCCCAGCAACTGGGATATTCAGATCGGTAGAACGACGTGCAACCTTACCCAGATACAGGTAACCACGAGCATAGTTAGTGCCGATAACCTGAGCGGTAGCATTCTCAGTGCGAATAATGTCACCAGTGAGAATTAAACCATCTGGAGTTTGAGCAGGAGGTTCGTAACCAAGTTTGTAAACTCGGACAGTCTCTCCATCTGTAAGATCGCCATTCAACGAAGAGTAGTTGATGACATTGTTTCTAATTTGCTCATCAACCTGCAGAGCACCAGTAGCGTTCTGATATTCAATAATAAGGTTAGTGATTTGCTCAGAGTTCGGGAACTTGCTACTAAACTCAATGGAAGTATCGTTCAGATCTCCAACTTGAAGTTGAGTCTGTGAGATGTTATCAAGAACAACGTTCTGGAAGTCAATACTAGTGATTCTGTTGAATACTAGACCGAAGAACGAAGAACCTTCGGAAATAATAACTTGATTGTTTGCCTCGTTAGTAACGGGGTCTCTGTATGACTGAATACCAACAACAGTAGCAACAATGCCACTATTATCACCAATAATAATGTCGGTAATCTGAATATCAAACAGACCAGGAGTGGACTGATAAGTACCAGCGGTCTTACTGAGAACCAGAGTGTTTCCAACTTCAATTTCAGTTCCATAAAGAACACTATTAGTTTGGTGACCCACTGCAGTAGTACCGTCAGCAGCACGTTGAACAACAACGGTGTTTCCATTGATACTTGAAATGACCATTCTCTCAGAGTCAACCTGATAGGTCTTACCAACTTCAAGATCAGTAGCGTCATCAACATCAAAGGAACCTTGAGTTGCACTCATACCGCCAGGAATATTTGCAACAGGTTGACCATTGTTACCTTCTAGGTTTACCTGTTCAACAGTAGCAGTGTCACCCCTCAGATTTCTGATAGTTTCCTTGAAGTTAAACAAATTCTGTCTAACAACATCAGTAATGGTGTCTAGAGTACCTTGGAATCCAGTTGCACTACTAAAGATTGTTTCACCGAGTTGGAAAGCATCGGTGTTGTTATCATAGTAGAAGTCAATCGTAGTCGTTCCGACAGCAACAACAGTAGCGTTAACATCAGAAACAATACCTCTAATTCTACCGCCAATCAGTGGGAAAATACCAGAAATATTGCTGAGATTCATTCTCTTAACATTCTGGAACTGCAGGGTTGCAGTTGCATACTGAACGTTTGCAGGAGGTTGTGGCGGATTGCTGAATACGATATCAGAACCTTGTACTTCAAATGCTTCGCCAGGAGACTGAACAATACCGTTAAGAGTAATAATCAGTTGGTTAGCGTTAGCGATAACAGGTTCGGTAACAGTGTTACCATCGTCATCAATATTTTGTACAGTAAGAGGGAATGCAATTTTCTCACCATCAAACAGTTGAGAAATATCATTGATCTTCTGACAAGTAGAAGTCAAAATCTGCTCGGAAGAGGTAAGATCTTTTTGGCGGAAGCGAACCTCAGTGTTGTCAAAGTCGGTGTAAATGGGTTCAACTAAGGTGTAGTTCTGCAAGTTTGGAACGATTGCAGATTCTGCCAAGTTGACCGACTTAGTAAGTTCAAATGCAGTCTCTTTGTTCTCAATGGAACCCTTCTCAACCAGACCCAGTTCACCAAACACCTTGAAACCAGCAGGGTGTACGTTGGTGGTAAGGATGTCTCTCCAGTCGGAGATGGCAACAGGAGTTCTAACACTATAAGAGAAGTCTTGATAGAAGTAGGAGTCTTGGATCTTCTGAATGATCTCAGAAGGCTTACCAACGTCGTCAATGAATCTACCAGGCGTAGTGGTAATAGCACCGACTTCCAGAACACCCTTAGCGATGCTCAGGTTGTCAATCGTACCAGATGCCTTGGAGATAGTACCAGTTAGCTGTTCGCCAGGTACAAAGTCACCAGTATAGTCAACAATCTTTAGAATTCTAGGACCCTCTTGCCAACCATCGTTCTCAGAGACGTAACCAATAGCAGTTGCCTGATCTAGAGTATCGCCTTGATAGATGAATTCACCCGCAAGGAAGCGACCAGTGACAACGTTTGCTTTAGCAGCACCACCGAACGAATCGGTAAGCAAGACCTGACGACCTTGACCATCGTTGGTATACGACAGGAAGTCACCGATAGCAGCGTTCTCAGGGGTCAATGCAAGTTTCAACTGGTCATTTTCCAAAGAGTTTGCAGCACCAGCAATAGCATAATATGTGGTGTTAGCATTCAATCTACCAAAGGAGGAAATTGGCAGTGCTGGTTCTTCTCCATCCCCAGCATCATTTGCGGTCAATGTGACAGGAGCACCGTTAGTAATACCATGAGGGAAGGAGAATTGAAGCAAGTTCAGGTCAAGGTTAACAACATAGTTGAACGAAGACTTCAGACTTACCGTTGGTTCAGAAGAATAACCCGATCCAGGATCCTTTACCTCAATCTGATCAATACGACCGTTTCTGATAGTCGCTTCAGCAAGAGCACCAGATCCACCACCACCATCAATAATAACGGCAGGAGGAGTTGCATAACCAGAACCAGGGTCGGTAACAGTAATGCTGTCCAGAATACTTGTGCTAGTCAACTGAACGTTAACTGGGAAGGTGATTTCAGGACGCAAAGTGTAGTCATGAGTATAGTCAAAACCAAAGTTGTTGTTCTTCAGTTTCTTAATCTTACCAATTTCGTCCGCCTTAACAAAAACTGATGCACCAGATCCGTTGGGAGGAATAACAACTTGCAGTTCTGCACCAGAACCAGCAAGGCTAGGTCCAAGGATGCCAGGGATAGACTCAATATCAATCGTTGCAGTAGTATAGTTTTTACCAGGATCGGTTACGATAACTTCAGAGATCTGTCCAGGAATGTTGTTGCCCTCATCATCAGTTCCATCTTCAACCGTAATGTTGACTTTACCACCTTCACCGTCGCCACCAATTGCGATGCCAGTGTACTCACCTACTGCATACTCAGTTCCAGGTTCGTTAATTGCAACTCTTTCAATCTTACGATTAGAGACAATATTAGAAATGATTGGAAGTTTCTTATAGAATCCACCGCCGTTAATTAGACGAATTGCACCAATGGGTCCAACTGCTGACTCTGAAGATGTTGTATAAGTTACTCTGGATGCGGTAGCAACGCTCTCTGGTTCGTTTCTCAGTGGGAATTTGAAGATGTTTGCACCAGTGGTGATAGTAGCACCAGCAAGGAACTTGACCACAAACTCACCCGAATATGGAGTAGTAACAACGTCCAAATAAGTGCCAACGTCTACAGGAGAATCTTCTCCAGTCCTAGAGGGATCAAAGTAGTATGAAATATTCGTAACTTCAGAGTTGACAGACAACTGAACATAAGGTTCGGGATCAGAACCCTGTTGAACACCAGGAGTACCAACTCTTTGAATAGAGTTAAACGAATATTCCAGTTTGAACAGGTTATCCTTGGAGAAGGACATAAAGTATCCTTCCAGAGAAGGATCACCCAGCATAAACTGATACTTGTGATTGTAGAACATCTGAATAACAGGATGCTTCACAAAAATATCAATACTAGATGCAGCATCAGGTTCCCCAGTAGCATCTGCTCTTAGTCTAGTAGTAAACTCTCTGGTGCTAATTACTTCATCAACACTAAAGGATCCATTGAATTGTGCGTCACTGTTGCCAGAGATGAACAAATTATCCCCAGCTTTAAGTTTGTTCGCTCTTGCAGTCTTATAGAAAACTCTATCGGTAGCATTTACAGCAGCCAGTTGCAGAATCTTGTCAAGGTTAGTGATAAGAGTTATCTCAGTAACAGCAGTCAAACCACTGATAGTAAGTTGAGATCTATCGGCATTATAGGTAATTTGACCTTCTTCAGGAGTAATTACACTACCTACAATGTAAGGAGAACCAGCAGGAGCAGTATCATCAATTCTTACAGTATAGTCTTCCTGACCATAAATTTTGAATCTAGCGTCTAGACCTGCAGGAATATCAAAAATGAACGTACCCTGAGTAGTTGTAAACGGTTCGTTAGCAAAGATATAAGAGGGAACCGTATTAGTTTCTCCACCAGTGGTCTTAATTTCACCAGTGCCAGCATAACCCTCCCACGCAGACTTAGTTCCAGTGTACTGAGCAATGAATACATTGCTAGCATCGGTATCAATGACTTGACCAATAGCAACCTGTTGTCCAGCGTTATTGAACTGTTGAATCTGCGTACCTTCGTCAATACTGAAACCTTGATTAAAGGTCAAGCGCAGAACATTATCAACCTCAGTGGTATCGGATACCTTAATAAAGAACTTACCGAATGTCTTAGTAGTTGCCTTGACTTTTCTACCACCTTTTGCTGGTATAGTAGCGGTTCTAGAAGACCAAACATCGGTAGTAGAAGTGAGAGTTACAGTATCAATGACCAAAGATGAGTTTACATCGTTGTAGTCAAGAACCTGCAGACCCTCAGTTGCCAAAGTGACATTGGCAACAGTAACAGGTTGATTAATAGTAGTAGGATAAGTATAACTTGCTGTGGTGAAGTGATACTTAGTATTTGTACCAACAAAAGTTCCCTGACGGGTAGCGTCAATACCTTTATCAGTCTTGATGGTGATAGAAGAATCGGGAACATAGTGATATGTCTTATAATAATCGTTATATTCTGCAGTAGTGGAAGGAACCGAGATAGTTCTTACATGATCACTGATTCTAAATCCATCAACGTCAAAGGAACCTGCACGATCAATAGTATATCCACTAGTATTACCAGTCCAGTTGGGAGAGTTGCCAACGTAGATCTTAGCGGTAGAAGGAATAGTCAGAGAAGGCAGTGAACCACTACCAACCGAAGTTCCATCAACATAAATGGTAAACAGATTACCAAATTTGGTTACTGCACAGTGGACATAACCACCATCGTTAACAATTTGATCATTTGTAGTAGCAATAGGAGTTGCAGTTCTTTGCAGAGTGGAAGATGTGTATAGTTCCAGGCTCTTATTGCTACGGTTGAGCATCAGGGTTACACCAGGCTCGCTACCATGACCGATACCGAACAGGATATGGTGAGTAGAACCAAGACCAGTAAGTCTGCTATCCTGCAGAACAGTGGTTTCAGTTACACCCCACCAACCCTCAATAGTCCAGTCATCATTAGGATTGTAGGTGTCAGCATAACCATAGATGCCAGTGTTATTTTCGGGATTGATCTCAAAGTGAGTATCACTCCATGCAGCACCATCATATGCATCAATTCTCAGACCACGAGTGCTACCTTGACCAGTAGGAGCACCACTAGCAATATTAGAACCAGTGTAGTAGTCACCAATCAGGTTTCTGTTAGTAAGATTGCCAGTAGTATCTACAGGTTCGGTTTCATCAGTTGCCTCAAAGTCAAACAGACCAACAACTTCGTTGCGATAACCTTGACCAGTCAGTACAGGGTCACCAGAAGAATCGCCCGAAACAGCATTGATTTCAAATCCAACAATATTACGTCCAAAACTTACTTTGTTGGAAGATACTACAGTTCCATCATATTGGAACTTAACAATTTCACTCTGCTTTCTAAATGCCTCAGAACCTGCAGTGGACTCGTTAACTTCGTAATTGATTGCAACGTTAAAATTGCCAAATACGTCAACGTTACCACCAACAACTTCAAGACTTCTAATCGTGCCAGCAGGAGTAATTCTCTTACCCCACTGAACGCCACCAGCAGGAGTTACCTTACCAACAAATACACCAATGGGGTTAGATCCAGAATATGCAGTACCAGAGACTAAGAAGTCGCCAAACTCATCAATATCAAATCTTGCATCCCACAGGTTGTAACTAGTAGTAGTGAAGTTTGTAACTTTTTCTACAACAGTAGCAAACTGTTGTGCCTCACATTGTGCAATAGCAAAAGTTTTTTGAGCACTAGTAGAATTAGGTGCAACTTCTAAAAGAACATAGAACTTATTATTGTCGGGATTATATTTAATGTCTGTGACTTTTTCCGAGTCACTGGCAGTAGAAATTTTTCTCTTTTGTTGAATACCCAGGTTCTCATTGAAAACGACAATGTATGCATCAAAAGGATTCTGCGAGTTAGTGTTGGTGTGGCCACCTATACACCACTTGTTTTCACCAACCTTAGAGATTGCAGAAACTTCATCCAAACGAGTAGAACCAGAGATACCTGCAAGTTCCTTTTGATATTGAATAGAACATGTAGTACCAGAAGTATTCTGGTTAAACTTCATGAGAACAATGTCAGGGTTATAGTTGACATTGAGTGCATTGGGTTTGGTGTTACCACAAACGTAAACATCCATGGTAGAACTATCTTCATCTACAGTCAGTGCAGTGAAGTTGCAGAAAGTGTCCTGCCCACTAGGTTGCTCAGATCTGGCAGTCTTAAACCAAACCAAGTCACCATTAGTAGAATACTTGGCAATAAAACCAACTCTGTTATCAAACTCATCAAGGGTATTACCACAAACATAAATGTCTTTGGTAATATCACTGGTATACAAAGCGTTGATTACAGTGTCATTAAGGTTTTCAGTCCCATTGACAAAGTATTCTGCCTTCTTAAATTCTTGGGGATGAGAAATGATAAGTCTAGGATTCGTAGTGAATCCATTACCAGATCTAATAATATTAAAAGATGATACCGTGCCATTACTAGTATTGATTACTGGTTCAATACTGGCATGTTGTCCATCACCATCAATCTCAACACTGATAGGAACATCATCGGTATAACCAGTACCAATTTGAGTAACTTCAATACTCTCAATGCCATTTACGACTTTTACTTTGAACTGTCTATTCTCATTGGCAATCTGAGGATCATAGGCAACTTGGATCTTATCACCAGCAACCAGATCATGAGGTACATCGGTGGTAATTACACCATGAGGAACATCATTGATCAATTCAAAGTCGTAAGTTGATACAGTCTTACCTTGAATTGTTCTGATTACGGCAGAAATACCATAACCCTCACTGTCAATATCATCAAAAACCAGACGGTCATTGACCTGATAGTTATCTCCAGGGTTTTCTACAACGAATCCGTTAACAGATGCATCCTCAAACTTAGTGATAGTTTCAACTTCAATATCAACCTTAGAGTCAAATCTAACTTTCGGGAAATAGTCAAACAATTCTAGTTTGTTCTCTTCCAACAAAGATCCGACATCCTGAAGTTCTTCAACTACCAGTTCATCAGTAATTTCATAAGTTGCACGGAAACCAACAAACTCAATATCAACAATGTTTGCAGAAGTAGTTGCTCCCTGATCATCAGTGTGAACAAAGTTCAGACCAATATACTGATCGTAAGTATTATCAAATGCAGGTGCAAACTTCTCAGCAGATACAGCTCTTACCAGAACAGTGGTATTGGTAATACCATTGAATAGAACTTGTACATTGATAGGATCAGTAGAAGGTGCATACAACTCATTAGTAGTGCTATATGCGGGGACTACATAAGTTTGACCCACTTCCATAGTAATATCACTTTGATCGTAAGTGATTCTGAAAACTCTATCATCGGGGCGAGTTGTCAGTCTTACTTCAGGAGTAAGTGGATCTCCGTCATCATCAGTCAAATAGTTTGTGTCAATAACATTATCGCCGTCACTATCTTCCCAAATAGGTTCAAAAGTGATCTCAAGACCATCTTCAGTAGTCAGAAGGTCGGCAGTTGCATTAGGAGTACGCTCAACATCAATGTCAACATTTTCGTAGGGGTCACGATAACGAATAACACCAACAGGAATATTTTGCTGTACGGCGGTAGACGCCAGATTCCATTTGTCTACACTAGAGTTGAAACTAGGACCAATGATGTATGGGAATACAGGATTGCCTTGTTCGGTGGCATCAATACAGCAGAAGTATGCATAGACACCTTCAGGGAACTCAGGAGTCTTGCCAAAACGACCATTATAGCGGTCCAAGTCACCTTCACCGAAGGTATACTCATAATCTTCAATAAAGGTGCCTGCAGGGTCTTCTGCGAGGAGAGGACCACCAGTTCTAACTGGGTTGGGATTGGTGATTGCATTGAGAACGAGTTCAGTTCTCAGTCTGTAACTTGGTTCTAGACGACGAATGTTGGAACTTTGATTGGTAGGATCAGTGTATCCATAAGGACCATAAATTGGGTTGCCATCAAATGCCCAACCAATGATTGGAGAGTGATCAATATTAGAAGTCGCTTCAGTTAGAACGCCATTAGAATCTTCTAAAAGGTTGTCACCCAGAACATATCTAAGTCTCTTGGGATTGGTGAAGTGAGCATACTCACCACCATACTGGTTGTTATAGCCAGAGAACACCGAACCTTCAGCATTATCAAGAGTAGTTCTGGGTGCCAGGTTATACGTCCAACTTTGCACTTCGGCAGTAAACTGTGCATCAGAACCAACGGAACGTAGGATAATTAAAGTGGTTCCTGCTTCGTAGTTAATACCTCTATTGCTGATACTGATACTAGTTACACGACCAGCATTTTCACCATCAGTATCAATGTTTGCAGAAGCGATAGCACCAAAACCATTGCCATAAATTTCCACAATGGGAGGCGTGGTATATCCACTACCAGCGTTAATAACTGCGATAGAGATAATACGACCATTCTGAACAATCGCCTGTGCTTGAGCACCACTACCAGAGCTTAGAGTGATCGTAGGTGCTGAGGTATATCCAGTACCACCATTACCGATTACGACTTCCTTAATAGGACCACGAATTTCTGCCTCTGCAGTTGCTCCAGATCCGTTACCACCAACAATAGTGATTTCGGGTCTGGAAGTATATCCAGTACCACCACTGTTAATTAGAATTCTAGAAACCGATCCATTAGTGACAACTGCCTCTGCAGCTGCACCAGATCCACCACCACCGACGATAGATACCAATGGAGGACTAGTGTAGTTGCTACCACCTTCAACAATATTGATTGTGGTGAGTGAACCATCAATAATAACAGATCCAGTTGCACCAACTCCACCGCCACCACCGATGGTCAGAGATGGAGGTGATGCAGCATCGTATGCATCACCCTGTTTGACAATATTAATCCTAGTAACTTGACCAAAGATCTTTTTGGTATCGGACTTATAAGACCAGACAGATACCCCGTTTACCCATGCACCAATCGGTCCTGGTTGAATTTCATCTTTGGTTGAAATAGTTTGAGATACTCTAGGGAATCTGAGCAGTTTACGCTGGTTACCTGGGATAAGTGCCTGTCCAACAAAAGGACCGACCTTATAGTTCGGAATACCAGATGCAGCAATATAAACATGCTGATCATTAAAGAATGAATTCTGGATATTGGTCGTATAGATGCCAATAGAATTATCAATAGACTCAACATCAGACTTACCTCTGTTGAGGTCAACCGATATGAGAATATTTCCTTGAGGTACAACAGCAGCAGGTTGAACAAGTTGATACTTAAATACAGTGGTAGATTCCCTAGACTGTACAAAATAAGTACCATTGAACAGAATTGGGTTTGCACCGTAAATGGTTACCTGATCCCCAACAAGTAGACCGTGAGGATTATTGCAATAAACAGTGGCAGTTTGATTGCTAACACCACCAAACTCAATACTATCAACCGATACCAGTTTTTTAACATTGTAGTTCCAAGTATTCAACAGGGGAATATTTTCGGAAGCACCAAGTTTAGAAACCGTCAGCTTGTCGCCAGGAAGATAATAGGTTCCATCATCAGTCAGAGTTGTATTTTCGGCTTTAATAATACCGACAACCTTGACAACGACCTCTTGGGCAGTTCCATAATTGACATATGCAAAAAAGTTAGAAGTAACTTCAGTTGCAGCATCCCAATCTTCAACAATGTTATTTACGGAGCGAGTACACTCAATAAACTGGTTTAGAGATTTTTCTTTATATCGGATAAGTTCGGTTCCGACAAGGATTTCACCGTTTCTCTCAGGCCAACCGATGGTAGAGTCAACAGTCAGAACGCTTTCAGTAGTGTTAATACCTTCAGCAAGTCTTGTCTTATAAGGAATTGTAAATGAACCTTCAATCGTCTCTTCGGAGAGAACGAGTTCAAAGATTTCCAGTTCTGAAGTTTTAATTGAGATAAAGTTCTCAATCAGAGCAGATGCTCTTCCAATGTTAGGGTCAACTTGATCTTGGAACTGTTGCAGCAAACCGTCTTTCAGATTCCGAGGATCACCCCGCTCAACAACACAACGTAGAATGGTGTCAACCTGCCAACTAGCAGCAGATGGTTTGATGATCTGTTCCTTAGGATATGAAACACTTACATCTTCACCATAAAGAATTTTGAACAGATATGCAATAGCACCACTTGTACCTTTACTAGAGTAGAAAGTACGGATAGTTTTGATAACTGTATTGATATTGATCTTATTGAAATCAATCTTCGGAATGTCGGGAAGATATTGTTCGGTAAATTTGCTGAGCATTTTCTCAACAAAAACACCATCCAGACATTTTGCTACTGAACCAATACTATGTGCGGCAGGAACAGTCCTTTGCTCATAAATGGCGTTGCCGTCAGTATCATAACCAACAATACCCGAAACACCACGAGAACAACCAATAAACTGTGCTTTAGTGTAGTCTCTACCAACTTCTACAACACGGAAACCAGTAACTTCTCCAAATCCAACTTCAGCAGAGGCATTTGCAGAAGGAGGACGCTGAATTACAACTTTAGGAGGATTGGCAGAATCATATCCAGTGCCAAAGTTAGTAATGTTAATATCAGTAATTTGACCGTTAAAGATAGATGCAACTGCAGTAGCACCAGTGCCACCAATAAATGCACCAGAGTTATCTTTACGATTATCTACAATGTAGATAGAAGGAATATCAACGTAACCAGAACCACCAGAAAGCAGTTCAATGTCAATGACTCTACCAGTAGCATCAACCTGAACATCAAGGATTTGAGCAGCGCCAGGATCAATTACAGCAATCCTAGGAGGTGTCGTATAACCTCTTCCCCTACTAGTTACAGTAACTCCTGTTACAGTGCCGTCTGCGCCGATTTGAGCGACAATCTCTGCCTGCAAAGGATCTGCACCTGTTGGTGCATCAACATAGATTATAGGAGGACGAGTGTATCCTTTACCAGTAGATTCAATAGTGATGGATGATGGATCAATAGATCCATTAACGTCAATCGTTGGAGTGGAAAGAACGCAACCACCAGGATCAAGGAAAGTAACTCTAGGTGTAAACGTATAGTTACTACCAGAGTTGATGAGTTCTAGACTAGTTACCTGACCACCTTGTACAATTGCCCTTGCAGTTGCAGGAATACCACCAGGAGCAGTAGGAGATTCAATGTTAACAATAGGAGGATTCAGATCACTGTAACCTGCACCACCACCCAGAAGAGAAAGGGTTTTGATACCATTAACAAGAGAGTATGCAGACGCGCCACCTCCACCTGTGGTGGTTACCACTTCTACAGCGGGAGGATACTGGAGACGGTAGTCAGTACCGCCAGATTTTACTTTGATACCAGTCAGACTACCATCGTTGCCAACTTGAGCAATAGCGACAGCACCAGAACCAAAACTACTAATGGGTGCTTCAACAGAACCGATATATGCCCTTGCCTGAGCAGGAGGAGCAGTTTTCAGTTTAAGAGAATATACACCATCCCTATTGATGACACTAAAATCATCATAAGGAACCAAAAGTTCATCATTGATGATGACATTCAAATAAACCTGCAAAACAGGATTATAATTGACGCCACTTACTTCTAGAGGAAACTCAACTCTAGCAGAGTTGAAAAGAGTATTGATAGAATCAATTTCCTGTACAGGATCTTGCAGAAAACCTTTCAGGTAGAAAACTGCAGTCTCTTCAATGGAGTCAGATGGGTTGGGAGATCTTGGAGGATCAGTAAATACAATATTGGTGCCCTGAACCTCATAATCAACTCCAGGCAAGAGATAGTTGCCGAACAGGCGGATGATTAGGTGATCGTTGGAAGGAGGGGCAATGGGGTTATCCTGAGACAGGATAGGAAACGTCCTAGTAACGCCGTTAAAGGACATATAAGGACTCTGGAGTTCAATCCACTTTTCCCTATACTCCTCATACGAAATACCCTCAGTCAGGGAGATTTCGGGGGATTTGTTCGCCTCTTCATAATAGATGATCTCTTCATCTATAAGAATACTACCATTCTTTTCTAAAAAATTATCAACACTCTCTACTGTAATAACATCAGCAGTTGTGGACACAGGTTCCAACAACTGAGAGTCGCTTCTAATCAGACTAAAATCATACTCGTCAATATTCAGATATTTCTGAAACTCATTGATAATATTCTGCGGTTGTCCAGTTTTTTCCTGAGATTTGTAATAATACTCTAGAAATTTTTCAAACGCAGGATAATCAGCCTTGATAAAATCTGGCAGCTGATTGAGGATATTCTGAGAGACCTTGTTTGGATGGCTCATTGACGTTGTATATTAAATCAGAAACAGGCGATGTTGTTGAGGTTACCAGTGTTGGTAATATCAATTGGAGTAATCGTCGCAGGCAGTTGCTGGAACTGATCGGGCGTAAGATTATTTAGCGGGATTGTGGGAGGGGGAAGGGTTCCTACAGGGACAACAGTAATAGATGGAATAGGAAGTGAAATAACTGTTCCAGGTGTTGCAGGAGTAACGGTAGAGATGTTTGTAGGAATAATTTGAACTGGAAGTAAGTTCACTGGTTCGGTAACTGAAATTGGACCGAAACAAATTTTTCCACTGCTATAATCTACAGTTCCTGCAGCATTATTTGTGTAAATCTTACTGGAACCACTGTTGTAATAAGTTCTAAGATTGCCAAATCCATCATCTTCAAAGAATTGAACCACATCTGGTCTATCTGTAGTGATAAATTGCCCAGACTTGATAACAGGTTCTTTATAACAAACTTTGGTATCGCCACCTGCTGTTGGATCTGCGCCAGGGGTTAGTTCACCAGTAGTTCCATCGTCATCACCATCGCCAGGATCTGTAGTAGTATTACCGCCACCACCACTATCGTTAGACGGGTTAGAATCGTAGATAGGAGATCCAAAGTCAATACAATATGTGTCAACGGTATCTTTTTTCGGTTTCATGTAACGCAGAAGCGTTGTTTGGACCGATGCCGAGTCAATAGAGTTGTCAGCAAGAGCAATTGCCTTTTCGTACTTGGACAAGGAGAAAGTAGACCCAAAGTTATTAATATTCTCCTGTCCAGCGAATTGTTCAATAGATCCCAGAACCAAGTTCTGAAGTTCAGCAATACTCTTGCTAGTTTTCGTAGGATCGTAGAAAACAAACAGTGAAGTTGGAACGTAAAGGAATTCTGGATCAATAACAACAGGTTCAATAGACGCCATTGAATACTGTCGCAAATTTTTAGAAATTTGCAGTTTGGAAGCATTATTAAGCGTGTTTCCAGTTTTAGTTTTGACCGCAACAAAAACTTTACCGTAGATCGGTGGAGAGAGTTGATCTCCACCAAAAGCAATCACAGATTCGGCGTTCTCGTAGACCTTCTTAGTGATGAAAGCGTAATCTTGAGCAGTTACTGCCCTAAGTTGCGTAGTGTACGTTCTAGGGGCAGAGAACTTGATCTCAGAGATAGATTCGGGAGCATCACCAAGTTGAGACCTTTCATTGACCGTTAAAACGTCGTCAATGTCGCTAATTGGACGATTATACTGATCTAAAAGAACTCCAACAAAATCAAACTCGGAAATATCATTTGCTGCACCCTCATGAGTCCTAATGTAGGAAATATTGATTACTTCGCCGTCTTCCAACTTTCTACCAATTACATTATCACCAAATTGCAGTTCATAACGCTGATCTTCCGTCTCTGTGAGGAAATAAATCCTTGAATCGGCAGTTAGGGTCGTAACATCAGTTGAAAGGACGTACACATCCTCCTGAGTGGACTGTGCATTCTGTTTTACAGTTACCTTGATAGTAGATGTATCAACTCTATCCGAAGGGATGACATATTTCTGTTTTTTGAACGAAGATACCGTATAAGAGTGAGTTAGATTTGCACCTTCATAAACTACGATCTTACTAAATGATGCAAGTCCAGTATTATCGGTATTTGAACTAATATCCTCTAGAGTGACAAAATTATAATCTCCACCAGTTACCACAATTCCTTTTTTAAGGGTTACAAATTGTGGAAATACATCATTAAACAATTCTGTTTGTACATTAAACGAAACACATGCTCTTGCTGCCCTAGAAGAGCGTGGAGTGTAGTCCAGGTTCTTTGCAATACTTACAACGTTGTCTCTAATCGTTGCTGAAGACAAAAATGACTCATTCACCGCCATATTAGCGTTGAAAGCGGTGTAATAGGTATTATAAGCGAGCACATCAATCAGATATGACAGAGTTGCACCCTCAAAGTCAAAATCTGTAAATTCTGGACGAGTCCTCAAGTAGTCCTTAATGGACGCCTTGATGGAGTTGAAGTCCATCGCTGTAAGGTCGGTTGGAATCATGTTACTCCGCTCGCTGTAAGATAAAGTCTATAGTTTGTACAAGAGGTTGACCAACAATACGATATTCAACATCAACTCTCAACTCATGAAAGTCATCTTGGGCGCTAATTTCCACACTGATGACATTTATCCTGGGTTCAAAGTTTCTCAAGGTGTCTACAATCTCATCCTTGAGCGTATCTACCGTAAAAGGGTCCAAAGGTTCAAAAAGTAACTGATATACCTTAGATCCTACTTCAGGTTGAAATAGTTTTTCCCCAGGTGCGGTCAAAACAAGATTTTTCATCGCCTGTTTGATCGCTTGCTCATTTGACAAAACAATAAGGTCCTTCGTAACAGGATTACGGCGAAAAGAATTCGCCAAATCCTTGAAGTTACGAGAGACCTTAAAATTTTTAGATTTAAGTTCCTTGATTGCCACTGGTTATTCAGTAAAACGTTCTACATAATCATCAAAACCGTTTTTACCACCACAGGGACGAGAAAGACGGTCGGACGGAGGAGCGTTTTTTCTCGTTTGATTCAGAAAGTAGTCAGCACGGGGGTCTGTAATAAGAACGACCGTACCGAAGTCTCTCTTCATCAAATTCGGAACATTATCAGGAACGGGATTGTTTGCCATCTGCTTACTTATAGGGTAAACAGAACTTTTTGGGAGGTTACTATCTCCTTTGTTATTTATCAGCCTTTACCTTGTCCGCGATAACGCTTACGAGCACTGTTGCGGGATGTAGCAGCGTATTTGGTATGTTGACCACATCCTTGGCGCGACTTTTTGGGTTTGGACTCAATGACTTTTTGACCACTGAGACCGATTTTTGCTTTTGCCATAATTAAGGACCTATCATTACGTTTGGACTACCCTGTGCAACGACTGAGAGGCATGGTGGACCCAAAGGATCCGCTACCTTCCCCATTGCCAGACCATTAGCATACACCGTCTTGGTCAATGCTGTCAACTTCCTTGGATGACCAATTCCTTTAGAGTCTTCTGACGCTAACATGCTACAGGGGCATGGCATTGGAACTGGTGGAGTCTGACCACAAGGTCCAACCATCACAATATTCGTGGTTGGAGAGGTGTGAGTGGTTAGAATGTCTTGATCACAGATCGGAAAGATGCCGTTCACAATGACAGTCCTAATATATGGACCTGCAGGTGCAAGAGTTGTAGGAGGCCACAAACAAGTTGCGTCTTTTGTTGCTACTGGAAAGGTTGCAGCGGTAAGACAGGTCGTTCCACATGATTGGTATATGTGGATATGCGATGGAATAGGTACACCATGTCCAGAACATGTGCCTCGGTAGATCGCAGCGGGTAAACCAGCCATATTATACCTCTATTGACATTTGAATGCAAATGGATTGCCGTATGCATCTACGGCGAGTTTGTAGACATATGCACCATTAGTGAAATCGTTGTAAATCAAGAGATCACCTGATGCTTGCCAATCGTGGCATCCCTCTCCGTATGGACCTGCAAGGGTGGAGGTGTAACTAACGGTTGTCGTAGTATCTCCAGATGTTGTAGACCCTGCATCACCCCATCCACCGAAGGGGAAACCAGCACTAGCACATCCAGTAGAGTCACCACAACCAGAAGAGATAGAAGGTTCCCACCCGAGGGTGACATTGATCCTTATAGTCTCACGATTGTCGGGTTTATATTGTCTTAGTAAATATTTAGTGTACTTACCCGCACATGGAAGGTCAAAAGCAGTACCTCTAACAGTTTTTACCTCTTCACGATCATATTTTTTCAGTTTTGTACCACTAGCAGTCACTTCTGGAGACTCTGTGTTCAGATTGATGAGGTCTTCTTTACGAAGTTTGTCATTTTCTACAATCTGTGCCACAAATTTACGCGCTCCAGGGGATGCAGCGAACGCATCTGGAAGACGATCGTCCAAAGTTTGCCATTGCAAGTCCTCTAAATCCTCTCTATCGGGCAAATCACGCTCTAACTGCTCTGTACGGAGCACACCTTTGACTCTTTTTAGGTCATTGATGGGATTTACAGGGTTTCTAAAGCGCACTTCGTCATATTGATGCTGATTCATCGCTTTTCTGATGTCAGATTTACGCAATTGCGTTCTAAATCTGAGACTCTCAAGTCCAACTGACGCTTCACCACCCGTATCTTTCTGTTTTGCCGTGGTTCCTTCAACAACAACTTCACTTTTGACCGCTTTTTGCTTCTTAGGACGGTCTGCTGCCGCTCTAGCAAGGATACGATTGAACTTTTCTACGGTATCAATCTCTCCACCTTCATAATTATAGTCTCTTGGTGTGCGTCCATACAAAGTTGCAGTGTCAACTTCTACCAATTCTGACTCTTGAGGGTCATTTTGGAACTGAGGAAGAGAATAAACTGCATCTCCAATGTCATTAGAACGATCAAATGAGCGATCTGATGACACCCAGGCAGTGCTATCCTGATCTTTCCCAATATCTGGAATAGCAATGTCAATCTGTGTACCCTGAGCATACCCAGATCCGCGAGAAATTACATCAACAGACTGCAAAACACCGCCAACAATCTGATAATCAATCTTTGCGTTCGTTTTTATACTCTGTGAAGAGGTAACAAGCGCCAACTTTGGTCTGCTATTGAGTAAATTCCAGTTACTTCCGCCATCTACGACGTTGATACTAACAATTCCCCCGTTAAGAATTTCAATATTTGTTACTTCTAGTTCACCTTCGTAAGTAGATGCGGTAGAAACGTTTGCTGTACTCTGACTTAGCGTAAGTGTTGTACCATTTACAGCACTAATATAAGTGTTTGCGGGAACACTAGGAGATTTTACAGAGTATCCTACCTTAACATACTGCGTATCAGAGGAGTTTTTCAGTACAACTTGATCAGATGCGCTGGTATAAGTGACTTCTACTGTCTTTCTAGCGGTAGGTTGGCGGAATTCATCGGCAGAATTAGGTATTTGATTCAAGTCTGCGGTCATGTACTGGAATGACTTCTGTCTAAACTCATACATTCCGCCAAAAAATGCACGATCAGGAATACCATTACCTGCTAATACGGTAATATCATTGCCACGATTGGTTGTATATGACGTGTCTTTGGTAAAATCACTGCCACTTCCGTCAATTTCAAGGATATGGTAGTTAAATTCCAAGTCCATATGCTTAACTGCGGTAACAGTATGACCGTTTACCGTATCTCCTGCATTAATAAGAGAGTAATTATTGTAAGGATTACTAGATTCTACAGGTCCAACAGCAGTAACTTTGAGTTGAAAATCAATAGAACCAGAGTTTACAGGAATTGAGATGTCAAAAGTCTCTCCACCACTATATCCAGCGCCTGGTGAAAGGATTTCATCTATACGAATCAAAGATCCAGTGACAGTTTCAGTACCTGAAGTTACTGTAGTAGAAGGTTCGTAACGGAATTTGATTCTAAGACCAGTAGCACTTACCCCATCATTGAGTTCACCGCCCTCTCCAGCGATGTAGATAGAACTAAATCCAATGTCATCAGGGTCTGCCCATGGATTATCAGTAACTATTTGGAATGTTCCATACTCTTGCTCTTCATTCCAGGAATCAGTCTCTGCCAGACCGTTACCAATCAAGGCAAAATCAGTACAACCAATTGGTGCAGTAGTTGGAATACCTGAATCATAACGAAATGCGATAGAGTCAGAACGAGTATGAGCAGTCCATATCGTAGGGAATGGATCTCTACCGTCTACAATACGACCGTCACCAGTTGTATAACTGATTGTAGTGGCACCTGCAGGGCATGAGAATGCCGTACAAGGGTGGCATTCGGTATCAGTGGTAGTAGAACTACTCGTAGATGAACTAGTGCCACCAGGATCATATCCAGGATCACCAGGAGTTCCTGAAGGAGGAGTCGTTGTAGTGGTAGTAGAACTAGATGTACGATTAATCGTCTCAATATAATAGCAAGGATACCCTGCTACAGGCGCTGAGGTGTCATATAGAAAGAAGAACCATTCGTCACTATACCCAGGTTCAAATGATAACTCGCTCGGATAGTGATCAATAATTCTATATCCAGTACCACCAAAAAGTCCCGTCTCACTCGGAACCATGATCTTTCCACAAGTGCCAATAGTTTTTCCACAACTAGTATCACCACCAAAACGAGTGCTAGTCGCAGGGCAAATAGATGAAGGATACATTACGAAGTCAGCTTCGTACTCAGGAACGTTTACTTGTCCTCTCTTTGCCTTCGCTTCTGCTAGTCCAGGAATACCAACATAGTTGTTATGTTGATACGTTACACCAATAAATGTAGAAGAACCTAGTGTTCCATCACCACTGTTGATCGCTCCAGCACCATTAGGCGAAAAACAGTCACAATGGTTTCCATTTTCAAAAGCATCTTTGTACTTATTGCAACCCATTTTCTAGTGCCTCTATGCGCTCGTAAATGTAATCAAAGTTTTTTCCTAGTGTTAGATATTCTTTATCCTTAGGACGGTACTTAATTTGTTGAAATAACTCTCCGTTAATCTCAGGTATTGTGCCAAGACGTTCGTATATTGCATTTACATGTGAAGATAATGTATTAATACCTTCCTCACATGTTTGTATTCGCCCCATTACATTCTCAAACAAATGTAAAATAGCATCATGAGCAACTTTATTGTCCATCCATAATGCTTTGTTCTCATCACTGAACCATGCGGGGACGCCGCTACAGTCAATGTCAGATAATTCAATCTTGTCAGGGTCAAACATAAAGTACCTCAGAGCCTTCGCGGTGGTCTAACGCGGTGAACGCGCTACTCATCCACTCGGAATAATAACAAAGTACCGTCACCTTCATCAGAATACTCAATCTGATCTCCAATGTTCCATCCCAAATCCTCACATAACTCGTCAGGTATTGGGAGAATAAGATCCCCGTTATCGTCTTCTGTTAGTGTGACAGTATATCTTTTCATAGGACACTCTCAATAGATACTTCCACTGAATCTACATTTAACTTATGTAGCAGATCACGGCAGAAGTCTCGTCTTTCCTCAGCGTATTCTTTGGCTGAGTGTCTGCTGTCAACGATTTTGTCTGAGGGTGTCTGATAAACTACAGAATATCTTGCCATTAGAGTGATGTCAGTGTGTAAGGTTCAGGGTTGTCGCGTTTCCATTCAGTCCATGCAGATTTCACATCGTCAGCATTTGTCGTGCCATTGGAAACCAAATAGTCTGCACAAACATACATGCGACTATCTAAGCATCCTTCATGGCGAATCAACGTCTCTAGGATGAACGTTCTATCATCCTGACGGTCCTGACGAATCTTCCAATCCATAAAATTTTCTACGGGCGATTTTTACTGGGCAAAAAAATTTTCACCTGGGGGAAACCGAAGACCCGATTATTATATATCAGGCGATCGGGAACCTTTGTAGGTTAGGGTAGTTTCCGTTTTTTAATTAAGGGGGGGTTACGGCCGCCCCGACCCCCGAGAACCCTTGGTACGACTGCGATCTGGGCGGAGTTCTTATTAATTAAGCGGGCGATGTAACTGTTCTAAGTATACACCACCCGACTGTGATTGTCAAGCGAAGATGTAACCAGACTCAAAATCACGAACAACGTTGTTATCTTTGAGGAACCACTTAAAGTTCTTTTGAAAGACACCATCAGTGACACCATTACAGAACTCGTTGATGATAACATTCAGACGAGATTTGGTGGTAGTTGTTTGCCAACCGCCATCAAAGATCTGAACGAAGTCATCACCAACCTCAGCAATCTTGTTGCCATGAAGACGAACAATAGAGACAGAATTCTCTTCGTTGAAGTGTACAGAAGTGTTAGCAGATTGCCAGTTGTCGTTGTTCCGAATAGCGGTCAACATTTGGGATTCAATCTTACGCATGAGAGGTCCTTAGAGAGGGTTTAAGATGTGGTCGGGTGTGTTCCCTTCCATGCATCTAATATACACGATCTAGAGGGTCTTACAAGGTGCTGTGTGCCACTTCGTCAACTGTCTCTTCTATCGTCCAGATCCACCCAATTGATTTAATATAGTCAAAGGGGGACATTCTCGGTGTCTGAGGATAACTCTCTCCCCTTGAGTTTCTTACACCGTCCACATAGATTTCTAGATCATAGATTGATACAAACTCACCTCGGAGGTTCTCATCGGAATCAAACAACTTAAAGACCATAGGAGTGCTTTTGAAACCTGACATTGTGATTCTACTTAGGATTGGAATGTTTGTCAAGTGGTGTTCTATCAGGAATCGTAATGTTTCGGAGGTTGACAACTGATAGAGAGGATGCTAAGACTACTATTCCTCCGCACATTCTCTCACGTTATCTAACTCTTACCTACATTTATTTTAATATTCTTTTTCCACACGTTTTCCACAGAGATTGATACTAATTGTGGAAAACTTATCTCTTCTTACTCTTAATGAAGTAGTCTCTCCAGTGTTCAAACACTATAGAAGTTGTCTCCTTAAGTGTTGTCCAGATGTAGTCAAGTTCTTCTTTCCGCGTTGTCTGGTTATTATTCATTTTGATCCTGTTCGTTCTACCTGATGCCAGTATTGTGGGAAGACTAGTAAACAAACTTGATTCGTTTTCATCTTACTATGCTTTGCAACATGTTCAGGTTTATCATACTCTCTGATACAGATAGTGATATAACTTTCGGAGATGAAATTAACGTAACCTTTGAACTCTTTCCATGTAACATGTTCTCCTTGAATCCAGTCAGTTAGTTTGACCATTCTTCCTCCAGTGGTGTACATTCAAAACCGTAACGATGAGAGAACACAACTCGTGGAATCATGTTCATTGATAGAGACAATCTGTTTGGTGACTGATTGTTACTATACCCATGTCTTATATGTGATTGCCATAGGAGTAAGTCTCCTGGGTTTGGTTTAATCTGTGCTGTAGGTGCTGAGAATACAGTGGTAAGATTGTGGTCTGGTGTGAAAGAGATAGCGGGTTCAGTTTGGTGAGAGAGTTTAGGATTAACGAACTCAATCGGTGCTGCATTGTCATCATGATCAAGATAGAATGTACCTGAGATGAAAGAGTTAATGTGTGCATGAAATGGTTGATCACCAGAGGAACAATGATTCACCCAGGCATCAACAACCGTATACTCAGATTGTATCATCAACCCTAGAACTTCTGTATGAAAATTGAAGGCGGACTGCGTGAAGAAGTTCCACAATTTTTGATCTTCAAAGTGCTTAAAGAATGAGTCCTTTAGTGTTACTTTACCATCAGCATTATCTCCCTTCTGCATATAATGCTTTAGGTTCGGGTTATCATTATTCTGGTTGAATGTAAGTTCTTTGATATAACTACGAACCTGATCTTTTAGTGGGGTGATGTCACCAGGGAAACGATAACATGCAACAGGAATAGGAAATAATCCTATCACATTATGTGGGTTGGGAATAGTCATACGTTAAAAGAGTCAGATAGATTTACGGGTGTCATATCTTGTGGATGATGTCCATTATACGAGAATTGTTCAGTGGATTGATGTATCCAATAAAACCGCGAAATGCAATATCTTCCTGTTCCATCCATGTGTGATGGTGTATTCATTGCAACACGATTAACAGAATGAGAATAACATGATGGAAACAATACTGCACTGTTATTCTTCATCGGTACAGTATGACTTGCATCGTTAAACATAAACTCCCCACCTGTCCATGCCTTTGGTTCTTTCCATAACCAAATCAAAAGTGTAAACTGTACTTGATCTAAATGAGGCAAATAGTAATCACCTTCCTGATAATAAGAGAATAAAGTTGCAGATGCTGTGCATTGTCTAAACCCTCTATTCCATGGTCCTGTTTTTTCTATCGCGTCACATGTATTTGTATTCCATAACTTATTGATGATTGTTGCCGTGGACGATGATGATGAATCACGATATGTTGACTCACAAAATAATCCTGAATTGTTCTTAACTACCTTTCCATCATTATCACGCGCCGCGCCAGTCTCACTCGCAGGTAGTAACTTACCTGCCTTCGTAAAATAATCTAACTCAGGAAAAACTAACTGCTCTAGTTCTACCTTATTGAAAAAGTTCTCAATCCTTAGATACGGAATTGGATCAATCGTAGGGATTAGTTTCATGACAAATCTATCTCGTATGACTACTTATACTTTGCACAAATGTCATCATATGATGCACCTGCGGGAATAGATTGACAAAAGCGCGTCATCTTTGCATCCTGCATGTTTGATACAGAATGTATTGCGCGAGTGCCAATAATGAACCCGCTACCAATAACAAAACCGAGAAGAATGAAACGCATGATGATTAATGAAGAGAGAGTGGAAGATGTGAGAATTAATGTCAGAAAGGGTTGCTCCATGACTCATACTTTTTCATGGTGATATAACCTTCCTTGCAAAGTGCATCAGTGTAGTTATTCCATGACTCACGCTTAGCAATAACATCAGTCGCCCATTGTGTGCCCTTAGTTTCTACTTTCCAGTTGTAGCGAAACTGTTGAAGTGCCTGTGCTTTGGTGATGGTCCTCATGATTGTGCTCCTTTGTTTGACTCTCTTAATATACATGATTTTGGGCGCTGTGCCACGATTTTGTGCCACTTTGCCAACTGTCACTAGTAACGTTGATCGGTCATGAATTGTCTATAAACTTGGGCAACTTCTTCCCAGTGATAGTCTTTCAAATCACCACACATTGACTCCATGTAGTCATAAACCATGCCCCAATCAGCATCGGTAGATTTAATGTAACTGGGAAGAGTCTTGAGAGCAGAGTTAAACATTGAGGTTGAAATCATGATCAGAATCACATTCCGTTGAGGAAATCGTGCAGTGCTTCTTCATACTCTTCGTATGTAGAATAGCGATCACGCATGTTAGCGGGAACCTCTTTTTTAGCAGGTTTGTAACACTCTTGAACGGTGTAACCTTTGGACTCAATGTAGTCAGTGTAAACGTTTTTTTGCATAGTTTGTTTGTTAGTTAGTGGCGTAAGTTTGGGCGATAGCATCAGACTTAAAGCGTCTGCACAACTTAAACAAGAGTTTCAAGTCATCCGCAATCACATAACGAAACGAGTCTGATTCAATGATAAACTTATCATCCTCCAACCATACTTGTGGGAGTTGTTTTTTGTAGATAGGGAAGTCAATCATTGGAGAAGGTTTAATAAAGATTGTGCTTATTAAAGGTTAATCAGGCAGAGAGTTTTTCCCATGCATCGTAGAACATATTCCATGCATCGTTGTTGTGAACGAACGAACCACAATCAGCGACCTCAGCAACATAATCGTATGCCATATCAATATCAGGATTCATCTCAAAATAGAACTCCTGCATGGTCTCTAGAGCGTCAGTGAAAGCGGTTGTGATGGTCATGTCAGGTCCTTTGTTTTCCATACTGATAGTATGGCACAGATTTGGGCAAATTGCAAGCGATAGTGGACACCTTGCAGACTGTCACTGCCATCCTGTCGCCTCGCTTGGTTCTTCGCTAGTGTTATCCTCGTCAGGAATTAACTCAACTAAAGTATCTTCATCATACAAATCTACGATCTCTTCAGTTACCTCATCCCAGTTCAACTTTTCATACTCACGTTGCAACAAATCAAACAACATTTGTTCCATGTCTTTATAGTCAAGACCATCAATGATGTGCATGACATAGTTGTCAACCAGTTGCTCAAAATCTTTTTTAGTGGGTGCAGGTTGGGTCATGTCAGTAGAAAGAATTTTGGTGGGATTAGGGAGAGAAATCATTACTTAATTACCGAAACGTCTACCTCTTTAATGTTAAGTCCGCAGAGTTGATTGTAGACCCGATCGTTGATCTTTTCGCAGGCATTTTGTGCCTTAGAACGTTCATACCAAATGGTGGTACATCCGTCGTTGGTTGTAACTTGAATACGAATGTCTTTCATGTGAGTGTTAGTCATCACCAGCGAGTTTGAATCAGTGCGGAGTTGAAAAGTTGTGCTTCTGTGTGAAGATCAGTCACTTCATAGTTGTAACCCTCAACACGACTCTCAACCTCTTTCTCAAACGATTCTTTGTTGATGTAAGACTTAGATTGCATGTCATTCATGAATGTCACAGTCTTGTACATCAGACGCTCGCTGATAGTTCCGTCAGCATACTTGACGGGGTAGAAGTCAACTACCATGTTTGCGTGTTGTGCTGTGAGTTGCATGAGGTGTGTTCCTTTGACTCTTATAGTATGGCACCGATTGGCGCGGATTGCAAGCGATAGTGTGCAGTTCGGGAACTGTCACACGTTCCCGTAGTTTTGCATATATTCCTCTAGTGTGTAACCTTCATCGCAATCTGTCTCCACAATGAGTTGCTCAAGTGTCAATTCTTCTAGGTCTTTACGATACTCTTCAGTGGTAGGATCGTTCTCAGGATCAAAATCATCGTGACAAAGATAGTCCCATTCTGCACACAGTGCATCAATAAGTTGTTCTTTGGTGTAGTTCATGAGAAGACAGGTACAACGTTGATGTGATTAACCTTTGGATCTTGTTCCAGGTTCTTCATAATGTGGAGGGCAGATGCATCGTCAAAAACTACTACTTCCTGACGTGATTGCCAACAGGAGTTCTTCTTCTCCTTCATCCATTCAATGCGGTATTTCATGCGTTTAGTGTCATGTTGTTCATAAACATAAACTCGTAATTGCCGTCGCAAGGATCAGGAACGCCGTCAATCACCCACTCATTCATGATAGCGAGCGCGTCAAGTTGACGATCATCCATCATACAATCTTGCATTGCCTGTAACAGTGTGTCTCCCATATTATCAATGGAAGTCTCTTTTTCCCAGTCAGTTCCTTGGTTTTGCATGTCAGTTAAGGATGGTACGGTAGTCAATAGATTTGATGCAGAATCCTGCTGCTGTTGTCACCTCTTCAATTAAATCGTCCTCATCATCTGCCTCCCAGAATGTGCCAAGGTAATCCTCATAGAACTCAGATTGTGCAGAAGGTGACAACTCAAAGTTGTCATCTTCAAAGTCAAATGTAATCTCAGTGATTTGAAATTGCATCAGAATACGTTAGTCCAGCGAGTGTGATTTGCCTTGGAAAGTCTTCCTTGTTTGAGCATGTTGTCGCACACATTAACAAAGACTTGAAACTTTTCCTCTCGTGTGAGAGTATCTGCACCCTCACAACCTTTCATCACTCGGACCATTTGTGCTTTGGAAGTAATCATTTTAGAATGAAACAGCGAAGTTACCAAGATTGTCTTTAGTTACAGTCTCTTTGCCAGACAACATGCTGAACTGATCAAACAAAATCCAGGAGTCTGAGTTCTCTGAGATAACAGCGAAACCGAAACATCCTGCCATTGGCATCATATATTTGCCATGTGATTCTGCCTGTCTAAGAGAACCAAACCCACGAGCATTGATTGACCAATCTTTGCCGAAGTACACACAGATGAAATCACTCATGACCAAACATCTCCTCAAAAAGATTAACACCAGTGGACTGATTTGCACGCTTGTTAGATTCTTCCATCCACTTGCGAGCGGTGTCAGGATCAACAGAGTGAGGGAGGTAGAGTAACCTACCGCTAGGGAGTCGTTTGAGCATCGTTTGAGTCGTTTCCTTTGACTCTTATATAATCGCACATTTTGGCGGCAGAGTCAAGGGGTTGGTGACAGTTCTCCAAGTGGCACAAATACTCTTCCATTAACAAGCGCATTTGTGGATCCTCAGGCATATTGGAGCGGATAACATCATAGAGATAGTGTTTCATCGCGCTCATAGAGTAACTCCATAAATTGTGATTCAGTCACATCATCATACTCGTATCCTTGTAAAATAGCAACACCACCATCAGGGTTGACAACATACCAAAGTCGGATAATATCATCGGGTCTGTATGTCACTTCCTTATGAAGTTCAAACCCATGATACTCCCACACTAGAGAAGTTTCATCCAGTGGATATAATCCAGCGTTGAGACGATTGTAGATAAAGTTCATCTTTTGGAGTCTGGCGATGGAATCAGTTGGTATGCTAGTTTATCACGGAGGGCGTTGATTCTGTCAGAATCATATACTTGAAACTGACCACGTTTCTCCACTTGTTTATAGTAATGGAGAGCGTTGAGGATGATAGTATAATCCTCCATTGTCAACTCAAAGTTCATACTACCTCTCCCAATGTCCGTCTGATTTGTCTAGTGATCTGTGCAGTGGCATAGTTATCACTAGGAGTCTTACTAGTTGTCATCACCACACCAGTGTGATGTTTCCAGATGAAGTGTTTAGTTTCTCTGGAAAGTTGGAACCCGTTGCGTTCCATAATCACACGAATCTGCTTCATTTGATTCTTTGCCATGATCATGCAATGTAAAGGTAACCACCTGCCCAATCAGCACGAGCGTAACACTCTTCGCGAGAGATCTCACTCAGGAGATTATAACGAACATGTTTTGCAGGTGCTTTGAATGATGCAGGTTTGTAGACTTCGCCAGTCTTCTTATCAACGAAGGCGTGAACACTGCGAGAACCTGATTCTGTCTCCATGATCAGTTTGTGATACTTACGACCAGACTCAATGTAAAACTTATAGGGGTTGCTACGTTTGTGCTGACGGTTGAAATCTGTGAGCAATGCTTCACACAGCATCTCAGAATACCTGAGCACGTTGTTAGTGTCGTCCATGCGTTGTTGTTCAGTAGCGACGTAATCAGCGAAGGATTGTGTCATGAATCAGTCCTCAATAAGTTGTGCAATGTGCTCGTCAGTTTGTCCTAGAACATCACCGACCCACTCATCTTCATCCAGTTGAGCAACATCAAAGATCTCACCTGGCATGTCCATGATTTCATCCCACATAAATTGTGCTCCTTTGTTTGACTCTTATAGTATTGCACCAATCAAGGCGCATTGCAAGCGGAAGTGGACGGTTTGACCAACTGGCACACGGGGCAGAGTTTGGGCAGAGTGGGGCAGAGTGGCAAAATATCACCTGAGACCCACCTGAGACCCCAGTCAGGGACTGAATCTAAAACGTGAAAAATCCATAGCGGAATTTGAGGGGTGTGGTAGGTCATGCCGCGCAAATAGAATTAAAGGTTTTTCAGTTTTTGATAGAATGGGTTGCACACTTTGTAGTTACCTTTGACGTGAGACTTGTCAAGGAGAGTATTATTCTTGTGATGCACAATCAAACTGGGGTGATCAATCCAATCTGCGTAAGTCCACCCGCACGATCTCACATAGCGGTTGCCCTGCTCTTCACAAATCGTGCTAATCTGTTTGTCAAGTCTGTCAGCGATCGCTTCAAACTTGAACTCAATAACATACACTAACACACCTTCCACAAAGAGTGACTGAATGATGGGGAGGTTAGCATCACGATCCTTGATGAATCGTGCTCGGGTGTAGTCATTGAAGCACCCGCTGCCGTTTGTAGTTTTGCCCGTGTAATTCTTCGGTTTGACTTCTTTCTCCTCTCCAGTCACTTTGTGTTTAGCATCACGTCCAAGTTTGCCAGGGATAGCATCACAGCGAGCAACTTCTGCTGTGATATACTCTCTCAGTGTTGAGGAGTTACTATCATTCATGTAGAGAGTGTAGAGTTCTTCAAATAACTCTCCCTGCCCTACGATAGGACAACCTAGGGCACGATCTACACAGAGGAAGAGAAGATCTTTAGAGATTTCCATGATCAGCAGAAAGCAATAGCAGGGATACCTTTGATGAAGATAGTGTCAACCAAGGACTGAAGTCGCTTGGCAGTACGAACACCAGCACCATAACCTGTGGTCATAGGAACAGTGACATAACCACACGGTTTGTTGTAATTAGCGAACACGCCTGGTTGCAACGAACCGTCACGCATTGCAGCAACGTCATCACGATCAGTACGAATCACACGACCGATAGTCTGTGCCATCTCAATCGTGGGCAGGTTACGCAACAAAATGCAGTGAGAAAGACCAGGGACGTTGATACCCTCAGACAGGATAGAATAGTGGAAGACGATAAACTTGCGAGACTTATCGCGACCCCAGTCATCAAGAGTCTGGAAGAATTGCTCACGAGTGACTTTAGTCTTGTTGACATATGCACCGTGCTTAGATGTAATGTGCATGATGTCATAACCACGCTGTTTGATCTCTTCTAGCACATATGACTCGGAGAGCATACGCCACAGCACACGGGTGTTAGGTGCAGCGACTAGAACTTTCTGAGACTTGTCCTCATCAAGACCGTCAAGGATGCCGAGAATGTTATCAGCATCTAGCATAGGTGCATTGTCCTTAGTACGAATCTCGTCGGTCTGGTAAGGAACAACAACGGGAGGAACAATGCTACCGCTGCTGATAAGTTCAGGAGCAGCAGTTGACTCAAGAACAGGACCGAACACGTCAGTATTGTTCATGCCACGCTTATAACCTGTGCTACGATCGTGCTTAGGTGTAGCAGTCACAAAGAAGCGACGAGTTGCATAACGAGAGACGGCAAATACGCTGGTGAAGAAGTGACGACCAGTGGCATTGTGTGCCTCGTCAAAGTAGATAGTGTCAATATCTACACCGCTGTCAACAACACGACCGAGAGAATGGTATGTGGTGAAGATCATCGTGTGCTTCTGATTGACCTGCCAGAGAGTCACACAGGAGCGAATCTCAGCGGGTTTGGTGCTGCTGAAGTGTGCAGTCTCGCCACTGTGAACGTGTGCAATCTGTGCATCAGTGATAAACTCACAGAACTCAGACTGGAGTTGATTAGCGAGCAGAATGCGAGGGGCGACAACAACAAACACAGAAGGTTTGTCAACTTGACGCAACCGACGCATAAGATCTGCAATCATGATGTAAGTCTTGCCACCGCCAGTAGGGCAGTAGATTTGTCCCGCAGTTGCAGACTCCATAGAGTCAAATGCACGCTGTTGATGTGGACGCAGTTGCATTGAAATCGCTTGACTATGAATATAGTATGGCATAAAAAAACTCCCCTGTCAAGAGGAGTAGACCAGTTCAATCACTGTCACACAAAGAACTGTTCTAGTCCTTTTAAGTTCAGTTGCATTGCACTATAAGGAGATGTATGCTCTAGTTTAACAACATCTCCCACCTTTTTAGGGTTTATCGGGGCGTGGTAATTTCCTGTTTTGGTGTTATAAAATCCCCAGATACAACGGATGTCAGCACCACTGTTGTAACTAAACCCAGGATTACATACAGTCCAAATTGCAAGAACATTAGTCTTAAAGCGAACTGTCTCGTATCTGTATCCATCTGGAGGACAATGGGGCGTGAGTTGTTCACAGGTTGTCGTAAGCATAAGTATCACGAATACCGAGAGTTTCGGTTAGTTCATCAATCATTTTGAAACGAGAGTTGTACTCAAGTTCGCTGATCTTTTTGTCCTGGTAAAATGACTTTTGCAAGTCACAGATTTGAAGGAAAATTGCCTGTTTGAGAAGAGATTTTTGTGCTGGTGTCAAGATTGCTGTTCTGATGACGGTCATTCTGGGCGGCGCAATGAGGGCAAATAATGCAGAACGGTCTCACGGATCTCCATCAGTTCGTGATAACACTTCTGATTGTGAGCACATTGACGTAGTTTTGAATCAGGTTTTAGAACTGACTCAATGAACAGATCTAAACCTCTGTTATACTTATCGTCTTTGCTTTCTCCGTCTAGCATGAGATCTCCGTTGGACTGACTCATTATATCTATGTCCTCACAGTTTGTCCATTGGGCAAACCTTAAGAAAGTTAGTAATCTACAGTGTAGTCACATTCCATTTCTATTTCCATCATGTCATCATACTCAAGATCATCATCTTCCATTAAGAGTTCCTCTAGTTCGTCAAACAAGTCTTTACCCTCGTCAATCTGAGTAAGGATTTCGCGTGGAAGGTATGTCATCATTGTTTCCAGTCCTCGTTTGTGTCAATTTCTCGGGTCTTTTTGCTCTTGGTAGTCTGGGATTTGTAACTGTCACTATAATCGTACGAGTCCCAGTTTGTTCGCTTAGTGTTTCCACGTTGACGTTTTTCACGGAGAGATTTCCCATAGGAATTGTAATCGTCTCCACCACGGCGGTAAGTACGTCCCATTGCTAGTAATCTATATTTGAAATTAAGAACGTGAGTATTTATCAGTCTGAAGTGTGAGAGAATGATACTACATCATAGGGAGAATGACCCGACTCTGAGAGAAACTCTTTCTCGCGTTCGGCAGACTTCTCAGCATAAGTTTCCTCTTCAGTGCTATAGGTTTGGATCTCATCAAAGACGAAACCTACACCACGCAGGAAATCTCCAGTCTGTTGAACTACATCATCCAGGAACATTGACTCAAACTTTTTCTGAGTCTTGGTGCCATCTTCGTCGCGGCAGGTGAGAGTGAATTGCATGGTAAAATTGAAGACCCCCATAGTATAAAACCATGAGGGTCTTTCTGTCAACTGTGCCAGTTGGTCAAAGTGTCACCCACCCATACGGGTTGCCAGTCCTGCTGCATGTCCTTCGCCACCGATAATAGTGTAGACGCTACCTGCATCAATGGAAACTGTACGTCCTGCATTGATAGTAATAGGACCAATACTCATGGCGTTTGCAAACTCAGGATCAGGATTGCTGATGGATCCGATGTTAAGATCTTCATCAATTACAGCAGCATTAGTTCTAACAATAGATTTCTCACCTAATGATGCACCACCGCCGCCAACTGCTGACCATCCTGCCGCACCTTGTGCAGCGTCAGCAACATAAATCTGTGCCTGATCTTCCTCTTGGTTGAAAACAATCGTACCGACAGCAGGTGAACCAAACGCAGCGTCAATCGCTGTCTGGTTGGTATACTTAGGTAGTTCCAAATAAGAACCACTACCAGACAACTGAAGGATCTTAATTAGTGCCTCAGTTGTGGTATCAATGTTATTACCATTGATTTTAGTAAGTGCCATATTGCTCTACCGATTCCGTTACTATTTAGATAGGGAGTTCTCTAATTTCAACAAAGTCATCACTGCTAGGTGCATCACCAGAGGCAAACACAACGTTAGTACCGTTACTATCTACCGTGTAGTTGACATCAGGATGCTGAAGTACACCGTTGACAGTAACAATAACTGACTTGGAGTTATGTACAACACTAGCATAAGATGTGATGGGATAGTTGAGAGTAATTCCATCACCTTGTGTTCTTCTAGTAATATATTTGTCAGGTGCAACACCACCACGACCATCAACTCTGAGGTCTCCAGTAATACGCTGAGAACCTTCTACTTCTAATCTATATGTGGCAGATGCAGCACGACCAAGACCAATGTGCTGAGGATAAGAGGAATCATATGCACCAAACTGGAACACTCCAGTGTTAGTCAGACCAAACTTAACCCATGTGCCTTCATAATACATCCAACCAAGGTTACTACCAGGAGTCCAGTCAATGTTATAAACAATATCACCATCAGAAGGTGCATTGTAGTTCTGAACACTGCTCAGGTCAGGTACACCCTGTGCAATACCACCAGTTACCTGCTCAGGTGCAAGTAGCGTGGATTTAAGTACAGTACCATCCTGGTTGTTATATGTAAGTTTCTTAGCAACAATGTCCTTCTGAGATGTCAGGGTGCCCTGAACAGTCATAGGACCTGAGAAGATAGATTCCAGGTTGTTAGATGCACCACCGATAACAGTGAGTTTATCAGTAACAACAACCTCAGAGAATGTTTCAATGGTGGTATTCTCTTCACCAAGAACATTCAACTGTGCAATATCTTCAGATGTAATCTGACCCGTAACTGGGTTAATAACTTGGTTACCAATAAACAGGTCACCGTTAGAGTTCAGACCAGAATAGAAGGCAACGCCTGCTTCTTCTTTCAACGATTGTGACAGTCTGATCTGCTCATCGCTGAGAGTTTCTACCTGAGTTTGTGGGAACGCAGTAGAATAGTTACCAGGACCGAAACCAGTATATTCAAAAGTGTGGTTACCAGATCTAAGAATAGAGTGACGACGAAGTTCTACGTTGATTGGGAAAAGATCACCGTCAGCATCTTCCAGAATAGGAATCTTACGGGTCTCTTCATCACCTAGGCGTGAAGTCAGTGAGATGTCAGAGAGAGTTTCGTTGATAGAATCCCATCCAGGTGATTGACCAGCAACCCATCCACTATCAGCAAGGAGGAACTTAACTGCCTCCTTAGTAATAGATCTTTGATCATCTCTGTTAGGTACGGGAGATGCACCATCAGTACCATATACCAGACCAATAACTTCATTATCTGCCACAGATACAGTAGGCAGAGGGTCATCGTTCGGGTTATCTCTGTCAAATGATGGATAAACTTCGTTGACGTTTTGTGAGAACGCCATGTCATCAAAGTTAGAAGTTGTAGGTGAGATAGATGCACACAGCAGCGTCAGATAGTAGATACCATCTGTTACACCACGCTCAAACTTCTGGATTTCCTGTTGATCATAGATGTAATATACCTTATCCAGGTTATAATCAGTGTTGTCAGTATTGTAGGGTTGAAGTACAAAACCACTGATAGGTGCTCTAGGCAGAGGAGGATTCTGATCCTTTGGAATTACATAACGAACACGATAAGTTCTGTCAGTCAGGTTTCTAGCGTCAGGAACACGCTTGATAAATGTAGTCGGCGTGAACGATAGGTTAGAGTAAGTTGTGGTATTAGTGCTAAGAGTCTGATAGATCTGGTTATTTGTAGCATTAACAGATATATACCAACCACCAATTTGGTTCTGATTACCATCAATAGTGTAGGTATTGCTATCAAATTGAATAGGTGAACCATCTCCACCTGCGGTAGTTCCAGATACATTAGGACCGAAAGGATTGATCTCGGCAGATCTAATCTCAGGTGCTTGTCCTTGTGAAGGAATCAACAGACAATATACTTTGTCAGGTACAGCACTAACACCTGCACCATCTTGTCTGGCACCTACAACATAACCCTGAACTTTGTTCGGCGGAGGTGCTGTAGCGACGGTATATCCGTAGAGATAGAGTCTAGAACCGAGCACACCACCTTGACCAGCAAGTGCAGAGTTAATGGTCTTAGTTCTATCAATGTCAATATTTGTCCAGTTGATAGAAATCTCACTCACGTCGGACAGAGATTTAGGAGGAATAATGTGGGTGATTGTTCCTGCTTTATCTTTGGTAAATGCTGCTCTCTTAAATCCTTTAGAACGAAGTGCAGTGTTTCCGAAGTTAGAGTTACTGTTGGTGATAGACATGTCAGCACCAGCGTAACCAGCGAAGTGGTCACCATATCCCACGGCGAACACCGAAACGACCTGAATAAACGAGTCGTTAGAACACATAACGTGGGTATGTCGCCACCCTTTCTTATACTCAGCGAAACCATCTAGGTGAGCGCCAGGACCACCTTCATCATAGTTTCCAGTTGATGCGTTATATTTAACGAACGCACGATCGTCTTTTTGGAGACTCAAACCAGTGAACTGTGCCACAACCATTGATTTGAAACCTGTTGCCTTTGAACCATTGGCGTGCATACCATTGAGACCCCAAGTTGATCTCAAGGACAGGTTAAAGATGTATGGAGATGCAGAGTCAACAGTGTCAATCTCAACCTTTACAACAACATTAGAACCAATGGCATTACCGCTAGGTTCTTCTGCTAATTGATAGGTAAATACGTTACCCGATGCACTCGTTACCGAGAAAGATCCGTTATAGAGTTGTGCGTCCAACTCCGACTGGTTTCCAGTAGATCCAGTGACACCAGAAATGTTAACGTTAACCCCGACAGAAAACCCGTGGTTTTTTGGGTTTCCCTGCTCGTCAACTGTAATTGCTGTAGCAGTGTTGCCATTGCGTGTAATTTGGAGAACTCTAAATTCATCTGAGATAGGTCCAACGATTCTGTTTTCCTCTACCCTTGCCTGAATCTGGTCAGTTGCAGGATCACCAGAAGTATCGGGAATGGTAGCAAAACCACGAGATACTTTCTGATAGTAAATATCTAGGTCAGTTCTTTCTAATAGGTTAGGGATAGAAGAACCAGTAATATCAGCAGAGTTTTGTACAGTGCCGAATTCGTTAATTAGTGTGTTAAGACTATTCGTACCATCAGCAAATTCAAATGCTGTCAGTCTATGGTGCGAATAAGAAGGAGGAATAGTCTCAGAATCATCTGGTTTGAAGTATACACCAGTCTGATCACCATCAAAGAATGAGAACTGCCAGAAGTAGCAACCACCAGTTACACGAAGGATTGCAGTTCTAGGAGGAACTTGCTCTTCAGTGTTGATACCTTTAGCAGGATAAGTTGTAGGATAAGGAACGTACTTAGGAATAAGTTTGGTACGACGAAGGTCCATACCAACTAGAGAACAACCTCTAGGTACGATGATACCACCCTCAATAGAATTAAATTTATAGAGTACATTGTTAGGTGAAGTAACATCCATGTTGGAGTTACTATCCAACGGAGGAATGTTAGTGTAGAGAACTTCACCAGGACGATTGTCAAGAATATACTCAGAAGGATAGAGCAGAATACTGAAGGCGTCAAATTCGTCATTAGACAGACCAACTCTATACGAGAACCTTGCTACTTCAAGGAATGCACGTTGTAGAGATTTGAACGGTCTGAGTGAGGAGTTACCTCTATTGTCAATATCATCACTCGCATCAAAGTCATCAGGGTTGACATAAATGATACGACCCGTACGGGACGTGATGATATTCTTAAGACGAGTTAGTGCCATCTTTTAGACTTTATCCTTCTGAGTTATTTATCGGATCATCAAATAGAATTACGGCGCGTCACCACCATCACCACCATCACCAGCACCTGCATTAGTAGCACTAGTTTCATAATCAGTAGTACGTTGATACAACGTAGTGGCAAGTTCACTTACAGTGTCTTGGAAGGCATCAAATATAAAGTTACAACGTCCATTAGTTGCCTCAACTCTAATCTGTTGCCCAGGTCCGAGAATGATACCTTTACGTTCTTCGGAAGTAGATTGTGCAATAGCATCAGCGTTGATGATAACATCGGCAACAGAAGTATTGCTTACACTACTGATAGTAGCAACTGCCTTAGAAGTTGCAGTTTGGCGGGGAGCATCTAGGAAAGTGTCAGTACCAACCCAGAGAGCAGATCCAGGACCATTAGTTACATATGCTTTGCTAGTTGCACTGTCCCAATCAAGGATAGTGCCATAACTGTCGCCAGTGATAGCATCAACAGCATAGGTAACATCACGATAGGTAAACGCATCAGTAATGATCCAGTCACTTACAACCTTAATTCCTTCTTCCTGTTGAGTGTAGACCCAAATCTCATTAAAAGTATACTCTGCCGAGAATGCAAAATACTGAGAATCATCAGTGTAGTTACTATCAGCAAAATCAAAAGGATACCACTGAGTAACAAGTTCAGCACCACTCAAGTCGTATTGAACATATGCACTAGCAGAACCTGCGGTGCCACTAGTAGTTTTACCAGATGTATATTCCGCCTGTCCACTGTTAGTACCACCAGCAAATTCAGAGAATCGCAGATCAATGCCAGTCATGCTGGCATCAGATACATCAAAGCGATAAACTCTGTCAGTCAGAAGTTCGGGTTGGATCTGATTTTGCAAGCGGAACACAGCACCACCAGCACCATCGTTGAATACGAATCTATTTACAGCAGTAGCAATACCACCAACAGAGATAGTACCAGAAGTGGTTGATGAACCACCAGTGAGAACATCACCAGCAGCAAATGTACCACCAGTGATGTCACCAACCCAAAGAACGCCATCACTTTCTACACCAGGCACAAACTCATAAACAACACCACTAACACCACCACCGTTAGTTACAGTTTCACCGTTAGCAAAGTCTGGGTTTGCAGTTGCACCAGCGTCAGCAACGTTCTCTAGTGTAAATGCAATCAGTGACTTGTATCGTACCTCGTAAGTTGTAGTCGCGGGGTCAACAACATCCAGAAGATATGCACACTTCTCACCATCGGTACTGGTAAACTTAGTACCTGGGATTGCATCTGCGAGAGGAACTGCTGCAGAAAGAGTAAACTTAGTGTTGCTAATGATGTCGCCACGATGCAGTTTGTAAGTGGCAGCATCAAGGGTTAGTTCTTGATCCCAACGACGCAAAGAGACGTTATAAGTATCAGCACCAGTACCGTCACAGTTTACAACAACTGTACCAGTGGTAGAACTAAATACATCGTTCTTAAATAGCGTAGTCTCTGTCGCCGCTGCTGGTTTTAAGTTGGCGAGTGCGCCTGTGTTAGTTGCCATTGCTTATCAAATCTGTGAGAGGTAAAGTTGTTGTTGACGAACGCGAGATGTTAACTTTTGAGCACCGATACCAGCACCAAATTGTACGTCTTCAAGAGCAACGTTGTTGGTGGACAACAGTGTAGCGTCAGAATCTGGGAACTTGATGTTACGAAGTTGAGTGATGTTGGTCAGATCAATTCTGACACGTCTCTGTTCGTCAATATCATCAACCAGATCAACTCTATTTAGTTCCTTATTGGACAACTTCTGAGTTGCATTGGTCGTTACAATCGTGCTAGGACCAGTTGCTTCGTTGATATTCTGACCAGGGAACTGGAACTGATAGTTAAGAGATTCAAACTGGTTATCCAGATTGAAAATAATTCTCTTGGTAGGAGTTGTACCATCAGCAAGAATCAGATCCTTAATTACTTTGTTACTCAGTGTTTGAGTAGCGTCAGTACCAACCAAAGTCAGGGATAGGTTGGGGAATGTAACAGTACGATCAGAATCTAGTGAAGCAGTGTCAAACGTTACAGCAGGTGCATCAGTCGCGGTAGTAGATGCAAACTTAGCATCAATGAGAGTCTTAGCAGAAAGTTTCTGCGTAGACACATCATCAATAAGTTCACTCGTTACAACAGCAATACCAGGATCAGGTAACTGATACGTTTTAGTACCAGTTATAGTTTCATCCCAGTCAAAAGTGAAACGAGCATTTTTTTCGTTGTTACCAACACCATCACGGATCGTAAAACGTTGATCCTCAATAATAATGTCTTTGTTGGTAATCAACTGGTTAGTATCATCACCCAGAAGAACAGTACCACCACCAGTTACAATCTCGGGCAGTGTGAATACTCTAGTGCCACCAGTATTACCGATGTTACCAACTTCAAAGCGTGCTTTACGAGTGTTATCACTGTTGTCCTGAATGACAAACAGGTTATCGTTAAGTAGAAGTTGACCAGTAACTTCTACTCTACCTGCACCTTTGGGGGAGATGATGATATTTGAGTTTGTAGCAGAGTCATCAGCAACCGTAATCAGGTTGGTAGAAGAACCATCCGTGTTCTCAATACGGGAAAAATAGAAACCACCAGATCCGTATGAAATACCAAATTGATTGTACGCATTTTGATACAATCCAGTATCACGGTCCAGGTCAAAACACAGTCCAGGTGCTGCCTTAGTGCCCGCCGATACAGTCTTAAAAAGTTGATTGACTTTTGACTTACGGTTAGGAATCAGTGGGTCAGATACGACAACGGGGAGAATCGCTTCTCCCGACAAATTGGCGTCATCAATACCGTCTAACTGTGAAATTTTCTTAGTTGCCACAGACTCAATATCTTGCTACTTTTTTATTTATACGTTCTAGGATAGAGCGTATTGTACATCATAAATCCTCGGAGTCTTCGGATAGGATCCCAAGGTACTCCGAGAGATAAGCAGCACTCTCTATAACTTTCCCATTCAGTCAAGTGCGTCAAGGTCGCTGTGCTTTCTAGTGTTTGGTTGTTGGATTCCACGGATGAGATTTTTGACTGATTGTACTTTTTGCATGTTCTCCTGGTGATACTTTTCCCAGTCAGTCATTACATCCATCAGATCATGGAAAAGGTCAGAAGGAGTAACGTCATCATCACTCAGATAATCTGCAATGCAATTATCTAGACGATCTTTACGCTGTTTAGCGTAAGTGTCAGGATAAACGTAGGGCATTTGAGGAGTGTCATTGAGTTTCATTTTTTTCTCGTTTTGAGGTTTGGAAGTAAAGTTTATAGTATCGTTTTTTTATCTCTTCCAACAGTTCCATATCTTCTTTGTAACCCATGTATTTGAGGAGTGCATATGACCCCTCAAGTTCACTGATCAACTGTAAATATACAACAGATGATCTAGGAAATCTACCGAAACGGTAGTATTCACTGTGCTTCCGATAGTCCTTCGGAACTATCTCCCCCTTGCTGTTTATTAAATCCAAAAGGTCCCACCTTTGACGACTTTACACGTTCTTTCATAACTTGTCCTGTGAGTGCCTCCATAACTTTCAGCACATCTTCTGCTTTGGGATTAGGTCCCATACGTTCAATTACAAAGTTATATTTGGCGAAGAATTCGTCAGATACACATTTGTAATCTTCAACTGTGATTGCTTCATCTTTCATTTGCCAACTCCATAATCAGGTGCTTTCAGTTCAAGTTCGGCAATTTCATTGTGCAGTTTTTTAACTGCTGCACGGACTTCTTCAGTCTCCTCCCATTCAAACGTGTCACCAGACTTGGAGACAAATTGACGGGTCACAGGTTTTTTACTCATGACTTAGCGTTCTTTAGTACAGTAATTAGGTGCATGTTACCGTGAAAATAACCTGCAATGATCACACCAATGGTACAAAGTAATAGTACCCCTAGTGCAATCAGGTGAGGTGTTGGTTTAGAGTTTTCCACTAACAAAACCATCATTGATTACACGAGTGTGTTCCTCAAGACTTCCATCTTGCAGACACTTTAGGTGCCAACGAGAAATCGTGAGCACATCATCATACTCAAGACCAGTGATAAAATGTTGACCTAGAGGTTCTTTTAAGATGCTGGTGTGCAATCCAAAGCGTGTTTTTTTAATGTAGAACGCATCATCAATCCACTCTACATCCTCTGGAATGTTTTTCTCAACTGATCCACCAAAGGAGTCGCTGAGTTTTGCCTTACGCTTGGGTTCGGTTTCAGTCATAGATCAATGTGGTTGCTGACATTGTAGCATATAATCTACCGTGTTGGCAACGTCTGACATCGCATCTTGTATCATTGGACGTTGACCCGACTCCTGAATCATTGAATCCTTCTCATCTGTAAGCGTCCAGCGCCATTGTTGCATGTCGCTACAATACCAGAGGTTGATTCGCATGGTTTTTGTGCTATTTATCTGAGAGGTCAGGACCGCTGTAGTAGTCATCAACACCAAAATGCTTCATTACTAAAGAATGTAGTTCCCAGTATCTAAGATACCAGTCAGGAATCAAACCGTAATGAGGTAGACTATGATAGTCATACTCATTCTGGAAGATCAGTTCAATCAGTTCTTCCTTTGTGTCCATGATTAGATGCGGTGTAAGAAGTATAGCAACGTCAGACGCGAATCGTCAAGTTTGTCACCAAAGAATGACTCTTCTGAGTGGTAGACGTTGCTATACCACATTGCCATACGATTATATACATTATCCACCTTATGAAACTTACGATAGCAGTTGCGAAGATTATCGTTCGCTAACATTGCATCATCGTAATGTTTTTCAGGATCCATAAAGAATTTTGTACGATTATACTTTTCAGGTTTTTTACCTTGAATTGGTTCATAGAAACTCGTACCACTACTCATGGGTGCATCTGGCGACAGATATATAGCACCTGCTAACGTAGCATCGTCGTCTATGTGAGGCCAACCTTTACCAAATCGTTCGGGAATATATGCAAACTCTGCCTTCATTACGTTAAGTCCTAACTGCGAACAGATAGGAAATTGCATCAGTCGTAGAGACAACTCATCCCACAATTCCATGTCAATCTCACAAATCATCTTAGATCTGTATCCAGGATAATTGTCATGACCCCACTTTCCGTACTCCTGTGCTAATGCAAGGGCACGAATCTCGTCGGGTTTGTCAAAGAAGTTGTCTCTAATATACATCAAATCGGTACAAACGAGAAGGTCTTACATTGATAGTTAGTATCACTGCTACGCATCACATTACCAGCGATAGTTACACGCGGCATTTTATCAAACTCTCCTGTTGGTACAACTTCATGCACTCTATCTCCAGGACCAATGTAGAGTTTACCGATTTCATTTTGAATACGATATAACTCAGGACCATCATCCATGTCACCTTCATAGAACACAGTTGCTGTATTCTGTGGATAGATTGACAGATACCAATGAATAGGATACTGATGAAAATGTTTGTGCAACAAACCATCCTCAGGATGAGTGTTAACCCAACATTGTGTCCATGCACGTTCATCAGTACCGATGTAATCGCGGATCGCATACTTGATCGCTGCGAACAAATCATAGACTACATTATCTCTGGCATTGCAAGAGAAAAAGTTATAGTATCCATACAACCATGTGCTGTTTGGAAAGTCTTGTTCGTGGACATGTTTACCCTCTTTAGTGTAAGCAATACCATCTAGGACACCAGATGTTCTGGCACTAGTTTCTGCACATATATCGCATAGGTGTACATGATACTGACGAACTACGTCAATATCATATGTCTTATAGTCGTTTAATTTGTTTGTCAAAGATGAACTCACTTGCTACATTGCCAATAACACGTTTACCATTTTGAAATCCTTGATCCCAACTACGATATTGATGTGGTGTCAACATACCTCTGTAGTGTAACTCAAGGTCTCCATATTTACACTCACCGTTAGATTTATATCCTGTACCAAATGGTCTCCAGATAATATCACATCCAATAGGTTTCCAATCTAAAGTGTGATTGATAAGTTTGATATTAGGACCGTCATTTACTACAGTAAAATTACGTTCTCGGTACACTTCACCATCATGATGATACCACTGACGTGACTGAATTTTGTCCTCTTCTAACTTAATCCACTGAATCCATACCCAGGCATGTCCAGTAGGATCGGACATTGCCTGTGCTCGGTTAGTGTAAGATCCTTCAATTAGATCAATGAAGGATCTTCTTTGATACTCTCCATCCATTCTTTCTTAAATTCCTCAACTTGATTAACGATGTCAGGATCAATCGTAGGTTTCTCAAAAATTGGAACCAACATCAGGTATTTACCATTATGTTTGATACGAAATGGTTGTAAATTTTTATGACACAGGTCAACAATGAACTCAAAGTTCTCTTCTAGTTGCTCAGCATCAATGTCAAGAGGCGACTTCATAGTTGTAGGTAAATAGGGAAGGATTGAGTTGAGAGAAGTTTGCGAGGGTTTCTGCAAACCCTTCAGACCCTTCCTCGTCAAATCTGAATTGGATGGTTTCGTCATAACCTTCGTTATCTAGCAGTTTAATCTCACGCTTAGAAACGTTGATCCAGACGTGTTCTAGGTAGGTTTCCATGCGGTTAGGGGATGAACTCCCCCATCATACCTCAGTTCAGGAGGATTGTCAAGGCACTGATCTTTACGTTTGCAGTAGCAGTGATGTTGACCGCTGCACCTGCCACGACAGACACAGCACCAGCAGCAGCGTTCAGAGTGATAGCACCAGTTGCAACGTTGGCAGCAAATGCACCAGCGGCAACAGTGAACAGGGCACCACCAGCAGCACAGTTGACCAGGAAAGGTCCAGGAGTGTTGATAGAGAATCTAGGGATAGGATCAGCAGATGGAGCAGGGAACAACACATAGTCAACAGGACCACCGACAGTGTTAAAGATACCCGTCTTACCCTTAGGAATAACACCGTCCAGAGTGTTGATAAAGTGATACTCAGCAGGTGCAATCATGGTGATTGAGTTACCTGCTGACAACTTAATCTCAGAGGCATTGATCTCATAACCCTGGCAATCAATCTTAGTGTTACCCTGAGGAGCAATAACCTCAGCGTTTGTACCACCTTTACCACAAACTGTATTACCAATCGCCTGAGTTTGCAGATGACCTTTACAATCAATAGCAGTATCTGAAGCGAAGTTGAGAGTATTCTTTTGCGTTGGTTGTCCAGGTTCGTTAGGTGCGCCAGACACATCAACAAACATGCCACCACCAATCTCTAGGTGGAAGTCACCAGTAACCTTCAGACGATAGTCACCGTCAATAGTAATGATATTGTCTTCACTAATAGATTCACACTTAGACTTCTTATATTCTGCACTGTAGTTACCAGGACAGTCAATGTGTGTACCAACCAAAGGATCACTAGAACCTTTACTATCAGGGTTGATCTTCTTAGCAGTCTCGGCAGATTCTGTTGCAGATTGTCCTGCCTTAACTCGTGCAACGTGTTCTGTATATTCTTTGTTGTCTACCCTGGCATCAGTAACTGTATAACCAGAGGCATATCTAGTGATCGTACCTTGTCTACCAGGAGTGCTCAACTGTAGTTGATATGCACCGTTAATGAAACTCTGTGCAGAGTTCAGGTATGCATTGGCATCATTGAAGATAGCATCAACAATAGTACCACCGCCACCAGATCCACCACAGGCAGGATATGCATTACCTAGTTTATTTTTTAGTTGATCTAGGTCTGATTTAGTACACCCTGTGACCCCTAGGAATGGATAGAATTGTTTTGCTGTTGACGCTCGGTCCCCCGCCTTTCGGTTACATCCACCAAAGTCAAACAGAGTAAAGATAAGACTCAGCAGTTGAGTAATAGATGAAAGGTCAATCTTACTGACGTTAGTTGCCTGAGTAAAGATGTCCTTACCATTCTCAAATACTTCCTTGAGAGTATCAAAACCTTCAGCAACAGCAGTTGCCGACTTAACCAAACTCAGGATCTGTTTGAGGAATCCCAAACCACTCTGAATGGAACATGTGATCTGGTTAATAATATCCTGCACACCTGCGACAGCAGCAGTTGCAGCATCCATTGCCTGACCAACAACTTGCTCAACCAAATCGGTGACTACACCCATAGGATCAGAGATCATGTCTGAGATAAGACTATCCAGACCACAGATCTGACTCAGCAGGGTTTGAATGATTGTCTGAACAAGTTGTAGAACAACAAAAGGAATACCAGTAAACTTAGAAATAATGCCTGCCATTGACAGACCTTGCCCTGCAATTACGGTGAGTTGTTCCTTAAATGCAGAGACAACCTGTGCCATGACAGCAGTAAGGAATCCCCGAACCTTTTCGGTCAGTTCCTCCATTCGGACAATCTTATTCTCAAATACATCAACAAAATCTCCATCCTCATTTTTAACAACAGAGGATGCAGTTGTCAGAAGATCTTCTACTAGTTGCCCTAACTTGACCTCAAGAGTTTTCCATGGACCACCAACACCAGATGCAGCAGGAGTACCATTCTCCCTAACAGTTGGTTTACTAGTGTTGCCAGAAGTTGCAGGTGCTTTGTTACCAAGTGCAGCAGGTGCCTGGTTGTTAGTAACCTGAGCACCCTGTTCTCCAGGAGTCTTTACAGTATTACTACCATTGTTCTGTCTAGTCTTATCCGCCTGTTGAGATGTTGCACCAACCTCTTTATTAGTCGGGTTAATATCGTTTCTGTTCGGTGCGTTAGTAAAGAGGAATGTGCTGTCTTTAGAGTCTAACTTTCCAGGTTGTGCATTACTAATTCTCAGTACACCCATAACAATGGGTAGTTGTGCTTCTTCACCGTCAAGGAAGAATCCCATGACAATAGCACCAGGACGCAGTTGGTGAGAAGATTTACCAACACCGTCAATACCTGCCTGATCAGTAGGTTGCAGTACAGTTGCCCATGGAAGATCTTTAGTTTCTAAATCCTTTCTAAATCCTGCCTCAGGACCAGTATAGAAACCAAGTACACGGCACTTTACCCTACCAATGAGTTGGGGATCTTCAGTATCCTCAACTTCACCTACCCACCAAATAAATCCGTCCTTTCCTACAAAATCTGTAGAAGATTCACCTACAATATTATCAACGTATGCAGACATCTTTGATCAAACTGGGTGTTAATTATTTAGCGACAAAATCAAACGCGACCACTACACGGTCATCCGCATCCATAGGTGGATAAAAGTGAACCAGATTAGATGGGAACAGGATTAATTGACCTTCACGAAGAGGAGGAATAAAGTTAGCAGTATTCCACATCGTAGGTTTGATCTCTTCTAGATCAATAGTAGGCATGAGATTATTCTTAAATGGATTCTCCATCACCAGAGGAGTGTGTCCTGCCTGTTCATCATACTTCACCATAAAATACCCAGTGATGTATGTACCACGATGAGTATGTGCAGGAACTTGTGTACCCTTCTGAGAAGTCTGTACATCAGTATTCATGACCAGTTCTGCATTGTAACCAAGAACTTCGGTCAGATAGAATTTTGCACGTTCTTCTACCCAGTTGTAGAAACCTCCACAGTTGGGAAGTTTTCCATTATATACAAATAGATCTCCTTCTCGCTGTACATCATCCCATTGCTCTTCAAGGTTACTAATCAAAGTATCCTTGATATCAAAGTCATCAATTAAAAGAGGATAGGCGAAAGTAGGAATAATTTGCATGATATTACATAACTAAGTGGGTGATGAGGGATTTGAACCCCCGACTGCCTCGGTGTAAACGAGGAACTCTACCGCTGAGTTAATCACCCTCAAAGTTGATCTAGAGGTGTCTCTGACCAACTGACATTGTGATTATAACACTATCTAGTAGATCTGTCAATCATCGTAGACCAAGCATTCAGGTTCTGATGGATTGGAGTCGCAAAATAGTTCTAGTGGGGAAGGATCGTGATGATCTCCTGCTGCAATCTCTTCCTTATGGTTTTCAACATATGTTTCCAACTCTTGAAGTTCAACTTCAATGTGACGACGTTGGTGGGGTGAAGTCAGGGGGTTGTCAAGGATTTCCTTGTCTGTTTGAATATGCTTTTCAATTGATTCCATGGTACTCGTGCCAGTGAATGATATTATTTAGGTGATACTTTGATACTGTCTCTCAATAAGTGCAACGTTGTTTGCAGTTGAGAAACTTTGTATGTGTGGGTCACACCTCCTATAAGATAGGTCCCCGAATACATTTTGTCAAGTTCTGTTTTCTTACGCTTTGTCTGCATTCTCGGAATTTCTACCTTGACACCCTCACCAGCAGTCAATGCTAGGTTACCAGGAACTTCAATTTGTAGTTGAATCGCTTCCAGTGACTTCTTTCTAAGGAAGTTATATGATGCTGTGTCTAAGTAGTAATTCAAGTTTCTAGACTTGGCAGAACTACCATCTTTTGATGGAGTATCCCACAAATGTGTTGGCAATACTCTATAATGTACACGTTTGGGATTGTTGATCATCCCTCGTACAACAGGATCTTTAGTGTTAATGGGCAGTCTGCCACCTTTTTCTAAGATAGAGAACTGTTTGAAAGTATTTTCAATGTTGTAATATCCAGTCTCAGCAGTTACTTTTTTATTCTTAGTTGGCAATACAGACTCACCCAGTGTGCTGGGATCCAAACCAATAACATATCCAGACCATGATCCCTGTCGCAGATTTTCTATGCTGTTATATGACTTAGGGAATGTAAGTCTGTTGATCAAATACTGATTCCTGCCAGGATCATCAGAAACTGCTTTTTGACCATAGACGTAAGTTGGTTTATCCTGATTTACAGCGTTTTCAACCAACTTGTCAAGAGTTTTGAAATGATAACCTTTAGAGTTCTCATAGAAAACATATGCACCTTGTGCCATATCAGATTTAGATCCAGAACGAGTCGCTTTTGATGCAATGAAATTAATAGTATCAAATGGTCTCCAGTTTGGAGCAGTGAATCTCATTTTGTTTGCTGATTCACCATCAAAGGTCTTGCCACTCTTTCCACCTAAGGTGGTCACTTTTTCTAGAATCTCTTTAACGTGGAAAGTAGCATTCTGCTGATCATATGCACCAAATACATTAGTGATCTCATTAGTAATAAAGGCAGGTGATGCCAGTCTTAGAATATATGCTTCCTTCTTCTCTTGTTTGGATCTAGAACCAATCTCATAGCACTGGAGGATATATGTAATTTGTGTTCCAAATGCCTCTAGATCTAGTCTCCAATACTCGTTACCAATCAGAGTGTTGATAAAGTCAGTAGCATCAAAGATCGCAACCTCTGCAAAGATTGCAGGCATACTGATACTCTCAATAATCTTAATTTCGGAGATTAGTTCTACAAGATCACGAGCGCCATCTTTGGCAGTTCGGATCTGTCCGTTACCATCTAATAGATATGCCTTTAGTGCAGTTTGTCCCGATTTTTGTAGTCTTGCCATTAACTAGCACCTCCGAATAGACCCAATTTGGGTAGATATGCAACCCAGTCTGGTATTGTTATATCTGGTATACTTATAGTCTGAGGTGCTGGGGCGGGTGAATCTGATGTAGGTGCCGCAGCAGAAGACTTTGATGCAGCAGTTGCAACCTTTGTTGCAGCAACAACCTTATTTTCCTCTTCCTTTTTAACAGTCGCTACTGCTTTTTCCTGCTCTTCTGCAGTTTCAGTAGTAATACCGAGAACACTTCTAGTCTCATTAATACTCTTGGCGAGCATATCAAATGCTGCCTTTTTCTGCGCCTCAGGATCAAGTGCTGCTCCTATTCCTTCCGATGCATCAGCAATACTAGAAGATGGGATAGAACTTCCATCAGCAGGTGCATCAAGAGTTGTACTATCAGGACCCTCTACTTTTCCACCTAACGCCTGTTCATATACTTGCTTCAGTTTACCAAATGACTTGACTGGTTGTCCATAACGACTTCTACCATTCATCATTGGCAGAGATGCCCAGACAGGTGCCATCTTAGCAATCTGTGCCTTATTAATAGGAGCGTCAATCTCTGCCTGAGACATTTTCGCCTGTCCCATCATATAACCAACGATTGCCATTTTATCCTGATTTTCAGGAGTAAATTTAGCAGTTGCAGGATCTATACCTGCCTTCCTGGCAAACACTTCAGGTGTCATCATTTGATAGGCACCAACGGCAGCAGATGTATACCTACCGTAAGTTGCCTCACCGTTTCTAAGTCTCTTTTTCTGTTCTGCGACTACTTCATTGATAGTCATGTTAGTAATATCCATGTCGGTTCTACCACCGAACCATGTTTTATATCCGCTGCCACCAGATGTTCCTTCGGCAAATCTGATTGTATTCAAAAGTGCTCTGGCATTCTTACTGATTTGTCCACCAGCAGCATAACCATTCATGGCATCTGCAACATTATGGATGCCTAACATTCCACCCTTAGCGAAACCACTAAACATACCACCAAGATCAAATCCTTGGGTAGATGCTTCACGGAGTCTACGACTAGTCAGTCCAGGATTGTTCTTAGTTGCAGGAGTGTTGAATGGTACTACAAAACCACCACCAGACTTCTTAGGTGCAACGTATTCAGTACCATGACCAATAAAGTCTACACCGTTACCAGTAAGTGATACTGGGTATCCAGATTGTGGACCAGAGATCCATCCACCTGCCGATTTTTCAACCTTTCCTCCTCGTGCCTTCTTAGGAACATCTCTTGGTTCAACTTCCTGACGGATACCATCTTTCCATTGACGAGTCTTTGCACCACTATAAGACTTCTTAGGATCATTTGCGGCAGCAGCATTATCATCACCGATGACCATTGCACCGCCATAGTTCTTCTGAATTGCCTGTAGTGTAGAAGGTTTGATCTTACTGTAAGGATTCTCACCACTAGGATCATATTCTGCCTCTACAATCTGTGCTCCTGCACCCTGAGCAGCATTAACTGCTACCTGATACACTTCTTTATCTCTCTCAGGTGAAGGAGGAATGAATACAGGTTTGAAACCTGCATCCTTAATGTGTTTCATGATGTACTTCAAATCGTTGGCAGATTTAGGATCTCCCTTATCATTCGTGCCAGACGTTACGATAACATAATCACTCTGTTTTCTCTTACCTTCAGGAGGAACATTGCCACCAGTAGGATTCTCTCCAGATCCTGTAGGTTCATCACCTGAAGGAAGTGACTTTGCTACCTGATAAGTTACAACACCAGCAGCAGTAACAGTAGCAACAGTACCTATGGCACCGAGGATTCTACCCCACTTGCCCTTCTTCATCCTCTTTTTGGTTCCTGTGAGATTATTCCACAGAGTCTTTAGAACCCAGATGAAGTCATTAACAAGGTTCATGGGGTTTTTCAACCACCTGAGACCTAACAATAATGTTCCTAATCCTAGGAAGAATTGTCCAAATCCTATTAACTTATCCCACCAGGATGCTTCTGGATCCCACATCTTAGCGATGCCATCCAGGGTATTAAATATCGCACTTGAAAAGAAGTTGTACAGGAACTCGGCAACACTTTTAATGCCGTTCCAGATTGTCTCAATCTTCTCTAGATTTTTAGGATCTGACAACCACTTCAGAATACCTCTCGCCACAAGAGTTTTTAATAAGAATCCTGCTAAGTTGGCAAGACTCTCAAAAAATCCTGCAAGTACAGGTATAACAAAGTCTGAAATACCACTGCCCTTCTTCTTTTTGACAGGAGTCTTATTGTCATCCTTACGCTCAGGAATCATGCCTTTCAGCAACTTTTCCTGTGCAACGGAATTCATCCTCAATGAATCACGGATTTCCGTTACTACAACCGCAATGCCATTCAAAGTATTGCCCAGAGAGTTGACTCCCTGAAGAGTTTTTGATCCTAACGCATATCCTGCAGCAGCACCTTCCGAATCGTCTTTTACCTGACCCTTTGGACTGATGAACTTATATAAGTCAATCTTTGTTGTTTTTCCAGACTTTTGTGCCATTACTTAGTAGGATACGATACGTTTCTGGACTTATGCTGAACAATAGTTTCACTTGTAGTATTTATGACCTTGGTCTTGTTGATAGGTAGCAATACTGGAGTATTTTTTGGTGTTGAATTTTCAAGATTTTTGAGTGCATTGTCTATTGCTCCAGATGCACTTAGTTCCTTAACAGAAGTTGATGCCTGTGCTGGTTGTGTGTTGGAACCAGTTACTCTTGCAGCATTAGATCCAGGAGCAACAGGTTTCTGCAACGGAGGACCCATTATTCCCTTAACTTCATTAAATGCTTTCGCTAAGGAATCAAATGCTATCTTACGCTGTTGTTCTGGACTCAGTGGAGGTTCAGGTGGAACGCTAGTACCACCAGGAGAGGTGTTGGCACTATTACTATCAGCATTAGTGTTAGTGTCACCAGCAGGTGCAGGATCAGTCTTTACATTGGGACTAGCAGTACCAGATCCGTCTAGGTTCTCCCAGTGCCATGCTTCTGCCTTGTCAGGAGTATTAGGACTCAGACCCCAACCTGACAATGGTTTGAAACCAAACTTACCAGCATTTGCCCACAACCACTTAAATCCAGCGTTGGTGTAATTGACATCAGCAGCAAGACCATAACCATGATTAGATGTACCAGGAGTTGCAGCAAGGTAACCCTTGGTCCGCTTCATGTATACCTGATCGGCATATGTTCTGTAGGTATCATTGATACCAATGCCGTGTCCATCCTTCTTAGCAGCATCCAACATAGATTGGAACTTGTCCGCAACACTCTTGTGCATCAGACCGCTACCCGCAGCGCCGTAACCAGGATAACCAGTAACCTTCTTCATCTCAGACTTAGGAACTTCACCGTTCTTAAATCTAGATCTTACTCCACCACCAGCAGCGAATCCTTGCCAACCAGCAGCACGATATATGGACTCGGCAGGATTGGAGATAGGTTCTCTCGGTGCCATGTCCAGAATCTTAGTCTGTTTCCTGTTAAATCTAGCAATAGCACCAGAGTTACCCTTATTGTCCTTCAGACCGCCACCCTTCGCCATCTCTTCTTTCTCTTCCTCACCACCACCAAACATGCTGATGAATGGCGCTAAAATATCACCAATACTAGGTGCTTTTGACATAAAGTCATCTATTTGTTGTTTCAGTGGTCCAAGTCCAAGACCATTGATTACACTTTCCTCAACCGCCTTGATGCCAGGAACAAGATCTCTTACCAAAGAGAATATGTCCAACCCCATGGAGATCGCAGGACCAGCAGCAAAACCAAATACACCAGATATATCAAATGCAGCAGATGTGAATTCTAGCAGTGCTCCAATAGAGTCACCCTCTGATGCTCTGTCAAGTGCAAATAGGAGGTTAACCAGACCACCAATGATAGGAATTGCCTTACCACCAAGTTTTTTAACCAGTGGTCCAGGATCCATCAAACTGTGACCCTTCTTCTGGAGGTAAGTTTCTGCCATTTGTCCCATTGGGGACGCTACAATCGCTTTCCACACACTGTCACCCATACTCTTAACAGTTTCAAGCACAGGATTAAAGAACTTACCAAGAGGTCTGACAATGTTCTCCATTGCAGCATTAGCAACTGCACCGCTAGCATTCTTAATGCCATTCTTAGCATACTCAGCAGCACCACCTACGGCAGATGAAATCTTATTCCAAGATCCTTGAGCAGTTTGTGATAACTCTCTACCACGAGTGCTCGCCCATTTAACACCATCATCAAATCTCTTCCTTGCAGCATCATTCATGCGTGACCATAGTTCTGCAAAGTTGTTAGGTAGATCGTACTTCTTCTTAGCGAACTCATATCCTTTTTTCAGTTGTGCTGCAGGTCTATCAATAAGAACACCTTTCAGACTCTTACCCCAGTCACCCAGTTGATTCATAAACTGTTTGGCACTGTTCTTCATCCATGAGAACGCACCTGTTGCCAGATCCTCAGTAGTGTTGAAGAACTTACCCAGAAGACCTTGAGGTTTTGTCTTCCTTGCCTGTTTAATTAGACGTTGAGTTACCTCTTCAGTAACCTCTTCACCACTAGCGACTGCTAGTTTTTTCAGACGTAGATATTCTTCTGCCTGTTCAACAGACTTCAGACCGTGACGCTTTTGAACTCCCTCAAGAATCTGTTGTCTAGATCTTATTGCATCTGATGCAGCATCTGCACCCTTTTTCCCTCTTCTAGCATCATTGGCGTCATCTGCCAGTTCTGCCGCATCTTGACTTTTTTGCCATGAGTCAATAGCATCCGCCATCCCCATGATGTCCGACACCAGGGAGAATGGATTCAACAAATATCCTAACACCTTGAGACCAGCAATGCCCAATAGGACAGTGCCAAATCCCTTAATCATATCCCAGGCACCGCCTAGGTTTCCATTTTTAATCTTTTCTGCGCCGCCAAATATACCTGCTAAACCGTCAAATATCGCACCTATACTTCCTGTCGCTAGGTTCATCATGAATGAACCAATAGAACTCAAAGTATTCCAGAATGATTCAACCTTCTCTAGGTTTTTAGGATCTGCAAACCATTCCAGAACAATCTTTGATAGGATTGCTCTTCCAACCCACTCTAACATCGGTTTGAGTGGTCCAAGGATCTTATCTAACCACGCCAGTGGTCCATTCTTACCCTTCTTAATACTCTTTTTGAGATCTTTTTCGCCCTGCTTTTTCTCTTCCGAACCAACTTTCTGACCTGCACCTTCTGCCTCACGTTCGGCAGCATCGTCTTTGGCACGATCTTTGGCACGTTCTAAATCACCTGTTGCCTCCTTCAAGGCGACAGTTCTACTCTTTACAATATCTCTAATCTCTTCGGTAACCTTACCAACACCGACTAAGGTACTACCGAAGTTATTGAATGACTTTGTGACTTTAATGGAAACCAACTTCACACCGCGAGTAGGTACATAAGTCCCTAAGGTCTCGCCGCTCCCAATACTGGGAGAAATAAGTTTATGTGGTTTGATTTTGGTTGCCATTACCTGCTGTTTTGCCTCTCTTTATACTTTTTCGCCTCCTCTTCAAGATGTTTGATGAGAAGATTAGTATAAACCTCCTTCTCCCATGGCATAATATTGTCCAAATACTCGGGATTCCACTTATGGTGATGAATTAGGGCAAAGTTAGTTTCATAGTAAGTCACCAAATTAGTGTGGAGGAGGGCTACCCGAAAAAAGATGCGAGTCCTTCTAATACAACAGTCTGTTCCTTTTTAGTATTAGGATTCATAAACTTGATCTCATGAGACAGTTTAGGCATAGTCTCAAAGAACTTTTGAATCTGTTCAAACTGTGTAGAGTTCAATTGCTCCAGGAACTCCTGAAGTTCTTCCTTAGAAGATTCTCCTGCATCATAAACTTCTTCACCGTCAATGATTTGATCAATGCAACTAATAGTTACCTCAAACACATTATCAAGGGTGTCTCCAGTCTCAAAGTTGCTAGAGACAAAGGTATCCATCTTAGGATACTTCATGACCATAGAGACAGTCTTGTCCAATTTAATAGTGCTGACGTGATTAGGATCAGTTTTAACACCAACCTCGGAAAGATCAACAGTTACAGGAACTTGAGTCTCTTCATCATCAGGACAAGTCATCATCAAATCTACAGTTTCACCAACTGACTTGGAACGAATCTGCAGGAACAGATATTCAATATCAAAAGTAGCGAGACTATTAACTGCCTCCTCAGACAAGTTAGTTGTATTCACGATCAGTTCTTTAATGGTGTCAACCATATTCTTCTGATCTTGCGTCTCCATGGCGAGGAGGAGAAGTTTCTCTTCCTTTACGAGGAATGGTCTATATTTTACCCGTCTATTGTCTGACGGAAGTTTCAGTTCATACCTGGGGACATTTAATTTAGGTAATGCCATAATAGTTCACTTCAGTAAAATTATTTATCGGTTATCTGGCGCGGTGTTGCCAAAGACATTAAGGGGAGGTGTACCAGGAGGTTGAGAGAATCCCAAATTAAAGTCTACATTGAATCCTTCAGAGAAACTTGGTTTTGCAACTGCACTAAAGTCAAAGTTATTATTAGCAAAGAACTCTGAATATGAAGAATTGAATTGAGGATTAGTGAATGCGTTTTGAGCAGCACTTCCAAGACTATTCAGATAGTTAGTAGTCTGTTTCTGACCCAATTCAGACGCACTTCTTAGGTTTACATTCTTACTATTAGGATAGTATCTAAAGTTGCGATACTGAAATCCTACTTGAAATGTTGTAAAGTCTGCCTTACCAGAAGTTAGTTGAATTTGACTGAGATTAGTGGGGAAAACATCCTGCAAAACCCAACAACCAGTTACTTCATTTTCATAATAAAATCCTCTCTTTTTCTGAGCGTCATTAGGATTGTTCTGTTCTTTGATTAGGTCACTCTCTTTATAGAATACCTTCTTACCCTGACCTCTCTCCATTTTGAAGATTTTCATGCTGCAGGTATAGTTTTCCATCAGTTCAACGTACTGCTCAGCATCATTGACCATGGACATCATCCACCTTTCAAAGAAGGTGTAAGTTCTCGTGTCTCGTGGCATGATAAACGTAGCGTTCACTTCACTGTGACTCTGACCAGTTGCATACTTGTATGCTGCACCGATGTTGTTTACAGACGCTGTTGTAATATTTCTACTTGGTGTGCCTATCTCACTACAATAGTGATTCAGTTGGATGAAGAGATCTTCCGACAGGGAACCACCAGGAATCAACCGCTGCCCATATCTCTCTCCCAGAACCTTGGGCTGAGTAAACTCAACAGCATAAAGATTGTTGAGAGACGGCGAAGTCTTCTTACCCTTTAACAGCGACTGAAACGCTGTAAAAGAGTTACCATAATTCCTACCTTCTCTGAATGAGATTGCCATTATACTTTAAGTTCTTTTTCGGTTATGAGCATAAACTCTAGGTTATGATCTTTGCAGAACTCTCGTGCTGCTTTCCACTTCGCCTGGTTGACACTCCATGTAACAACCTCATTAATATATCGTTTTGTAACCCGTTTTTGTGTTTTGGGTTCCATGGTCTGCCGTAATGGTTTGACCTCAACAATATACTTCTTATTGTTCACCTTTACATAGAAGTCTGGAAAATATCTATGTGGTCTCCCATCTACAGGGGAAACATAGGGGATGATAATCTCTTCACTACCCCACTCTTGAACAGTGGGGGTCACATCGCACCATTTCATAAATTTATATTCCCAAGATGATCTATAAACGATGTCGTTTACATCACCACGGTACTTCATAGGAAAAGACGGACGGTACTTTCCTTGGTAACGCATAAATATAGTTGGACCATTACATATATTTATAGTGGCATCGGCAGTAACGCTAAAGTATCCAGAGAAACTCCCATTTGTGGAGCGTGGTCCTTCTAGAGGAGATAGTTTTATCCCTCAGTCAGCAGATTATGTAAAATTCTCTAGATACGCCTTCAATTCAACTGGAGGTGCTCAGTATTTTAACGTACCAGATAACGCAAGTAAGAGTAATAAAACTCTCATAACTTCGGCATACATTGCAATGCCTAACAACCTGAGTGTTGATTACGGTGCTGCCTATAACCAGTCTAACTTGGGTGCTCTTGGTAGGGCAGCAACTGGTGCATTGGCAGGCAGAGATGGTGCAGAGGTTGCAGCAGCACTGCAACAGGCAGCAGAGGCAGGTCTTCCTGAATCTGCATTTAACAACTTAGCACAAGGTATCCAAGGCGTTGGTGGTCTTTTGGGACTGAATACTGGTGGTTCTGATGCTAACACCCTGATGGCAGTCTCGCAAGGTAAGGTTCTCAATCCTTACTCGGAACAGGTATTCAACGGCGTTGGATTCCGACAATTCACGTTTGACTTCAAAATGGTCGCTACTAGCGAAAAAGAGGCGGCAACCATCCAGGAAATCCTTGAGATGTTCAAAGTTGGTATGCTTCCTGCATATTCTGGTGGTGATAGTGGTCAAGGTGGATCACTTGGTGGTCTGTTGAGTGAATCTGCCGCTGCTCAACGTTTCTTATCAGTTCCTGATAAGTTTTTGATTGAATTTAAGAGAATCAATGAAGGTTCTCTACAGGCAGAAAGTCTAGATCACTTCAAAGTTGACTTCTGTGTACTTACTGGTATGAGTGTTAACTATACTCCCGATGGTCAATATGTCGCTATCAAGAGTGAGCGTCTGAGAAGAAAGTATAGAAATGCCAACAAAAAATTGAGTAATGGCAGCAATAAGAACGTAGTATCTGGTCAGGCACCCAATGTGATCTTTGTGCCTGCAGTACAAATCAACTTGTCATTTACTGAAACTTCTATCGTCACTCAAGAGAAAGCACTGGTAGGTTACTGATGGCTGCATATTTTTCATACTTACCCAACGTCTATGTTGGGACATCAACTACGACTAATACTAAACAAGAGTATTCAGTTGTAAAGAACATCTTCCGTAGGGTGAAGGCAAGAGAAGATTTGTCAAAGTATACAGAATTCTTTGAGCAAGTCTCTATTGAAGACGGTCAATTGCCCTTCCAGATTGCTGAAGCATACTATGGCGATCCTGAACTTGATTGGGTAATCCTTCTGACCAATAACATCGTTGATGTTTATGATCAATGGCCCAAGAGTAGAAGAGAACTTGAATATTTTACCCAACAAAAGTATTCTTCCCTTGACGGTGTTCATCACTGGGAAACCAATGAAATTATATGGGAAAATAGAGTATTAATTGAGGAAGGTATTGAAGTTGATGAAACTTTTAATTATACGCTTCCTAATGGTCTAGTCATTAGAGGTTCTGCTGCAAGATTCCCTGTTTCTAACTGGGAATATGAATATTTCTTAAATGAACTAAAAAGGAATATCTACATCACTATGCCTAACGCTCTGGAAGCGTTTATTGATGAATTTGAAGATCTCATCGGTTACGAACCTAATACCGAACTTGATGAGAATGGAGTTAAGAAAACTACAATCTCTATTGCAGATAAGTTCCTCACTAAAGGTTTTGGTGGTGGTATCGGTCGTCAGTACAGTTCTACTTACACTGGCACTGGTAGAATTACAACTAACCTGAATGTCGGTGGTACTGCAGGAGTATCAAGTGCAACAATTACTCTTGATCAAACTGTTCAATCTGACGCCTCTACAGGTGTACAGGTAGCATCTGATAGTGGTACTGCAAGTGGTGGCAGTTCATCCACATCTACCACTACAACCACAACTCAAAGTTCCTCTAGTTCTGGTAGTGGCACCAGTAGTGGCGGTGGATACTGATCCCGATTTCGTAAATATAGACGTATCAAAAGACGGACTGGCACTCATGTACCAATCCGTCTGTTTTCATCTGGATAAATGGCCTGGAGGTCATCCAGAAGAGCAGGTTGCATTACAACAATTAAAAGATAATCTGTTTAGGATTATTCTTGAAAAAACCCTAGAGGTGTAAAAATTGGCGGAGATTTTTTCCCGCCTTTTTTGTAATCAAGGGGCGATTTTGGTTTCACCCTCCATCAATCTGACACCCTACAAGGGCACCGCCAACGATACCTGAGGGGATCGCCCACCAACGACCGTTTCCTCTGCTTAGAGCGGCACCTAAACCGCCTCCAGCGATGCCTCCGAGGACGCTACCTTCAATGCAGGAATTGTCGTCGGTTTGATGCTGTTTTTGCGGAGCAGGTGCAACTACCTTAGGACGACGAGAAGAATGGTGATGGTGGTGTCCATGACGATGCTTATTGATGCAACGTTGCCATGGATGACGACGGAACTCTTTCATTGAAGTGCCGTCGCTATACAAAGTAACATGGACTTCCTCTTTAGTACAGGTAGACCAGTCACGATCTCTCATGTAACTATAGCGATCAATCACATGGGGATGACGGTGGTGTGCCAACGCAGGAGATGCAACGCTAACTAGCAGCACCGCAGAGGCGACTAGTTTTGCCTTTAGAGCAGCGCGACGTTTTTTCGCCTGACGCAGCGCCTGAGGTTTCAGACTGCGCTTCTGTTCTTTTTTAGAATGGTGTTGCCAGTTAGGTAGTTTCATCGTCCGAATTTGCGATCCATACGAAGTTTAATTCACTCGTCCTCAGCAGCGAGGGATGCGAAGTAAGACATCACATCATCATCATCTTTAGCAGGAGTAGCAGCGACGGTCTTCTCACGGAAGGTTTCTACTTCACGTCCCCACTCAGGTTGGTTAGAACCAGTAATGTCGGGAGCATTGAAAGAATCTTCATCTGCAAAAGACTCATCACGCTTAGGAGCAGCGGGTTTAGCGTTGAGGACAGCATTGAGACGGGTCTCAAGTTCCTCATAGGTCTTGAAGTTAGAAGCATCAGTGAAGGCAGTCAGAGAATTCTCTTGCTTCCACACCGCTTCAATCTGGTCATCATCAACTGCAAACATAGGAGCAGGAGAAGCGAACTCCGACTTATCGTAGTTCCAGTAACCAGCGACCTTACAGATCTTCAGTTTGAAGTCAGCACCTTGCCAGGGATCAAAGACGTTGACAGCAGTCTCATCTTCAAACTGGGGTTGCATCGCTTCAATGATCTTGTCAAAGATCTTTTTGCCAAACTTGTAGAGGAAGACTTTGCCTTCGTTCTCAGGATTGGCAGGGTCCTTCACAACATAGATGTTGCTGTAGTATGACAGTTTACGCTTTTGCTTACGAGCGACTTCCTTATCAGCATCAACACCAGAGTTCCAGAGTTGACGGTTCATGTCACCTACGGGGTCTTTCTTATTGAGAGTCGTGAGAGAGTTCTCAATGTACCAACCACCAGGACCTTGGAATGCATGAGACCAGATTTTAGCGAACGGGATATCTTCGCCATCTGGAGCAGGAAGGAAACGAATAACAGCGTAACCATTGCCGCTTTTATCCAGTTCGGGTTTCCAAAAACGCTCATCTGCGGATCCACCACCACTGGGGTTGGAGATCTTTTCAATCTCCTTGGTGAGTTTAGCAAACGAACTGGCACTGGACTTCTTAAGAGCGGAAAAAGACATAGGATTGTTAGGGTAAATGGATTTGGTTTGTTGCCACTGTGTTATCGTGGCATTCTATTTAGTTAGGAAGAGATTCTTCCCACTCATACTTACGTTGCCATGGTTGCGACGTTACGGACTGGTCAAGTTGGAAGTTTGCCGAAAGGGACACTCGCTTCTGACCTGACTTATTATAGTACGGCATGACGTAGTGTGTCAAGTTCGCTGGGAAAATAACAAGGCGTCCAAGGGTCGGAGGATCAATCACAAACTCGTTCGTGGAGAACGGGGAAGGAGCACCATACAAGAACTGAGTGCATCCATTGTGACGCCAAGGAGTCTTGGAATCTTCATGGATGGTGCCCATCTCATCTGGTACATCCAAGTATAGGATACAACTCAGGTCAGAGTTGTGGATGTGTGGCGGATTAAAATCTGGACCAGGGGACGTGAAGTTGACCCAGGCGTTGACCACACGCATATCGGTGGTGATCTTTGCATCAGGACCAGCAGCACCCTCCTGAATGCGAGCAGCATTGTATGCAACAGGAGTAGAAGGTCCAATGCGACCTGACATGCTCAACTCATTCAAATACTGCTGTACATGAGGGGACAGCATGGGCGTGAGTACAGTGTCAATCCATTCAGACTCACACCAAACCTCCTTTTCAATGTTTCCTACCAAGCCCATGCTAGCGTCTTCACGGGTCTCCCCAGTAGCATGTTCAATGATGGTGGTAACATCTGCATCGCTCATCTGAGCAGCGTAGAGTCCAGGTCCAAAAGGGAAAATAGTATTGCCTACGACGGCAGGGGCAGCATAATTCATTCTGATTCGGGCGGATTTGTTACTTGATTTTTAGCATTGTCAAGGTGTCTGATCATCTGATCAAAACAGTCACCGAGGTCTCGGTAACCAAACGCTTGAGACATAGCATTTATTCTAACTTTAAGATCAGATGCTTCCTGATCTTCCATAGCAGCGAGAGCAAGTCTAGTATAGAACAATTTTTGTTTTTCTACAAGTGCTTTTGTGTTTTCTATATGTTCTACTCTTTGCTCAGTATCCATCGTAGCAAGTCTAGACTGCATGAAGGATAGTTTTTGATATGTTTTGAAAATATCGTTGATACTATTTTGTACGTTTTCTGAATTGAAGAATGCGCTGTCGCTCATAGTTTTCTCTGCATTGTTTCTAGGACAACCTTCTTATACTTTTTACAGTCAATGTTGAGAAACGGAGCATACTTTGTGATCATGTTGCTGGTCTCCATCCATACAGGATCGGATAGTACCTTGTTGAAATTATCAACAAATCCCAAACAATAATCTAATACAACTAAAGTCTCTAAACTAATTTCATTTGCATAATACTCTCGGATGAGGATGGGATGCTTTCCAGTCTCTGCATGAAAGAGTTGATCAAATGTCTTATCATATGGTTGCTCAATACCATTAAGAAGAGTGTCAATGTCCTGTCTAAATTTATAAGTGAAAGATTCCTGACAGGTCTGCCATTTGGCGTAATTCCCGTCACTAAACTGACGGATGTACTTTGCACCCATGATAAAGTTGGATACAAAATAGTAGAGCATTTGATTGGCATCTTTTTTAGTTGCCAACTTCTTAAAAAAGTAGACATCCTTACGCTTCTCAAAAGCGCCTTCGGATGCCTTTACTTTCCCATTAAATTTGAAAAAGTCATACTCTGGGCGGGTAAAGTGAGATCGCACCGCCAGATACATTCTGTAAGTCTCGTAACCTGTCACAGGGGAAGGATACCTCTCGTAGTTGCCTTCATGTAGTTGAGTTTCTGAGCGTCGTATCTCAGTTTCTCTTTCAATGGTTTGGACAATAGTTTAGGCACAGATTCAAGTTCAATCTCTTGATCTTCACAGAAGCATACAATTGCCTCAATATAATTGATCTCACCACGAGACTCCTTAACCATTTGTTCAATGTACTCCGAAAACTTTGTCGGAGTCATGAACGGTTTATCGTCCTTGGTTTTGGAGGGCATTGAACTCTTCCTTGTAAGATTTAAGTAGTTGTAAATAGTCATCAAGATTGTACTTCTGAAATACTTGAATAGAACCCTCTTCTGTAGCGATAAGTGTGACAATTTTCTTTACCTTAATACCTGTACGCTCATAAAACATGGCGGCATAGGCAGTCTCTTGCACAAAATAGTTCTCAATGTAGGACTCGCGCTTCTCTTTAGTAGAAGTTTTGAAGTCAATTACTGCTAATTCCTTATCAAATTCAGCAATGCAATCAACGCGACCAGCGAGCCCGAATAGATGACTATAAAGAGGGGTTTCAAGAGCATGAATGTTATCCACCCGACCAAGAGTCTTCCGAGCCATTTTGAACATGTTAAGCGCAAGAGGGTCTTTTGAGTATGTCTGCTCATTAAGAGTGCCCTTCATGTGGTCCTCTATTATAGCATGAAATTGCGATCCGCGTCTGGATGCTCTTGCCGAAATTCTGTTCGCTTCCTCCTCACCAACACGGGCACGCCACTTCGCGATAGATTCACGAGAACGAATACCAGTGACAGTGGTTACTGATGGATAGTAATCTTCAACAGATGGAAACTTATAAAAACGTTTACCGTTTTTCTCAACAACGGAGGGTTCCTCCATGTTGTCGTATTCCACATCAACAAAATTAAACATCAGTATTGATAACCAATAATATTTAGATTGAACGCAACTGAGATGCGTTCTTCACGAGAGTAGTTAGGATAAACTCCATGGTTCATTTCCGAGGGGAAAATAATCATGTCGCCATCACGAGGCATGACCTCAAACAAAGGACCATACTCCTTCTGTCTACAGTGTTCCTCAACAATAACGTTATGAGCAGTAGAACGCTGGAAATAAAGCATTCCAGACTTAGGAGGAACTTTCACATAGTAAATCCCACTGAAATGAGACCCACCATGGTTGTGGACCTTATTGTAATGGCCGCGACCATTGACATTCAACCACAGTCCAGCACCTTGAATGTTCCACTCAACGTTGGTCTTTGAATCCAATTCGCAGAGATACTTAACCACTTGCGCCTTGGCAACTTGAAACAGAGGTTGCCATGCAGCACCTTTTATCATGGGTGCAGACTGATACCCACCCACATTACTGTACTCCATAGACTTATGGAACGTTTCAAGAGTATCCGCAACCATTTGGTCCGTAACCAGTTGAGTTCCTACGTTCTCATACAAGATACTAGTAGGGAACAGATGGTGTATACCTGTGGGTAAGTTTTCACTATCAATTTTAATAGACATTAGTAACCGAGATTCAATTTGTTAACAAGATAAGAACGAACCAAACCAGATCTTACAATATCATCAACATCAAATTCAGTGATATTAAATTCAGGCATCACCTGAAGGATACGCATAAAGTCTAGAATACCATTACGCTCGTTCTCTTTGATCAAGTCTGTCTGAGTGTAGTCACCACAGAACATGATCTTAGAGTTGTCACCAACACGGGTAATCATACTATCAAGTTCGTGGAAATTCAAGTTAGAAAACTCATCCACAATCACGATGCAGTCATCCATAGTCACGCCACGAATGAAACTAGTAGACCAAAAAGAAATGGTCTCCTGTGACTTCAGATTATCATACAACATATCAAAACTGTTGTCATCAGGCATCTGGAACATGTAACGTACCATGTTCTTGTAAGGAATCTGATAGAGGGCAGACTTGTCCTCATGAGTACCAGGGAGGAATCCAATTTCTCTGGTAGGCACCAGGGATCGGACGATGTAAATCTTTTCGTAAGGACTATCCTCGGAGAGGACTTCCTTGAGTGCATTATACAGGACGATAAAAGTTTTACCAGTTCCTGCTGCACCATGGAGAACACAATTTTTTCCTTCGGCATATGCATCAAAGAACTCTTGCTGATGATCAGTCAGGGGTTCAATGTTGCGGAGGTAAGATGCATCAATCGGTTTTTTACGTTTCATCTGCTTCTTAGACATTCCTGAGGGTACTGGGTCTCTCAAAAGATCGCCATACTTCTGGGATCGTGATCTAGATTTTGCTCGTGCCATTAGAACTCCCTTACGCTATCAGGTAGATACTGTTTTAGACTATTTTGAAGGCGTCCACCGCCTACACGATAGTGTCCTGCTGCTACGTCAGCAATCTCATTATCTTTCGCAGTAGAGGCAGTAATATCTCCACCTCTCCAGTTTACCAACTGTTTAATATGTGGATTCTCCTCCAGGTACTTCTCACGTCCAGAGATGGACATGATCTCTTCCCAGACTTCTCCAGTCTCAGTATTTTCAAACTTATACTGTGGCATAATCAAGTAAAGCGTGAAAGGTTGGCGCGGGGATGTGCTTTTTGCACTTTGGACATCACTTCTTTGAATCCATTGTCAGCCTTGGGTTGACCGTATGTAACTCCACCAATACCTGCAGACCAGTCCTTATCCCAGTCAGGATTATCTTCTTTCCATGCCATATATTCTTTGCATGTCATAGTGAGTTCTTTTTGCTCACCAGTCTTTAAGTTTTTTACAGGGTAAGTGGGCATTGCATTAAGGAGTAATGATTCGTTGTTTTTTCTCACCAAAGAAGGTGATATGGGTCACTCTCATGTGTTCTTTATGAACACCTGGGATGATACGCATAGCGTGATGAATGTGACCAGGGAATACAACCATGGTATTGTAACTATCTAGCACAGTAAACAATTCCTTGAATTCATCCTCACCTTTCCAGGTATCCACATGTTCCATACCTTCGGGTTTGTGTCCAATCTTCTCATAGAAAGATGTACCTGCACCCATATGGTTGTGGGGATTCAAGTATATCATAGCATTATGACACTTGTCTACATGAGGCCAAAAGAATGGTTTCTCTTGACTGATATCAATTTCTAAGAACTGATTAAATACACTCCAGGAGAACATTCTCATAGGGTCTAGTTCTACATCTAGAACCTTCTGCATGTACTGATATAGATTTACTTCGGTTGGGGTAGGGTCTGACACCCGCTCAACATAAAACTTACCATCGTAAAAGTTGGTTCCATTCAGATAGGTGTCACCAATACCCATTTCCAACTGTTGATGCTGGTTACGATTACTCTTAATACCTGCCTGTGCCACATAGTCCCGAACACGATCGGGATACTTAAACACATCATCAACAAAAATAAAATTCTCACCATGGATATTAACTACCTCCACGGTGAGATCCTTATTAACTACAAAATCTTCTTCAGTAAAGAACTTCATGGTCTAATCATGATGCAGGGTTGAATTTCAGAATCATAGTCATCATGACATTTGCAATCATCAGGACACCAATCCATCGCACGAGAGATAGTTGGGAACTCACAGACAAAGATCTGTTTGATTGCATTAGCAATATCCATGTGCTCTTTCTGAGTACCGTTAGCAGATCTTAGAGATATATAATGGATCCAATTTCTGAGATTGCCCGTCATGTACATTTTGGTTGGTATGCATAAAGGAAGCACATTTCTGGCACATTCCTTTGCAATATTGTCATCTAGCATCTGCTTATACAATTCCATGCCTTGTGCAAAGTGATGCTGCATCAAGATTTCATACTTTTGCTTCTTAAAAGGATCAACATCATCAATAGAATTCTGACGATTCTTGGTATCCTGACTACGGAGTTCTGGCAGAGGAATCTTATCAAAACCTAGCAGAGATGAATCTGCATAGCGTTGGGAAAACTCTTGAAATGTGAATGAACGGTGACGCAAAATTTGAGCTGCGATTGCTCTCGTGGTGTTGATTTCCACAGTCATTACTGCCTGCTCAAACACTGACCAGTGACCATGTTTGATGCAATACTTTAGAAGACCCTCCACCTTAGGATTCTCCTGGTTGTTCGGATTGCTCACACGAGCAATGTATCCAATAGTCTTCTCGGCGTCAGGAGTGACGCTTACCTTACATACTTTCATGAGGACTGATTCTTAAATAAAATTCTACAAAGCCAACACAAGGCAAACGCTTGCCAATATCCGATAGCAGCAAGTCCAAACAACCCAGGTACGACCCAGTTCCATACTAGCATAGTAATCAGAGGATCTACAAAGAGTTGCACAAGTGCCTTAACAACCTGTTGTGCTGCCTCCTTTTTCTGCTCCTCTTCTACTAAGTCGTGTAGTTCCTTAGCAATCTCTTCCTCTTGCTGTTCCGCTGCCTTTTTAGGGTTGAAGTAGACGCTCATTTTTTCTGCTTTTTGTTCAGTGGATCTTCCCATATTTTAGGATTGGTTCTACCTTCTGTTTGTTTGAAATTGATAAAACCTTCACGGTAATTATCCCAGTAATGATCAAAGATGTCAACCTTTTTGCTACACAAAACTATGTCAAAACATACTTGCCCTTCTTCCATGTACTCTACAAGGTATGCAGTACATGGAAGGGACTTATCTTGTGCAAGAGAAGGATCACATTTGGGACGAATGATCTTAATCTTACTACTCAAGAGCGACCTCCCCATTTAATCTGGGGAAATGCCTCAGTAACTACCGCTTTCGTAATGCGGTATTTTTTCTGCAGATCCTTATCTTTTGAAAGAACAACAACTTCTGCCTCGGATTCGTGGAGACCTTCTAGAAGTTGAATGAACATTGATTCTTTCTTAAGCATCGGCAACTTATCATCTCCACCTTTGAAGAATCGGTAAAGTTTACGATACTCTTTTGCAAGTCTTGTATGTTCGGTGCCTGCAGGTGCTTCGTTCTCTTCGTAGGGAACGTCGCCTTCTGGCATCACCGAAATAATGCTCTCATCATAGTTGATGATAAGAATCGCTCTGAGAGCATCGGTATTGTACGTTCGTAACAAATCAATTTTTTCTGCCTTAGTCTTAGCGTTAGATACTTTTTTGAGTACCTCACTCACTAACAAGGCGTTCACATCAGTTTTTCGTGCCATGGTGTTTTAATAATTAGTCTTCATCTTCGTCCGCCCATTCAGAATCCCAAGGACTCTCTGGACGAATGTAAATTAGTTCATCATGTAAGATGTTACCGTTTTCATCCAACATTTCTGGATGAGTTACTGACTTAGCATATGCTGCGTTTTCAATGAAATCTTCAACATATCCTTTAGCAAGCCAGGAAACAGTAATTCCTAAAATAAACGCCCCGATTGTTATCAGGACTACGAGTGCAGTTAACATGGTTCTCCCCTTATAATTAACCTAAATCTGGAAAACCAACCTCCTAATTGAACGCTGATTTATTTATTAGGATTCTCAAATAATTTTGTTCTCACGGAGATATTTTACAGCATCTGAGCAACCACCCAGGTGCTGTTCACCCATAAGAACTTGGGGAAAAGTAGCGCCACGACCAAACTTTTGGTAGTGGAGTTCTCGGTCAAAGTCCTCACCAACAATAAGTTCAGTATAGGACTTACCCTTAGCGTCCAGCACTTGTTTAATGCGAGAACAGTAAGGGCAACCTCGTTTGGAATAAATTGTGAAGTTGTGCATGTGAAGGAAAGAGCATCAGATTCCGTACATTATATAGTAGCACAAAAAACCTATAGGGTCAATTTTTTGGCGGAGATTTTTTTCCGACTTTTTGGTAACTGAAAAGTGATTTTCGTTTAGCACTCATCATTTTTGAATGCCTTGCGACACTTCTTCACGCCCTTCAGTTCATCCTTGATTATTTGATATGCATCTTCAGGAGAGATTCTCTTTGACATTTCCATAGCGGTGATGACCTCTACTCGTGTGCCAAAGTGCTTCAACGCTTCCTCAAAACAGTTTAGTTCTTCGTACATCATTCCTCCAGGCGTTGTACTTCATAGAGACTGGAACGAAAATACTTTTTGTTCTTCTTCACCTTACGAATAAACTCCGATGACGACATGTTCTGTCGCTTCTGAAAGATATCGTTGAGTGCAGTCAGTTCTTCAATATTCTTTTTCAGTTGACGCTCAGACTTCTTCTGCTCTACACGTTGTAGAACAGTCTCATCAATCAGATCATTACTAATCTGTTCAAATTCTGCCACGTCTCCTTCAATCTGATCCTGAATCTCTTCAGGCAGTTGGTCTTTGGGGATTTTAGGTAGGTCCATTATATTCTAGGTTCAAATCTACAGGTGATTAGTTGTACTCTCTGGGCATTGGTAGCACTGACAATCTCAAACTTGGTTTGGGTATCCTCGTTAGCGTTGCCAGCATTGCCCTCAGAAATCTCCACATCTATGTAGGATTGAGGATCAATGGTTGCATTAATACTGCTGTCAGCAGTTGCCCAGTCAGATCTGTACTCATTGATTATATCTACGCCATCTACTATAACACGGATACGGAAGGAACCGCAACTACCACCAGCATTTCCTCCAAGGTGTCTGATCTGAGCATTGTTAACATCTGCCACCGCTACCTCTCGTCTAACGTTAGTGGTCGTGGAATCGTTATAGGTGTTACATCCACTGCTAGCGTATCCAGTAGGACGGTGAGCAACTGTCATGCTAGGAGTTTCAAATGCCAGGACATTGTTGCCCTTGATCGGATCTGTAGCAGAGATGAGTGAACCCTCAGGATACAGTTCAATACCCACACCCTGTCTAGTGTTGAAGATCTCACCAGCAGCACCTGCCACAGGGTTGTTTAGGTTATTGGTAACAGTATTGATCCGTACCAGTCCGCCACCCCTGTTCCAGTCGGTGCTAGGGTTGCCAGGAGAGATGTTCAGTACCTCACCAGGAGAATATCCTGTGCCAGCAGTCTTGATTGAATTGATTCTTACATTGGTATCAATGTCGTTAGGTCCGTCAGCGTTAGCAACCAGTGTCATGTTGAGGATAAGTCCACTACCATTTCCACCAGTAATTGTATAGTCTTGAGTTATAAGATCTCCGACAGCACTCCAACGTCCATCATTTCCTTCTTCTCGGATCCTGAACTCTCCAATGTTCACATCTACCCAGTCACCTACATTTCTATCCCAGAGTTGGAAACCTGTAGGGATCCCACTTGTAGTTGAGGTTTGATTCGTAACACTAGTGATCTTGAATTTAGCATTACAGTCATTACCATCAAGATCTCGGAAGCACAATGTTCTATTACTCTGCTTAACAAATCCACCATATCCAGTGCCAGGTGAGATGGTAACGTTTGTAGTTCCTGCACCAGACAAAGTGATAGTCTTTGTCTTTCGCCCTTCATCCTTTCCAGAAGTCTGAGTCCAAGATGTACCTGCATATGTAAGTGTGCCTAGTGCCTGCCCATAGGTGTTTGGGTTGTCGTCCCACTCAAGTTCCAAGGACACTGATGCAGTGCCAGATCCAGTCGCTACAAGGTTACCATTATTGTCAAAGGTTACATCTAGATCACCAGCGGCAACCTGTCCAGTGTTAGAAATTCTAATTGCCCATCCACCAGGATTCTTTCTCCAATCACCTTGACCATTGTCCACATTAGTACAGTTGACAACCATCTGTCTGCCACCAGATGTCACCGAGTGAGTGAAGATTGTTGGAGATGATTTGAAGTCGGTAAACGTAGAATTGATTCCATCAGGTCCAATACGTTCACCATCAAGGAATATTTGTGTAATATTATCCGACCCAACCTCAAATACATACTCAGAACTCGTCGGAAAGTTAACATAATATGTAACTGACTGTAGTTCATCTGGCAAAACACATTCTGCAGCGTTAACCCACACAGCATACTGGTTCATCCAGTTACTCCATGCAGGGTGTTCAACTGCAAAAGTCTCGGGACGACTCTTAGGTTCATACTCATATCTCTGTGCCTTGGTAGAACCTTGAGATGCAAAGATGTTTAGTCGTATGGTCCCATAGTATGGAGCATCGTATCCACCTCTGGTAGCACTGGGCAAATCTCCACGGTTAAGATCTCCGTTATTAATAGCAGTAGCAACCCAGTCTCCAAATCCTGCTGCCACAAGTTCAGAACGAGTTGCATTTCCATCAGCAACTTTACCTGTTGGCAGTTCAATAATATATGACTTGAATCCTATCCATCCAGTAGGTTTACCACTGATGGTAGCAGAATGAACAAATACTTTTGAGTCTGCCTGGTCAAATTGGTTTGATGTTGAGTCGCCACCAGTGTCACGACGCGATCCTAGTTGGACATTGATTAGTCCACCCTCTAAGGAGACAGTCTTATAGATGGGACCATCACCTTCACCAGGGAACAGAGTCCTATGTGCAACCTCTAGTTGCAACTCAGTTGTCTTACGTCCAGCGTCCCAAACCTGTTCAGCATATGCATCCTTACCATAGAGAGGACCACTGCTATTGTTCTGTGCATAGTCCGCAAGATCAAATCCAATACCAGAGATCTCAACGCCTAGTCCTACTGGGTTGGCGTGCCATGCAGATGATCCTCCAGTGTTTACAACAGTAAATTCAAATCGTTTCCAACCTGCAGATCCAAATGTGATGTTAGCTTGTGAAGGTGCAGTCTTAAAGTTTCCCCCAACATCAAAGACGGGGACATTTGTACCCTCAGATCCACTGAAGGTAAAGACAGCAGTATCATCAACCCCATAATCAACATTGTATGTACCAGGACTGGTGACATAATAAAGTAATTGCCATGAATATGATGCACCCAGCTCAACCAGATAAGGAGCAGGAGATACTGCATGATCTCTCATCCAGCTGTTCCATGCATTACCCGCAATAGCAGAGTTTGTAGGATTCATACCAACAACGAAAGACTTATACAGTGTCCTACTGTTAGTCAGTCCTTCGTTACTTTCGTTTGTACCGATACCTACACTGATGCTATCAATAACCTCAGATAGTTCAGCAATGTTAGGATCAAAGTTTTCATCTGGCCAGAACCCCAGACAGTAGAACTCATTAAACTCAGGTCCCTGATAGGGTTCTGGAATAAATCTCTTTTTATATCTGTCAATCAATCTATCCTGAAACGGATAGCAATCAAAACCTACACAGTTTGGATCAGATAATTTAAGTTCACCACCCCGAACCAAGTCAACGTAGATGGGTTCGCAGTCGTAATACTGTTCAGTCTCAGGATCATATTTACAACGCATCCCACCGAACCCAGGAATACTTGGTCCAGCAATAGGGATCGGAAGATCTGGGTTGTAGACTGGTGGGTAAGTATATCTGTTCTGATCTTCATCCTCAGTGTTAGGAAGACCAGCAGAGTAAGGATCTAGGAAGTAATCAGGGTCACAGATGGGTCCAAAATACCCAGGGAAAATTACTGTGAGAGGTGAATACTTACCAGTAGTAAAGTCTCTTGTAACACTCTCGGGGATACCAATCTGTTGAAACTGTGGACGCTCTGGATTATTAACACTCCCAGGTGGTCCCGAAACAACCTGGGTAACACCAGCGGGATCACATACAGGTCCAAATTGTCCGTAAGGAGTGAATGTCACAAGACTTTTTAGTTATTTATTCCTTGTGCTCAGGTGCTGTCGCCACCTTGACAAGTTGACTATAACTCTCACGAACACTGTCATCAATATATGCCGTGTGAGGCATCATAGAATTGTAAACAGTGATCGTATTCTTCCTGGCAGGTGCCATACCTAAGTATTCAAATCCCCATGCTTCAATATAAGAGTTACCGAAATTCTCCCACGCATATTCTATTTCATGTTGAAGATCATGAAGAAATCTTTTTTGGCGGCAGGTAGGTTTCATCAAATCTTTTAGGAAGGTAAACTTATCCTCCTTCCACTGATCTTTATAAGAGAAGAACTTGGTGCCCCTAGTTCCAGGTTCATGATCAGTGATCCAAAGATTACCTACCCACCCAGGACCATCCATGTGAGGAAGGTGAGTGAACTTGATAGTCTTATGTCTTAGTTTATCGTAGTAGTTACCCCAGGACTTTCTGCCAATGTTTTCTGATGAGGGCATCAGATCTTCTACTACATCACCGATGAATCTTTCTACCTGTTCTAGTTCAACTTTCCACGCCCAGAAGGGATTGACTAAAGTTGGGTTCTTAAATGGTGCTGGTTCAAACTCTGGCAATCCGTCTACATCTACAGTGTAGTAACCAAAGTCTTCAGTAAGTGCTGTCCACTCAACCCCAGTTATCTCCATTAGTATCTCTCCATGACGATGATGCAATGTTCACTGTTCCCTCTGGTGGATCTTTAATAAAAAGATTCCATGAAATACTTATGCGTTCTCCAGGTTGATAGTGTGGTTCCACAAAGTGAGGTAACCATGAACTGAATACCAATCCAGTACCAACTTTCGGATCTGCATACCATACACTAGAACCTTCTAGTCTGGATCCCTGAGCACCACCACGAGGATCGGGGACAGTGAATCTCCCCTCGTTTGGTTGTAAATTGTCGGGTTTCTGGACCCAATATACACCACTCACATCAGAGTTGGGATGAGTGTGATAGTTACTGTAACTATACTGTCCTAAAATAAGTGCCCAACATTTAATGCGTAAAAATTCTTCTGATGGCAAAGGAATACCACCCTGCAGTGCAACGTAATATCGGTTTGACAAATCAATAATCATTTGCCGCAGTCCTTTGGACCAGTCAGTGTCCAGGTCTGCTAGATTGTCTTTAGAATGCCATGCACTATTCCCCTTAGTAGAAAAGGAGGGTAGGTCTGGTGACTCTACTCTCTCCTTTTCTAGATACTCAATAATCTCAGGGTTTAGTTGATCTGCTCTCGGGTTTGTATATTCAATTAAGTTTGTGGGAAATAATGTAACTGTACCGAGCATAAAGATTACGAAGGAAGGTCAGGGGTGTTCACAGTGCCATCAGGAGCACAAGGTGTGTCATCTATAGAATAGTTCTCAGATCCTGCAGGTTTGGGGAATGCATCCTTAACAGCTTGAACTCTGTCAATCATAGCATTACAGTCTGCACCTAGATCAGTACCTGCTGCCTTAAGGGTTGCAAGTCCCTTCAGAATAGCATGAACTTGTTCTTCATTGCTAGGATAATGGCTAGACCTCTTCAACATGCACTCTTCAATATCCTTATTCTCCCTTGCCTGATGCGCTTCGGGTTCAGGTTGAATCTCCAACCATGCATCATACTCTTCCTGAGTAAAGGGTACATCACCAGAGACGGCACCAATGACCATCTCTTCACGAGGAAATAGTCTCTCGTAATACTCTCTTTTTGCTGCGCTAATTGCCATTTTAGTAGTGTCTCCTTTAGATTACCAAGAACCAGACCATTCTTTAGCTTCGGAACCAGCAACGCCGAGAACCGTAATGATAGTATTAGTACCGTTATTAGAAGCACGAACACTATTACCATCCTGGTGACCGATTCTCATACCAGAGATCGGATAACCAGTACCAGACTGGGTAGGACCAGTCCACTGACATGCCTGCCAACCTGAGCCACCGTTCTGCTGAGACCAGTAGCTGTAGTTACACCACATGTTCCAGAAGTTGTTGTTATTGTTGTTGGGGGTGTTAGACATCATAATCTCACCCTGATAACCACCCTCACCAGAAGGACTCATACGGTAAGAGTTATCATTAACCGTAGTGATAGGCCAGTAAGAATTGTTCTGAGAATTCTGACGGTTTCTACCATCGTTAGAGTGCTCCCACTTACCAGACCAGTAGTAACCATTTGTAGAAATGTTATTATCTGCTCTCCAGTATCTCAACCAGAAACGGTCAGCACCGTTCGGGTCAGCAGTGGTGATATAGAACTTGTACTGGTAGTAGTCAGCATTCTGATAGGTAGTACCCCATCTAGCGTCCCAAGAGTTCCATGCACCAGTTCTAGCAGACATATGATATACCATCTGGTGTCCACCAATAGCATACCATCCATCACGACCACCAGAACCAGACTGTGAAACGTCAAAATACGATTCAAGAGTAGTGTTTTCGGTGTTGTAACGGAGAAGGGCGTCACGGTTCCAGGGGGAATCTGAGGATGGACGCTGTGCTCTATTGCCCCTAGAGATCTGAATACCACCAGTGCCAGCACCGACATCCTCATCTGCACCTACTGATTCCCACTCACTTCCAGTGTAAACTTGGAGTTTACTTTCGGAGGTATTGTAGATTACCAAACCAGTAGTACCAGCAGGTCTATTGCTGTTAGTATACTGGGGATATTGTACGCCATCTCCTGTGACGTTAACCTTTCCTACGTTTAGTTGGGACATGGAATACTAATTTCACAAGAACTTCTCTTGGAGTTATTTATAAAAGAAAAGACCCCCGTTGGGGGTCTGGTACTTCCTTCACACGGACAAATACATTATACTATTCTTCCTCCTTTTTGTCAACAGGTGCCTGAGAAGGAACGAACGGATCACGAGATCGGTTCTTAATCACAACGAAGGCATCCTTGTTATACTTGCGAGTGCCTTTGACAGGTGACCACTTGGTTCCATGTCCATCAATCTCATAGACTTGGGTGCCGCCAATCTCAATAGCGATGTCATCATTTCTGACATCCCATCCCAATTCTGAGATGGTTTGCCAAAGGTCTTCCTGTGTAAACTTCATAAGTTGTTCTCTAGAATAGTTCCTTTTACATTAGCACCCCCAAGGTAAGCACCCTCAAGGTCAGCACCCGTAAGGTTAGCCTCCGTAAGGTTAGCATCCGTAAGGTTAGCAAAACTTAAGTCAGCACGCCAAAGGCCAGCACCCTCAAGTTTAGCACCCTTAAGGTTAGCACCCCTTAGGTCAGCACCCTCAAGGTTAGCCTCCGTAAGGTTAGCGCCCCTTAAGTTAGCACCCTTAAGGTTAGACCACTTAAGCTTAGCACCCCTTAAGTCAGCACCAGGCTTGATTTCGTGTCCGTTGATGATCATGCTGTGTTTGTTTTGTATGAGAGTATTATACAATAAAAAACCACCCCCGTCAAGGAGTGGTGGTCGGTTTGGGAAGTGGTTTAGTGGGAATATATTTTTATCACAAAGCATTGCCTCTTGGCAAGACTTCCTCTGGAAATACGAATGACTCATGTGGTTGATCAACTGGTGCCAACCAGGCACGGAGACCTTCATTCAGAAGGATGTTTTTTGTGTAGAACGTTTCAAATTCAGGATCTTCTGCCGCTCTAATCTCTTGAGATACAAAATCGTAAGCACGGAGGTTAAGGGCAAGACCAATAATACCAATGGATGAAGTCCAGAGCCCCATAACAGGAACAAAAAGCATAAAGAAATGAAGCCAGCGTTTGTTACTGAACGCGATACCGAAGATCTGAGACCAGAAGCGGTTCGCTGTAACCATTGAGTAAGTCTCTTCTTCCTGGGTAGAGTCAAACGCCTTGAAAGTGTTAGCTTGTTCACCATCCTCGTACAAAGTATTCTCTACTGTAACACCATGGATCGCAGAAAGCAAGGCTCCTCCCAAAATACCTGCAACACCCATCATGTGAAATGGATTCAAGGTCCAGTTATGGAATCCTTGGAGGAAGAGTAGGAATCTGAAGATTGCTGCCACCCCAAAAGATGGAGCGAAAAACCAACTTGATTGACCCAGAGGGTAGATGAGAAAGACGCTAACAAAAACAGCAATAGGACCAGAGAACGCAATAGCATTGTAAGGACGGATACCGATGAGACGTGCCAGTTCAAACTGACGTAGCATGAAACCTATGAGAGCAAAGGCTCCGTGGAGCGCCACAAAATTCCAGAGTCCCCCAAGTTGTAACCAGCGTTGGAAATCCCCTTGAGACTCAGGACCCCAAAGTAGAAGAAGAGAATGACCCATAGCATCAGCAGGCGTTGACACAGCCGCTGTAAGGAAGTTAGCACCTTCAAGGTACGAACTTGCAAGTCCGTGGGTGTACCAGCTTGTAACAAATGTCGTACCCGTAAGCCAGCCACCAATTGCAAGATAAGCAGTGGGAAAAAGAAGTAATCCAGACCAACCCACAAATACAAAGCGATCGCGTTTAAGCCAGTCATCAAGGACATCAAACCACCCCCTTGTCGGAGGACTTAGTGTGCTTGCTACCATTTTTAATTCCTTTTAAGTGAAACAATTGTGGCCAAGTATCACGAATGATCTCGGCAAGTTTAGATGGAGTGTCTTTGCTTATCATAACTTTACATGCAAAGAGAAAAAAATAGGACCCCTAAGGGTCCTAGATGTAGTTGTGACTGACGATCAACCGATAGAAGGTGCGGTCAGAGCAACAGGAGTGGACTCAGCAGCAGCGAGGTCCAGGGGGAAGTTGTGAGCGTTGCGCTCGTGCATGACTTCCATGCCAAGACCAGCACGGTTGAGCACATCTGCCCAGGTGTTCAGGACTTTGCCTTGACTATCCATGATGGACTGGTTGAAGTTGAAACCGTTCAGGTTGAATGCCATGGTGCTAACACCAAGAGCAGTGAACCAGATACCAACAACAGGCCATGCGGCGAGGAAGAAGTGGAGTGAACGGGAGTTGTTGAATGAAGCGTATTGGAAGATCAGACGACCAAAGTAACCGTGAGCGGCGACGATGTTGTAAGTCTCCTCCTCTTGACCAAACTTGTAACCATAGTTCTGGGACTCAGTTTCAGTGGTTTCACGAACCAGTGAAGAAGTAACCAGAGAACCGTGCATTGCACTGAACAGCGAACCACCGAACACACCTGCTACGCCGAGCATGTGGAAGGGGTGCATCAGGATGTTGTGCTCAGCCTGGAAGACCAACATGTAGTTGAAAGTACCAGAGATGCCAAGAGGCATGGCGTCAGAGAACGAACCTTGACCAAAAGGATACACAAGGAACACTGCAGAAGCAGCGGCAACAGGTGCAGAGTATGCAACACAGATCCATGGACGCATACCGAGACGGTAAGACAGTTCCCACTCACGACCCATGTAAGCATAGATGCCAATAAGGAAGTGGAAGACTACAAGTTGGAAAGGACCACCGTTGTAGAGCCACTCATCTAGAGAAGCAGCTTCCCAGATAGGGTAGAAGTGAAGACCGATTGCGTTTGAAGATGGAACGACAGCACCAGAGATGATGTTGTTACCATACATAAGGGATCCAGCGACAGGTTCGCGAATGCCGTCAATGTCCACAGGAGGAGCAGCGACGAATGCGACAATGAAGCAGATGGTTGCAGCCAGCAAGGTTGGGATCATCAGAACACCAAACCAACCAACATAAAGACGGTTGTTAGTGGAAGTCACCCACTCGCAGAATGATTCCCACGAAGAAGTTTGTTGTTGTTGAACGAGAGTTGAATTAGCCATTTTGAATTGAACAAAAAAGTAAGACCATCAGGGAAATGGTGGAGTTACTATTCCTTTCCCACCCTCAGGGAAAGGTATGAGAGACGTGCTTTATACACCCTATAGGTCTCGGTTTGGGGTGTTATTTGGTAATCGGTCCTCGGAGGGTCCGTTACATTTGTTTACCTATTTATTATAGCAGAGGGGGAGTTTTCCGTCAACCCCCCTAAAATGAGCATTTATGCCCATTGGAGTTTGTTTGCATACTGGTGAGCATATACCTCACGGGCACCCTTGATGCCCCATCCCAACCAGTAGTAAGAAGGAACCATGTATTGAGAGATAGTCATGCCATGTCCCTCAAACTCAGGAAGATAGCGTTGAAAAATACTCTCGTTGATCATGTATGCGGTTTGACCTTCAAGACTAGAAGGATCATAACCATAACGCTCAGAAAACTTACCTAGGTTATTGTAGCGTCCTAGTGAAGTCCACTGGATAAGGCCATAACCCCCGCGAGTGCAAGACTGGTAAGGAATTCTAGCCCCTCCCTCGCATATGTTGGGAATGAACTTACTCTCTTGTTGGATGTTACCCATAATCGTTGCAAGTGCATTGCGATCTGAGATACGGGTTTTCTCTTGAAGTTTTTTGAGGACATACTGCTCATTTGGAGTACAAGTAGGGCAGGTCCATGATTTATATTTCACCTCTACAGGTTCTACCTTCTCGGAGGTATTAATAGTAGGAGGTGCGGTTGGTGTTCCGTAGGTTGCAAACAGAGCAGCGACACCTACGGTTGCAATTGCTGTTGGAATCATAATTCTCATTTTGATTACCCCTAATCATACCATATAAAAAGAGGGGTGTCAACTGGATTTTGCCAGTTACCCCTCTGTCACATGGAAGCGACGACGATATTCAATTCTATTTATTACCAGATGCCAGGGATGATCTGACCAGTGGTAGCGTAGGCACCAATTGCTGCCATGACTCCGAGCATTGCTGCCCAACCGTTAATGCGTTCTGCGTTTTCGTTCATTGTTTTAAGTAATAGGGTTAGAAAGTTTTAAGTAGTAGAGACAGACATCAGGGTTTGTGATTTCATAAGGATCATCCTCAGCATCATCAACCTTACCGTCTTCCTCCCAAAGTTTTTCAATGATACCGTTGTTGACGATCATACTATAACGCCATGATCTGAAACCAAGTCCCAAATTATTCTTCAGAACTAGTTGATTCATCTGACCAGCGAAAAATGCATTGCCATCTGGAAGATATTTTACATTCTTAATTTCAAGTTTGTCAAACCATGCATCCATTACATATGAATCGTTTACGGATGTGCAGTAAATTTCATCAATGCCATGAGACTTAATCTCATCATAGAGTTCCTCATATCCTGGGAGTTCTTTAGTGCTACATGTAGGAGTAAAGGCACCAGGAATAGCGAAGATTACTACACGTCTTCCGTTGAAGATTGCATCGCTGGTTGTGTCATCTTGATTGTGAAAGTAAAATGTTACGTCAGGTACTTGATCCATAATCAGAAAAGATTCTCCTCTTGTTCAGTCTGAATTGTAACATCGCTAGTAGGATAAGCAACGCATGTCAGGATGAAACCTGCAGCAATTTGTTCATCATCTAGAAAAGACTGATCCGTTTGATCAACTGTGCCCGAGGTCAGTTTTCCTGCACAGGATGAACAGGCACCTGCACGGCACGAGTAGTTGATGTCAACGCCTGCTTCCTCAGCAGCGTCAAGAATGTACTGATCATCCTCACAAGGAATAACGGTTTCGGAGCCGTCGGGAGAGACGAGAGTAACATTGTATGCCATTAGTAAGTTTCAGATAATTGTTCAACAGAGTACGCCAACAGTACAAAGAAGGCGATACTAGTGATTGTAAAACAAAATGGAAGCATTGTCAACCTCAGATACCAAAGGCACCAAAGAAGAACAGACTACCAGAGGTAGCATAGGACACCACCGCTGCGACAAATCCCAGCATGGCGACACGACCATTCAGTTTTTCTGCACGTTCTGCATGGGACTCAAGACCATAACGGGCACGGTCTTCCTCAGTCATATACATTGCAGGTTCAACTGCGAACATATTGTTCTGTCCGCGTTCGTTGGTTGTAACAGTCATTTCTTTTTGTAAAGAGTTGTTACATTATATAGCAAAACTAAAGGGGGCGTCAAGCCCCCTTACGATAATTATTTTTGATCAATGACATTAGTCATTTCTACCTATCAGGTATCGGTTCATGTTCTGCATCGGTGAAAACCATCCTGTCAGAACGTATTTGGTGCTCATTGGTGGGTTGCCACGATGCAGATGAGTAAATGCACCAGGCCAGATAACAAGAGTATTTTCGGTGGGTTTGATTTTGATTTGCTGATATAAAAACTCAGTCTCACCACCCTCAGGAACATCATTCAAATACACCATCCATGCCAGGACACGGTATCGGTTGTTCCAGGAGTTATCTTCAGCATGGAATGCATGATAACCTTCACAGGGTTCAGTCTTCTGAAGGATTGTACTGCCTGACCACCAATCTTTACCTTGATCAGACAAGTATGGGAAGTCATCCATGTACTGTCCCAGACCTTTCAGGATACAGTTGTTGATATCAGTAACAACCTCAGGCCAGTATGGATCAAGTGCAATTTGTTTATCCTTCCTGAACTTATCAGAACGCTCTCTAAATGTAACCTGCTGATTAATCATCTGCAACAGAGTCTGCAGCAGTTCTGGCGTTAGAGTGTTCTCGTAAGTTCGGATAAAATTTTCATTCATAATTTTAAGGGGGTCACTAAGACCCCCGAGTTATGCTGTACGATCGCGCAAACACCATCTAGTTTAATGTCTAATGGCAAAGACATTTTTATTTAGAGGGTTAGCGAAAGACCGTCAAATGAAATTACATCTTGACCTTCTGCACCAGGGAATGCAACAGTGTCTGCCGCACCATATCCATAAGGATATTGATCACCAGTAGTAAAAGTCAGATTTCCAAAGTCTACATTAGATGTAGAAGGTTTCTCTTCAGTTGTTTCAGCAATAGTACGCAGACCGAGATAGTGTCTCCACAACTCGGACAGCGTATTCTGAGGGACGTTATCATAGAGTGCCTGAATGACGGCATCTCGTGCGGCAATTTCTGCCTGGGAATACTTAGACATAATAGAATCAGTTGTATTTGCGATATGCACCGACTTCAGGATCGGGATCTAACCATTTGACATACTCAAAGTCCTCTAGGGCGATGTCAAGTTGCATCTGATTGTCAAAGAGGTACATGTCAGAGTAACGTTTGGTCCACTCATTGTACTTCTGAATACGATAGTCAGGCATACCATTGAGTTCTATAGTACCGCACTGAACGTAGCGGTATGGAAAACGCTCTAGAAGGACTGTTGGTTTCATTAGATAAGATCAGTTGCTAGTTTGTCTATAAGGATAGCATAATCCTCGTCCACATCACCCCAGAATTGAACTCCCTTGTCCTCGTAAAACTTAAATAATCTTGTAAAGATGTTAGGATACTCGGAGTCAAGTGCTACGTCACCAGTTACAGCTTGATTGAGAATGTCAAGGACTGGCTCAAACTTTTGTTTAGTAGTCATATCTCTTTAGCGATGTGGACTGAATGCCCCGAAGGGCAACGATCCAGGTACGATTTGAACGTACGACCGACTGCTTAGAAGGCAGTTGCTCTATCCACTGAGCTACTGGACCATGCCAGTGAGTTCGTTGATGCGTTCTGCTAGGAGGAAACTCTCCTCCATCATACCACCTGAGACGTGTTCGTGCAACTGGTCCACATAGGCAGAGATTGCCTCGTGTACCATGTCCAGTTCGTAATCAGAGTTGTCGTAGATGGTCTGCATCAGGAGCGCCTCAGGAACCCACTTAGTATAACAGGTGTGAGGTCAGGCGTCAACCTTTGAAATAGTCTTTTCGCATGTACCTACCAAGGATATTTGAGTTGTAGTAAGCAGGCGTCCCATCTTCTGTGGCCTCCGTAAGTACATTGTTTAGAAATAATTGGCGGGTCTCTTCATAATTGCATTGACCCTTTGTTGTATGTAGGCTCAAAATCTCTCTTTTGAAGTTCTTTGTGCCATATTTTTTTATATCTTCTTTTAGTTCAGGGCATGAACCATAGTATTTTTTCCAGTCAGACTCTTGTTTTACCTTGCGTTTTTTTCCAGGAGGTGTTCTGAACGACCAAAAATACTTTCGCCCAACGTACGATCTACCGTTCGCGACATTGGTAATGAGATAAACAAAGCCAAAGTTATCCCCCACATCACTGCTATCAAATACAGATTCCATGTAGGTCCAGGGGTTTGCATAATTAGTCTGGTTCTCCGTCGTTGTCGTCACCTATTCTAACCTTCCAATCATCTGACTGGAGATATTTAGAAGGATCAGAATATACCTCAGATTCTAACTCACTCAACAGTTCTTTGAGTGTTCTGATAAGTTGTTTTAATTTACTTTGATTCATGCTGGATAATCCCAATCAGTAATAAATTGTGCTTTGTGAGGACCCCAGGTTCCTGGCATGTACAAATAGGGGACAGTGCGAATTGGGCAACTATCTCCAGTACAAAGAAGGTCGTCAACGATTCTCCAGGACTCCATCACTTCTTCAGAGTGGATGAATCTAGATTGGTCTCCTCTAATTGCATCGTAGAGGAGTCTCTCATATCCATCAATGGATCGTTCTTGGGGATAGTCGTGACTGAGTGTAGCCAACTCAAGATTATCATCAAGCCCAGGAGATTTAATATCCATACGGATATCAAGATGAGGATTGGGCTGAAGGCGCATAACAATGCGATCATTGACTTCACCTTCATAGAGTTTTAGCGGTGGGGATTTTAATTTAATGACAACTTCTACACACCCATAAGGCATGTTCTTGCCAGTCATGAAGTGAAAAGGTACTCCTTCCCAACGCCAGTTGTCAATATAAAGATCACCAGCCACAAAGGTAGGAGTGCCAGAATCAGGGTCAACGCCTGTCTCATTACGGTAACCATCGTACTGTCCGAATAGTGTTTTATGCCCCAGTCTAGTGGCGGCTAAGACTTTTGTCTTCTCTCTTCTAACTTCTTTTGCTGACATTTTGCTAGGAGGTTCCATAGCAATCAGTGCTAGCACCTGCAACATATGATTTTGCAGCATGTCACGCACTGCACCAGCAGTCTCATAGTATTGAGCACGACCATCACAACCAAAGGTTTCGGTTGCATAGATTTGAATCTCTTCTATGTACTGACGGTTCCAAAGTGGTTCAAGAATAATATTGCTAAACCTTGTAGCAAGAATATTATTGACAGTATCTTTACCAAGATAATGGTCAATACGATAAACCTGTTTCTCGCGTAGGTATCGCTCAACCAGAGTACATAAATGATCAGCAGATTTATAATCGTGCCCAAAGGGTTTTTCAATAACAACACGCGATCTTTCTGGGTCATCTAAACAACCTGCCTCCTTCAGATTTTTAATTGCATCTGCATATCTCTCTGGCGGAACAGAGAGGAAGAATGTCATGTCATCAATGTATTCTGGCAGATTTTGTAGTGACTCTACGTTAGACAAATCTGCACACTGATAATCTAGATGATGAAAAAAATCCTCAGGATAATCTCCCAAGGATTCTTTCCACTGTTCAGTTGTAGGTTCTCGTCTAGCGGAACCAACGATGAGAAAATTATCTGGCAGTAAATCTTTCTGCCAGAGTTTATACAATGCAGGAATCAATTTCTTTTTACAGAGATCTCCAGTTGCACCGAAGATTACTATTCCTTTAGTGGGCGGTGCCGTTTCCGTCATAGTCTTCTGATTCGTAATAATAATTGTTAATCCTTCGTGACCCGAAATAGATGGTGGCACATAGAAAGGGTATTGCTCCCCAAAATAAGACATGAGAGAGTGTCATGGTTAGATCTTAGGTTTAGGTTGTGGAAATATATGAGCATGACCCGTAGGTTCTGCTAATTTTGCCTCTAGAACTTTGCATAGTCTTTCAACTTGTTTTTTGTCTGATCCACAGGGGGCATTTCGTAGACACCTTAGCATGAGCAGTTCATCACTAATGGGTTGTTTAATTGTAAACCCCCACTTGTCTACTCTCTCATGTGTTGGTGCTTCTACATTATCTGACATCATGCCCACCAAACATAGCACGCATACCGTTTAGAACCTTGGCAGTGAAAGCACCCAGACGGCGCGACTCAAATCTCGCAAACAAAGCACTGCTGATAACAGGAGCGGGTACGCCAAGATCCACAGCAGCGTGAACAGTCCAACGCCCTTCACCAGAGTCTGATACTCCCCCATCAAATTTGCTAAGCTCACGATCGTACCGTAGAACATCAGCGGTAAGATCAAGTAACCAACTACCAACCACGCTACCACGACGCCAACACTCAGCCACCTTAGACACGTCAATGTCATAGCAATAATCGGCAGGGTTGTCCATTGGAGCAACCTCGGCGTCTCCTTCTCTGACATACTTAGCACCTGCATTCGCTTCATGGATGATGTTGAAACCTTCAGCATACGCTTGCATGATACCATACTCAATACCGTTATGGACCATCTTCACAAAGTGACCTGCGCCAGGTCCCCCACAATACATCCAACCATACTCTTCAGGGTAAAGGACATAATCATCACGTCCTGGGAGTCTGGGAGCACCACCGATGCCTGGGGAGAGTGCATCAAAGAGTGGACGGCAGGTGGATACTGCATGATCTGCACCACCAACCATAAGACAGTATCCACGCTCCAAACCGTAAACACCACCACTAGTACCACAGTCAAGATATTGGATGCCCAGTTTAGACAACCTCTCTGCTCTGCGTCTAGAGTCCTTAAAATTGCTATTGCCATGATCAATAATAATATCACCTTCCACACAAAATTGTAGTAACTCATTAAGTGTGTCCTCTACGGTTTCTGCTGGTACAACCATCATGAAGATGCCAGGTGTAAATGATGGGTCACCAAAAACACCACGACCATTGTGAACTACTTGAACAAGGCTTTCCAGAGCAGTGGTAAATCCACTGAGATAACCCGCTTCATATTGTGCAGCTGCTTTTTCAGCATTGTTTCTGTAACCCCATACTTCGTGTCCTGCCTTGAGAAGACGGCGGGACATGCCCTCGCCCATACGACCAAGACCAATCATACCTACTTTCATCGGAATCTCCCAGGAACATAATCCATATCTTGTAGCAATTCATTCAAGAGATCGCCGTACTCTTGAAACATTCTATCACCTGCGATAAAGTTTCTCTGTCTCAACCAAACAGCATCAGCGATCTGCTGTTTCTCATGGGAATTTAATCCTGCGAATCTATTCATGGGTTTGTTGGGTCAATGCCTAGTTGTTTTAGATAATCTATCCACCATTGTGGATCCCTTCTTTTCCACTCTGGAACAGGGAGACCTTTCTCTGAATAATATTCAGAGATTGCACTATCTATAGTCTGTGCGATCTCCATATTCCTCTTCCTCCTCATCAACGTCTGCATATGCATCCGCCACATAGGGTCCTCGTTTTCGTAAAGGTTCTTGTCTGACATAATCCTGTTCAGCATTAACAGCTTCAACCCAAACAGCAAGTTTCATCACTATGAATATGATGATTAGTGGTGTGAAACAACCAACTAGAATAACTCCATTCATTGAATCAAGTCCATAGCGTGTTTTAGTTCGCGAGCATGGGTCAGTTCATCATTCAAGATCTCAAGAATCTTCTCATCGGGACCAACGTCTGCCAAATACTTAGCGTACGTTGTAGCAGCATGGATCTCTACTTCATAAGACAGATGGTATGCAGACACAGGATCCATCCAGTAATAAACCACATTGACCCAATAGTAGATAAGTACAAGGTGTCTGGCGAAAGCGCGATCAATCCAATAAGAATTACCACCCCGACTTTCCATATATTCCAGATGCTCTGTTTCATTTAGACTCTGAGCGAAGTGTTCTTTCATCAAGTATAGATGCTCTGGTCCTCTGAGACCTAAAGACTCCCTTAAATGTAAGACGCTTAGGAATGCGAAGTAGGGTGCCCGAGCAATTTCCTCTAGCACCCAGAAGCGTTGATAGTCACGTCCTCTATAGAGGAAGTCAATGATCGCTACAGTGATATTCAGCGTAACCTCATTGAATTTTTTCATCACTCAACATGCACAGTTCCGATCATACCTGCTCCTTTGTGGGGACCACACCAGTAAGTATAGTCACCTGCCTCAGGAAATGCAACCTCAAAGTCTTCACCTGGCAACATTGCCAGGGCATCATGACCCAACTCAGGATGATCCTCAACAATTACATTGTGAGGTGGAAGCATATTATTAATAAAATGAACTGATTCACCAGCAGAGATACTAACTTCTGCTGGTTCAAACACTAGGTTACCATTGGCACCCATCTGAACATCTACTGCCCATGCGGGAGCAGCAAGGAAAAGTGTAGCTAAAAATGCGAATAGAAATTTCATTGTTCTTCTTCATGATAGTCGTATTTTAGACGGCATGACCACCACCAGTCATCATCGTCGTCATATAAGGCACACGGTTCTTCAAAGAGTTCCTGCATTCTAGACTTGCGTACTAGATCATACAATTTTTTAAGTTGTTCAGGTGTGATACTCATCTAAGAATTCTAGAACGAGATTAAAAGCTTCGTGTGCTCCTTCCTTATGTTGTAGGGATTTGCTACGCATAATCTCACCTTCGTATAATTTAGTTTTGAGTTTCATGACTCTTGCAAGAGCGTCAACTTTTGTGACATATCCCCTTGGCATTATTTTATACTCTCCCAGTCCTTATTGAACTGTTCAAGTCCCTTGTCTGTCAGCATATGACGATACAGTTGATAGAAAACTGTTATCGGTAGAGTGCATATATCAGCGCCCACTCTAAAGGCATGGGATACCTGGCGAGCTTCTCTAATTGAAGCGGCAAGGACTTTAGTTTCAACTTGGTGTGTGGCGAAGACATCAGCAATCTCCTCAATCAGTTGGATTCCATCCCAGTGCTGGTCATACACACGTCCGACAAAGGGAGAGACATAGGTTGCCCCTGCCTTTGCAGCAAGAATAGCTTGTGCCGTTGTGAATACTAGGGTTACGTTTACTGGTACTTCGTTATTACTCAGTTCCTTGCATACCTTCAAACCCTCGTAATTGCAAGGGACTTTGATTGTAATGTTAGGTCCGAGTTCCAAATACTCATCAGCCATCTCCAGCATCTCTTCCTCTGTTTCACCCACTACCTCAGCAGAGATAGATGAGTTCCAGGGAAAGATTTCTGAGATTTCCTTTATGACTTGTACAGGATCACGTCCCGCCTTTTTCATCAGAGATGGGTTCGTAGTCACCCCATCTATTAGTCCAGTCTCATATAGGTGAGCAATTTGCTCAGCGTCAGAGCAGTCCAGAAAGATCTTCATGACTCTCCTGTGCTAGTTTTACTTATTTAGTATAGCGACTGCCATTAAAAAAGCACCCCGAGGGGTGCTGTGTGTTGGGATCAAAACTTACTGAGGAGTTTTATTTCTCCATAGATTAGCAACATAAATGCTGCACTAAACAGGGATCCATACCCTGCTACTTGTAAGGCTTCCATGATCTTACTTATTGTAAGTGTGACCGCGATAGCAGAAGGTGCCATGCACTTCATCGCTATCACCAGACTTGCACTCGTAGCGGACACCACGATAGGATGTCATCGCAATTTGTGCATCATGGACTGCAGACGCTTTTTCAATCTGCTTTTTGATCATTTGAAGGGTGTTCATGAGTCGTACCTAAAAGAATGGGTGGTTTAATCCCCGTTCCTTCAGTCGTTTGCGTCCCAATACCACTCACATTCTGGTGCTGAGTCCTTAAGGGTCTCAATCAACTCAACCTTCACAATATTGCTAAGGTTTTGGTTTGCCTCAATCTTCAGCATGATAGCATCAGTTTGAGTGCATGTGAGTGTTGTGTAGAACAATAATTCTAACATGGGATGAACGCTCCGTTCCGCGACTTACTTGCGTCTCATACCAACGTATCATTGCATTGACCTTCTACTTTAGATCTAAAATAACCTATGAGGTTATACTTGGATCTGCGATCCAGATTGTCATCCATAAGGATTTCAGTCCGTTGTTGTAGAAACCTTTCACACGACATGTGCCACCCGTAGGGTGAGTCGTCAGCATGATGGGCAAGGGTCAATGCCAGTAAGATACTGAGCATGAGATGAACGTATTGATAGTATAACACTAACAATACTATTTATCAAGTTCTTGTGTATCATTAGTAACAGTTTTCTTCTTACCCTGTTCCCAGAGATACATAAGTCCCTCATTCATAAGAGGTCCTTCATCAAACTCGGCAAGGTATTCGTCAAACTTATCTTCTGCCTTACGTCTGAACTCTTCGTCTAATGGTTTGTCCTGTTTCATTGCCACTTAAACCAACCTGTGATAATTAGTTTTTCCTGTGTAGGAGATACAACTCCCTTATGACGGTGAGTATACCCTGCAGGAAATAGTACAGTCTTACCTGCAACAGCATCTACTGTTTGATCCTGCCAAATGAAATGGGTGCCACCACCATCAGTAACAGTATTTAGATAAGTGATGAACGCAACCACACGTCCTTGTTCTGGTCCCAAAGCATCAAAGTGATCAGCAAAGAATGCCTCTCCTGGTTTATAGAACTGGAACTTAGGAGCACTGAAGAACTCTAGTGGTTCATTATACAGATACAGATCACTGTAATGTCTGATAGCAGTTTGAATATGATCTAGGTAATCTAGATCTCTATATGCAGGACTGTATGTAACACCAGAGTCGGGAATCTCATTAAAGAATAAGTCCGAACACTTCTTATAGTCTTCACGAACCTTGTTTTGTCCTACAGTACCAGGACGAATCGCTTTACCAGTTGCCTCAACATCACGATAAAGTTGAGTCATACCATTAACGATAGACTCATCACATTGATAAAAATTAATCATTTTCTATTTGTCACAGGCCAAGTGAATTCCATTCCAAGAACTAAGAGTATCGTAAAAGAGAATACAAACAGGGCGCTCACAATGAGAACCCTGCAAATGTATTAGACTCCACGTCCTGTTTGATACCACCAATGACATAAGATTCAATCTCAGTCTCTTGTGGAGCATTCTGCTGACCCTTAGAGTTCAACCAGTGCTCAGTCCAGGGCAGAGGATTATTCTTAGCAGGGATGTCATAGATGGGTTTAATACCAATCGCTTTCATACGACGATTAGCAATCCACTCAACGTACATACCTAGCAGACGCTCGTTCAGACCGATCATAGAACCGTTCTTGAACAGATAGTCTGCCCACAACTTCTCTTCGTCAACAGTACGACGGAACATGTCAGTAACAAATCCCTGCTCTTCTTCAGCAATCTTTTTCATCTCAGGGTCATCACCATCACGCCACTTGTTCAGAATATTCTGGGTAATTACCAAGTGTTGATTCTCATCACGGGCGATGAGGGATAAGATCTTTGCACTTCCTTCCATGAGTTTGAGTTCACCAAAGCCAAAACTACAAGCGAAAGAAACATAAAAACGTATTCCTTCCAAAATGTTAACATTAGCGACAGCACGATAAAGTTTACGCTTCAATTCAATGCGGTCATACTGACCAGTATAGTGTCCATCCTTTGCCAGTTCCCACATAGTTCCATTGTCATACTCGTGAGCATGTTGAATAAAACTATCGTAGGACTCAGTGACAGATGCTGCACGAGACATTACCTTCTCATCATCCAGGATAGTATCAAATACTTCACTGGGATCAGAGTAGACGTTCTTAATGATGTAGGTATAGGAGCGAGAGTGAATCATTTCCATGAACTCCCACACAGTCATACATGCTTCTAGTTCAGGGAGTGAGCAGTAAGGGATAAAAGCCATCCCAGGACCACGCCCTTGTACAGAATCCAGCATGATCTGGTACTTAAGATTGCTGGTAAAAATGTGCTTTTGTTCTGGCGTAAGTGTTTGGTAATCACTGCGATCCTTTTGTAGGGATACCTCTTCAGGTCTCCAAAAATAACCCAGTTGCTGCTGAGTGAGTTTGTCAAATACAGGATACTTGTAAGAGTCGTATCTCTGAACCCCCAGAGGGGCACCAAAAAACATGGGTTGCTTTTTGGTGTCTACCTTGTTCTTGTTGAATACTGTCATTCCTTGTACCTCAGACTTTGCAACTGTCACAGTCGTCCTCCTCCGTGTTAAGTAAGTCGTTGATCAAATCTTCTACATTACCTTTCACTTCTTCATCACCATCTTTTTTATTGTCATATGTGTTTTGATAGTAAGAGGTCTTCCAACCAAGTTTGAATGTGGTGAGAAGATCCTTTGCCATTACAGAGACTGGCACTTCATTGTTGGGATAGTTCTCAGGGTTGTACGACCAGTTACCACTGATCGCCTGATCAAAGAACTTCTGCATGACAGCGACGACATTGATGTACCCGCTGTTGTCCTTCATCTCCCAGAGCAACGTGTAGTTGTTCTTCAGGGTATTGTACTGTGGAACAATCTGCTTAAGAGGTCCTTTTTTGGACTTCTTAATGGACAAGTAATCTCTAGGTGGTTCAATTCCGTTTGTGGCATTTGACACAACGGAACTACTTTCCGATGGCATCTGTGCGGACAGTGTGCTGTGTCGCAGTCCTCCCTTCTGGATAGCATACCGTAAAGTATCCCAATCATACTTGTACTCAGGTGCCACAATGGCATCAACGTCCTTCTTGTATGTATCAATTGGAAGAACTCCATGAGAATACTTAGTGCGATTAAAGTATTCGCATGGACCCTTCTCAATAGCAAGTTCGTTGGAAGTTTTCAGCAAGTAATACTGGAACGCTTCAGTCAGTTCATGAACAAGTTTCCATGCAGCAGGATCATCATAGTGCTCACCCTGACGTGCCAAGTAGTGTGCCAGACCAATGTAACCAATGCCAAGAGAGCGACGAGCGATAGTGCTCTTGCGTGCTGCCTCAACAGGATAGTCCTGATAATCAATCAGTTCTTCCAATCCACGAACAGCAAGGTCACACAGGTTCTCCAGATCGTCAAGGTTCTTCAGTTTGCCAATGTTGATAGCAGACAGAATGCACAAAGCGATCTCACCTTCACCATCAATATGCTCCAGAGGATCAGTAGGAAGGGTGATCTCTTGACACAAGTTACTCATGTTCACTTTGTCAAGGAACGAAGAGTGGAAGTTGCAGTGATCAATATTCATGATGTACAGACGACCAGTCTCAGCACGTTCCTTCAGAAGATCCAGAATGAGTTCTTGTGCTCGGACAGTCTTGCGAGGAACAGACTGATCTCGTTCATAACCCACATATAGATCGTCAAATCTACCAGTACCAAAAGCATCATAAAGACCAGGAACGTCGTGTGGAGAGAACAGTGAGATCTCTCCGTCTTGGATGAATCGTTCATAGAACAGTTTACTGATCTGAATACTGTAGTCCAGTTTACGGACTCGGTTATCCTCGGTGCCCTTGTTATTCTTAAGGACAATAATATCTTCTATCTCTTGGTGCCAGATAGGAAAGTGGACAGTAGCTGACCCACCTCGGATCCCGTTTTGTGTGCAGCATCTGACAGTTGACTCAAACTTTTTGAGGAAGGGGACCACACCTGTGTGTTGAACCTCTCCACCTCGGATCTTAGCGTTGATGCCACGGATTCTGCCTGCGTTGATACCGATTCCTGCGCGTTGAGCGACATATCGCCCAATCGCCATATCACTAGTAAAGATACTATTGAGGGTGTCATCAACATCAACCAGAACACAGCTTGCAAATTGCCGCAGTGGAGTTCGCACTCCCGCCATGACAGGTGTGGGAATGTTGATTTGGTGTTTGCTGATTGCGTTGTAGTATTTTCGGACATATGAAAGACGATCTTGCTTATAGTCTTTGAACAGAGTCGCCGCAATCAACATGTACATATACTGGGGTGTCTCATACACCTCTCCAGTGCTGCGATCCTGTACCAGATATTTATCTACAACTTGACGCAAACCAGCATATGTAAAGATGTAGTCACGATCATGATCAATCCAAGAGTTAATCTGTGACCACTCATCCTCGCTGTAGTAAGACTGCAGCAGAGGGTCATAGATGCCCTTCTTAGTGCCTTGAACAAGGTGATCATATAGATCAGGTCGCTGATCAGGATGCTCCCCATACACGCTCTTACGGAGACCGAAGAGAAGGAGACGAGCAGCAACGAACTGATAGTTAGGAGCGTCCAGAGAGATCAGATCATTAGCAGAACGAATGAGAATCTCTTGAATATCTTTTGTTTCAATGCCATCAAAGAACTGCAGATTGGCATTCATTTCTACTTGAGACTCGGACACACCTGCCAGACCACGACAGGCATGTTCAACCATAGTATGTACCTTATCAAGATTGATCTTCTCTACAGATCCATCTCGTTTTTTAACTGTGAAACCGTTGCTCATACTCGCTTCCAATTGTTTAGTGTAAGTGTTGCCGAGAGACCACTATAAGTGTTAGATTCTACCAGACTTTGGACCTCATGTCCAGCATTCACCATGTCATTCAGGTCTTTTTCTAAGAGTGAATCTGGCCAGATAACAATTTTGTGTCCTCTATCTATAACTTTTTCCATACGCTTGATGATCTCTGCGTTTCTAGGTTCATTGTCATAAACAAAGACAACATCTCTCTCATCAGCAAAGGACCAATCAATGTCTGCCCCGACCATTGCTACTGCATTGTCTAGGAAGAGACTATCAATAGGTCCCTCAGTGATGTGAGTTACTTTGTCTTTAGTGGTATTGTCCAGGCCGTAGATCTTGGGTTTACTATCATCCAGAATGATAGTGATGTATCGCATCTTGTCATTGGAGTTCAAGGATCGTCCCTGAAATCCTGTCCACTTGCCATCCTGAATCAAAGGAATGATGATACGAGGATGTTCGTACTTGGAGGTATTTGAATAGGTGGGTTGTTGTTTGTTGACCCACTTCTGAAACTCTTCAACGTAAAAGAATTTAGTGAAATGTTTCTCAGGAATACCACGACCTAGAAGGTAACCTAGTGCTGGGTGATCACTATTTAGTTCAGAACACTTAGTCAATCCTTTCGGTATTCCTACCTTTTTAATTGGTTTCGTTTTGAAATCAAGTTCTGGAGTTTTGATGTAGCGTCCCTGTCCAGTCAGACCCTCCTTGTAGCGTTCCATGACGTACTCATCATGAAGATCTACTGCCTGCTCTTTGAGGAAGTTAGAAAAAGATCTTCCCACACCACAGTTATGACACTTGTATACTAGATCCGTTTTTACACGGATAAAGAATCCTCGTGCCTTGTTCTTATACTTCTTAGAGTCGCCACAGTACGGGCATCTGAAGTTCCAGAGACCTTCCTTCTTACGGGCAAATTTATCTAGTCTACCCGAAAGGAGATTGACGTACTTGCTCTCTATGTAATTCATTGACCACGGGCGTTGTAGTCAGTCTACTCTGATCCATTGCTCCTGTCAACACCTTTGCCCAAGGTCCACTGATTTGCACCACGGTGACCATCGTTGCTAACACTGCGGTTGCACCAATAACAAATTTATTATTTTTCTCTACCTTTTTTTCTAGATCTTTCATCTTAGATGACATGTTATCAAACATGCGTTCATCATACTTTTGATGATCTTCAATCATTTTGATGATAGCAGCATTTGCCTTATCACCTTCGTCAAGTCTATTCTCATGACGCTCTAGAATGATAGCAGTTTTGTTTGTGTTCTCCTGAATAGAAGACACAGCATTCTCTAACTTAGCCAACATCTCTTTGGATAAGTCTTCGTAGATGCCAAGTTTTGATTCTAAAATCTCAAGTTTACCGAGACCGAATGCCATTACTCTCCAGGGTTACAGAAACGTAGTACACGATTGAAAGAATCTGGACTCTCGTGACATGCGTTGCTAAACTTCGCCTGGTTCTGTCTCTGACCCAGAGACTTATAACCACTCATTACATTCTTAGCAACGTCAGGAGTTACCTCAAACTCTTCGCCATTAAGAAACTTGATAGCGCCAGCGCACCCATTCTCTGCACAGTGCTTAATCTTAGAAAGATTACCAGACGCTGAAAACTCTTCTGTAGCAGACCTGGGTCCTTGACCACCTGCTGCACCTTTTTTCATTGCAGCGATCTTGACCTGCAATGAACGCTGCATCTCCTGTTTTTTCAGGGCGATCTTCTTCTTCTCTGCAGCGATCTTTTGTTGAACTTGTTTTTGTGCAAGTTGTTTTTTCTGTTGCTGTTGCTGTTTTTTAGCAGCATCTGCAGCGGGATCAGTCTCTTCGGGAATGTTTCTCATTGCCTTCATTCTCTTATCCATGTAGAACTTTGCTGCCTCTCCAGGGAATACTCTTTCAATATCAACATCGCCCCTGTAACGAGGATTGATAAGGAGACGCATCTTCTGCCTCAGTTCAGCGGGAGAACTTGCATAGATGATAGTCTCACCAACTTCAGGAATAGTCACCTTGTACTGAAACAGTCTAGCGTAACTCTCCTTGATCTTCTTTTTATTCTTACGTTGTTGTTTACGATACTCACTTACATAAGGTTGATCTTTGATCTTTTTATATGCCTTCTTACGAAAGTCCAGCACAGGATCAAAACCCGCAACAGGTCCCGTGGCAGCAGCAGAACCGCTGAATCCACCAGTACCAGCACTCATTGTAGGAGATTCGTTAATCATATTCTTTTAAGTTCCTCGGCAATATCTGGATCTTCCTCCAGATTATCTAACCAGTGTTCTGGATATCTATTTAACCATTGTAGGAATGCTCGCAACAGAGGCCAATACTCTCTTTCCAATCGGAAAAAAAGTAATGGTGTAGCGGCGTCATCAAAAACATTATATAAGACGATCAGATGATTGATGATAAGGTGAGACCTAAGTGGTCCACCGCGTAAGTACCTCTTGAATAATCTCTTGAGGTACTTAAAACGCTTCATATCCTCATCAAAATCCTCACGAGTAACACTGTGAGGATTCTCATAATTTTTGATGGCGAACATTACATAATTATCTTCGTTCAGTTCACCAAATTTCATTTAGGATCAGGAATCAAATGTAAGTGCTACAGCATCTGAGATTACCTCAGGAGCACCAACGTCTGCATTAAGCTTGACGCGATACTGGTCACCAGTGTTGTCTGCAGTTTGACCTGCGAGAACCAGGGATGCAGAGGTTTCACCACTGACGTTAACCCAACGGGATCCACCAGATGCCTTCTTCTGCCACTGGAAGGTAACCGTGCCACTGTTGTCACAGGAAGCAGTAACGGTAAAGGTTGCTGCGCCGCCGACAGTAGTCTGTGCGGTAGGTTGTCCAGAGATGGTGATGAGTGCCTGTACGTCTGCTGCGATGGTGTCGTCAGCAAGAGTCTCGTCTGCGTTTGCCTCAGGATTCGTGAGGAACATCAGGTGCTCTGCCTTGTGACGGGTGTTACCTGCACCATCTGTATATGTGCGATATGCCCACCAACCAGGGGCGGTGATACCACGCTCTTTGTTCGCTGCAAGACCTGCTTCAGTCTCATCAACAAACACAATTGTTTCGCTTGCAGACCCTGCGCCATTACCTCTAGTAAGACCTACAGCGGTCTGGTTGGCCACAGAGTCAACTCTTCCATAAAGGGACATTGTTGTACTCTCCGAAATTTATCCGTAGTATTATTTATAAAAAAAGACCTCCGAGGAGGTCTCAGTTTTATCTGGTTTGTAGTGCTGCCTTCACTTTTTCATAGAGTCTGTCGTCTGCAGTAGTCTTGGTCATTTTAACTGCCTTACCAATGATGAGAAGACAGAGTTCAATAAGTTTTTCACCAAGTTCTGCGTCGTCAGGAATCTTTGCTACGGCAGCATCTACAACTTTATATGCAATAGGAAGTAAGAAAGATACCATGGTAGCCTATTAAACGGGACTACCATATATAGGCTCAATCAAAGCGCGATGCGTGTTTCGCCATTGATTGTACTTCCTTTTTCTCTTTAGAAGTATATCCACGCTTAACAATACGAGATGTAGTCTTGTTTACGCGGCGGTTTTGGGTCTCGGATTCAGTTTCCTTTTTACCCTTTACTTTTTTTGCCTGACGAGATCCAGGGAAGTTTGACTTGTGTGCCTTTCCTTCAACTGATTTGTTGATGTCCAACTTTTTACCAGTCTTTTTCTCGTGCTTATCCAGCACAGCTTGACGCTTTTTTACAGCGGCAAGACTCTCCTTCGCCTTAGCGGCACGCTCTTCCTTTCCAGGTTTTGCGGGACCACGGCGTGCTTCAACATACAAATCAAATGCTGCCTCTACTAACTCGTCTTTAAGTACGTTGAGTGCGCTTTCACCAATGTCCTCTTTTTGGACTTCTTCTGCGCTCTCTTCTGTACTGACATAGGCGTGTTCCTCCTGATTGGTAGATTCAAAGTGAGGGTTCTTCATTTGAGGACCCTTAGCAAGTTCTTTGCGTGCCTTCTCATTATTCTTCTGACGCTTTTTCATATCTGGTTCCAGATATGTGTCGTCTTTTTTCGCTTCGGCAACACCTTCGGCAGCACCTTCGCCGCCTTCACCTTCAGATTCCATGTGGTAACCTTTGCCCTCACAATGAGTGCAGGTTTGTCCACCCTTCTGACCAGAACCCATGCAGCCTTTACAGACTGACTTTTTGGGTTTGGTATCATCACAACCGCAGTCCTCTTTTTCATAGAGGTCTGCCTTGCGAGGGTTAACTTTGATCTGGGACTTCTTCTCGTCCAGGTATGCGTTGAAACTTAACATCAGTCTTTCTTTTTCAGGTTTGCCTTACGGTATGTAATATCAGCACGAGTGCCTTTGTCCATCTTACCCTGAGACTTGGGTTTGGTCTTACCACCTACATCAGGTTGCATACCAGGGTTTGCTGCCTTGACTCTGCGACCATGGGTGTATTCAGCACCACTCATCTTAGAGTCACCAGATACCATCTTACCACCTTGGGAGCGTGAGTCAGCATACTGCTTATCAGTCTGACCATGCTTACCCTTGTAGAGTTCCATGACGTTCTCAATCTCTTCCAGAGTAAAGAGACCAGACTCATAGAGATGTGCGATCTCGTCATAGTTCTCACCAAGACGCTTGGCGAGTTTGTCGCTACCCTTGGATACTACACGAGCGGTCTTACCAACGACCTTCTTAAGACCCTTCTTAACTACACTACCTACTTTTTTGAGAGCACCACCAACTGCCTTACGGGTAGAACCGCTGTCAGAGGACTTGGATACGAGACGCTGACGTGCCTCAGAACCTGCATCTCTTTCGGCGCGACCCTTGTCAGAAACAGGTGCCTGTACACCAGATGACTTCTTAGGAGCGTCATCCTTGCGAGACATTGCCTTTGCCTTTTGCTTATCCTTAGCAGCAGAGAACTCACCAGCGACTTTACCAGCGGCTTGTGAAATCTTCTTAGCTCCAGACTTAACAGCACTCTTCAGACGAGAACCTGCTGCCTTAGCGGCGGCACCCATTCTGCCCTTGCGACTGGAGATCTCGGCACGTTGCTTAGCAGCGGATGCCTTGCGGTCATCTGCCTTAGCACCTGCGAGTTTACGCTTCAGTCCAATGACCTTACGTTGCTCAAGATTTTCAATGAGGACGAACTCAAACTCATCTTCAATGATGTGCTCAACCAGTTCCTCAAAGTCATCACCCTCTGCAACCATCTCAAGGATGATCTCTTCCATGAAGTCAACCAGTTGCTCATCGGTCAGAGCATCAATCTCTTCACCGATCAGTTCCAGTTCTTCATCAGACAGAGCGATCAGATCTTCCTTCTTAACACAGTTAGGAACTTCCTTACCGTCCTTCTTCTTAGTACCTTTTGCTACATAACCATCCCAGCAGGTGTCAGCACCTACATTCTTACGAGCCTGTTTCAGACCCTCTTCAACTTCCTCAACCTCCTCCTTTTTCATTGCATCCTTTTTCATTGCAACGGAGGTCTTTTGCTTTTTACCAGTGGGATATTGAATGCCACGATTGTCAGCGTGCTTATTGATAGCACCGACATACTTGTTCATGGTTTCGCGATCACCTTCTCGGGCAGCATTACCTGCCTTACGGTACATCTTAACTCTCTTCTCTCTATCAATCTCCTTATAACCTTCCTCAATATCTTCCTCAAGATCTTCGCCAAGGACTTCGGCATTCTTATCGTGATTGTCAAAGTGCTCGTGCGCTTCAGCAATTACGATCTCAAGATCTTCTACAGGGACGTTCTCAAGGATGGTCTTACCGTCAGTAATATCGTAGTGGGTGACGGTGCCATCTTCCAGCATGGTGTGCTGTTCAGGAATGGTTTCGTAGGTCTTACCTTCCTTCTTAACCATCTTAGCACAAAGGTGGGTCTTCTTACCCATCGCTTTGGTGACAGTCTTGCGACGGTTCAGCAGGTAGGAGTCAGACGAATCCTTATCGCCATCGTTGTCAATGTCCCCGTCTTCCTTTCCTACGGGATCAAGTTTCTTTTTCTCATATACTTGTCTGAGAGCCTCAGACATATCTGGAAGATCGTTAAGGTTCATTTTACTAAGCGTCCTTGTCTTTTTTATTTATCTTTTTAAGGAACTGCCCTGGGGTCATCTTAGCCACGGATGCTGCCAGAGCAGGTGTTCCGATCTCACCTTGAGGGGTGAAGTCAAAACGTTTGATGTCATTCCGTTCAATGAGATCCTTTAACCATCCTCTGTAAACAGAGTCATGTTCGTCAATATAGATCACATAATTAACACCACGTTTTACGATCTTACCGATGACACCAGTGTTCATATTCTCAATGAACACACCTTCAGCAAAAATCGTTTTGTTGTAATAGGTCTCCCTGAGAGATCTCTCATCCAACTTGGGAGCAATCTCGTGAAGAACATATGAGGCATCACCAAAATCTTCAATGGATTCCATCTGCATGGAACCACGAACTTCGTTGAACAGTTCCTTTGCCTCCTTGTCACCCATGGTCTCAGGGATACCTGAACGGAAGGTGGCAAAGTCATTATCTGCTGCTGCCTTACGCATCTTAGATGCAGACATACCCTCTACGCCTTCAGAATCAGGGTCTCTATCACCTGCAGAAACTACATTTATTTCCGCGAATTCGTAGAGTTTCCCATTGTACTTGTTAGCGAGGTTGTCAAACTCAGCAACACGGTCGCCACCAACAACGATATTAACAACGCCATAGCCTTCACTATACAACGCCTTTAACACGTCAAAGATCGTCTTATATTCCTCATTGTTGACGATGGCATGTGCATGGTCGGGATACATCTGACGCATGTAATGCACTTTCGTCTCTGGATCAATGGGATTCTTCTTAGGATCCTGAGATCTTGACGGGAAAATCTTATACTCTCCACCCTTAGATGATTGTGCTACACGTTCAATGAGTTTTTCATGTCCAATAGTAGGTGGATTGAATCTTCCAAAAGTAATAGACACTTCACCTTTGTCGCCCTCACCCTCGCCTTCTGCAGGTGCTGGTTCAGATTCTTGTTCTGGTGGTTGTCCATTCTTAGCAGCAATTTGATCAGGAGAAAGTTCCACCAACTTACCATTAAGGGAACGGTGAGTTACAGTCCCATCAGGGAGACCATAGTAACCGTAACCAACGTGTGATAGTCCTCTTTTTTTAGCTTCGTCTGATGCGCGGGAAGTTGCTGCTTCGGAAAGGAAGTCGCTAAACTTTTTCATTCGTCCAATTTTTACTAAGATTAAAGTTTGCCTGACTGAATTCCAAACGATTAACCAATTTCACAGAATGCTTTCCGTGGAGAACGAAACCCTCGTGTTGAGTAGGTTCGCCGTTAAGGAAACATTCTACGTCCTCGTCCGCTGTAGCAGCAGCGAGAAGGATATCCTTTACTTTCAGAATAATATTATAGAGTCGGAAGGTCATATAGTTGACCTCTTGCTTATATTTATCAGGTAAAGAACGATACATCTCGCGGGAAGGATACTTACCCTGACGGATACACTGATTGATCAGGACCTTGAGAGTCTTACCAGTCTTTACACTAGGGAGTTTGCAATAGGGAACCAGGAGTCGTGCCACAGACAACAGGAAACGGGCACGCTTAGGAATATCTATAGTGGCACGATTGGACAGGAAACGATAACTGGTAGCACCATGAGGAGAACCAGGACGGAGGACTTTCTCAATAGGTTGTGCTACAGAATCAGGGGAGACCTCATCATACTTGGTGTGAGGTGCAACAATTACATCTGCGTTCTGGACTTTGGGGAAAGCGTACTCAATAGTATTGGGTTGATATGTATCATCACCACCGAAACCGATGAAGTCTGCCTGATAGATGCCCATCACGTCACGGGGCAGAGCATAGAAACATGCCATCAGAATGTTGGCAACATTGCCTTCACCATGATTAGCAACAATCTCAGCAGGACTACGGTTGATCTTGACCTTGACTTTGTTGAAGACTGACTTGGTGCCAACGAACCATTCACCTTCGTGCTTACCAAACACGATGGCAGGGGCACCATCCCACTTGGTGGACACACGATCAAAATTCACAAGGGAATCCAAGACCTCGTACGGGTCAACTCCGTTGAGAAGGTTGTCTTCAGGGTGCTCCAGGTGTTTGTTAGGCAAGGTGTCCTCGTCTGTATGTACATATTATAGCACGTCCACAGACCAGGACCACCCCCCTTAGTACAGTTTGCCAAATGGACCAAAGCGTTTGCCCTTCTTAGCAGCGATGAACACCATGTCAGTCATGAACTCATCCATCTTCTTCTTATCCATGGTCACAACTGCATGAACAAACTGCATACCCATCAATTTACCAGTTGCAGCATGAGGTTTTGACAAAAATACTGCAGTTATATTTGCCATTGCCTTGTCAGCATCATTCTCTCCCAACTTAACACCCTTACTTTTTAGAGTATTGAAGATTTTTTTATAATCATCCAACTTTTTGTTGAACTCAGCAGATGTTTTGGGATATTTTCTATGATCATTCTCAAAGTCAACCTTCAAATCTTTAAGTAGCATTCCAACCATAGCAACTGGTGCCTTACCCATACGAGCAGATGCTGCACCTTTCTCAGTAGGTTCAAACTTAAGGTTGGATACCTTACTAGTATCATTACCTTGAATCTGGAAGTTGTAAGTAGCGTTGTTACCCTCAACCAATACACGAACAGCAAGAGATTGGAAGTCAGATTCACTCTTCATAGAGAGATCACACTGGAACTCTTTAGTGTCATAGTTGTAGGTGTTAGTAAGACCCATGTCTTCTACATTATACTTCTGCCACTTTGCACTCTTACCACTAATCTTTTTCAAAGATACACCAACAACCTTCTCCTCTTGGAACATTTTACGGAGAACAGCATTGAGTTCCAGAATAGTCTGAGAACCATTACCATCTACAGTCTCTTCAATAGTTTTGATGACTGCTCTTTCATTCTGGATCATCCAGATGTCAGCAGGGTTCCAGTTATCCTTCTGAGAGATGCCAAACTTATCTTTGATCAGATCACTGATATACTTCATGAACCCACCGTCACGGTTGAATTCATCAAACTTTGAGTTGGAATACACCTGCAACATTTTTGCTGCCTGAGCATAGTAACCCTGCAACCACTCATCATTGATAGCAGGATAGATCGCTTCCAACTCAGAATACTTTGGATCCTGCATGATGTCCTGCCACTTTTTATAACTCACGTTATCGTTAAGTGCTCTCCTCAGGATCCATGCAGAACCTCTCTCTTGCATCGCTGTAGTCTTGGCGTCTGCTGCACCCAGAGACTTCTTAGATGACTTAATAAACTTTAACTTATATCCTGCTGCTTCTGTTACAAATCCTTTGGGTCCAGGTTTCTCACCGAAGTTAAGAGCGATGGCATCCATCTCATCCTGGTTTACCTTGAACCCCCACTGTTTGGACTTAGATCCATTCCAGTTAGCGTCACCATAGATGCCAGTCTTCCCTCTAGGAAGTGCTTTTAGCATCCCAGCGATGACTGGTTTTAATTCCTTAGGTGCCTTCTTTTTGATTGCATTGAAATCATTAAGATTGTATGACGTAGCCATTAAAAAAGAGGGGACTCTACCCCTCTATTTAGATTACATTAGTATGCTTCGGCAAACTGATTTGCAGTGTCTCTGATTCTGAAGGTCACACTCAATTAAACACTCGTAATAGTCGTTTATTTTTTGGTTTTCTATCGCAATTTCATCAAGTGTTTTTTCAAAGTGACGCCATTCGTCAAGTTGACTTCGGGACAATAGGTTGTGCATAACACATCTCCATAGGACGATGCATGATCAAAAAGGTTTTCACATTCATTTTAATCACCTCTAAATTCTACCACTATGTAGACAGAAATGTATTGAATTGGACACATGCTTATTAAATATTATTGCCTAGTCATCTAGACCGTTGAGATAATCCTTTTCATTTTGATAGATTTGTTTTTTACCAGACCAGATCTCATAACCTTCTATAAGATCTGGTATCAACCATTGATCCACTCTATAGCAATACTTCCAGTTGACAGGTTGAATACAATTCATCACGACAACTTGGAAAAATGCTACTAAGTGGATCCAAAAAGTGGTCACTTAATATATCCGTTCTCTCTTAACCATTCACCAGTCATAGGTGTAGGTTCATAGATCTCCCACATTGCACCAGTTACACATGCATCTAGTGCGGCTTGTGTCATACCTTCAGTACGACCTGCCCAACCTGCTTCTGCTTCCCAAGGAACTGCCTCAGCAGGATAAGTGCGCTCTGCTAGAACACGCCAGATCATAGGAACTTCCTCTTCGGGTTTGATGATAGCAATCATACTGTTCTTAATAGAACCTGCCATACAATCCTGGGCAGCGTGCCACCCTTCATGACGCATCACCATCATCAGCGTGCCAGGATTATCCATGTAATCCTTGTTAAGATAGAAGTTGTTACTCACCGTGTGATATACACCACGATGTCCTTTGGGAAAGTATTTCTGATCAGCAATGAATACCTTGATACCAATCTGATTGAGTGTAGTAATTAGATTGTTGAACTCCAATGAGTGTGGAGTAAACTCTTCAGTATTATCATAGTTTGAAGAGATGTCAAGGATGCTGAATACTTCATCTACATCTGTTGTACACTCACGAACGAGCATACAACCCATGGCATCCATAGAATTATACCCCTTAGTAATCTTGCTTTCATTAGCGAGAACAGATAAGGGAGCAACTGCCATTAGCAGTGCCATCAAAATAGTTTTCATTTAACTTTAATACCAGAGAACTTAAGACCTTGATTAAGGATTGCCAACATCTCATCACGAGAACACTCAAGATTCTCAAACACATAGGTTTCGGAACCTGAAGATGGTTTGTTAAAGATGGCATCCAGACCTTCAAAGTCACTGTTGAGATGCTCTTGTTTTTGTACAGGAGGAGCATTCTTCATCTCCTTGATCTTATCATGAAGACACTTGGACATATAGTCTTCCTTAGGATTGTCCTGAAAAAGGTAAGGAACTTTTTCTCTCCAAGGATCCCACTGAGGAGTCTTATGCCATTCTGCTCGGTGTTGACGGAAGTTGAACGAAATAATATCGCTAATCTTACGTTGGTATGACGCCTCTTTTACATAGGGGAATTTGTTATGAATTCTCTTACGAAGTCCTTCAAGTTGCCATGCATAAGGATTGTTCTCCACACAGTTATTCAGAATATCAATGATGATACTCTTCCACTGCTCATCAATCGCTTGCTCAACTTGAGGATACTTTTTGTACAGTACGTCTTTAGTTACTTTATCAGACTGTTTAGTCTTAGGTCGGTTAGAACGTTGACGTGGCATCAGCGATCACCTGCAGCACGGTTCTCAGAACGCTGAACACTGAACTCGCCACCAGGATAACGAGCAACCAGTTTGTTCACGTTGCGAAGAGTGATCTCATCAAAGGATGTATCAAGTGCCATCATTGCCTGAGCAATGTACCACATGCAATCACCGAGCTCAATCTTCATGTGCTCAATGTTATCCTCATTGTACGGTTTGCCTTGGAACGTGATCTTCTTCACGATCTCTGCAAACTCACCTGCCTCAGCAGACAGACCGATAGCAGCAGTCAGCAGACGCTGTACATCAGCACCTTGATCTTCTAGTTCACCGACACGAGATTGAAACGAATCTGAGTAGCGAGAAGCGTCAGAGGTAACCTCATTGACAAACTCACAATAGCGTTGATAGTCAACCTTAGGGATTTCATTAGTAATGTCCTCCTCTTTAATTTTAGGAGTTGCAGCAAATCCTTCAGACATAATTAGAATGTTAATTTTGAAAGGTTATTATTGTTGAACTTCTTAACGAGTTCAATCTTGTCTTCGTCACTGCCGTGACCAGCGTCCACAAGGTTATTTTGTGCAGACTGCTCCACATCATACAGCCTCATCTTCGCTCTGTCAATACCCACACAGAATCTCTTGTGAATATTGATATCATTGTATCTATTCTTCAACTGCTTCACCATGATCTGATTCATCCCCTCAAGTTCTTCAGTGCTAATAAGGGCAAACATAAGATCAGCAGTAGCAGGGAGGCCAAAGGACTCGCTAGTGTCAGTAAGGTCAACATCAGTGCTACCATAACCGCTACGAGTGGTCTGCGTGGCAGATACGATAGGGACGTTTGCTTCAACACCCAACCCTCTAAGCTCTTCTGCAATAGACTTAACAAGTGTATATGAATTGATAGTGCCACCTCCGCGATACCGCGAGGAAGCACATATATTAAGGTAATCAATAAAAATAATGTCAGGTCTAAATGACTTCTTAAGAGCGAGGTCATTGAGGAGAGCACGGAAGTGTCCACTGTGAGCACTGGCAGTGGGGTACTCTTTAATTATAAGCTGACCTGCAGTCTTCTTAGCAAGGTTGTTTATCTTCTGATGAAACATCACCTTTGGAAGTGTTGTCAAATCTTGGATATTTACGTTGAGAAGATTCGCGTCAATTCGCTCTGCGATCTTCTCTTCTGCCATTTCCAGTGTGATATACAGTACATTCTTTCCCTGTAGAAGACACGAAGCGGCAACGTGACACATAAACAATGATTTGCCCACCCCAGTGCCAGCAAGTGCGATGTTAAGTGTTTTGTTTGGTAGACCACCTTTCGTAATTTTGTTGAGAAACTCCAGATCAAATGGGATCTTAGCTTCAACTTGGTGATAGGATTCATATCTTTCCTCGGAGTCCGATATGTAATCGTGACCAATGTGAGCGTCAAAAGTAACGCCCAACGCCTCACTTAGAATGTGAGGGATAGCACCTGGGTCACGATCACGGTCTTGCCCGTCAGCGATCTTGATTGATTCCATAAGTGCCAAATAGATGGCACGTTCTTGACACCATTTTTCAGTGGTATCATACAACCATTGCAAGTCGCTGTCTTCGTTGGATAGGTTTTCAACAATGCTTTTTACCTTGCTGTATTCTTCATCAGTGAGATCGGTGCGGTTCTCTAACTCAATGAAGAGTATTTCCTTTGTGGCAAGATTATTGTATCTATTTATATAAGATTCAATCTCTTCAAAGATTACACGATTGTTCTTCTCCACAAAATAGTCCCCCTTCATAAAGGGAATCACCTTACGAGCGAACTCCTCATTGAAGACGAGGTTAGTGATAACAAGGAGTTCAGTGCTCATAGGTAATGAAGATACGATCCTAGGATGTATTTGGATTTGACTCTACATGGTTTGCCCTCGTGGGGGTATTGCCATGTTGGTGGGAACATCAGTAGTCTACCACACTTTGGCTTAATGTGCTGATGCCATCTAGAAAAAACTGTCTCCCCACCAAGGGGTTCGTTTAGGTACAGGAAGAACGCAAGGTATCTGCGAGCAGAGTTGTAATCCTGAACGTCCACATGTTCAGCAAACTGATCAGGACTTTCGGGACCACAAGTTGCACAGGGTTCGTCACGTTTAATCCAAGGAGAGTAACGCTTAATGCGAAACTCTTCCAAGGCAACCTTATCCTGAAACTGCCAGGTGGTGTTTGTTTCAGTTCTATAGGTGGTAACGTACTTCAGAAAAGTGCTCTGAAGATCGTTATGAATTTGCTCATACTGCCCTTTGTTCTGAGTGTACAACTGGGTAAAGTTCATCTGAGTGAACTGAGGACGACGATCGTTCTCATATCTCTGATGAGCGTCTTGGTTGTTCTCAAAAATATTGACCAGTAACTTAGCAAACTTAATATCAATCACGTCATCATAGACGCGAACATAGTCCTTAAGTTGCTTCATGTCCGTACTTAAACTCCATAGCTGCTGCCTCGTCTAGTGCCTGCATTACTTCCTCGGTGAAATACTTCTCAGGATCATTGAGGACAGACTTAGGATAAACAGAAGATTCACCAAACTTGATACGAGTCCCGTTACGCTGGAAGATTCCGTACTTGATACCCAGTTCCAGTAGTCCGTAATACTTGTCAAGTCCACGGTCGTAATAAAGACGGGTCTCAACTTCGCTGTTCTCCTTAGTTAGACGAGATTTATGTGCCTTACATTTGATGATGTTGCCAACCACCTCAGTGCCATCCTTCTCCTTCTTCTTAGACAGATAGATGATGGTAGAAGATGCATACTTCAGACCAGATCCACCGCCCATTTCCTTCATAGGAACATAGGAACCGATCACATCATATGTATGGTTGGTGACCAGCATAGGAACGTTTGCCTTACCCAATTTGAGGGTAAGCACACGGAAAGCACCCTTGATCAGTTGACTCTTAGTCATGTCACGGACTTGCTTATCATCAGCAACGTCAGTGATCTCCTTAGTGGTGGAGAGCATACCAAGAGAGTCAAGGACAAACATCAGAGGTTGACGATCTTCCTTAGGTTGTTCCAGGTACTTGTCCAGGATACGACAGGACTGGGTACGGAACTCTTCAATAGTAGACACAGGCACAACCATCATGCGTTCAGCATCAATGCCACGGTCAACAATCATCTCCTTAGAGATAGCAGACTCAGACTCAAAATAGATTACCCCTGCATCGGGATTAGACTCCAAAAAGTGCTGGACAATCCCAAGGCAAAAGAAAGTCTTGCCAGTGCTAGACTCACCTGCGATAGCAGTAATCTTGTTTGAAGGGACTCCACCGTAAATTGAACCGCTAACCAGAGCATTGAAGATGTGACTACCAGTATCAATGTAACCACCTGTATCGCCTGCAGCGACTCCATCAGAGACCAGTGAGGCATACTCATTTCCAATGTCCTTTGCTACGTCTTGTAAAAAATTCATCCGAATAGAAATTCCAGTGTTGCTATTTTTTCAGGTTTCCACCCGATAGTATCCAGGATGACCTTTAGAGGATCCAGGAAGGACTTCTCAAATTGTAGGTCATAGTCTATGCTATTGTCAAGTCCAAGTTCCTTTGGAAACTGACCCATAAAAGAGATCACATTCTCAGCAATCTTGTTTGGTGTTTTGAGATAGATGAACTTGATCTTCTCACCATCTTTCACTATAGGATACTTGTGGGTGAGTTTGTTCTTTTTAATGTAGTGATTATATAGGATCACTCCACGAACGTGGATTGGAGTGCCCTTACTATACAGGGTAACAGGGTTAGACCACTTAGAGATACCGTTACAACCACGAGGGAATGCAACATCTTCTGGTGGCAGTGACTTAAACTCTTCACGGAAGTCAGCGATAAACTTCTGTACAGATTCTTCGTCTTCATTCATAATCACTTTCAGACCATCCTTAATCTTCTGACGGCATGGTGCAGGAGTAGATGACTTGACTGCTTCAATACCCATGATTTTGAGTTTGGGTTCAGCAAAACGAACACCCTCAATGTCCCAGGCGTTAAGGATGTATCGCTTCTTAGCAGTCCAGATGCCTTTGTTAGCGATAGTCTCACGCTTCATCTGCATCTTCTGGTCATACGCATTAGCATACGTTGCCAGGGCTTGATAAGAACGGTCAATAAACGGCTCAAGTTCCAACGAACACACCTTGTCAAGGAACGTGACCACGCTCTTATGATCTTTCTCTCGGTCTTTGTATACAGTGTCAACCAGAGGACCCAGATTGAGGTAGATAGAATCAGTGTCGCTAGCAATAACGTAATCAACATCTTCGGTCTTTAGAATTTTGTTGAGGTAACCATTCATTTTGGTTTCAATCCAGCGAATGCTGACTTGACCTGAGAGGGTAATCGCTTCAGCATTTGCCAGATTGTAGTATCGGAAGTATTGGTTTCCGATGGCACCATAGGCGGAATTAAGTTGTATCTTTCTCGCCATTTGTATATTATTAAAGCGTGAGATTTGCTTTTGAAGTTCCACGGACGGAGATGATTCATTAGCTTGTTTTGCCTCCAACATCATTTTTTTATAAAGTTTGCGTTCATCATAGATTGTCTGCATCATCTCAGGCAGGAATCCATGAATGTCCTTACGATACTGAGCACCGTTTGCACAAACAGCATAGGGTCCAGTGATCTCAATCTCTTGATTCAGCAGACGCTCTACGGTTGCTGACGGATGCTTAGTTTCCACCAACGTCTCTGGCGAGATGTTGTACTGCATAATGAGGTGAGGGTATAGGGAGTTGAGGTCAAAACTGACAACCCACTCATACAACCCTGGGACAGGTTCTTTAACGTATGCGCCAGCATACTTCTCATCTTTGTTTGCACGTTGCTTAGGGGGGACTACAAGGTTTTTAGGTTTGAGATAATTATAGATCAAAGTGTCCCACATACGCACCTGCGAATAGACATCTTCGTAATTGACCTTAGCGTCATACGCCATGGTCAAGGCAAGTTCCAACAAACGCATCTTATCTTCTAGACGGTCTACCAGTTCAACGTCCTTGATGTTGTAGTCAATAAACTTCTGCCAGTCACGGGTATAGAAGTCCTTAAAATTATCATATTCACTGTGGTCTAACTTACGTTGACCCAGTTCTACAAATGCAATGTGATCCAAACGATATGATTCCTGGTTAGTATAAGTAAACTTCTTATACAGATCCAGATAATCTAGGATAGAGACACCACAGATATCAAAGTATACATTCTTACGACCCTGAATGTATACTTCTTCCTCGTCAACCTTGTTCCAGGGAGACAGGGACTTCATCCACTTATCACCTAAGACACGACTTACACGACGGCAAATGTACGGGATGTCGTACAGGTTGCAGTTCCATCCTGTGATGATGTCAGGGGTGTTCTGTGCCCACCAGTTAATAAAGTGGGACAGCATTTCATTCTCAGTGTTGAAGATGTAATGCTCATGCTCACATTCAAACTCACGAGTACCCCAAACAATATACTTCTTAGTATTCATATCACGGATCGTGATACAAAGCATCTGCTCAGCAGCGGACTCTACATCAGGGAATCCATTCTCACATGCGACCTCAATGTCAATCGTGATGATCTGCATTTGATCCATGTGATAGTCAACATGGGCAGGATAGTTCTCAGAAATGAACTGGTACAGGAAACGATCGTAACCATGTACCTCAACTCCTTCCACGCCATCATACTTGGCAGTAAACTCTCGTGCCTCGCGAGCATTCTGAAACTTGATCGGTTTGACATAACGACCAGTCAGAGTCTTGTATTTCTCTTCCTTGTTACTGGTAATAAAAAGGGTGGGAGAGAACTCAGTACGGGACTGAACTCGCTCACCACCTTCGTATCCTCGGTAAAGGATGTTGTTGCCGATCAGTTGAACGTTGGTATAAAAACTCACAGTTTCTCGTACTCGTTGAGGATCTCGTTGCTCGGATCCACTATAGTAAAGATTGACTCTGATGTCAAGAACAGATCTCGCTGACTGGTGTATTTGGGATACTTCTCAAACTGACCGTCTTTGATGCGATACGCATTCTCAATAAACAGAGCGGGTTCTTCATCCAACTCCTCAACTTTGCCAATCAGATAATCATCTAAATTGCCATTCTTAAGAAGCACTATTTTGATTGACACGTTTTTTGTCCTCCAGGAGTTCATTATACTTATCAATCACTTGAGTATGAGGATCATACACAGTGACCACTTCATCAATTCGCAAAAAGAATTGACGGTTTCGTGCTAGAGGGCACCACGGATATAGAATCAGGGTGGGTTGTTTTGCTTCATCAGCATTATCCTCTGTCAGATCTGTCAAGGGGTTGTCAGGATCATCGTCAAGGTATTCAACACCTTGATCCTCAACTACTTCATCCTCAAAGAGACCCTCGCCCCACATTGCCATCTCCATCTCTTCGGAGTCTTCAAGGATTACAGTATACGGTTCCTCAAACTGGAACGCAACTGCTACCTTATTAGGATCATCCTTCGCACTTACTTCCTTGACATCAGCAATGACATCTTCACCGCTTTTGAGTCTTGCGATTTTTACGGACATAATTTTTATGACTAATAGTGTTTACAGTTTCATTTACAATATCCTTGAGGACACGGGAGGAGTGGGTATCTTTCTGATACGCAATGTTCCTTGCATACTCTAGAACATCTTCCATCATAGATGCAGGAAGTTCTACTGTCAAGATCTCACGCTCGCCACTATATCCAGGAGGAGTACAGTTATAAAAAAAGTTCATATCCTCTCCAATAAAAAGAGACCCCCGAAGGGAGTCTCTTTAGTTCACACTATATAGCGGTTAAGATCAGAAGGAATACTTCAGACCAACCTTAGTGCCATAACCACGGTCAATGCTGGAGTCACCAGAACCGACGAAGGAGACTTCACCATATGCACCCAGGCTCTCGCTCAGAGAGACGCCCAGACCTGCCTTACCAGAAGGAACGGTGTCAACTTCACCGCTGTCAGGGGAGATCACAGAAGCACCTGCCTGAACGTAGTACGAAGCAGCATCACCAAGAGGACCTTCGTAGCCAACGTGCAGATCAGTCGTCGTGCCAGTGTAGTTGGATCCAGTGAATCCGCTGTTTGCCTCTACGTTAACGTAGGGACCTGCAAGGGCAGCGCCAGCGAAAAGAGGAGCAGCAGCGGCAGCTGCGAATACAGTTTTAATCATTTGAATACCTTTATTGTTACTTGTGGAATGGTTACCCACAGATGAAAAGAGACCCGACTAGTCTCTGTTGTAATCCGTTACAATAGTATCGGATCATTTATTTAGACTCAATGGAACACCAAAAAGAGGTTGGGAAACCGTATCAACCATGACAATCTGTGATGATTATCATAGCTGAGTCTTATAGGTGTCCCTTTGAGAACCCGTTAATCATAGCATCAATACTCATCGGTGTCAACAAGTTTTGAGCAGAAGTCGGAGTTCTTTTTACAGAACTGCCTGACATACGAGTCTGCATCCACTTCCATAGTGTAGTGGGCATGATTATGCACCATGCCCACTATGATAAGAAATCCAATCAGTAAACCATTAAGTTGCGTCACTGGGTGACTCAGAACTTTCAGAAGTGATTTCATAAAGTTTTAGTTTCTGATGATCGGGGATGATCTTCCGTAATTCTATCACAAGCATCCCATTATTGAAAGAGACTGTGCCAATTTCAACATCGTCACTCAGGTTGAATCCTCTAGCGAAGGTACGGGTGGATACGCCGCGATGGAGATATTCCTCCTCACCCTTTGCCTTCGCTGCCTTAGATCTGACTAGTAGGACGTTACTCTCGGTGCTAACCTCCACCTCATCCTTTGACCAGCCAGCAAGTGCCATTTCAATCCGCCACTTGATCTCGGATTCCTTCACGAGATTGTAAGGGGGATATGATTCGTTTACTGATCCCATACCATATGAATGTAGTCTATAGAACACGTCATCTAGTCCGACACTATATCTTTCTACAGCATCTACTACGGCATTAAGATCTTTCGTACTGAACTTTCTCAGTCCTGTCATTTTAGTTCTCCTTAAAAAGCGAGATTACATTTTGTAGTCCCCGAAGGCGACCGATTTTATTTATAAAACCCAGTCTACGACTGAATGTGTATAAGACCGAACATTAATGTAAGGTTCTCAACACCTACATATAGATAGGACTATTAATCAATGGAAAAATGCGTAAATTTATTCCTTTGGTAATGATTTTGATGACCGCAGGTGCAGCAAATGCTGGCGGACTTGTTACTAAGCACGCTTCCAGTGTTCAACTGACCGTTGATGCTGCTAGATCTACCGCTACGAGAGTAGGTTCTTCCTACGCAATCTCAGGTAGTGGAGTGAATACTACAGACGGTACAACTGCTGGCACGATCTCAACAGGAACTATTTCCTCTGGTCTTCTTGCTCCAGGTAATATTGCAGCAACACAAGCTACAGATGGTAACGCTTTCTCCTTCAGTCAATCGTTTACTCAAGGTGATACTGTTCCAACTGCAGCTCCTACCGTAGGAACTGTTCCTAACTTCTCATCACTTACTTCTTACACAGCAGGAACTGCTAGTCCATTAGCAGGTACTGTTTCAACTACTGGTGCTCTAACCGTGACCGCTGGTGGTGCTGGTACTACCGCAACAGGACAATTTGTTAGTGAGATCACTGTCATTGATTGAGGACGTTCGCAATGATCCGTTCTGGAAAGATAATCATATATATTGTGATGTCTGCGGTGGGAGTAAGTCTTATTCCTGCCGCTGCAGTGGCGGTCCCTGTGGTTCCAAACTTCACACAGGGATCAATGACGAGTCATACGGAGACAACCTCCAAGGTGACAGAGACCATAAATTCAATGGACTACAACACTGGATATCAATATTCAGTAACTGGGAGTGGTATAAGTGCCTCGGGAAATCTAACACCAGGCACAGGAACAAATAATGTAACCATAGACGGGGTGACTTCATCATGGACAGGGATCAACAACAGACCCTCATTCACACAAACAACACCAGGCGCAGCATTTCAGTTTACAGAGACTTATTCAGGTCCTGGTTTAAGCAACCATACAATTATCCAAAGAACGACAGAGGTTACAAGCGTAACGGACACTACAAGTATCTTCTCGCAATAGGTCTCAGTGCGTTCTTACCTTCGCAAACATTGGCAGAAACTATTGGTGGCGTTTCTGCTACTGCGAGTCCTGTCGCCAATAGTTCTGGTAGTGTTACTAACCAAGCCATTCAGGTTTTACAAGGACCATACATCACCAACACCTATGGTGGAGGAATCCAATGTCAAGGACCCACCAGAAACTTTACTCCCTATGTAACAGGAACTGCATCGGCATCTAAACCATACGAACCATACTTTATGGATCCTGTATATGATGTAAGTGACCTAGATGAGGATGGTCGTATTGATAATCCTGGGGACATTCTATTCACCAAAAAAACTAGAACTGGACAAAAAGATAACTACAGTATAGGTCTTGGTTTCTCTATGACATGGAGTACACCTACAGATAAAAAACTACAGGATCTATGTAAGCAAGCGGCAACAACTAACATCCAGTTGATGCAACAACAACATGCTAATAAGAGATTAGATTTTGAGATCGCGAGACTCAAAAATTGTGGAGAATTGATGCAGCGTGGAATTATGTTTAGACCTGGGTCAGAAATGTCAAAGGTATGTTCTGATGTGCTAGTTGTAAATAAGAATGCTATCGCACCACACATCCATTCTATTCCCGCCCCTTCAAAATCCGAATCGCCTTATTCCGAATCCGCTGCTGACCTCGGCGCTCCTTTAGCGACTCCACCTGGGTCTTCTTACCCCGTAAGGCAGCAATCTTCTTCATTACCTTCTTCACAGTCGGCTTCACCACTTTTAACAAAAGATCAGCAAGAGGTTTTGCGAGCAGTGCAGAAGTCGTCGCAACAATAGCGATAGATGCAGTCGCAGTAACAGCACCAGCGTTAGGAACATTTCCAACAATCTGATCAACAACATCTAATTGTTGAGTGACCATCAAACATTCCTTACCAACTACCTCATAACCAGTAATCTTTTTATTGCCCTCTAGGATTTTTCCTACAGGGTTTTTTAATTCCTGTTCTCTGGTAGGACAAGTCTGTGCCTTTTCAATCTTGTTAGGTGGTTTGGTTTCAGTATTAGATTCTGGAGGATCTGAAGGATTGACAGGAGGAACCTGCTGTTCTCTCTGAAATTTTAGTTTGTCTTTATTATAATCCATCGCATTGAAGGATGGCATACCTGCATCACAGAAGATCTTGACACCGTTCGGATCATCCTCAGACAGAATTCCACTCTTCTCACGGTTAGAGTTTTGTTCATGCGCCTCTACACAACCAGGCATGTCAATAACAGGCACACCAATTTGTGTGGTCACTGGTGGAACTGAAGGAGGAAACACACTGGGTGGACTTGTTACCCAATCAGGAATCCTGATGTCACCAATATTCACGTCATCAATATCAATATCTTCAATCATCAGCAATCATTAAATGCACTACCAACTTGTGATCCAAGAGAAGACCCTGCCTTCTGACCGAGAAGTAATGCCCATCCACCTGCCAACCATCCAATGTAAGGGATGTTGACCAGTGCAGGAACTGCTACGCCAGCAGCAATAGCACTACCTGCCATCGCACCTTGTGAGCGTGCTCCAGCGTCCGCCCTGATGCACTCTTCGCTTTTCGCAAGGGACTTTCCCTCAGCATCAATTGCACCCCCCATATTTCGGGCACCATCCATAGTGAATTGATCACGACGATATTCTCTTCGCCGCTCAGTTCCTCCGCCAAAGAATCCTTTCTTTTCAACGTCAAGATTCAAAGACTTTTCAGACTCTAGAATTCTAGGATCATTGGCACGGTATTCAATCTCATATCCATCTTTTGTTGCCTTCAACCTATAAGAAGAATATGGACCGTTTGGAATATTAATTGTTGGAGGTTGGGAAACCTCTGGTTGTCTGAAAACATAACCTAGAAGTCCAAGGTGAGACACTGCCACCAAACTCCCTAGTGCCAACGCGATAGGTCTGATTAAAGACTTCTTAGTTGGTTCCATTGGGACCTCGGGGGTAGGTTGTTCTTTGGACTTCCAGAGTTTCATCAGAACGATGGGATAGCAGGACCAGTTGTAGTTGGCATTGGCATAGCAGCGCCAGTTACCTCAGGCATTTTTGGCATAGCACCATCTAGCATACTAGGGAGTGCTTCACTAATTGCTGAAGTAGCAGCCTTAGTAATATTCTCTCTAGCAGTTTCAATTAGAGTATCTTTGTTCATTAAAAGATAAGCACCACCACCGATCAAACCTAAAGAGGTAAGACCAGAGAGTAATGCTACAACGTTAATTAGTTTTTGCATCTTTAGGTTCAACAGCGGAAACAACTTCGGGTTCTTTTTTAGCAACTGATTTAGTACCAGTGCCATTACCACCACCCGCTTTAGCAGGACTCAATCCGAACGCAGCTAACGAACCACTGAAAACGGAGGCTATGAAGGTGGGATCAAAATCAAGAATCTTTTGACCGTTAGGGAGTCTGACGTAACTAAACGTGAGAAGAGATGCGGACCATATAAGTACGACAACTTTCACCAGATTACCAAGGACTTCACTTTTATCTTCATCATGGTCCTTCTCTTCTACTTTAGCTTTGGGTTTACCAAGCATTAGTATAGAGTAAGGCAGCTCTATTTATTCAGATGCAACGTACTCCTGCTTCTTCTTTCCAATATTGTATTTTGATTCTAGTACCCACTCACCTTTCTCTTTGTAAGAGATAATTTTAATTTGACTGAGTGGTGCAATGTCTGCAATCGCATCCTTCTTAGGAATGTCTACCAGACCCCAGTCAGACAAAAGTTGTACAATCCTATTGCGTCTCTGCACATCATTTTGCGAGAGATTAGTCCTTTTGCCATCCAAGGCAAACAACTCTTTGAAGTGAACAATAAAATATTGACCTTTCTTATGCAGAATATGGCATGACTGGTACAACTTTTTTTCCTTACGAGAGGCAACACCAATACGGGTGAGGGTCTCTCGCACTTTCAAAAAGTCATCAGGTTCCCTTAGGGTAACCTCAACCATATCATTTTTAGTCCACGCGATCTCCTGATCTTCGCCCATACTGTCCTCCAGTGTTCAGTTTCTCTTTAATATAATCAATTTGTTGACGAGACAGGATGTCTAATGCTTGGCGTGCCTTTTCTACAGAGTAACCATAGTATTGCTGCACAAGTTCAAGGTCTTCAATCTTGTCCTTTTTGTCCCAGGGAGAGAATCTCTTTCTGGGTCGTACAGTATTTATAAAAAAGTCATATTGCATTCTAGATGGCAATTGACTCCAAAGGTTCATCTCGTTAGCGTGCATCACCGTATCAACGTGGTGAGACATGCACTTGTTTACAATGTATGCAGGATACTTTTTCTCTGCTAGAGGATCCTCTAGCATCAGATTATCCTTGGAGAGGTTGATAGTGTTGAGGTAGTCTTTCAGTTGGTAGGTCATTCCAGTGTCTCACTGCGTTAGCAACAATGGCCACATTAGTGACCATGTAACAAATAAAAATAAGGGTGCGTATGATAGCAATAATATCAGCCTCTCTGTCGTCTCGTCCATCTTTCTGTCCTAATGCTTTTGCCCAGATTCTCCACATCAGTCAAACACCGCAGTAACTCCCATAACTTGAGCTCCAGGGTTTCGTGCTAATGCAATAGTTCTAGCATGTTGATAGTCACGGGCAATGACTATTTCATCAAAGATCTTGCCCGCTATGTACAATTGTACCTTACATTTCATAATTCATCAACACCAACTCCTTACGCTCATGCTGATCTTTCATGTAGTCTCCTACAGATCGCATTGTATATGTATGATCAAACTCGGCAGCAATCCAATCTTTGAATCGGTCCTTGATCATTTGTGACGCATTGTATGATACAAGTTGACGGCACACATAGTTGTCACAAATATGAGCAAACTTATCGTGGTCAAAACCTCTGTGCATGTTTCCTTTTTTGCCGTAGAGGTTGTCTTTGATGTCATAGGGAGGATCAAGGTACACAAATGCATGACGATTATCGTCTAGCAGTGCTGCATAATCATAGTTAGTGATAGTCCAGTTACGAATAGCGTACGAGTAGAACTTCAGTTTTTCAATGCCTCGCATTGAGAAGTTGGAATCTGATGCTTGTTTACTGAATGAGGAAGATTCAGTAAGACCACTGAAACTACACTTATTAGCAACGTAAAAACTAATAGCTCTGTCCAGGTGACTTTTTTCTCGGTCATTTATAATCTCCTTTGCCTCTAGGAATAATCCTTTAGCGGATCCTTGATCAGGGAAGCGAGACTTCAACTCCATGAGTTTACGCTGTAACTTATCCCCATCATCCTGCAGAGTCTTCCAGAAGTTTACCAGAGGTTCGTACAGGTCATTCACCCATACACGGGTGTTGGGATAGTTTTGCGTCACCCACAAAGCGACAGATCCACCACCTAAGAATGGTTCGCGATAGACTTGATACTCGTCAAGATTGGGAATGAAGTTCGCCAGTTTCGGAACTGCTCGCGATTTCCCCCCAGGATACCGAAGGGGGGTTTTCAAAATCTGGCTCATGATACTTCAAATACTCTCGGAAGGTTTGCATAATTTCTTTTTGAGTCATGCCACAGTTAGCGGCAGCCTCTGGCAAATTCATTGTAGCACGAAAAAGTCCTTGATGGGACTCTTCCACATTTTGAGGTGTGGTTTTAATAGTCTTTCCCATCAAGGAGTCCCAATACTTTTGTTTTTGCTGATTCATTCTTGTAGAGCAGACTGTAAACCCATAGTTAATCTTAGCACAGAATTTGCCATAACTCTATACCCTGAACCAACATAGATTTGACCCAGGAGAACAAAGAGGGTCATTGCACTCCAGAAGTAATAGTACATTCTGGATTTAGATTGACGTGATTTTTTCATAAGATCAACTTCTTCTCTTCAGGAAGTGTGAGATTACTGCCGTACATCTCTTCGTACTTTTTCTTAACCGAAGGATGGACTTCAGCAACATATACAATGTGCTTCATATCCAGAGTGATCTCTGGTTGCTCATTATCTATAACTGTTGCCCACGGAGCGAATCCATACTGAGCACCTTGTGGAAGAACGACCAGACCATTTCTCACAGTCATCATACCGTCCGACCAGTTAACCAGTTCGGCAACTACTTCTTCACCAGTAATAATTCGTAGCAGTTTGATGTCCATCATTTGAATTCACATTCCATCATGAGTTGTGTAAGACTTGCCAACAGGTTGATCTCCTGATCAGCAACAAATGCTGCCTTGTATTGATACTCTGCAATGATTAGAACCATAGCAGCGATGGAAGAACCATTCAGTTTAGGAAAGAGAGCATCATAAATTTTGCGGTAGAGAGACACGACATCATTGTCAATGTTCATTGCTACCCACTTCTTCACCTTGGTAAAGTTTTTTTCCTTCAGGGCATTGATCAGTTCATCTACAGATACATCAGAGATGACAGACAGGATGCCAGAATCAATCTTACCAGATGCAGAATACTTTTGAAGTTCATTCAGAACACGTCTCCAGTCAGGAAAATACTTCTGAATAACTTCAGCAACAACCTTCATCTCAAACTCAACATTCTCTGTGCCGAGAATATGATTGATACGTTTGAAGAATGCACCTGCCAGTTGCTGCTTATCCTTACCAGTTACCCCGAAGTCCACAACTGCACATCGCGAATGCAGCGGCTCAATGATACGGTTTTTGTAGTTACAGGTAAAAATGAAACGACAATTCTTTTGGAACTCCTCAATACTTGCTCGCAGGAGGAGTTGTACGTCGTTTGTGGTGTTGTCCGCCTCATCAATGATGAGAACTTTGTGGCGACTCTCAGAAGTAAGAGACACAGTAGAAGCAAAGGATTTTGCCTGATTGCGTACAGTATCCAGGAAACGTCCTTCGTCGGACCCATTGATAACATAATAATCAGCTCCAAGTTCATCGCACAACGCCTTGGCAACCGTAGTCTTACCGATTCCAGGAGGACCTGACAACAGTAAATTTGGAATCTCACCGTTATCAAGGAACGACTGGAATGTAGTCTTGACGTGATCAGTCAGAATACAGTCTTCAATTTTGTGGGGGCGATACTTCTCCACCCACAGGAATTCATTTGCCATTGATACAGTCAAATCGTACGGATTCAAAATTGTAGTTACAACTGATGATAGTCTTTCTATTATCAGATTGTATCGGAGGAGAACGGTGTGCCTGATATGCGGGGAAGACTACAATATCCCCTTCTCTGGCGTCAAGTTGAAACTTCTTACGAGTCTCTGGACACCAGAACTCAGTGCTGTGCTCGGGACCATCCAACTCTAAGTAGTATACCATACTTACGTTAGAACGGGAATGGGTGTGCCAATGGTGGGTATCCAGATTGTAATACTGCTGATACCATCCATTGTAAAGACTAAAATCCAGAAGACAATACTTCTGACTCATGACATCATAGAAGTCGGTGAGGTTGCTATGTAAAAGTTTGAGGTATGTCTTCTGATCTAAGTCCAGGTGTTCGTAGTAATCAGTCTTAGTGATTCTATCAAACTCATCTGCATCGTATCCTTTCCCTGCAGAATACTGAATGCTAGTAAGTAAGGGTGTCTTCAGTTTATTGTGCAGGGGAAAGGTATACTTCCAGATCATGTGTTGGGTTCAAGTGCAATCCAGTATTTAACATTGTTGCCTTCAAAGAATGCAACGTTGTGGCGACTGACAGTCACATTATAGTCACCAGCAAGGAGTCTAAGATTCTCAATCTTGAGGCAGTAGCAGAACTGATCATCCGTCTCACCGACTTCCATAGAGAACGTGTTGGAAGTTTCGTTCTTCTTATCGGTCACACAGAGTTTCAGGACTCCACCATCACCATAGAGACACAGATCAGGCACCTGATAGACTGCAGCAGCACGCTGAAGGGACTGGAGGGTGCCAGCATCCAAACGGAACTGAACGTCTTCAGAAGGCATCTTAACCTCCTTCTGAGGAGGTTGTACAATCACGTCAGGGTCAGCGTAAAAGAACTTGGTCTTAGAGCGACCACTGCTGTCACTGACAGCAAGGAACTGAGAGTTACTGGTGTCAAACTGAGGTTGATCAAACAGACTCAAACATCCAAGGAAAGAACTCAGATCGTAGATAGAAATCTGACTGTCAAAGGACTCTTGCACCTGAGCAACACTCATGATGTTTTTGTTGATGCTGATAGTGCTCAGCATCTGCCCAGGTTTGATGACAATAGATTTATTGATACTGCTGAAGTTCTTCAGAATGTCAATAGTTTCACGGGAAATAACGGTCATCGGTTGGGGTACTCTTCACGGAGGTTAGATTGGTCGCTGAAATAAAGAAGGAGCAGACCATAGTGTAAAATCTTGATGATATCACGGCGTGCAGTGCCCTTCTTATCATACCGAGAGGCATACTTCAGAATGTTAGATCTGCAAAATGCCTCTGCATCACCGCAGGCATCAATCAAATCAAGCGTTTGAATCTTATCAGTTGCATAATGTTGATTGTAAGTACCTGCGATGTAATCGCGTAACTCCTTCAGGAGTTCATCTTCATTGTACTTCATGCTGAAGGGAGATTTTTTCATCTCCCAGTATAGGGTCATTCGGAAATGCTGTCAAGGAGATCTTCGTTCTCCAGATCATCTTCACCTGCATCCACTTTGGTATAGAGATCCAGGAAAGACATCTTAGTATCTTCATCAAAACGACTGATGCAACTAGTCACTGACTTAATACGATCATTGAAGATAGAGTTTGCCTGAACAATATGAACCAGGCGACGAGTAGTGATGATCTCATCCACACCACCATCGTAGAAAGTTTTACGAATAGCGTTTGCCCACTTGACAAGGTTCTCAGTAAACTGCTCGTCACAACCCTCGTTAATCAGAATCTTTTGCTCAGTGGCAGAAGTCGGATAGGTTTGCTCAAGGGTGATAGGGAATCGCTCAAGGAACGCTTCATTCAAAACATTGGTGCCAATGAAGCGACCGTCATCGCAACCCTTGCCCTTAGTGTTTGCAGTAGCAACAACAGTGAATCCTTTAGCAGCACGAACGTAACGGTTGACCTTCTTCAGGTAGACTCCCTTACCTTCAAGGACAGACTGGAGACACAGGATCTTATTGGATGCCAGGTCAAGTTCATCTAGCAGCAAGACTGCACCGCGCTCAAGAGCCTCAATCACAGGACCAGAGTGCCATACAGTGTCGCCACCAACTAGACGGAAACCACCCAGGAGATCATCCTCGTCAGTCTCAATCGTAATGTTCACACGAATCAGTTCACGTCCTGCCTTAGCACATGCTTGCTCAACAGAGAGAGTCTTACCATTGCCAGACAGTCCAGTGATGAACGTGGGATAAAACATCTTGGACTTAATGATCTTGTGCAGATCAGAGAAGGGACCGAACGGAACAAAGTTCTCATCCTTCTCAGGAATCATGACATCAACTGCTGGTGCCTGATACGTCTGCTCTAGACGCTCTGCAACGGTCAAGTTCCACTTGCCGCGACCAGATTTGTAAGATTCCAAACGCTTCTTAGCAGTAGCGTCAGACACATTGAAGTAAGATGCAGCAGCAGAAATGTCTGCACTGCTGATTTCACTACCCACTTTGTCGGACAGATACTGGACCAGTTGTTCGGTGGTGAGTGTCATGGATTCCCTTGTTTACCCTTATATTATAGCACCCCCTGACCACAGGGGCAAGGGGGTGTGCCAGTTAGGCAAGCATCTCATTTGTCTTCATGTAATGGAGAGTCTCTTTCAAACTTCCAATATGTTTAGATCCGATTGCAACTTGTGGATATTCTGCACCTTCACCAAACTCTGCTTCAAATGCTCTTTGTGTAAAATGCAAATTTAATTTGTACTCGTGATAATCTCCACCAAGATGTTTAACTAATTCTGCGACTCTTTCGCATTCTTGACTTCCGTTGGTGTAAATGACGCAAGTGTTATCAATCATTTCTCTTTCGGTTGGTGGTTGTACTCAATTACATATTTTTCATGAGTTGTTGTTCTATCAGAACAAACGTAATGCTTTAACTCACCGTCTAATATTTTACAAAGATTATCTAGTTGTAATTGAGTAATGAACTTTGTAAACTCAGGTGTTATTCCTATTCTTTCAGATCCAGGTTGGTTAAAATCATCACTCATCAGGGCGTCCTCCAATAGCATCCCACATTTGTTGTACCATATCAACAGCAGGTGGGGTCTGATAAGGTTGCGGTGGTTTTGATTTCCACTCATCAATTGCTTCCTGTGTAGGAACCGCGATTGTGAATGGTGTTCCTTCTTCCTCAAACTCCTTATTCATATCAATATATGTTTGAGGAGTAATTTTAATTTCAGTCACGTTGTCTCCAGTCATCGGGTTTGTCGTGTTTGAACCAATCAACAATTTCGTCTGCACTACTAAACCCCGTTTTATGATTGGATGGGTCGGGGTCACCTAATCCCATCCTATTCATAAAATCATCTATACTTCCATCCTCAATTCCATGGGATTGACGACGCGCTTTGTTTAACCAGTCTCTGGCGGTTGTATATGATTTAGCGAGTTTCTCAGCCCAAATCATATCTTCTAATGGAACCTCTTCCTTGTTAGCAATACAACGGCAAATTGATTCTAGTCTTAAACGGTAAGCGGTAGAAAGCATAGTTACTGTCCTTGAGATATCCAATCAGAGATGTCTTTAATCTTTTCGTATTCGCGAAATGCGGCATCGGAGCGTTCGTTAAGAACGTCCAGAATGTCAGCAATGATTACATTCGTCTCTTCATAGTCTTCTAGATATTTATCTATCGCTTCCTTAAGATAGCGATATCTATGCCACTCAGGACTATAAGGTTTGTAATTCATGATGAAAGGAGAAGTCAACTATTTAGTGAGTCAGTCGCAATGTTCTCTTGACTATCACCACCTGAAGAAGTTGGCACAGGGTAATCAACCATGAATGCACCAGGGAATGCTCTCTTAAAATTACTACAAGCCTGGACTTGAGTAGCAGCATATACATGCCCTCTCAAACGTCTAGTTTCACCCTTGTAATAGTATTCAAAATCCCATCTTGTTGCACTCATGCGATTTGCTCCACAAACTTATTCAGAATTGACTTGTTAGTCATTTTAGAATTCATGTGTTTTTTGAATGCACGAGTCAGTTCACCTGCAGTAGCAGAGTCACCTTTCTGTTTGACTTCCAAGTCTTGCTCACCACCGCCCATGTTATTGGAAGGGAACACATAGAGTTCACTGTATCCATACTCAGAGATTGCACAGAACTTCTCCTTAGACCACTGCTTCTCATACTGCGCTCGCAGATGGAAGTATGGGATCTGATTTAAGATGTTAGAGAGATCACCTTTGTTTCCAATACGAATACCAATCCAGTTATAGTCGGTAATTTTATTGAAAAAAGATACGATCTCTTTAGTAGTATATGCTGCCTCTGGGTTTAAGCGAACCGTCTGGCGAGTTACAGGATCGCGAAGAATAAAGATCTTATGGTATTGATGGCACAGGTAATCTTGACGATACCATGGTCCTTCTTCCTTATGATCTTCGGTGTTCTCGCGGTAGCGATAGTTCTCGTAAGAACATTCTCTCACATAGGAGAGAGGATTTGATTCCCCATCGCTGAGGATAATAACATTAACTTTGTCAATACCCTCAATCTTACGGAAAGATTTAACGATTTCAGGAGTACAGATAACTGCTTCTCCAAGGGGAGTGCCACCGAGAGTATAGCGGGGGTGAGCAGAGAGATGGTAAGAGTTCATGCTCCAGACGTGAGTCCAGAGATATCGCATTTGATCTTCTAGTTCTACCTTCTTCATTTTAGAAGAGAACAGTTCATAGAGATCAAAGGACTCGTTTAGTCCCAGGATATTGTTCTCCAGTCGGAACATCTTCTGTTCATTGAGAGGAGACTTACTGTAACCGCTGTTGAAAGCATAGACACGGAAAGGAATGGAGACCTTCTTACAAAACCAGACGAGGTTGTAAGTTTGCTTCAACGTATCGGTTAACAGATTGCCAGAAGGCGTACCCTGAGACATAGAACCAGACCAGTCTATGTACATGATCAGACCATGACTCTTACCCTCAGGAACCGTGACAACCTTCTTAAAGATGTCATCGGTCAGTTTATATTTGTACAGCGAGTTGGTGTTGACAACTCCAGTACGAGAGATGCCTGCACGAGCATACACATCGGCAGACTTCTTCATTTCAAACTGTTTGACCATATAGTTAACAGTTTTAACAGAAGAGTTTTTGAACTCTCGGTACTTATTCGCTTGAAATTCTAGACCACGATCCCAATACGATTGCTCTTCAGCAGTCTTCCACTTACGGTCAAAGTGATAATGAAAATCGTTAAGAACTTCACGGTAAGGACGAATGATCTCCTTGACATCAACCTTAGGAAGGTCAAGGTAGATCCACTCCTTAGCGGTATCATCCACCAAATCACGCTGTGCTTTCTGAGATGCAGCATCAGTGATGCTCTCAAGTTCATCGCCCTCGTATGACTCACCGTGTTCATAACTAGGAGTGTCTAAATCGGCGTTCTCTTTGGCGTCACGATTAGCACGATGATCAAGTTCAGGATCGGACTCTGTAGGCCATTCCTGTTCTCCTTCTTCGGAGCTGCTAGAGGGTTGTTGCTCTGTCTCTGCAGACTGATTGCCGTTTTGGGGCAATTGCATTTCGGGTAGTTCTTCCTTGTCATCAGATTTCTGAGACTTCATGAACTCATAGAGTTCAATAGAAAGATCTACCACATCTCGGAAAGTAACCGTCTTAACTGCACGTTGCAACCAGACCTTCTCATCATCTTCAAAAGGGATCTCAGTAAAGGATCCGATCTTGAAGTGCAGATTGATACGATCAATCAGCGAGAGAGTTTCAAGATTGCGACCGTTAACTCCAAAGAAGTCACGGTCTAGCAGTTCAGTATACCCACGATAGAAGGACTTCTTAAGACCAGGATAGGTCACCTTCATCTTACGCTCAATACGAACGTCTTCCAGAACGTTTACAAAGTCCTTCGGAGCAGACCCGAAGTCTTCCTTAGGGGTATACAGGGCATGTCCCACCTCATGACCTACTAGGAGATCATAAACATCGTTACCGACATCCTTCCAAATAGGAAGTGCCAGAACACGACGATCCACGTCAAAGTACGCGGTGGTGATTTTACGGTGCTCAACATTGAGGTTTTCGGTTGCCAAGAGTTTGGCGAGTTGACCTTTGACTTCAGTGTTGACTGCCATCGGTTGCCTGCGGTTGTACCTATCATACCACGATGATGACTTTGGCGCAAGGGGTTGTGACACTATTTGTGCTGGTAACGCTCTGGATGCTTAAGGGAGTCGTGACAGTAGAACGCGATAGGAGCGAACATAGACCCCGCCATTATGGCGATTACTATCGGGTGCTGACTGGTCCAGTGTACTACGTTATGGATCATAGGACAGTTTGGAGAAATCGTTGACTTTTTCAAACTTAATAGTTCTCAGGAATTTGTCAATCAATATCTCTCCTTTGTGTGAGATGACAAACAAATTGACCTTTTCTAGACCTCGGAGGATTTTTAGTAGTTCCTGAGTAGATGAATCATCAAGAGAACTATCAAACACCTCGTCTAAAATCAGCAGATTTGTAGAGGCAGAGTTCTTCATACGAGCAACTTCACGCCAAGTGAACAAGAGTGCAAGGTCAATCTTCTGTTTCTCACCTTCAGAAAAGGATGAGTAAGAGAAGTCATCTCTAAAACGAGACTTAATAACTTCATTGAACTCGTTGTCAAGGGTGAAGTTCACATAGAACTCCATACTTTGCAAATATTTATTAATCAATTGGTTGAAAACTGGTACATATTTTTTGATTACTGTAGATTTGATGCCAGAATCCTTGAGTAAATATGATACAGTCTGATATTCTGATAGTTGTTTGTTGATATCCGAACAATTTTTTGCAGTATTTTGTAATTCAATCTTAAGAGAATCTAGAATTTCATTTTCCTCTTGTACGTTTGGTTGAAATTCTTTTAAGTTTTGTATTTGTTGTTGAAGTTTTAAGTTGAGTTTTCCCAAATTGATGATGTCACGATCCTTCTGCTGAATATCAGTCTGCAGATTCATCAACTCACGGTTGACTTTGTTGATATCATTCAGAGTTTTAACAACAAAATCAATCTGTTCTTCTAGTTTGCCGAGACCATCAGCATACTTAGAACTCTCTTCTGTCAGAGAAGTACACTTATGATTCTTTAGATCATCTTCAATATCCTGACTACAAGTAGGACAAGTATTATTGTCAGTGAAGAACTTCAGTTCTTTAGTAACAGTATTATGTTTTGACTGTATCTTAGAACGAAGGTTCTTTAGTCTATCCAGATCCTTTGTGAAAGAATCATATCCTTCTACCTCTTTCTGTTTACTAGTAACTAGTTCAAACAGACTTGACTTTGCACTCTCTAGATCTAGTGCTCGGTTCTCATTAGTTACAATCTCATCTTCTTTCTCACGCACACGCTCATCATTAATCTCTGCCAACTTGGCGATGTGCTTCTCTTGAGTTTCAACCTTAGTCTCTGCCAAGGTCATCATGTGATCACAATCACGTCCACGCTCACTCGTATCTTTGACACGATCTTTGAGCAGAGTATTCATCACCGAGAAGATCTGGATGTCAAGTAGATCTTCAATAACTTCTCGTCGGTGAGCGGCAGGGAGTTGCATGAAGGGGACAAAAGTTGACGATCCCAGTATGACAACTTGAGTAAAACTTTTGAAATTGAGTTTGAGGATTGACTGCTCCAAATATTTTTGGTAGTCCTTGACTGCAGCATCTTGATCAACCAGTTCATCATTTTCATAGATTTCAAATTTGCCAGGTTTAATAGTGCGGCGCACCAAATAATTTTTACCGTTTGTTTCAAATTCTACCTCAACAACAGTTCCCTTCTCATTGACACTGTTGACCAGTTGTGGTTTGTTGATCTTACGGAACGGTTTGTTGAACAAAACAAAACACAGGGCGTCCAACATAGTGGACTTCCCTGCGCCATTAGTTCCAATGATTAGAGTAGAACTACAATCATTCAAAACAATCTCGGTGAACTGATCCCCTGTACTAAGGAAGTTCTTCCACCGAATTTTTTCAAAGGTAATCATACAGGGGGTACAACTAGTTCATCGGGTTCAATTATACCATAAGAATAACCGTATTGCACGCAATTTGCAATAACTATTTCAAGTTCAATCTCATGGATTTTTAGGTGCTCATCTTCTGGATCTTCTCTAGCATCCAACAAACCAAGATATCTCTCGGCGTCATCATACTCCTGAAATATCTGTACTACTTTTTTAGAATCTTTGGTACGGACAGCATACACACCTTCCGTTTTTTCGTCTACTAGTATGAACATGCTTCTACATAGAGAGATTTCATAATCGCTTTGATGCTGTTTTTATCAGCCATCACGTCTATTTCATCTATGTAGTTCTCTAACATAGTAAGAGTATCTTCGGTTTCTACGATGTCCACTCCAGATTCTAGTTCTACACCCAAGTCTTCTACGATCTTCAAGTCTGCTGGTTCAGCGTTCTGTATTGCTCGGAGGACATGATCAAACTTCATCTGCTCACCCTTCTCCTCAACAATCAGTTTGACATAAGTACCTTTGATCTCTTCCATTGAGTGAGTGCTGTCCAAACCATCACGATAGTAGAGTTTGTAGAACATATCAAAAGGATTACGATAGAACGTAGTCTTCAGAGTGTCGGTATCAAACACATGGAATCCACGCTTCTGTGCATAGTCATTCCAATATAACTGATATGGGTTGCCCAAATATTGAATGTTTCCCTTCTTAGACTTCTGATGGAAGTGACCTGAGAACACCTTCTTAAACTTTCCAAAGATGTTGGGGTCCATGCCACCTGTCATAACAGCGCCTGGGTGAGCCTCAAACCCATCAAGTTCAAGATGGCCCATACAGACATCAGCAGAACTGTTTGAGATTTCACTGTAAGTTCTATCTCGGTTTCCATCACAAATCCAAGGAAGAAGAAGTATATCACGACCATCAAACTCAACGCTAGTAGCGGTATCGTATACTCGGATGTTATCGTATTCTCCCAGTAGTTCTCTTGGAGCGTTAATGCGAAGAGTGTTCTTATAGTAGATATCATGGTTTCCTACTAGCATGTGCATCGTGATACCCATACTGTTAAGCGGAGAGAACCACATCTCTTTCGCTTCATCAAGTGACATGAAGTTAATACTCTTGCGTTTATCAAAAGTATCACCTAGACAAATGATCTCTTTGATCCCGTAGTTTTTGATAAACGGGATTACAATATCTCCATAAAATTTTTTATACATGTTGATGTACGCCTGATTATCATTGCGTACACCGAAGTGCTGATCGGTAATCAGTAAAATTTTCAAATCAGTAACCTCTAGAGTTTATCTCAATACGAGATTTCATTTGATTATACTCTGAGTTACCTTCACCGTCAATAGAGAAAACCTCACTTGCACCAGACTTCTCAATAATTTTATCTCTGATTTCCATCTGGCGTTTTTCCTTTGCAATTCTCCTTAGGAAGGCAAAGTAGACAATCTGTGTAAAATATGCGAAAGGATTGCTAGATTTAGCAGGATCAAAATTATCAATATACTGAATACAATTTTCAACTCCATCACAAATCATGTCGTCCTTGTACATATAGTTAATGAAGTTGGGACGATATGACAGGTGTGTTGCAATTTTTAAGAAACAACTACCAATATAATTATTGACTCTAGGTTTTGGTTGACCTGCATCTTTGGCACGCTGAACTCTACCCCTGTACTTTTCTAATTCAGACAGGAACTCTTTGTTGTTTAGGTAGTGTTCTTTTTTCCTAGCGGGCATAGGTTTGGTATACATTGTTCCTTTATCATATGATCAAATGATAACAGATGTTTATAGAGATGTCAAGCTTGACAGATCTCTGTTTTATCTGTAGAATAACAATGTCAGTTGTGAAAGACTTCTATTAGCTATCTTTGAAAAGATCTTCTAGTCTTTTACGCGCCTCAGCAATTTTACCGAGGGAACCTTCCACTTGGTCCATACTGACTTTATATTCATCTCCTGCCGTTTTCTTAGCAGGAGAGTTGCCACCTTTTTGAGTAGCGAGATAAGATTCATACACAAAGATCATCTCTTTTGAGAGAGATGCAATGGTAAGGACGGCATCCTCATTGATGATAAAGAAGTCTTCATCAGAGAAGTTTTGCCACTTGGTAAAACCCATACCTTTGATAGCTCTATCACCTTCAATCTCTTTGGTGAAGGTTTGCACCAGAAGTGGTTCTTCAATGTAAACTACATCCTGGTTTGTTTCCTCGTCTGCAGTGACGATTACACGCCCTACAATTTCATCTCCATTCATCAATTTAATGGAGCAGTGGAACTCTTCATCGTGTCTAACGTAATTCAGCATAAGTTACCTTAGTTTTACGTCTATGATTTCATAATCAAATTTTTCCTCATTGTATACTTTGACTCTCTCAAACAAGTGATTCAAAGTATAGTTTCTGAAGTTGTTTCTAGAAATGTCATCAGCAATGTCATATAACACTGCCTGACTTTTGTTTTCACCTTTCCTTAGAACACGACCTATAGATTGAAGGTTCCTCACTCTGGACTTAGAAGGACTAGCGAAAACAACGTTATGTAATTTTTTAATGTTGATACCTGTAGAGAAGGTTCCATAAGAGGCAACGATGATAGTATCGTTAGACTCTTCTGTTAACGAACGAATCTCCTCTCTGTCATCTACATCAACTCCACCATGCACAAAATGTACAGGACGGTTGATACTATTATTTAGCAGGTCGTACAAAGGCTCTCCGTGCTTCTCTACATAGTTGAATAGCACAAGAGTGTTACCTGATAAATCTTTTACTAGGTTACGGATAAATTTATTACGAGATTCACTTCCTACAAGGTATTCCATCTCATCTTGATATGATGCAAAACTCTGATACTCATGCTTCAATACAAGAACTTTTACCTTAAGATCTGCAACCTGCCCTCTCTTCATAAGTTCTGCAGTTCTAGTTACCTGAGTGCATCTACCAAACACACCTTCTAGAACTAACTGATTAGTTTCCGTTCCATCTAGCGTACCAGTAAATCCGATACGATATTTACACTCATGCAACTTACTCATCAGAGAAGTCAGAGATTTAGCTTTGAAAAGGTGTGCCTCGTCACCGATAACTACGTCAAACCTGTCAAACCACTTACGAGGTTCCTTATAGACCGATTGCCAAGTGGTGATTACTACCTGATGGTCCGTGTATTTTTCCTGCCCCGCATATATTTTGTGGCAATATTTGGACGCCATCCATCCATATTCCTCAAAGTCTTTATACATCTGCTCTACCAGAGAGGTGGTAGGTACGACAATGAGAATGTTTCTGTTGGCGTTGAGATGGAATCTCATGATCGCGTAAATCATCAAAGACTTACCGCTCGCAGTCGGAGACAGTAAGAGTCTGCGGTTGTGACGCAATGCTTCGTAGATACCAAGGAGTTGATAGTCTCTTGCCTTGAATGGAATATTCAATGCCTTTACAAAACCATAGACACCTTCAGGTGTAATCAGTTCGTTCTCATCCTTTGGATGACCAAAGAACTTACACTCTTCATACTTAAAACTATATCCGTTATCAATACACCAGTCAGTCAAATAATCTACGAGACCAACGTACAGTTCTCCAGTACCAGGGGAGTATAACCTAATCTTTCCATCCCATTTTTTATACCTGGCATTCCGTTGCATGAACTTTGCCTGTGGCACTTCAAACGTGAAATAATCTGCCAGTTCATAGTTGATATGAGGTTCCGCCTCCACTTTCAAATAGACTTCATTCTTCTTACGGATAATCAAATTAGACATAAGGTGGACCACTAAACCATGCTACAAGGGACTTCCTGACTCCAGAGGTTACGGGATTAACTCTGTGCCAACTATCAGAGAGAAAGAACAATGCAGTTCCTTCTGCTAACTTAAACTGTTTACTTCTTTTTAATGCATCTGGTTTATATAGGTCCAGTTCAAACTCCCCTCCTTCGTAGTCCTCATTGAGGAAAAGAGACATACTAATCTTACGAACCTTGTCACTTCTATTGTCATGCTGGTCTGCGTGCCATCCATAGAACCCACCTTCAGGGTAGATTCCAAACTGAACAGGTTCTATATCTGTGACATTAATATGCCAACCTGCATCCCTATTTACCTTAGCGCACATACGACAAAGCATGGTCAACAGATTTTTATCCGTCAACCATGCAATCTCACTTCTTCTAATTGGATTACTGGAGTTGTTTAACTGTGCCTTCTGCCACTTTAGTTCTGTGCTCTGGATTGCTCTATACACAATCCCCATCTCACGTTGATCAAATTTGACCACATGACATGGGTCACCATAAAATAACATTAGAAACCAGCCTTGAACTTCTCCCACTCAATTGCGTTTTTGATCTGATATCCACGTCCGTTAATCATACGGATTACAGAATCAAGATAATTCAAACACACTTCTATGTAGTTCAATTTTGAACGGCACTTTTGCACGTCCTTGTCAGCATTGACAAAGGTTTCAATCTCATCCCTTGTCGTAAGTTTCAGATCAAATGGCATCTCGGCATACACCTTAGAAGGTGCTTTGCCCTTGTAATAGATCCACTTGTCTCGCATCAAAGTATTCAGTTCGGTCTCTCGCTCAATCTTCATCATTGCAAAGGTGTTGAGCAGAGAGTGGTATTTAGCGTGAAGGTTTGCAGTCTTTACAGATTCTTCGCAATAAAGATCAGTATCTATTTGACTGTCCTTTTCCCACAACTTCTGCAACTCTTCAAGATTCATCTATCAGTCCCAAGGATCTGGTATTTTAATTTTAGTGCTCCCAGAATCCACGCTTCTGCTAGACCCTGTGGTCCGTGCATAAGAACTCTCACTTGAGTCTTTGTCAAATTTGGATCTGACAATGCTCTTTGTTTCCAGTCGTAGTCCATGCGAGCACCTATTCATCAACCATTGTATCATGATTCTCTACGTTTGCCTCTATTAACATTACGAATTTCATACAAGGTATATCTAAAAGTTACCTCTGCAGTGAAATAATTTGTGTCAGTTTGGGTGACATCAAATGAAAGAGTGGATAAAGAAGTTGGAAATGCATCCTTAAATACACACTCAAATGCACCTTGGAAATTGTTGTTCAAAGCGATCAAAGTGATGTCACTGACTAGACTTTTGTATGCATAAGTCTTCAGAACGTTAGCAGGTTTTTTGTCTTCAATCCATCTTGCTCTTTCATCCAAGTCGTTTGGTGTCCCCAAAGCACGCATCCAATTGTGAATTTCAAGGTAATTTTCTAAATTTTCATCAACTAGAAACTCAACTGTAAAATCCCCATACTTGATATTTCCATCAATGGGATACTGAACCAGACCTCTGGTTGGGATATCAATCTCGCCAACTTGGATTGTTGGGATGTTTGCGGTTTGACATAGAAATGCTGCCTTGGGTGCTTTTTCCAAGGTCAGTTTGAAACCAATTGGTGCAAGGAAGTTCTTATTCTTTAACTCCTTTTCATACCATGTAGCAGCCATGTCTCTCCGCTTTTTAACTATTTAGTGTAAATATCGTCGCCCACAACTACAGCATCAAGTTCGGTTTCATGCAGCAGTTGAAGCGCCTCTACGGGCGATCCAGCGATAGGAGCACCACCATTATTCAAAGAGGTGTTAAGGACCATAGGAATGCCTGTGAGACCCTCAAACTTACTAATCAAATTGTAGTAGTCTTCATGATCAGGTTCTACAGTCTGAGGTCTACATGTTCCATCAAAGTGTGTGATTGGTTCAAAGGATTGTTTATCCTTGACATCCATAACATATAACATATATGGTGAGTCATATTCCCAATCAAAATAATTTGTAAGTTCATCTGAGAGAACTGATGCACCAAAAGGTCTAAACATTTCACGGTGTTTAACTTTTTCATTGATAACATCTTTACCACCTTTGACAGTGGGATCCATCAGAATACTTCTATTGCCAAGTGCTCTAGGTCCAACCTCACCATGACCTTGATACCAACCAACAATCTTACCTTCTGCCAACATCTCAGCAGTCTTTTTGATTGTTAGTTCTGATGGTCTACGCTCTGGTGCCTCATCAGTTTGCCAGAACGGGAATCCCTTTCTACTGAATTTGGGTTCATCATAATGTTTTCTGAGAACTTCTACAATACCAAGTGATAGTCCTTCATCATTACAATGTGGAGGAATGACAAGTCCAGGTCTCTTACGTTTGATTCTGCTATTGATAATAGTGTTTAGTGCAATACCACCAGAGTATGTAAAGATATCATTTTCATTTGTATTCTCCAGGAAGTATGCTTCATAGATATCCTCACTAACTTCATGGGCAAACTGAACATGATTAACAGAATCTTGCTGAGGTCTATTCCTTACAGTCTGTCCTAGTTTCCATAGGTTCCAGAACTCACGAATGTCTGCAATGGTTAGTTCATCAGTCTTTTGTGCCCGTTTCATACGGTCCATATCTTCCTGACTGTAGCGACCCATCGCTTTTAATGCCATGACCTTACCTGCCATGTCATTGGAGATACCTTGCAGATTCAAAATTGCACCAACGTCACCCATGGTAGATCCAAAACTTGGGTGAGAATCATACGTTACAGCATAATCTCTTTTACCATTTTTAATTCTAGAGTGTGAAAGTTTGTTGTCACCAAATCCATCAAACACAAAATCCATGTCCGACTTATCTGTTAACATCCAAGCACTTTCGGCATGGGCATAGTGATGGTCAATACGATAGATTGGACCTTTATATCCCATGTCTCTAAACAATGGAATATTAATCTCTTCAAATATATTCTTCTCGTCGTAATTGATTGAGTTGTATCGGAAACAATCTACAACAATTCCAATAGCATCAATCTCGGATAGTGGTACTCCCCATTTCATAAAGGGTTTCAACCATCCAGTTAAATTCTTATATCCCCAGTGTTTTATCTGGGCATCACGCTCACACTTATAGTAATATATTTTGTTGTCTACGGTTAGTGTGATGTTACTGTCATGATCACACAGACGCAATCCTAAAAATTTCATACTAATCCATAAAAAAAGAGGACCCGTAGGTCCTCTCTATATATGCCCGTTTGGGCAGGGATCACATCAGGTTGGCAACCTGTACGCGACGATAGTAGCGGTTGCTGTTGGCGGTCAGAGCGCCAGAACCCTGAGTAAGACCTTGAGCGAAGGGGTTGGAGACCATGCCGTAGCGAGTCTTGAAACCGATCTTCGGCTGGAAGGTGTCGGGGTTGATAGCACGAACCTGCTGAAGAGGAACGTAGGGGCAGTAGAACAGACCAGCATCATAGGCGCTGCTACCCTTGTAACCAGCAACGTAGAAGTGCTTATCAGCAACGTTGGCGGAATAAGGATCAACGTAGACCTTGATACGACCGTTCAGAGTACCAACCAGGGTGCTGGAGGTATCATCGGGGATAAGACCGTTGTTGCCAGCCAGAGCAGGGGTGTAATCAAGTACACCAGCCATGGCGAGAGCAGAAGCGACATCAGCAGAGCAGATCAGGATGTTGCCCTTCCCGCGACGAGTCTGATGACCGATAGCGTTAGCATCGCGCTCAATCTGGAACAGAAGTCCTTTGAACTTCTCAACAGACCAGCGACCGTTGGAGTCAACGTCAAGGTCAAAGATACCAGGGTTAGCGGTGTTGTTCTGAGCACCAGCAACAGCGTTAACATAGACGGTACGAACAACCTCACGGTTGATTTCAGCAAGGATCTCAGTAGAGAGAATGTTGCTGAGTTCCGTCTCGGCATCCAAACCATGGATTGCCTTCAGGTCCTGAGCAAGCTCAAGGCTGTACTCAGCTTTCAGGGCACGAGACTTAGCAGTCACGGTGACCTTTTCAATGCTGAAGCCCATCTCACGGAACTCGGTTCCAGCTTCGCCAAGACTTTCAGCGGTGGCGGTTGCCATGCCTTGTGCATCGCCTTCAAGCTCATAAGTGCCAGCAGGGCTGTCATTCAGGAGAGCAGGGTTGTTGCCTTCAGCATCGTTGTTAGCAGAACCAGAAGCACCAGGATCGTAGGCGGTTCCAGAACCACCAGAGAAACCAGCGTTAGGCTCGTTGAAGAATGCCTCGTCGTAGCCACCAGCAGCAGGGTTAGTGCCAGTGCCGTAGTTGGAGCGCATTGCGAAGATCAGTCCAGTAGGACCAGTCATCGGTTGTACACCAGCGATGTCATAAGCGATCAGCTGGGGCATGGAGCGTCTGATCAGGGAGATCAGAACGGGGTCAAAACCTGCGACAGGACCAGTAGCAGTAGCGCCGCCACCGAAACCACCAGTGCCAGCGGCCATGGTAGGTGCTTCAGTCAGCATTGCTGCTTCTTCCTTAGCAGCGAATTCTTGGTTTTCCAGAAGTTGAGCGACAACCGCTTTCTTATGGGAATCAGTAATCTCAGGGAGAGCGTCGTGATTCAGAACGGGTGCCCACTTCTCTTGGAGTTGCTTAAGATCAGCCATTGTTTTCCTAAAAGTAAGTAAGTGGTTAGTATTTACAAATAATTACAAATTATTTAGACCAGCGGGACAGGGCATCAACATACGCGCCCATAGAACCGTTGTACTGGGTCTCTTCTACCAGAGGCTCAACATCCTCGGTAGGATCTACACTAGGTGCAGACTCCTTACGGGTGAAGTAAGACTCTTTGATAGTAGTGATTTTCTGACGAAAACCTTCTTCACTCTCAAACTCAACACCCTCGGCAAGAGAAGCAAGCTTCTCCTTCTGCGTCTCGGTCAAACCGAGAGCACATTCGTTCACGATCTCCATTTTCATATAGGCACCAAGTTGCTTATTCAAAACAACATTGGTTTCAATTTGCTCGTTGAGTTTTCCTTCCATCTCATCAATCTGCTCAACCATGCCATCCAGCAGGTTGAACTTCTCTTCGGGAACACCAACATGGTGCTCTACGAAAAGGCTCTTGAGGCCAGTCATGAACGACTCTGCAATCTCGTTCTTAACGCCATGCTCAACAGCGAGGGTGTTTTCCTCCATCCACTGCTTAGCGGCGTATGACAGATAGTCGTCAACTTTACTGGCCAATTCTGTTTTGATGCTCTCTACCTGTTCGGTAAGAGTAGCTTCAAATGCTTCCTGAATAGCACCAACTTCGGCATTAACCTTAGCGGTTACTGCTGCTTCAAAGATTGTTGCTGCACGCTCGCGGAACTCTTCTGAGAGTTCTTCACCAGCGATAAGAGCGTCAACATCTTCAGCAAAGTCGTGCTCGGTAACAACTTCCTCTTCGCCATCTTCTACTTCCTCCATTTTAGCGGATGCATCAGAGGGCTTAGTCTTAATGGACTTGTCACCTTCTACGCTTACAGGTGATCCTGCAGCTTTGCCGAGGTTTTTAGTGCCAGCGGCACCCTCGGTCGTTTTGTTATCGGTTCCACCGATCTTTGTATCCTTGGCACCAGACGTGTCAATAGACTCACCAGGCTTAGCGCCTTTTTTGATAGCAGCGACACCAGTTGCAGCTTCTTCTGCCACGTCTGACATCTGTGCCTCAAATTCTGCGTCGCGGTTATCGGACATGTTAGAATCTCCTGTAGTCAGCATTTGCTTTTCTATGTATTATTTATACTTTATAAACTTTGTAAAAAGGACTTGAACGCGGAAATCTTCCGCTCTTGTAGGTTGATGATGGATGCGGTATCAATTTCTCTCTTAAGTTCGGCAAGTTGTGCTTCCTTAAGGATTCCGTTGTCCCATACCCATTCTTTACCTTCCATGATTCCGTCAACAAATGCATCAGGAGCAGAAGGATCTGCTACAATGTCGGCAGCGGTAGCGAGCATAAAGTCATCCTCTACAATCGCCATGCCTTCCTCTTTTCGGATGGAGCCCATACCGCGAGATGAAACGCCGAGTTTTACACCTTCATCAAGGAGAGACTTAGCAATGTTACCCATGGGGGTATCAAGGAGTTTCGCCCTACCAACAAAGTTGTTCCCTTCCTGCGATAGATTTACGATCTTATGCGATACCCTGTCAAGATTGATGGAAGGACCATCAGGGTGACCGAGTTCGCCAAGAGCGCGACCTTTCGTAATGAAGTTCTCATCATATTTAGCAACTTCACGGGCAAGTGTATCTACGGGGTAGAATCTTCCGTTGCGGTTCTTGATCCCGCCCTGAAGGAAAATGCCCTCAATGAAGTGAGACTTTTTGCCTTCGGTATCTTCGGTTAGGAATTCTACGTTAAGGATTTCCTCACTAATCAGTTTCATTTTCGGGTTCCTCTTCGGGTGTTACTTCTGGTTCTGGTTCTTCAGAACTCGCTACAACTTCGGGGGTATCCGTGTTGTCTGGGAGTTCATCAGTCAATTCATCCGCTACTGCCTGAGCAGTATCGTCGGGATTAAATCCCCACTGTTTTGCAAATTCAATCTTTTTTTGTTGAACCAATTCATAAGATTGGGCGTTGAGTCCGTCAGCGACGGCATCAATTGCACCTGCCTTATCGTCGGCAAAGATTTTATTTACAATGTCACTAGCGATGTCTGAAGGCATAATAAAATTGCAATGATATGTACTATTTAGATTTCTCCGCGCTTAGCATCTTCCGCACTTAACTCTTCATCGGAGAAGAGAGGTTGTTGTGCAGCAGGTGCCTCGGCAGGAGCGCCACCCATACCACCACCTTCAGCAGCCATCATAGCTTCCTCAGCAGGATCAGTGATCTTACCTTCTGCCATCTCAGATTCAATCTGTTTATCAATCTCAGAGATTTCGGTATCAGATTGTTTGAGAACTTGACGACGGATGTAATCAATACTAAAGTATTTACCCACGAATGGGTCCATAGTATTGACAAGGTTCATACGCTCATTACGGATCTCAGTCTCTTTCAGTTCATTGAAATAGTTATCCGCAATGTAGTTGATCTGAATATGTTCCTTGTATTCTTCCCATTCTTCAATGGAAATGATACCTTTCAGAATCAACTGCGTCTTAATAAGATCTACGAAAAGTTCGCTGAATCTCTTACGAAGACGTGCGATGAATTTTTGGAATTTAACTTCGTCACGAGTAATCTCTGCTGCGCGACCGATGTTAAATGTAGTCTCAGTTTCTAGTCTGGAGGTGGGGACGTTGAGTGCTTTGTAGAGCTTCTTCTGGAAGTATTTGACATCCTCCAGTTCACCAAGGTTCTGACCACCTGGCAGAGTTGTGATTTCAGTTCCTCTACCGCCCTCACGACGGGGTAACCAAAAATCCTCAAGCATAGACATAAACTTTTTATCGTCTCTGATCTCCCCTGTGCTAGCATCGTAAACCAACTTATTACGATAACGCCCCATAACTTCACGAAGATACTGTTCCGCCTTTTGTTTAGGAAGGTTTCCAACATCAATGTAAAAGATTCTTCTTTCGGGGGCACGGGATAAACGATAGATTACAAGTGAGTCCTCAATCATACGGAGTTGGTTTACCGCCTTGATTGCCTTGTGAAGGTGAGACAACACCATGTTCTTATTCAGATCCATGATGCCACTGTGGACATAAGTGACGGAATCGGGTGCAATCTTCAGACCCTGATTACCAGTCTGCTTCAAACCTTTGGGGTTGTAAAGGAAGTATTCAACCTGACGTTGAGACAATGCCTCGTTTACATCTGTCTGCGTACGCTGAGGTCTTTGCTCAACTTCCTGAATTTTACGAATCTTACGAGGGTCAATATATCTAATATCTACCAGACCCGCTTTAGGATTCTTTACATCAATAACTTTATGATAGAATAATCTGCCATCAACATACCAACGACGGAAGATTTCGTAAGAACGGTTCTCAAAATCCAACAGTCTTAGGACTGTATCAAACTCATCTCTGATAAGTTTTTTGATTTTTTCAGAAACCTTAAGGTTAGAGAGTTCAATCTCTACAGGTACATCATCAAAGTTACCGCAAATTGTCTCATTAACAATATCATCTACAGCAGAGTCACACTCTGGTTGCAGAATCATATCACGATAACGACCAATTAGTTCGTACTCGTTACGAACAACACCGTCAATGTCTACCGTATAACCATAATGAGCACCACCCGCGACGGGATATGAACCGTCCAGGTTATCTTTTTGCACGAATGAAGGCCCCTTGGGGGCCTTCTTCGCTCTTTCAATTGAAAAACCGAATAGTTGGGACATCAACCGTGTATCCTATATTATAATATTATTTAGGGGGTCACTAGGACCCCCTTTTTATCAGGCGGTGATTCCGCCAGGAATTGCCTGCCAATACTGAACCTGAAGTTCTACTGTGAATTCTTCAACAGCATCGTTGCTACCGAAATCAAGATCAATAGCGGAAACGTTGCTGGGGAATACGTCGGTGAACTTGTAGGAACGCAGGATATTTGCCTTGTCACCTTTGCTCGCATCGCGAGAGAGTTGGTGAACAAACATGTCTGCGAAGTAACCAGTTGCATCCTGCTCATCGCCCAGGCCAGTGACCTGAGTAATGTTCTCGTTTGCAGCCTGGATCTTCTCAACCCAAGTTTCAAAAGCATTTCTCAGAGAGAACTTACTATCGTTCATGATAGTAACGGTCCAAGGTTCAAAGGTTCTGTCGCCAGCGATCTTAAGAACGCGACCACGGAAAGGAACCTCAATGATACCCATCTGAGCGGAAGGCAAGTTTGCTGCGCGAACAGTAAACTTACCCAGATCCGACAGACCAGTTCCGTTAGAAATTACCTGGGTGGGGAAAGCGAGATCTACTTGGAATAGATTAGGTCTCGCAAAATCTGATACAACCGATGACTTAAAATTGTCAATCGTTCCTCGTACTGCCATTTGTGTTAGCCTCCGTGCTTAGTATTATTTAGATTAACTGGCAATTTCAGAGAACGAGACACCAGTTCTCGTTGCGGTGAAAGTGAGAGTGATGTAGTTAATCGTGCGTGTAGGCTTGACATAGATCTCGGCATAGAATTCACCGCGATCAACAGCATCAGGGGGGTTGTTCTCTTCGTCACACTTGACGAGGAAGTCCGTTACACCACGACGACCTTGGACATCGCGCATGTAAGGCTCAACCAAGTTACGGAAGAGGGAACGTGAAGTTTCATCGTTCTGCTCAAAGAGTTGTGCCTTAGCAGACTCACCGATAACTCTCTCAAGAGTCAGGAACAGACGACGGACGTTGATACGATCAAAAGCAGAAGCATAACCCAGTGCGGTCTTATCACCGAACAGAACTACACCTTGACCAGGGAACGAAACAACGGGGTTGACACGCTCAGCATAGAGCTTGTCACGCTGGTCCTTATTGGGGGAGTAAGCGAGTTTGATGGCATTTCTCAGAACACCACGAGAGAAACCAGCAGGAGAGTACCAAGGATCCTGGTTTACACCAGTCTCAAGGCAGAGACCTGCGATGTCACCGTTACAAGGAATGTAGCGATAAACATCATTGTACTTATCGTAGATATACTTGTAACCAGCATCCAGAACAGCGTAGGAAGTGGAAGAGATATCTTGGAAATAAGTAAGAATTCTGTCAGTGATTACATCGGAGTTAGTCTGACCAATCACGTCGGAACGCATTGGGGAGAAGAACGCGATGCAGTCCTTACGGGAGTTAACGATATTGAGGATTGCATTTGCCTTAGCAACAGCAGCATCTCTCGTAGCACCCTGAGGACCAGAAAGGATATAGTCAATCTGAACTGACTCGGCGTCAGAAACCAGATTGTAAGCGTTGCTAAAGTCGGACGAAGTATTAACGTAGTCGTCAACACCTTGAGCGAATGCAAACTTCAGTGAACCACCATTGAAACCACCTACCATGTGACGACCATTGGGTTCGTTATGAACCGAGATGGAAGACTGGATGCGGTTGAAGTTGCGGTTAGCAGCGATAGCACCCCAGGAACCCTCAGCGAGAGTAGCGTTAACAGTAAATACATCACCAGTGTGAGCACCGAAGTAGATGTAGTTAGAAGTTTCCTTCAGAACGTTGGGGTAGTAGTTGTTCTCACCAACAGTAGACTTAGCATCGGTAGCCTTGGACAGACCAACATACTTCTCAAGGAGAGTGTTGGGAGTACCAGTCAGAATACCGTCACCATCAAGAACGATGATGTGGAGTTCGTCATTGTAACCACCTTTATCCTGAGCATACAGAGAAGTGCCAGGACGGGGAGCGATGTTCACCCACTTCTTACCAGGCAGATACTCACGCTCGGGATACTCGTCGCGAACAGTTGCAACAGTAACAGCGGCGCTGTTCTCGTCAACAGTAGCGTCGGCAGCAGCGAAAGGAGAAGAACCTTGGGTCAGAGCAACGTGCAGTTCACGCTTAACACCAGAATCAGCGATATCGCCAGAAACAGTGCCCTGCTCAATGGTCATGGTGTCATCAATGATACCAGTGATACCAGCTACAGGAATAGCGATCTCAACAATACGGTTGGTAGGATCCCATGCGAGAACCTCAACAGTCTGATCAACACCACCAATTTCAATGGTAGCAGTCTCTTCAGCACCAACGAACAACCAAGTTACGGCGTCATCGGATGCTTCACCAGAGGTGTGGGTAGGTGCGGTAGCACCAGCAACGCCTGCACCCTGTGCAGCATATACGTTACCACCGTTGGAAACTCTTTGATACTGCTGATAGTAGGCACCAGTTGACCATGCCGCTTCTTTGGGAACGAAGTCGCCAATCACACCTGAATCCAGGGTGAGTTTCAGCGAATAGCGGAATACTTTACCCGACTTATTACCTGAAGTTAGCGAGTTGCCAACAACAAATTCAAAATCGTTACCCGTTGAGGGTGCAGTCAAAGAGAGGATTTGATCAGCACCTGCATCGGTCATATAGACGCGAACAGAGTTGCCGTACTTTCCAGGGCTCTGAACTGCAAATTTCCAGTTGTTACTTACACCAGTCTCATAACTGGTTTCATAATTCTGAAGATTCTTAATTTTAATTGGTGCAGAGTTAGATACTGCATTTTTAAGATTCGTACCATCTGCACGAATAGTTTTGAGGGTTCCACCATAGCTCAAGAACTGAGCGGCGGTAAACCAAAATTCGTAGTTAGTATCGTTCGGTTTGCCATACGTGGAAATGAGAGTTCTCTCATTGTTGATATCAACAACCTGTTCAACAGGTCCACGTTCAAACGGAGCGGCAAGCGCACCAATATTAGCCAGAGCAACCGAGCTAACAGTGGTAAAGTCCCTCTCCTGAATAACAACACCTGGCGATAATTGTGACGCTGCCATGTGATTACACTCCTATAGAAACATGTTTCAGTTTTCTAAAAATATTTATAATTTTCAAGTTCTTACTATTCATCTATACTCCCACATGTACGCACGATCTCCGTATTCATCCGTGTGCCATATGTCTCCCTGAGCATCCTTAAATGTGTTATCGCTCAATCCATCATCAATAAACCCAAAAGGTGCCATGTCCTGTTCAATATTTTCACGTTGATCGTCATAGATCCTTTGCCTGACATCGTTATCATTCATCTCACGGAAATAATTTTGCAGAGATAACCAGGCAAAAATGACAAGGCACATAGCAAGGTCATCGTTGCATCCTTCTTCAGCTTGGAATGATTGACCCTTTTCAATAAACGTAGTCAGTTCCGCAATAATATCATAATCCGTGATTAGAAGTTTATCCTCTTCAATCAATGCCTTAAGATTTGAACATCCAACCTTTTTAACTGCGGTGCTCATTTTTACACCCATCTGAGTTTTATTGCCAGAGAATCCTTGCCCAACAATTTGACCTGCGCGACCACGCATTGCTGCCATCAAGAGATTGTCGTATTCAAGATCAAAGTGTATAATGTCTGCAACTTGTCCGCCAACATCATTTACCTCAACCAAAACAAATGCACCGTTATAATGTCGTGCAGTTTGTACGATAATGTTTGGGAATAGGATTGGTTTTATAGTATTGTTTTTATATTTTGCCACCATCTTGTATGGTAGAGTTGTCGTGTCAACAACTACAAATGCAGAATAATCATTAGATACACCACGAGCAACATCACATGCCATGACATATTGATGACCCTGTATGGGATTTTCAAAAATATCTAATCCTGCGTTACGTTTTACTGGATCATCGTAAGTCATGATCTTGAGTTTTGACGGTGAAATCAAAGTATCAACAGATCCCAAGAACTCACATTCAAACTCAACCTTAAACTGTTGTTCAGATGTGTTTGCAATGGTTTGTGCTTTCCACTTGTCATCCCTACCTGGGATTTCTGACCAGTGAACTTCTGTATTGACATACTCATTCTTACCACGCTCCGAATCATGCCACAGTTTATAGAACATGTTCATGCCGTGAGGCGTAGAAATGATGATCACCTTGGTAGATTTACCAGATGAAATCGTAGGATATACAGAGGAGAAAAACTCGTCTGCAATGTGGTTTGGAACGAACGCAAATTCGTCCAGGAAGATGACGTTGAATGACATACCACGAACAGCAGAACTGGACGTAGATGCTGCCATAATCTTAGAACCGTTTTCTAGTTCTAGAGAACCACGGTTCCACTGAATGATACCTTGCTGCAACCACTTAGGTAGATGTTCATATGACTTCTGCAGTCTCTGCAACATTTCTCTAGAGGTTGCCGCTTTGTTTGCTAGAATAGCAACGTTGACTTCTGGATTAAAAAGAACATACCACAATAGATAACTGGTAACGATAGTAGACTTACCAGACTGTCTCGGTAGTTTTGCAATATTAAATCTATTCTCATGAAACTTTTCTACCATCTCCTCTTGGAAGTGGTACATGTCAAAAGGAATTAGACCTTTATCTAGAGATACAATCCTGACATAGTTTTTGATGAAGTATACTGGGTCTTCGGAACACTTGATATACTCGGCAATTTGATCTTTGGTAAAATCCTGAGCAATGTTTGCCTTTTTAAGATTGGGATTACCCAGGTATACTTCATTCTGTGCCATGTCAAGTCATTGGGAAAGGTCTATCATTAGGTTGCCCACACATCTCTGCATGTTGGATAACCTCCATCTCCTGTCCAGGAGTATATTGGAATACTGCAGAGAACCGCGCAACCCCCTCATGGTCTCTTTGGGGTGCCTTTGCACCGTGAGGAATGGATCCAGGGAACACTACAACTCTTCCAGGTTTAGGAACAATACAATCTGTCACTTCACCATCACGGATAAAGACAGTTTCCGATCCCCACTTATCCATCCACTTAGTGTTTGGATATACCATGAAACTCAAGGAGTCTTCTGATTCACCATCAATATGAAGATTAGGAGAATCCCCAAAACGGAAACAATTATATACCACTCTATGAAAGTCTGGAACTGGAATCCCAGAACGCTCTCGGAAAGCACGCATACAAAATTCTTCAAACTCACCAAAGTTTGGGTAGTCAATAATTTGTCCTAAGGAATAACTATTCAAATTGTTGGATGGATCATCAAAGATAAGTTGCCATCCATTAAACAGGGTGAAGTAATCTTCCATCCACCCAATCTCAGTTTCAGTGAACAGGTCGTCCAATACAAGGACCTGCTCACGCTTCATCATTTTCATTACAAATTAAACGAGTGTTCCGTGTGCTCTGCGAATCTCTCGGAGTTCTTCAAAGTCTTTTTGTTTTGTACCACCATCATATGCCCAGGCATATCCTTCGGTGATCATTTGTTCGTTGAGTGAGAGTTCGGCGTCTCCAATGTATAACCATCCGAGAAGTCTACCGTACTTGCCAACACCGCCAACAAGCTCAGTCCGAACAGTAAGCTCATCATCCCCAGAGATAGCACCTTCAAGCTTGTCCTTAAGCCAGTTGGTGGCATCGTATCCCAGTAACTTCTCTTCAGCATCTCGTGTTCTCTTTTCGGGCGTGTCCACACCAGCAACTCTAACTCTTTCCTTTTTATAAAGATCAAAACCGAGGTCAATCGTGACATCAATCGTGTCCCCGTCCAGCACTTTATCTATGCTTATCACTCGGAAGTTGTAACAACTCTTCCGACTCGGGGGTGTCATCGCTCCCATGAGATTCTCTTTCGTCAATGCCTAGTATATATGCGATGATCCAGATGACTCCCGCCAGGAGTATTGCTAACGACCAGACAATACTCCAGGTTACATCATTTACGTCATTTAGTGGGCGGAGGATTAAATTCATATCAAAGTGAGATCTTCAACCATGGGAAGATGGGATCAATTACTCCAATGAGTCTAAGAAGACCCTCAGCAAAAAGTGCGAGAACAACCCAACCAACACACATACTGATAATTGAAGCATTACGATTATGCTTTCGTATGGCATCATCAATCATCTCCTGTACACGTTCTTCGGTTACGTTCATTTGTCCCACCACTTAGACTCACCGTTACCTTTTTCCTCGGCAAACTTATCCAAGTCTTCCATTCTTTTGTTCCAACTATCCCCACCTTCTTTTCCTTTGGCGGGATTTATGCATTGGAAGTCACCCATAGTATTGCAAACTAATCCTGCTAAATCCAATTCATTTCCTTTTCTACCAGTTCCAGACCAATAGTGTTCACCATTGATCCATGTGGCACCACACTTAGGACACTCAACTCTGGTCATACTAAGATCCGAATACTTCCGTGATTCTGAAGATTCGTTAGACTCAGGTCTGTCTGTCATTTTTAATCTCCTTCTGCAGTTTAGAAAAGTTTGTGGGTGGAAGTCCTAGTTGTCTTCTCAACTTACGCTTCATCATCCAGAGTCTAAACTTAATCCATGTAAATCGCAACTCTAGATCAAGATATTCAAACACTCGCATAGTCCCCTCTACACCTGCATATGCAATCATAAAAATCAGTATGAGGGCGACTAGATATGTAGCGATCATAAGAGGTATCCTATTGATACACTTAGTATACCAACTATTTACCAATTGTCAGATTACAGTGTGTTACGGTTTGTAGATATATGAAGTTTATCTTTGCTCCAACCAGTTAAGGACTGCCAGTGCTGATTTGTTAGTGTTGGGAGAGGCACACTCTAGAGTGTAGATATCACTCACAGTTCCCAAAGAACTTCTACCAATCTGTAGTGCTGCCTTGTCGTCAAGTTCAATCAGATTAGCACCACCACCAACAGTAAAACCTGAGAGAATAGTTACACCACCAGTAGCAGCAGTCGCAGTAGTATTCACCTGAGTAATCGCATCTGGGTTTGGATGGTCTATCC